>Ga0265296_1000315_pt1 | contig 81655 bp, 92 predicted proteins | sample MunlanPumphouse1_FD_189073 | JGI IMG/M metagenome (GOLD analysis project Ga0265296, IMG submission 189073) | Groundwater microbial communities from a municipal landfill in Southern Ontario, Canada - Pumphouse #1 | ecosystem: Environmental > Aquatic > Deep subsurface > Groundwater | place...
CAGGACAAGAAGTTGATACTGAGTGTAGATCTTTTTCGAATATTTACAGGAATACGGTGTTATTCGTATTGCTTTCACGATCGAAATCGCTGCTCGGACAAACCTGATATTCCGGCTCGCCAATCTTCTTGTTGTCTCCTTGCTTTTTGAACACACATTCAGGTAAGGAGACTATGTACCTTTGATCTTCCGATCATCGATACCATCTGTTTTCGATAGGATTTCTACAGAGCAAAAAAAATATCTCTGCATTGAGGGGAACAGGGAAGATCACCCCCCCATCCCGGTAATAATCCCAACCACCTGTTGCGCCGTTACCGGGTCCAGCACCTGCGCGAGCACAAGGCCAAAAAGATAGTATCACCGGTCAGTTCCTGCAAGGAAAAACCTGCAGCATGGGTTATCAATTACCGGAGCATCCGGATAACGTCGTCTTTTGAAAGTCCTTTCCAAATCGCGACCTTTGTAAGAATATCGTTTAACGTGCCCGGTGCAATCTCGGTATGCAGGGGAACGGTGAGGGTATGATCTCCTGCAGGGGTTTCTGCACCTACGCTGGGCATGGCTCCCCCGCTGCCTGATGATCATGTAGCCAAGGCGGGATAAGACCCTGATGAGGTCTTTCCCGCTAACAACCGGCAGCCCGGGCAACCGTACCTACCTCGGTCTCAGATATTGAAAGGATACGGATGTTCTCTCCTCTGCCCAGTTCATCTTCAAAATGGAGCATGACTGCTTCACGGATGTTTTCCATCAGCTCATCGAGCGTTTTCCCCTGCGTGAAAATATCGACACCAATGCCCCGGCCGCACCAGTATCCGCTGTCGGAATAAATTTCAAATTTAACGAGCATGAGAGCACATCCGTTGTACCGTAATGTACTGTGCTGCATGGAGGGCGATAATCTTTGTGCATCCGGAACTATTCCGGTACCTCCGCGTGTCAGCCCTGCCCTTCTTGGGGTCTTATGTGATCTCTTCACAAGATCCTTTATGCTGAATACGTGAAGGGTACGTTAGGATCGTTTTTCCGGCAGGTGATCGATCACCACGTCTTCCATCCACGGGACTTACATTTCCGTAAGAATTCGCCAAACCGTTTGAAGTACTGTTTCTCGGTCACCCGGAATTCCTTGTTCATATGCCTCCGGGCTTTGGGTGAGTCATGCCGGAACCAGAATCCGGTTATCCTGTATGTATCAGACATGCTGCATTGAGTGTTTTTCCGGTTTGTTTTCAATCTTTGTGGTCGCAGCAGAACTGACTCCCGGGGAAAGTTCCCCGGGGGAATACATTACACTACGGTCAACATTGTGACAACCTGCTGCGCTGTTGCCGGGTCCATGACCCGGGCCAGCACGAGACCGGCCATCGCAACGAACAAGGTCCAGAACACTTTTTTGACCTGCTCGTTCTTCCCGAACGCTTCGATGATCACCTGCGTGTCCATCTTCATCGCCCGCTGGATCAATTTCGGCACGAACACGAACAGCGGCAGGAACAGGGCCGCAGCACCGATGAAGGCGAGCGTGATCTCTGCCCGCCCCGCAAGAAAGATTCCAAGCGGAACCGCAAAGATGCCGGCCAGGATCGAAGCCATCCCGACCTCGCCGAACCAGAAGTAGTGCCGCTGTAAATGTCACATACGGGGGGTCTGATCACTTTGAACCATCCCCCCCGCATTTCTGCACCCCTACCCCGCCACAGACTGATCTTCATCCCCCAACCGATCCTCGATTAAAACAAGCTCTGAACAGGCCGGTTTTTTCCCTTGCAAAACCTACGGATGAGCAAATGGGGCCTGATGCACGATTTCCCGTGGCACTCCCCTCAAAAATGCCCGAAACAGGCCGGTCGCTGAGATCCGGAAATGGGAAAACGGGGCTCGGTACAGGCCCGGATGGGCCATTTTTGCCGATTTGGGCAGGTGAGATTACTGATAGTCGAAAGAAGGATCAGATCTCCGATCCCCGATCCCTCATACAAAAGAATACACTGCCCACGGCCCGGTAAACCTCACCGACAGGTTTCCCCCCTGCTCGATCTCTTCCAGCACCGCCCCCAGTTTCGGATAATTCTCATCCGTTACAAGACACGAGCAGTTCAGGATCATATCGCATGACGGCTCCTGCCCTTTCTTCAGGTTACCCAGAGTAATCTCACTACAATACCCCCGGATCTTTTTTTGGGTCTCTGCAATGATGCGGGCAATTTCCGCATCCATGGCAACATTCAATTCCTTCTCCAGTTTCTGCTGGATCATGTATTTTTTCCCCGGACCGCTGGTCTTTGCCTCCTCTTCAAGTCGTTTTATCAGGTCGTTTGTCACAGAGATCCTATCCCGGATCTTCTGCCGGTTTGTAAATACCTGAACGCCGTACTCCTTTTTACCCCGGATCTCCCCGAATTTCTGCAGAAACGTTTCGTACTCACGGGTCAACCACCCGGTGAGCACCATTTTGGCATCCCGCCCTTCTTCCGGTTTGATGATCGTGTCGAATGTGAATGGAATAGTGTTCAGTCCCGCCCCGATGAGCCGTTCCAGCACCTGTTCATGCGTCAGCACCCACCCGGTCACGACTGCCTGATCCTCGCTCGCATAGGGTGTGAGCGGGCAGGCATGGACAATTGCAGACAGGTCCCGGTACGGGAGGGGAAAAACCTGCTCTCCGTCAACACCATTGATTCCTGAGGGGATCTCCCCGCGGTGCTCCACGAGAGCATACAAGTACAACCCGTCTTTTTTTGTTCCCGTCATACCATCACTTCTCTTCTCTGTCTAGGAAAAAACGATTGGTTCCCTCCCGGGGCATTACGGTGTGGCACACCGTATCCGAATTTCCGTGCCATTTCTTCGTGGGAGAAACGTCGGTCATTCCTGTGGACACCCATCAGGGTTGATCGGTGCCGATGCAGCCAACCGGGGATACGACTACGAATAATTCCTGAACTCATCTCAAATAACGACGGGGACCTGTACTGCGTTTTCGAAAAGATTTTCCTTAACAGATCTCGCTCTCCCGCTTCCATAACTCCCCCTGGTTCCCGGCGGTATCCTGTCCCAGCAGATCGCGGGTGTCAACCGGGTTTGCGATCTTCTCGACCACATCATCGACAATATCGTCCAGTTCGGCACGGATCTCCCCGACAGTTTTTGTCAGTCCCTGGTCGGTTTTTATCTGCTCGATCGCCACGTGAAGATCCATGAGCGATTTCCCGAGACGTTCGATCTCCTCGTCCGATAACACACCGGAGTCCATCCGCTTCAATGCCTGGATCTTGAGTGCCTCTTCAAGGATCTCAACGACTGCGATAACAAGTCCAAGTACGCCTTCCTTTAAGTTGTTCTCATCGATCTCAATCGTCATTTTGCACCAGGACCAGCTCCAAAATCCCGTTCTGGTACCGTTCTTTTGCAACCTTTCCATGCCAGGGCAGGGGGATCTCTTTTTTGTAGCGCTTGTCCCCCTCTTTTGCCGATATCCCCAGTGACCGGTCTTTTATTGCGATATGGATCTTCTCCATCGTGACGCCCGGCATCTCGATCACCACCCGCAGCTGGTCTCCCTCATTGAAGATGTCGGTGATTGGCTCGATCGTTTTATTCTCCGGGCGTTCTTCTGCATTCTTTGGACCGGACGGGACGAGTGAACGGATCTTTACACTATGGGTGACCGTGGGTTCCGGGGAGTACCCCTCTTCTAACCTCTTTTTAATCTCTCGGTCTTTCTCTTTGATCTTCTGGTCCAGCTCCGGTGATCGTTTGCGCAGGTTCTTTACCAGACTCCCCATGCCTGGCAGGATATCATTTACTACACTCTCAACAACACTATCGTCATCATCAGTCTCATTCGTTTTTCGGTCTTCCTTCTTCATGATCTTCCCCCGGTATTTTCTGTATTCACCCGGATCTCCAGTATGCCATGTTTGCAGGTGGCTGACGCATGCAGGGTCTCTGGCAGGTCGCACCCATTACGGTCGAGCGTGATTAGCAGAGCATCGCTTGTCTCAATCACCTCAACCGTATCGGCCTTACGCTGGACATCGTTATTCAACCACCATGAGAACACGATCTGCCTGCCCGTGGCAAGATCCAGTGCAGACTCCCGGAAGACCACGATCGGCCTGCCACAGGCCTTCATTGACTTCGGGATGATGATCTCCCGTAACCGGTGCAGTACTTCGAAATGGCTAAGCCCGGAGCAGGCGCTCAGCTCGTCGAGGGTAGCGTATCGCTGCTCATACAGGATGCAGAGGATCGATCTGCTCCCCTCGTCGAGATCGCAGGAGAGATCATACCGTTGCCCTGCCACAGGAGTGGTCGGGTCCGGTATTGAATCAATCATCAACCCGCACTCCTTAAACCCACGAGCAAGGATCTCCAGTATCTCTACATCATCTGAATTCCGTATGATGAGATCCACTAGACCGGCAGGATTTTCCGCGGGCTGTACTTCTTTGCCGGTGCAGGCTGACCGGGTTTCATCCGGGTACTTCCGGCTGAGCGTATTGAGGATCTCCTGCAGAGTACCGGCCAGTACAGGAATGATGGGGCTCATCCTGCCGATGGACTGCAGGGTCATCAGTTATCACTCCGCAGGGTGAGTCGCAGGTACATTGCCTTAGTATGATTGATCTCGGCCACACCGATTTCTGTCGTCGTCGTGGAGAAACCGGGCACCGTAAGGGAGAGGGGGCGGACCGGACTGATCGTCAGGGGTTCAACAACCTCAATCGTTACGTTTTTGACCGTATCAAGAATGGATCCCCCTTTTCTCGTTCCTTTTCGTGCTTTTATTTCGAGGGGAAAATGGCCCGGGTTGTTTTCCTTTTTGGGCGTTCTTGTTTTATTTGAGGAACTCTGTGCTTTTTTCATGACACTACCCCGGCATTCTTTATCCGCCCGGACCCTGCTCCCCCACTGAGATACCGGGCATACACCATCAGCTGCTCGCGTCCTTTCAGTTCACCGGGAAAGAGCGGCACCTCGATGACGGTCAACTGGTCATCGTAGCGTTTGTGGATCTTTGCGAGGTACCGCTCCTGCACGGCCCGGCGTGAGATGCAGAACGGGCAGGTATTTTCCGGGACGATTCCGTTCACGATAATCCTCGCCGTAAGAATAGTGAGGCGATCGAGGACCTGCTTCATCCGTTCTGTCTGGTACAGTGCCAGGGCTTCAGGAATGATGATGAGAACGAACTCGGTTCGTTCGTGATCAGTAAGAACAGCAAGAGCGTGCTGTGCCATCTTCTGGATCCTTTGTAACGCGAGGGCCAGCGAGTCTTTTGACGATTCCTTGTCGAACAGGACCCTGATCGTCCCAATCACCCCGGCCATCCGCTCCTGGATCTTCTGCATACCCGTGGTGTAACCGACAATACTGTCCGGGAGATTTAACAGGCGCAGGGTATGCCCTGTGGGAGCGGTGTCCCAGATGAGGTAATCATACCCTTCGGGCAAGTAGGTGAGCACTTCTTCGAGTGCAAAGAGTTCATCAAAGCCCGGTATTATCGTGTTCGGGATCTCGTCCAGTACATCCTCTTTAATGGGAATTATGGTAGCAAGGGCATCGATGATGGCACTGCCGTACATCTTCTTGTACTTTTCAACCACCGTTTCGGCATTTATCTCGATGGCGGAGAGATGATTCCCGATACGGGTGACGGTTCCCCCGATGGAACATTCAAAAATATCCGAGAGGGAGGGGGCAGGATCGCTGGAGATGATAAGCACCCGCTCTCCGGATCCGGCAAGTGCCAGCGCTGTGGCAGCGGCAGCTGACGTCTTTCCGACGCCGCCCTTCCCCCCAAAGAGGATGATCTTTGTTTTTGGTGAATCCGGTGCAGCAGATACAGGTGTTCCCGGGGGTATCGTCGATTCCTTTGTGGCACCCATACGAGGGGTCCGTGTCATTTCCGTTTGTCTTTTTTGGGATCTAACCTGCGGGTTCATGAAGAAGTACACCTGGGTTTAATACGGCCGATTCCGATTCACGTCTCTTTCGCTATACATCTCCGGTAATTCCCCGGCATCCTGGCATGACACTCGACAGATGCCCAACGAAGGTTTCTCCGTTTCATCTCTTCACCGATAAGAGTGATCACCTGTTCCGCGTCCTCCGGGTGCAGCGAACGGACCAGACCATTCGTCTGTACAAGGTGGAGATACCCGGTCGATTCGGCGGATGCCGATACGGTACCGTATTCAAACGAATACCCGGCGAGCTCTTCGAACCGGACGGTAACGAGACAGGCCAGGGGCTCTCTCCGGTGGATACGGATCGCAGCATCGGTGATGGTGAGAGTGCCGTAGGTCCATGCCGGACAGGCACCGGTAGACTCCCAGTAGGAAGCAGTGCATTGGAACGAGGGCGTCTCACCTTGCAGCAGGGCGATCTCCTGTGCAAGCTTTTTCTTCTCTTCTTCACTTGCAGCAGCGCGGATGGCTTTGTCCCAGTCCGCCCACATCCCGTACTGGATCATCGTCTCGATGCTCGCCAGCATCGCCCGCAACTTAAGTCCGATGAGGGGGACGCCGGAGACCGTGATGATCACATCGGCATCGATGACTGCACCCTTGTCCAGCACCCGGTCAAGCAGGTCGACAAGGGTTGTTCTCCGTTCGCGGGTCGCGTCCACGGTCCGTCACCTCTGCCGGGAAATCCGTTTCAGGGAGGGGGCGTTCATCAGGGCCTTCGCGCTCGACCAGCCGCACCAAGGACAACTTTCATTGAGCAGTACATGGATGGGAACCGTTTTCCCGCACTGGGGGCATCGCTCCTGATCCTCTTTCACCCGGTCCCAGACCGCCGTATTCAGGTTCGTCCCCGAGGGGAACTCCAGCCCGTACTTCGCGGCGGTCTCAAATGAAGCAACCGCTGCACGTATCTTGATGCCGAGGAGTTCAACGCCGGCGACCGAGACGCAGATATCAGCGTTGATGATCACTCCTTTGTCCAGCACCCGCTCGATCACATCGACAAGGGAACTTGCCGAGTCGTCCCGCAATGCCTGTATCGCCATTATTCATCCCGGACTCTGGGGTGCATGCCAGTGCTGCCTGAGCCTGCAAATCCGGATAGGGTGTCGGGCTGCATATCGTCTCACGCCTTCTTGAGATTGATCTCCAGTATCCCGTTCTTGTACTGTTTTTTGGGTTCGCCTTTAACCGGAACCCCGAGGTCTATCTCTTTTTTGTATTTTCGCTCACCCTTCCCTGCTTTGAGCGTGAGGATGGTCTCCTTAATTTCGACCGTGATGTCTTTCTCTTCAACACCCGGGAGCTCGACTATCACCTGCAACCGGTCGGCTTCATCGAAAACATCAACGATCGGTTCGCGGACATCCTCCTCCGGTCTCCTGCCGAAGGTGTCTACACGAGGCATACCATCTCCGCCAAGCCTGACAGAAACCCCATACATGCCTTTCAGTTTCCGGGATTTATCAAAGGAAATTTCACCGGTCCTTGACATCTCGGTTTTTCCTTCCTCAACCATTTTTGTGATATCCTGGGTAAAGTTACCGAGCTCGGTCAGTATCCCACCGAATTTTAAGCCAAAGTCCAGGATGGGTTCATCGTTTTTTACCTTTTTTCTCTCCATTGTTCATTCCCCCGTATACTAGGTAATCAGTAATCCTCGCTTGCCATGGCATCCCCGCGTTTTCTCATGCTAACACGCTTGAATGTCTGGATAAAGCCCGAATCGTCGGCATGAACTTCATAGATCCCCAGCAGATCCATGGAATCGGGAATTGCAGCTCTCTCGACAAGCTCGCACACGACCCTGTGGGTATGGGTCTCATCGTCCATGCTGACCTCCACGATTGTGTTGAATTTCAGGGATGTGAGATCAACGATCCCCTTTTTGACTCGTTCCACCAGTGTCTTCATATCTGCCTTTTCCGTGGGCAGGCCGATTGGTTCCATGTTAGCGGTTGTCCGCACCTGTTTTGCCATGTTACACACCTTTTACTTCATCCAGACGTTTCCGGAGCTGGATCATTGCAGCCCGGTATTCCTCTTCGGGCAGGTCACCCCGCTCGAACTGCATCTGGAGCCTGAGCACCTGTTCCCGGACTGCCTGCTCCGTCCGTAATGTGATCGCATCCGCATCATCCGCTATCCCCTGGAGCACCTTCATGCCGAGATCGAACGGCAGCTTAAGCAGGTCATCGACAATAAGTGCCACGATCAGCTCCGTATCCGCACGTTTACGAAGTTGTATGGCGGTGCGATTACGTATTTCATCAGCAGTTTCTCGCCGTAATCCTGTTCAAGCGTGTTGACAAGCGAATCAAAATCCCGTTCTTTTGTTTTGTCAACAAGGAAGGCCGCGTTCAAGACCATCTCGTCCGAAAGGTTCTTGTTCATCTTTGCATCCGCCGAGATCCCGCAGAGCCGGGTAAAGATGTCATGGGCGATCTTCTCCTCCCGTTTGGTCAGTTCCTCGGCAACCTTCGTACCGAGCGTGAGGCGTTGCCGATACGTCTTTTCGAGAGGTTTCCCATCGATCTGGTGTTTCATCGCACGGATCTTGATATTGGACGAAGCGATCTCTTTTATCGTAGTATCGATCTTCCAGGTGACCTTCAGCCCGAGCTCGGTCTTCCCGGTCAGTTTAGTGAAGTACATTTTCAGTTTCGGGTAATTCCGGGAGAGGAACGTCTTGATATCGCTCTCCGTGGTTGACTGACCGAAGCTCATCGGGATGACACAGTACTCCTTCATGATCTTTTCGAGCGCCTGCTGGTGGGCGATCCCATAATCGAGCACTTCGAACGTCTTCACCGATGAATCGGAGACAACGGCTGCGATCTCCCGGTAGTGGATCGTGTACACGTTCTCGCCATCGAGACCGATCTGCCCGAAATCGTGCTCCTTTTTTGAGGGAATTATTGCATAGACGTACCGCCATCGCCGTTTCGACTGGGTATCAGTACGCAACATCGATTTCATGGTACGCCTTCTTTTTCGGGGATGCGGTCTTCGAGGGGATGGAGATCACGTCAGCAGTGTTTTTCGGGGTTTCACCACGGCGGACTGCCTGGACGAGCGAGGTTGCTTCTTTCCGCTTTAAGATCTTGCGGCGTGCCTTCGTCAGTGCCCGGTTATGGACACGTATCCTTTTTTCCTCTTTCTGGATAATCGCGTTCCGTTCATCCACGGTGAGCAGGGCTCCTTCCGTTTCAGCCAGCCTCTTTTTGATCTCGTCCTCGATCTGGATCGTCCGGCAGGGGACTTTCTTCTCTCGTGACATGTCCAGTCCGGATCGGATATCTCGTGCGGTCTTCATCTCGTTCTCTCCATCGATGGTTCATCTTCATTGTAATACAGGGATATCCCGGCGTTTCGGGCACCTGGATCTGCCTGTGGCAGCACGTACCCGGTTGATGAGCTCCTAACTCGCTATCAGTTCGCAGATGACGCCGGCAGGATCGACAGCACCGTTGTCGCCCTTTCCGATCTTGGGCGAAAGGATATCGACACAGGTCTGCTCGAACCAGTCTTTGTCCCCATCGTCATATACGCGGGCGATCGCGATCGATGCCCTGATCGTCGGGGTGAACTCGCAGACCTCTGATGCCCGCAGTTTTCGTACCAGCGTCACGATCTTCTTTGCCACTTTATAAGGCACCCCGGCCTTTGCCTGCGTGATGGCGATCTCGGTCTCATCATCATAGTGGGTCATCGGCAGGGTGATCATCCGGTCCATCAGGGCATCCTGGGAACGGAAAACCCCGGCATACTCCTCCGGGTTGCTCGTGAAGATCGCAGAGAAGTCCGGGTGGACCTTGATGTAGTTGCCATCATCGGATGCACTGGGCAGTTCAAGCATCCGCTCTTCGAGTACCCCAAGGAAGATGTTGTTTGCTTCAGGACGCGACCGGGTGAACTCGTTGTAGATCAGGGTAAACCCGTGCTTACAAGCGGTCGTGAGCCGGTCATCCAGCCAGGTCTTGGTCATGGATTCATCGGATTTGTAGACCCGGGAGACGAACCGGTCAATGACCTTTCGTTTCCGGTAGCCGGACTCGCTTCCGACCAGTGACGAGGTGCTGAACTCCTCATCGCCATTGATCAGCACCACGGGCCTTCCCAGCAGGTATGCAATATGCAATGCAAGGGTGGTCTTTCCGCAGCCGGTAGGTCCGGATAAATGAATGGGGAACCCTTTTTTTATGTAGCGCAGACCCCGCTCCGTGATGCCCGTGATATACGCAGTTTCAACGAATTCATTCTGGGGTTTTGGGTTTATTACAGTGACAAGATCCATAGTGTGCTCTCCCAACGGTCTTCGTAACCATCCGGTTGAACCACTATTTTCTGGCATTTGTCAAACCAAAAAAGAGGTCTCCCGGAGTTTTTATTTTTAGTTCGGGAAGTACCGGGTCGACATCTTTGCGACTTCGCCCTCTTCAATGAGTTCTTTGGCGGGCCTGACCAGCTTCCTCCATTCAACCCCAACTTTCTTTCCTGCTTTGACAAGGGTGATTCCCTTGGGAGAGGCGTTTATCACTTTGAGGATCTTTTGTTTGAGTGCAGCTGCTGCCTTCTCTTCGGGAGTCTTTGTTACTTCACGTGCCTTTGCCCCAGTTCGTGTTGGGGCTTTTGTGTGTACATGCCCACCCGAGCGCTCGTTCTGCCATATCCCGTGTGCTTCTGCCAGGTCTTCCTGGAACGGGATGCGCTCGTTTTTGAACATGCCCATCAGGTTCTGCACATCGTCGACAATCCCCTCATGGAAGGACGTGAGCATCCGCGAGAGCTCGATACCCCGGCTCACCCGTTCGTCCGCAAAGCCATGAATCATGTGTAACGCGTCAAGCCGGATATCGGTGACGTCCTTTTTTAACTGGTCGGTAAAATCTCCAAGCTCTTCACGGGTTGCCTGTCCCATTGCTATACGGCTAGCGGCAAAACCGCCCAGCATATCCAATGAGTCATGCCTTAAGGTCTTTACGTACCTGTGGAGTGTTTTTTTCTGGGCGGTGGCATTGTGCCCCCGGACCCGGCTCATCTGTTTTACGTCCTTCTGTGCGCCATTTCGAATCGCCCCGACGTCTTCGATCAACCCCGCAATCTCCGAGGTCCTGGCCATCCTGGCCCCGCTGATGTTATCAACGATCTGGTGCATTCCATCTGCTATTGTCATCTTTCCCACCTCATATCTGTCTTTATTTTTACACACTCCATTCTGGATGGATCTGATAAATACGTGCCCGGAATTTCCGAATTTTGTTTCGAAATTTGAGGATAGAATGCAGGTCCGCAGGCTGGGGATGATCGAACACCGCTGTACCCGACACTATCCGGATTTGCATCGGGGTTGTGCGGCGTCCGGTTGACGTAATCCCTGAGTCCTGTCGGTTCTCTCACGTTCTATGGGCCGTTTCCTGCCAGATGCTCCGGTCGGCAGAGAGCATGAGACGCACAGAACAGACACGAGTGGCACCGGGAGAGCAGGTATCCCCGGAAAATCAGGATCCAAAGGAACAGGTCCACACCGCGGGTAAATGTAATCCTGGTACAACGTACGTTGTAAATGGCAGGTATAATCCGGGTTTTGTTTTAAAAATACACAGGTAAAAAAGATATGGGCATGATTGTCATACTATGCAGCATGAGGGACGTGCATTGTTATGACGTGAACGGCCCGTATTTTTCATAAGTTGTGAGTAAGTGCAAAATCTATGGATTGAATTCAAAAGAAGGATTGGATGGCATCTCCATACAATTGAATCCGTTTGAATCCATCCCAGAGAAGGATATGTGGTTATGCGGCAATTTCCGCGTGTTCCGTAAGCCCGACAGCTTCTGCGTACTTGAGGAATGTCTCGACCGATGCGATCACGACACGGGCTTCGATAGAGAGGATCTCAATACCGACCAGTGAGACGCGTGCCCATGCGTCAACAACTACGCCCTTGTCCAGAATACGATCAATGACCTCGACGAGGCTTGACGATGAATTCATTTTTTCTACCATATTTTTCTCCTCCATTATGTTCTGGGCATTTTTGCCCACAACCTACTCAATGGGGAAGAGTATATAGGTTCCCGGAATTTCCGAATCTCGTTTTAAATTTTGGAAGTAGTGGCTCGCACATCACGTATCGCACGACTGAAATGCGGCGATTTTATCACAAACGCGGCCGGATCCTTAATTGTCTTTGAGAACTCCCGGATAGCCAGGATGGCAGCGCGGTTGCAGACAGCCTCTATCTCTGCACCGGTGAATCCCTCCGTTTCTTTGATGTAATCGGCAAGTTTCATCCCTTTTGCAAGAGGGCGTTTTTGGGTATGGATTTTAAGGATCTCAAGACGCCCTGCATCGTCCGGTTTTGGCAGCTCGATCTGGAGGTCCATGCGTCCAGCCCGCAGGAGTGCGGGATCGATCATATCGATACGGTTGCTTGCTGCAAGGACGGTGACGCCTTTTAACTCCTCCAGACCGTCCATCTCGGTTAAGAGCTGTGCGATGACCCGTTCGGTGACGCCGTTGTCATTCCTGCCGCCCCGAACGGGAGCGATCGCATCGATCTCATCAAAGAAGATGATGCAGGGAACGGCCTGCCGGGCTTTTTTGAAGATCTCCCGGATACCCCGCTCGGACTCTCCTACAAACCGCGAGAGCAGCTCCGGCCCCTTGATCGAGATGAAATTTGACTGTGTCTCGTGGGCGATTGCCTTTGCGATGAGGGTCTTTCCGGTCCCCGGCGGCCCGTACAACAGGATCCCTTTTGGGGGAGTGACTGCTGCATAGGCATACAGGTCCGCACATTTCAGCGGGAGTTCAACCGCCTCCCGGATCTCGTCTTTGATTTCGGACAGACCCCCCACATTGTCCCAGCTGACGTCAGGGATCTCGACGAAGACCTCCCTCAGGGCAGATGGTTCGATCTCCCGGAACGCATTTAAAAAATCCTCTTTTTTGACGGTAAGGGCGGCGATCAGCTCGTACGGGACCTCGTGCTTGGTGAAGTCAATATCCGGTAATATCTTACGGAGGGCATGCATTGCGCTCTCGCGGGAGAGCGCTGCAAGGTCGGCACCAACGTACCCGTGCGTGATATTTGCCAGTTCATCCAGGTCGACATCGGCGGCAAGGGGCATGCCCCTCGTGTGGATCTCGATGATCTCCCGTCGCCCATCCCGATCCGGGATCGGGATCATGATCTCCCGGTCAAACCGCCCGGGGCGTCGGAGCGCCGGATCGAGTGAGTTCGGGATGTTGGTAGTTGCGATCACGATCACCTGCCCGCGGTCCTTCAGCCCGTCCATGATCGAGAGAAGCTGGGCAACGATCCGCCGTTCCACCTGCTTATCGCCACCTACATCCTCGCGCTTGGGGGCGATCGCATCTATCTCATCAATGAAGACAATGGCAGGAGCATTCTTCTGGGCTTCTGCAAAGACTTCCCGCAGCCGGGCCTCAGACTCGCCGTAATATTTCCCGACAATCTCGGGACCGGAGATGAAGATCAGGTAGGCATCGGTCTCCTGTGCAGCCGCTTTTGCGATGAGCGTTTTTCCGGTGCCTGGCGGCCCGTACAGCAGGACACCCCGGGGGGGGTCGATACCGATACGTTCGAAGAGTTCGGGATATTTTAATGGAAGTTCGATCATCTCCCGGATCTTGTCCACCTGTCCTTTCAGGCCGCCGATATCCTCGTACGAGATGAAACTCTTCTTGATCTCTTTTTCCTGCGTCTTCTTCCCATGGATCGTAACTGCCGTTGTCCGGGTGATAAGACCGATATCCGGTGTAGCATTGCAGATAAAAAAATCGAACTTCTTCCCGAACATGGAGAGGCGGATCTGGTCGCCTTTTGTTACCGGTATCCCTTCGAACAGGCGGCTGTCAACTTCTTTTTGCAGGAAGCGACCAAGCGGCTGGAGCACGACGAGACTGACCGGCGGGATGGTGATCGCCTTGATCTCCACAGCCTCGTTGATGCCGACGGATGCATTTTTCCGTACAATGCCATCGATCTGTATCGTCCCTTTCCCCCGGTCTTCAGGAAACGATGGCATCACTTTTGCAACAGTTGTCCGTTTTCCGGAAATCTCTATGATGTCCCCGACACCGGTGCCCAGTTCTTCCATGACCCTGGGATCGATCCTGCCAATCCCCCGTCCGATATCCTTATTTCGCGCTGCTGATACTCTCACCTTCATGTGCCCCACCTCCAAAGATGTGCTGGAATGTATTCTTGAATTCGTTTACTCGCTGCCGGATATATGCCTCCCCCCATGCGGTCGGGAAGTACAGTTTTGACTTGCCGGATGTTTTTACTTCGAGAATTTTCTGCTTTTCGAGTTCGTACAGGATCGTGTAGATCCGGGATTGCGGAATGAGAACATTATGCCGGCTGTAAATCTCATGGACGATGTCATACCCGGACAACGGCCGGTTCATGATCGAAAGGATGAACGGTTCGAGTGATTTCCGGACGATCTCATCGACCATCGCCTGCGGAACAATGGAGATGGATTCGAGAGGATAGGAGTGATTTGCGATGGAAACTGATGACTCGGTACCGGTCGAGACGATCACTTTGGGGATGCCGGCGGAGATCGACTCGATTTGCTCACGATGCCATTGCTCGATGTTCAATGCTATTATCCCCGATACCGGTGATCCATCAGAGATCTGCGTAAGGATATAATCCTTGATCGCAACAATCTGCGCAGGATCCACGGTGTTTGAGAAGTCCATGAGTATCTGCCAGGCGGGATAGATTCCGGATTCCTGCGAGGCAGCGCGGTGTTTCTCTATTGCCGGGATGACGAGATCGAGTTCTTCCTTTTTCAACCGGTGCGGGGCGATCACGCCCGCCCGGATCTCCTTGTTAAAGTACTTCGGGATGCGGGACTGGTGATAGGCCAAAAAAATCCGGTGACCGTTTGCCAGTCCGAATTCAATGGACGTCTTAAAAATCGCTTCATTGGTCTGCGGGGGTGCATACAGTACGAGGGACAGTCCCTGGTAAAAGTTATTCAGGAGAACCGCCTTGCTTTCCGGTGCAAAAGAGGCGTCCGGATCGGTCGTGTCGCGGTCTCCATCCTCGGCGTTATTGATATCCCGCCCCTTCAGGCAGCCCCGCTTTCCCGGTTCACTCCCTTCGGTCTTCTTTCTGAAAAGTGCGAGTTCGACCGTTGCTTTAAGTTCCAGTTCGTTGAAGGGCTTGACGATATACCCATACGGGTTTACCTTTTTTACCTCGGCGATTATCTTGTCATCAGCATACGACGTGATGAATACGATCGGGATACCCAGATCCTTACGGATTACCTTTGCTGCGGCGATCCCGTTGGTCTTTCCCGGCATGACGATGTCCATCAGCACGATGTCAGGCTTTGTTGCCCGTGCCTTTGCGATCGCATCTTCCCCGGACGAGGCCCTGCCAACGACCTTGTGCCCCATGGCACTGATCTTTTCCTCAATCTGCATCGTGATGATCGCTTCGTCATCAACTATCAGTACATGAGCCATCTTCAGATTCCCCAGGGCGTAATGGAAATTCGATCACCACTTCAGTGCCTGCTTTGCTGGTAAGGGTTACACTGCCGTGCAACTGCTGTTCGACAAGCGTCCTCATCAACCGGAGCCCCAGCCGGTTGCTCTTCTCGATATCGAACCCAGAGGGGAGACCGACCCCGTTATCCCGGATGACGAACCGGATCAGATCTCCTTTGACAGGGGACGAAATCTCCACAAGCCCGCTCCGTTTCCCCTTGAATGCATGCTTGTGGATATTGGAGATGATCTCGTTCAATGCAAGGGCACAGGGGATTGCCTGGTCCACCGGAAGGTAAATTTCTGCACAATCGATGTGGGTCGTCACTTCGAGGTGATCGTGATCGTAGAATCCCGATATCATTTCGACAAGGTCCTGGACCTGCCGTTTCATGTTGATCTTATCGAACCGTTTGCTCTCGTACAGTTGCGTATGGACGAGTCCCATTGTCTGCACTTTTGCCATAATATCGGTAAGGGTGGAAATGACGGCAGGTTCATGCGCCCGCGTCTTGGTCAGATCGATGAGGCCGATGATCAGCTGCAGATTGTTCTTGACCCGGTGGTGCACTTCCCGGAGAAGGAGGTCTTTTTCATTGGATGATATGGTTAATTTTTTCTGGATTTTTTTTCGGTCCTCGATCTCTTTTTTCAGTTTCAGGTTTGTCCGGGATAATTCAGAGGTGCGATCATGGACCCGTTGTTCAAGGGTTCCCTTGAATTCTTTGAGTTGGATCTCCGCCTCTTTCTGGCTGGTGATATCCCTCCCGACAGACTGGTATTCAATCACTTCGCCATTCTTGTTAAAAAGTGCCCGGTCGCTCCAGCGCTGCCAACGGATTTTTCCTGGGGGTAAGACGATCCTGTGTGTGATCCATGCAACGGGATTTTCCGGCGTAAGGGCTGCAAGATGGCTTTTCATTTTTTGTGCATCGTCCGGGGGAAAAACGACCGGATGCTTGTTCCCGAGACATTCATCCCGGTTCAACCGGAAATAATTACAATAGGCCTCGTTGATGAACGTGAGTGTTCCATCCGGTAAGAACCGGCAGATGAACTCGGTCTGATCCTCGACTACATCCTTGTACCGCTGTTCGCTCGCCCGGAGTGCTTCCTCTGCCTGCTTGCGTTCGGTGATGTCCTCAATATTTCCATAATAATACAGGATCTGGCCGCTGTCATCGCAGACCGTTTTTCCGGTATCCCGCACCCAGATGATCGTTCCATCGCACTTGCGGAACTGGACTTCGACACCGTGCCCGGTCCCTTCATGCTCAACCATGGAACGCCAACGGTTTCGATCCACGGGATTCACATAAAGATCAGGAATGTTTACCGCCATCAGCAGTTCACGATTCGGGTAGCCCAGCAGGGAGATAAGCGCCGGGTTGATGTCCAGAATATGTCCTGACGGGGTGGTGCGATAGATACCTATGGGAACACCCTCGAATAAGTCGCGAACCTGCTGTTCGCTTTCTGCCAGTGTCCGGTTGATCCGTACCAGTTCTTCAGTCCGTTCGGCAATACGCTGTTCCAGTTCCCGGTATGCTTCCCGGATCAGCAGATCCTGTTTATGTTTGTAGAATGCAATCTCGATTGTTGAAAGGAGTTCCCGTTCATCGTAGGGTTTGACGAGATAACCATACGGTTCGGTTATCTTGGCCCGATTGAGCAATGCGTTTTCTGCATTGCCGGTGAGATAGATGACCGGAATACCATAGAGATTATGGATGTTTTCTGCAGTTTCGATCCCGTCCATCCCCGTGGCAAGGCGGATATCCATGAGCACAAGATCAGGCCTGCGTTCGTTAATCTTTTCCAGTGCGGTCTCTCCGGATTTTGCGATGCCCGTAACACAGTATCCCCGACAGATGAGGGTCTCCTTTATATCGTTAGCTACAACCGCTTCATCTTCCACAATAAGAATCGATTTACCGGTACTGATATTGGCCCCGGGGGGTGATGCAAGGGAAGCCGGATCTTCATAAGAGAGGGGAGATTCCATGACGTGACCGGCTCGTTCTGCCAATTCCGGATCCTCCGGAACCGTGATTGTCTCATCGGGATCGCGATCGATTATCCGTTGCAACCATGACATAAGAATTCCATTTTACGGGACTTTTTCAACCTTCTCAACAACCCGGTCTGCACTGCCTCGTTTCAGCCAGGCAAGGATATCCTCCAGAACAAAGTTACTGGTGAACAGGTCGATATCCGGGGGTATGTACGGTGCAACGTTGTGCGTTGCACCGATAAAGAGCAGCCCGCACTGCCCGTCCTTTAAGGAGTCTCCAATCCGCTGTGCAATGTACTTGTCCCGTTCTATGGTCAGATCATAGAGCCGGTGCTTGTGTTTCTCGCTCAATGCTTCCCGTTCCGGGTCGGTCTTTGCGTTCACGATCGCTTTTATGATCTCGTACTCTTCTTTTAGGAGAGCCGGACTCTCGGTCTTCTCCAGCACACCGCCCTGATCGATAATGGAGAGAACGATCTGGTGGTTGGGGACGCCATCCTGTGCGCCCATTGCAACGAGTTTTTTACCGACTTCGCCCCCGATGGGGATCCCATCCTGGTATATCCTGACGGTATTGACGTCGATGTTTGCGAGCACTGCCAGTATGATGGTGCGGAGTTTTTCCCAGAAGAGTGCGACATCCCTGCGGTGCTGATCCCGTTTCTCTTTGCCGAATTTCCGGTCGATCATGTCAGAGATATCGCTCTTCAAGGATCCCATCTCTTTTTCGCTATGCACGATCGGTATCAGCATCAGTTTTCTTGTCATAACGTTCCCATCATATCCGGTCATGTACTATTCCGGTACTGCTCGTGTTCCGGATCCCCGCCCGCCGTTCTCTGCTGCCCTCTTTTGAAAAAATATTGTGCACTTGCCTGTAGCCGGTGAAGAGGCAGATTGGAAAATTTTTCCCCAATCGCCTGCCACTCACGCAGGCATCTGCAGGGTATCATAGAAATAGATCACAATATCCATTATATTGCTTTAGACAGTATGGAACTAGATAAATATTCCCCCATGTTCCAAAAAAAGAAGGGTTCGTGGTATCCCGACGCACCGGCACAAGGATAACGGACGCCGGGAAAATACCCTGCTGAGGATTGCCGGGGACCGGGTAATGCGACCCATTTTAAAAATTTTGACTCAGGACTTCCCCGGCATCAGGGTGGACTCAGGCCGGGTTTTCCCGCGACATTCTGACGGACCGTCATCCATTTCCTGAGTAATGACTGCGATTGATCACTCCCTATACCTTCTCCTCAACGATAATCGTAAACGCCGTTCCCGCACGCCGGTCCAGTTCAATGGTTCCATCCAGTTGTTCCACGAGCGAGCACACGAGCCGGAGTCCGAGGGATTCCACGTTGCGCCAGTCAAAGTCCTCCGGAATGCCGATACCATTGTCCTTAAACAGGATGGTGAGCGTGTGATCCTGTCGGGCGATTGCAAGGGAGATCTCCCCGATCCCCCCATTCGGGAATGCATATTTTAAGGAGTTGGAAATGAGTTCATTGATTATTAACCCGATGGGAACGGCTGCGTCGATGGTGAGGAAAATATCCTGGATATCCATCGTGAGCGTGATGCCCTTTCCACTCATATCCATGAACTTGAACAGATGGTCCCCGAGAAATTTGAGATAATTGTTCAGGTCAATGGATGTGAGATCGGAGGATTGGTACAGTTTTTCATGGACCAGCGCCATTGCCCGGACCCGGTTCTGGCTCTCCCTGAATGCGGTGAGAGCTATCTCATCCTTTATATACCTGGACTGGAGGTTTAAGAGGGAGATGATGATCTGGAGGTTGTTCTTCACCCGGTGGTGGACTTCCCGGAGCAGGACTTCTTTCTCACCCATGCGTTTTGTGAACTGCTTTTCCGCATCAAGACGAATGTCAATCTCCGTCATCAGGTTGAGGTTAATATCCGTAAGATCTGACGTGCGTACAGCAACCTTGCGTTCCAGATCGTTGCTGAATGTTTTCAGGGTTTCTTCTGCGGCTTTGCGTTCTGTGATATCCTGAACCCCGACAATTGCTCCTTTATAGCTGCCATCCTTATCGATAATGGGTACCATTTCAAGGTGGGTACAGATACGTGTACCGTCTTTTTGGAGAAATTCAAAATCGTGCTTCTCCTTCATGCCCCTTTGAAGGTGCTCAATCTTCTTGAGGGTGATCTGCTTACCCGGTTCATCCATGAACGAAAATATGGATCTGCCGAGCATTTCGTCTACGCTGTACCCCATCATCTCCGCCATAAGGGAATTAACAAATGTAGTTCCTGAATCCTTATCGATTGACCATATTCCTTCATTCAGGACATCAAGGATCTGACGGTATTTGATTTCGCTCTTTTTAAGCGCCATTTCGATCCGTTTGCGTTCTGATATATCCCTGATATTGCACTGGATAACATTCTCATTCACCTCCCTGTAAACATTGCTGACGAACTCTACATCGATTACCTGCCCGTCTTTTGTCACGAGCGGCAGGTCTTCATACCGGATATACCCGGCCTCTTTTAATATGGCCGCAGCCTGCTCCGCCAGTGCCTTGTCCTGGATCAATCCGATCTCCCAGAGTTTTTTTCCCTGCATCTCATCCAGGGTATATCCGAGCAGCGTTAAGAGGAACGGATTTGCATCACGGATCTCCCCCGACTCTGCATCAAGAATAAGGATACCGTCCCGGGCAGTTTCAAAGAGCCTACGGTACCGGGACTCTGAATCATGAAACGCTTTCCACACGGCGCCCAACTTCACTGCCTTCTTTATCGTATCTCCCAGCTGGGCGAACTGAGTATCCGGGTCACCGGTTTTCTGGAGATAGAAATCCACGCCATCGTTGAACGCTTCGATGACAACATCTTCCCTCCCATTCCCGGTGAATAAGATGAACGGGAGAGTGGGGTTTGCTCCACGAACCTCTTTTAACAGTTTGATACCATCCATGCCGGGCATCTGGTGATCAGCAACAACGGCATCGAACCTGCCTGCTTCCATCTCCCGAAGTGCTTCCGGTGCTGATAACGCTGTTGTGACCGTCATTGCACCGGGTTCTTCAAGCCATTGCTTCTCAAGGGAGAGATGTGCCGCATCGTCATCAACACAGAGAACAGAGATCATACAAGCCTGCTTACGGACTATTGGCTCCTCCGTTCCCTTGTATCAGGTGCTGTCCGAATTAAGGATCAGGTTACTTTCCGATTTTTGTTTCTCAATAAGAAATAAACGATTGCGAAAGAACGGGCAAGAGGATGGGGCACATGTTCACATCTTTTTGATGAGTGTTACATGAATCGAGGCTGGCGTTTTCCCGGGAATTTAAGGCAGATCGGACGAATGGGGGGAAAAATTATCTCTTCTCAATCGTGAGGATGATCAGATCGTCCGGACAAGCCCGGCCCGGTTCAATGGATTGGTCCCGTTGTTCCACAAGCGCGGGCCGGTCTGCCCTGCACGGGCTATTCAGATTCACCCATTTAACGGATGCGAAGAGCGTAAATGAATGATCAGGGGCGTGATCCCGTCACCCCCCCATCCCAGTAATAATCCCGACAATCTGTTGCGCCGTCACCGGGTCCACCACCCGGGTCAGGATCAGCCCGGCCATCGCAACGAACATGGTCCAGAACACTTTCTTTACCTGTTCGTTCTTCCCGAACGCGATTATGATCGCATCCGCGTCCGCCTTCATTGCCCGCTGGATCAGTTTCGGCAGGAAGATGAAGAGCGGCAGGAACAGCACTGCACTCCCGATGAACGCGAGCGTGATCTCTGCCCGGCCAAGAAGGAAGATCCCGAGCGGGACCGCGAAGATGCCGGCCAGGATCGCGGCCATCCCGACCTCGCCGAACCAGAAGTAATGTCGCTTTTCGGCGTAGTTCAGTTGCTCCGCATCGGTCAGGGATGTAAGATCGAAGATGCCGAGCGTTGAGAGCATCCCGTACCAGACCGCGTGCGTCTCCTCCGGGTCGGCAACGATGCCGAGGAAGAGGATCGCGACCGGCACGACCATGAGGATCAGCGGCAGTTGCGCGAAGAGAAAAATGAGCGCAAGCAGGAGCCCGGCACCGCAGATGGCGGCCCGGGTCTGCATAACGTTTTCAAACATCGTTCACGTCCGCAGCGATGGTGAGCTCGAAGAACTTCGTTCTTCTCGTGACCCGGGTCTGAAGACCCTCGTCATCAGTCATCGCTTTGCTCCGCCATGATTGTCAGTTCAAAGACCGGGCTCGTGTACCCGCCATTCGCCGGGCTGAAGTCCCGGGCGAGCCCCATCTTCCTCCGGGCCGTGCGGAACCGGACCGTGTGGATGCCCGGCGCACGCGGGTAGACCCTGCGGCCGTCGATGTCGCGCATCTCCCGGTAGTGCGGGATCTCGAACCAGTCCGGCCAGAACCGGACGCCCCGGGGGATGTCGGTTCCTCTGAGAAGGTCCGACTGCCGCAGCGGCCTCATGTTGTCGTAGATGATATCCACGATCAGGTTGTCGTCTTCCCGGTCCGGCTGGAGTTCCAGTTCGTAGAAGACCGGGTTGCGTCTCACGTCATCGAGCGTGAGCGGCGTGTCTTTCGTGAGCGGTTCGAGACCGGAGAAGGTCCCGCGGTACAGGCCGGTCACGGTTGCGACCGGTGTCGTGTTATCCTCCATGATATGCCTCCCGTAACCGGTAGTGCTCGGCCCGGAGTTTTTTGAACTCCTCAACGATTTCGTCATATCTCCCGATCTTCTGGTAGATCACAAAGAGCAGGGGATAGATCGGGATTACTGCCCCGAGGATTATTCCCAGGATTTCTGTTTCCATGATGTGTGCCTCCCTTAAAAAAAATCCGGATGATCTCTGACGCTCTTGGGGGTGTTGAGGGTCATCAGACCCGAGACAGGAGAAGAACCTGAAAGGTTCTTCGACTTTCGCGGTCGAAGAATCGCTTCGCAATTCTTCTCATCCTCAAGGCTCTCACGAACCTCTCGGACCCCGCCGCGTGGGCACAACGAAGAAGGCCACATGGCCTTCTTCTGAAGTCCTCATCGCTTCCTGCGGATGAGGACATCCCCCAGCCAGGATGGCGCTGAAGTACCTGTACAAAAAATCCGAGAGATTCCCTGCATCGGTAATTCAGAGGCATCGCAAGTGGGGGTGCCCACGCGGCGGGGCGACAGCCCCGAGAGCGTCAGATCTCTTCCGTAATTTTCGTGTCCGGCAATCCCGCTTACGCGAGCGCCGTCACCGTGTCGGCCCAGGTTTCGACCCTCGTCCGGATCGCATCGTCCGAGTACGAGGTGAGGCTGATGCTGTCGCGCCCGAAGGTGACCATGTAGATCTCCCCATTGGCATCGTGGCATTTCAGGGTGGCCGAGTAGGTGTCGTGGGCCAGGTCGTGGATCGCGGTGCCCCCGTGGGCTGCGGTGAGGTCTGCGCTTGCGAGCAGTGCAGTTGCACCGGCATTGAACCCGGCGATGGTGTCGAACCTGCCGGATTGAGTTCCCACGGTCCTGGCGTCAGTGTCCTGATAGATGACCTTCGCCACATAGTTCTCCTTGCTCTTCTCTACCGGCGTGTGATTGACACCGGCGGTCACATAGGCTGTGCAGGCAAACGGGTTGTCGGTGATGACCGACTGGACGATCGTGTTGAACGCCGCCACGTCTGCAATCGGGCTCGCGAGCGTGCGAACCGCTGACTTTACGGTTGTCTTTTGTACGAAATCTGCCATGTTGGTTTCTCCTGAGGGTTCATCAGAACCCGAGGGACGAGAAGAACTCAAGAGAGTTCTTCGAGATCTCGGGATTCTTTTCGAACCGGTTTTAAACCGAAAATCCTCTTTGGATCCCGGTAGATTTCCCGGTGATTCCTGCGCAGGTTTCACCGGACGGGAAGGGTTTTTTCCCTTGCCGCGTCTTTGGGCCCATTGACATACCAGTATGGATTTTGTAAGGAGATGGGCTTGGCTGAATAAATTCTGAAAATGGGAAATGGGGGGTTTTGGGAGGGATTTAAGAAAATTGAACGAGTTTAATCAGCCGAATGATTTTGACAAAATTCCCCGTCATTGGATCTTCATTGGAGAAAAGCTAGACGTTCCCCGGGTCCTCGTTCTTGTTGAGGAGGGATCCAAGCCCGCCAGCCGGTTCCGGGGGCTGGTGAAGTCCTACCGTCCGCGATGGAATGAAGCGCCGTTCTCATCCCGTGAGGATATCCTGATGGCGTCCCGGCAGTTCTGCTGGAATGTGAAGGGGGGATGACGTTCATCGGTGACGAAGAGCGAGCATAAATGATTGGGGGCCTGCTGGATCTGAGGGTCCCGGATCGACATTTTCACCGGCGCTGTTCTATGCCGGGGAGAGGGCGGAGTAGTTCAAGCGGGCGTTTGACGGGATAGGAGTTGTGTGGGTTGTACCCAATGATACCCCTTTCAGTGCACCTTATGCCCGATCCGGGGGATGGTCATCATATCAACAGCATGGGGAATTGTTGCGACAGTGTCGCGACAATTGTCTCCGCACTTCATAGACAATTATCTTCGCTGGTGAAGGCAGAGCAGGAGGCTTCGGGTCCTTTATCGGTCACCGTGGATGTTTCCCGGGGTGAGCGGGTGACGGCGGGGATTGGGAAGTGCTCGGTCTGTGGGCTGGTGAGGGATGAGTGGATTGACCGGGAGGCCGAAGTGAAGCTCTGCGAGCATTGTTACGGGAGGGGAGTGAGGGAGAATGCCCGGGGGGTTGGCGTGGTGTGACGGGTATGAAATTTTTCTCTCATTAATGATTCAGGGAATGCCCGGAGAATGACGAGTGAGCATACAGTGAGCATAACTTTTGACACAATGCTTGTACTATGAGCGCGATAGATCTTGATTCGTGGAGAAGACCAAAATACTTCGGTATATTTATATTCCTAATCGCGATTAGTACTAATCATGATTAGAGAATTCATTGACCGCGAAGAGGAACGCTCTCTGCTTGAGCGGGAGTGGCAGGGCCCCGGTGGCAGGCTCATCATCCTCTATGGGCGCAGGAGAGTCGGAAAAACCCGGCTCATTGATGAATTTGTCCGGGAAAAACCCGGGATTCTCTACATCGCTGAAGATGCATCCCCGCATATCCAGATTGCCCAGTTCAAAGCCCGGTGTGCCGAGTATTTTTCCGATCCGCTTCTCGCAACCCTTGAAATGAATACCTGGGAGCAGATCTTCATGTATATTGCACAAAAACCGCTCAACAGGCGAACTTATCTTATTATCGATGAATTCACGTACCTCATCAAAAATGATCCATCCCTCCTTTCAACCCTCCAGAAAGTCTGGGACCACAATCTTGCCGGTTCAGAATGGTGCCTCCTTCTCTCAGGTTCAATACTCTCATTGATGAGCGATCTCGCCCTCGCATCCACGTCTCCCCTCTATGGCAGAAGAACCCGGGACATGCTCCTTTCTCCTCTTTCCTTTTCCTATGCCCACCAGTTCTTTCATTTTTCATTTTCTGATTCCCTGAAAGTGTATCTTTCTATTGGGGGAATCCCGGAATATCTTCTCAAAGCCAGCACCTATGACGACGCTGATTCTTTTTTCCGGGAGGAGTTTTTTAACCGATACGGGTATTTTTACCACGAACCATACTTCATTCTCTCACAGGAATTCCGGGAACTCAAGATTTACCAGTCGGTCCTTCATGCAGTAGCGCTCGGAAACACTGCACCTACGACAATTGCCCAGTTCTCCGGGCTGGACACCCGGCATATTTATCCGTACCTTGAATCGATGATTCGCCTGGGACTTATTGAGAAAGAGGTTCCGATCCTGGGGAATGCCCGGCAGGGTATTTACCGGATAAAGGACCGGGTCTTTGATTTCTGGTATCGTTTCGTTTTCTCTCACCGGCAGGATATCGAGACCGGACGGTTTGACCTGAAATCGATTGACCTAAACATGTACTTCGGCAGGCAGTTCGAGGCATTTGTGCGGGATGAGTATGCCGGGACCGTTCTCTCGGGATATCAAACCGGCCATTGGTGGTACAAGGAAGAGGAAATTGATCTGGTCGCAACGAATGAGGAATCATTGTCGGTCGTCTTTGGGGAATGCAAATGGGGTAATCTTCGTCGGGCTGAAGCAGGTAAGCTACTCGCACAACTCAAAGAGAAGGCAAAAGGTGTGCAGGCTGACCGCTATACGCAACGGAATTATTCCCTGTTCTGTGCTGGAAAAATCGAAGGTAAAACCCACCTGAGAAATGAGGGTTACCTGATCTATGATGGCGCGGATATTGAAAAACACATTTCCTCGTTGGTCTGAACCGGGTATGAAGTTTTCCCAGATCTGCTCTCGCACGAGAGCACCGGGCATTATACACCGCAGTAGATCCTCGACGGGGTGATCGCCTGCATGGGCGCGATTCCCGGCCAGCAACTACCGGGAGATCCTCAAACGTGCCGGCAGCGAGGTATTACACAGTTCAGGACAACGGGCTCGTGCAGCCGTGGAATGGGCGGGTCTTCCTCAATCCGCCGTTCGGGCCCGGTGTCGGGCGGTGGTTTTCAAAGGTATACCGGGAGCAGCCCTCGGGCCGGACCACGCAGGCGATTGTGTTATGGAGTCGGCGACGGAGACCGTTGCTGGGAGACGCTGACAGCGATAGCGTGCCGGGTGTGTTTTCCTTTGGCGAGGATCCGGTTTACTGGTCCTGCTGGGGCTGAGGGTCCCGGGCCGGCATTTTGACCGGCACTGTTCTATGTCAGGGATGGGCCGGGGTCTTTCTTGCGGTATGGGCCCGTGGGGTCCCCGCTTTGTTTTCAGAGATACCGGTTTTTTCTTTGCCGGCTCCGGTTACCCGGACTTTGGTCGAACGATGGTATTTCTCGCTGAATGAGGTAGCGCCGGGATCATAGACTGACATCCCGTTCTTTTTCCGCGAGCTTGGTGTAGGATATGTCTGTCTCTCCTGCTGGGAGGAAGATTCCGGCAGGAATCCTTCGAGCAGGCAGCGGACGATCTTTTCGCCAGCCGGGGTAACCGTATACCGCGACTTCTTCCGGTCCCCGATCCCGGCCGGGGATTCCATCTCCTTGAAGACGAGCCCGCAGGTGACGAGCCGGCTCAGGATATTATCCAGCTGCTCGGGGGATATTCCCAGTTCGCGCCTGAGCTCGTTGAAGTACCGGTCCTTTTTCAGGATTGCCAGGAAGACTGCCCAACGCTGCGGGCTTGAAAGTTCGCTGACCGCATCCCGGATCTCTATGGGGATCGCACCGAGATATTCTGCCACTGCTTCATCGTGCATCGGTCTGTCCTCCCGTATGATCAACTTTTTTTGACTATGTATCCATGAGCGCACCAGTCATATATACATGACTGGTGGGATTATCGTGAACGGGGAAAAATCCGGTGTATGGATATCTCCCGGGAGTACGGGGACCGGCTTATTGCCTATCACGAAGCCAGACACGTGGTTCCGATCGGCATCTTCGGCTCGTTCCACCGCTACGGTCTTCTTGCAGCCCTCCGGGATCATCTCGTTGCCAGCGGATATCCGGCATCTCTCTCTACGGACCTGGCGAGTTGCATTCCCCACGAGAATGGTGAGGATGAGGATGTGTACAATTTCCGGATCAGCCGTGAACTCATTGACGGGAGCGGCATCTGTATCTTCACCATTTTTTTTTGAAGGCCCCGGTGAGACCAATATCAACCAGTCGATCTCCCAGGAAGCGCAGTATCTCTACGATACGCAGGAATTGGGTCGGAGGGGAGATGATCCCCGGGTCCTTGTCCTTGTTGAGGAGGGATCCAGGCCCGCCAGCCTGTTCCGGGGGCTGATGAAGTCCTGCCGTCCGCGATGGAAGGAAGCACCGTTCTCATCCCGTGAGGATCTCCTGATGGCGGCCCGGCAGTTCTGCTGGAATGTGTCGGGGGGATGACGTTCAATGGGGCTCCGCGCCCCTCAAGATGGAGAATCATCATCATTGCGGGAAACTCACTCATCAGGCATACCGGATGCAGTTTTTGACCATTCAATCAATTTCCGTTTTAATTCTTCTTTTGAGGGCAGGTAGAGTTGGTACTGGGACGCGTAGATGTTTGCATTCTCAGGAAGGGTGAGCCTGACGAGTGCGTCATTCTTTGTCTTGCAGAGGATCATGCCAATAGTAGGATTCTCGTTTCCGAGTTTTACTTCACGGTCGTAATAGTTGACATACATCTGCATCTGGCCGAGGTCCCCGTGCGTGAGTTTTCCGATCTTGAGATCGATTAAGACATAACACCGGAGTATGCGGTTATAAAAAACGAGGTCCACGTAGAAATGATCGGCATCGAAGGTGAACCGTTTCTGCCGGGATTCGAAGAGGAATCCCTTACCGAGTTCCAGAAGGAACGTTTCGAGTTTATCGATGATAGCAGATTCGAGATCGCTCTCGGAGTAGTGTGAATTTTCATCGAGCCCGAGGAATTCGAGAACATAGGGATCTTTGAGCACGTCCTGTGGATTGCCGATGATCTGTCCTTTATCAGCAAGGGCTTTTACTCCGGTTTTATCCCGGCTGAGGGAGAGGCGCTCAAAGATTCCGGAGTTGAACTGTCGTTTGAGTTCGGATAGCGACCATTGGTTTTGTCCGGATTCAATTTCATAAAACCGGCGTTCGTCCCTATTGTCGATATTCATGAGAAAGACGTAGTGCGACCAGCTGAGGGTGAAGGCAGGTATGAATTGGGCAGACCGTGTTTGCCCAATTGGAGTTCCTGTTGTTGTTTTGGCCGGCAATTTCGCAGACACTGTCTGCGGAATTTGCGGTACCGTTTCATGATATTCGATGTAGAACCGGCGCATTGATTCAAGATTTCTTTCGGAAAAGCCGCGTCCTAACTCTTCAGTTAACCGGGACGAGAGTTCAATAAGGGTCCGCTTTCCATATTCCGCTCTTTTACTTCCCTGTTGTTCATACTCCACAATCCTCCGGCCAATCTCGAAGTTGGTGACGACCTGCAGGGTGTTAACATTCTGTGCGGCAGTCCGGCGGGCGCTCTGTACCAGATCCCGGATCTCTTTGACGAGGGGGAGCGATTGCAGGGTATGGCGGATACTTAGTATTCCTTTATGAAGAAAACCGGCCTTTTAAGGTCAATATTAATAATCCCACCGGTATACCTATCTGGTACCAGGAACCGGAGTATGGATCTCTACGAAAGGATCACAACAAAACGCGATAAGATCCTCGTACTCGCAGATCGGTTTGGGATAAAAAATATCCGCATCTTCGGCTCAGTAGCCCGGCATGAAGCCCGCGAGGGGAGCGATATTGATTTCCTTGTCGAGTTTCCCCCGGGAACATCCCTATTTGAACATGCTGAATTCCAGCAGGAACTCACCGAACTCTTGGGATGCAGTGTTGATGTGGCCTCCCTGAATGGTCTGCGGGAACGGATCCGGGCCACCGTACTGCAGGAAGCTGTACCGCTCTAGAGGATTTTTGCATGCGAACAGATCTTGACCGGCTCAGAGATATCCGTGAGGCACTGGAGCACATTGCCCGAAAACTGCCATTTTGCAAAGAAGGAATTCCTTGCATCGGACATGCACCAGGTCTGGGTTCTGTATTATATCCAGCTGATCGGGGAGGCAGCGAACGGGATCTCTGCAGAGTTCCAGCAGGCTCACCCGGTAATTCCCTGGAAGAAGATCGTGGCCATGCGCCACCTGCTCGTTCACCATTACTTTGGTATCGATCTGGACGAGGTCTGGAATACCGCACAAAAGGATCTTCCTGAACTAAAGCACGAGATCTCGCTGATTCTAAAAAACAAATAATTGTGGGAAACTCCTTAATTTCACCGGATCTCACCGTGAGATTTATTCATTAGTGGGCTCGCCCCCATGAACGGAATAATTTTTTCCTGCACCACATTCTATTCCCTGTCGTGGTAAGCGTGCGGCAGTGGGAACTCCCGGGCCGGTACGGGCCCTGGGTTACCCTGGGTGTGTCGGTTGCGATGATCCTGGTGATGATGTTCTTCATCTTCTTCCGGTGCAGGGCGATCTTCAGAGATGGGGCCAACGTATGATTGTGCGGTGGGGAAGGGCTGGTACTGGGTGATGGGGATTTTTGCGATTACCGCGACGGTCTCGCTCTTCAGGCTGTGCCGGGGGAAGAGGGGGGAGTGAGGCTCATTGGGGCTCGCGCCCCAGCCGCGTGGGCTAACCCGTGATCATTCGAGATTTTGATATTGGTTGGAAATATCTAAACGGTCCTGATTGAAATATTCATTAATGTCTGATGTTCTCACTCCGGAGCAACGGACACATAATATGTCAATGATCCGGGGAAAAAATACCGGACCCGAGATTAAATTAAGAAAAATGCTCTGGTCTGAAGGTATTCGGGGTTATCGTATTCATTACAATCTCCCGGGCAAACCCGACATTGTTTTCACAAAAAAGAAGATTGCAATTTTCATTGACGGCTGTTTCTGGCACAAATGCCCGGTCTGCTTTCAGGAGCCGGAAACCCGGAAAGAGTTCTGGATGAAAAAGATCCAGTCGAATATTGATCGGGATAAAAAAGTAAATGAACAATTAAAAAATGACGGCTGGTTGATTATGCGGGTATGGGAGCATGAGATTAAAAAAAATCCATCTCTGGTAATTGAGATGATAAAAGAAAAATTGTCAGACGAACATTAAAAAAATTGCTTTTAGATTTATCTTATTCTTGTATTTGATTCGTATCCTCTTCAGAATCATCAATCAGTTCAGTATCATTATCTTTATCGGGCCGCTTTTGAATTTCCTGTTCAAGAAGATATTCAAAATCTGGGATAACTGGTTTTCCGGGCTTTCCGAAATATTCATCGCGCTCTTTTACCGCACCCTCACTGATAAGTTCCGATTTCAGGGATTCCGGAATTTCTATCCGTATTTTCTGGACAGACGCCCAGCATTCGTTCTTTTTACACCATTCAGAAATGTTTTTTGTTCCCGAAGGCCCTTCGGTAATCTTATTTTTTACTTCTGACGCCAGCTGACATATAAATTTTTGGAGTGCGGGGGACAGATCCTGCTCCAGCCAGATTTTTTCAAGGTCAATCCGTTTATTTGTCAGCTTCGAAAGCAGGGCAACAGTATATGTGACATAATTTCCTTTATAGGGCCCGAAATCCAGTTTTTTGATAATGTCATCCGTTTTCTTGAAGAGAATCGCTTTAGACACAATAAGGGAGAAATAATATTTATCCGGAATTTGAAGCGGATCCACCTTTTGCTTCAGTATGTATGCACGGAAATTTTTCTGGCTGCCAAGACTGACCGTATGAGGCATCTGATCCCAAGAATTTTCGTATTTTGCCAAATCGGTTTTTGTAAATCTCTGATTCTTCGGATTCCTGTCAGAAAAAATTCCCTTTTGCTTTTGAGTTAATTCACGGTCTTTGTCAACCTGATACTGTCCCCTCGCACGTTCATAATACCAGTGGGTGTCCCGTTGACTCCCTTTTTTTGCAGGTGCCCAAACAGAACGGGACATTTTTTGGATCTCTATATGGAACTCTTCGTTAGACGCAAAATCCGATTCCTTAATTGTATTTTGACTGTTTGCATATTGAGATATTTTCGGAACGATAATTTCCATATCATTCTGATTATCTAGAACGGTCAGTTTTACTTGGACGAGGACATCGGAAATATCATATTTTTCCTTAAAAAATGTGTAATGTATAGCTGCAGTTGTCTGACCTCCATTCACAATCTGAAAATCACGTAACCAGGTAATGACAGGTATACCGTCACTATTCTTTTCGATTCTGACCTTCTCTGCAGTTGTGGAGATTCCATTATTGTATGCAAGGAACATACCGGGTTCTGTCCGGATCGTTTCCCGTATACCCCTGTTGACTTTGCCCTTCATCTGAAGAAAAACCCGGATATTTCTCTCAAGAAGTTTTGGGCCATACTTCCCATATAATTCCGCGACCATTTTTCCCGGCATTATTGCCATATAACAGGCATATTGAGAATTCTCTATAGGCATTTCCAGACAGGGCAGCGCCCCACCGAAATCTTTGATAAAATCAATCTCGATTGGTTCTGGACGGCTTCCTGAACTTAAATGTCTGAATACTCGTTTTAAATCCCAGATATGATGGGATAATCGGATTTGGCCTTCAGTAGCATCCGGAATGGAATCAATACTTACACTCCCATCGGTTATAATATACAGATTGACCCCGACGATATTTTCCCAGTTATTGTAAATAGTATCGGCAAGATCAAATGCCGGATTTGATTCCTCAATCTTCCGGTATTTTCCGGTCAGTGCATTTGAAAAAAAAGTCCTGACCTTTTTAATATGTGAGTTGATTTCTGTTTTTGTTACGTTTGTTCGGCAATAATTATTTGTGTATATCGTAACAAAGAGATCAAAAAAAATTCCCTCATTATCACAATTATTCTGGGTATTTAGATTGTTATTATATGCATTGATTTTGAAGCTTTTCCCTTCGAGACGACTTAAATTGTAATCTTCAATAACACCAATATCTGTCAACCGATCAAGGTACTTTTCTGTGAACTGTTCCTCCATGAATGATTCCGATTCGGGATCCTGTGCAGCATCACTAACTTCCCGCTGGAAATTCTGGGCGAATTGTTCAAAATCACTGTATGTAATCATTATTTACCCACTCAAATTCTGAAATAAAATCTTCTTCACTTACCCGGAATTTTCTGCATATCGACAAGTCGATCGAATATTTAACATCGCCTACACCGGCTTTGAGATCGCGTTCAATGATCCGTGGAAAATCTTCATCAACACGGAAAATCTGAATTTCCCGATCATGATAGCCGGGTTTTAGATATTTTGTACGGTGTTTGTCGATATATCCGGCCTTGAATAACTGTGTTTCGAATTCATATGCGGGACCATTTTTTAATTCAATGATTTTCCGGATCTCATCTATAATTCCCGGAAGAGTTTCGGCATGTTCCGGCTTTTCCCGAAGCGACAGGAAATAGATAAATAGTGATTTCAAACCGTCATCGTCAAGCTGCTGTTCATTAGCCACATGGATTGTCTGATGCTGTTTTGCAATACTCGTTTTTACTTCGATACTAATATCAGAAATCTGAAAATCCTGATTTGCTTTGGAGGGCCCCCTCCATGAACTGATGGCTTTTGCGATTTCCGTGTTTGGGATCATGACGTCTCGTAAAAACCTCAGCTCCCCATACAATCCTCTCTGGGATTCAGGACTTAGTCCATGACTCCCTGCGATATTGAGGAACTGTTTCCAAAGTAAAAGACGCTCTTTGATGTACTGAACCATTTTTTTCTGATTAATTTCTTTACAAGCGATGCAGACCAAATCTTCACAGAGAGCAGAAAAAATTTCTGAATAACTGGTATCATTCAGAGAGAAGCCGACCATAATATTTTCCGGGGTTTCATCCGGAAACTTCAGAAGGGAAATATCAAAACCCTGGAATTCTGGCAACTGATCAAATTGATTAAACTCTCTTTTATCGACACGAACAAGGAGCATTCTCCGGTTGCTTATTTTTTCATATCCCTGGAAAAAATCGTGCGGCAGGTCCGGAGAAATTCTTCTGATTATTACTCCCGTTGCGGATTCTGGAACCGGTGATTCTGCCAGATTTTTCCATACTTCGTCAAAATCACTGGCTATCAAATTCCTGCTCCCAGAAAATGTTATTCACTTTATATCGAACAGTTGTTGCATTTTCACTATAGGGGAAACTGAATGCAAGACCAACTATAGGATTATCACTTTCGATTATCGGTTTTTTAAGAGTTGTTGGTTTAGGATCCAAAGGATAAATTAACAGAAGCCCGTTTGTCGGGGGTCGCACCATCCGGATATATGGGCCACCGGGATTCTTTATTTTTGAAAAATCAGTTTCATTTTGTTCCGGATCATTGTGCATCAGATCCCATGCTTTCTGTTTCTCATCATCGGAAAGATCGATCAATTCATCTCTTGGGCTTATTATCTGACCTTTTTTGATTGCATATATATGATCATCGTCAGGATTCGAGGGTAAGCGTTGGGTCAGACCTATATGAAGGCCCCCAAAATCATAAAATCTTGTTGCTTTTTGTTTGTTGATTAACCCAATTGTCCATGAGGTTAATTCATGGATTGCATTTTGTTTTTCAATATATTGTTTAATCAAACCATGCCGGAGTGTTTTCGAACTTTCCTTAAAGTGAAAATCGTCGATTAATTCAAGAATCACATTTGAAGAAATATTTTTCCAGTATGGTGTCCCTTCATTTTTTCCGGATTCAGGTCCTAATTGTCGAATCATTTTTTTAACGGCGTGAAGATTTTGCTCCTGGATAGTAACATCCTTTTGGAAAAAAACAGTCTGTTCAACAGAATTCGAAAATGAAAGATCCATTTCGGTTCCGGATCTCATTTTATTCACTGCTGTTATCTTGAGCCCATCGGGATGTGTTCTGACACGAAGTCCAAATTCTCTTGGAGTTGCACTTAAAGATGCCATAAAGTCAAATTCTGTCCGTAGTTCCTCCGAGGCGATATTAATGAACCGGTACCAGTCAACTAGTTCCTGTGAGGTGTAAAGGCGACACAGATCAATATATCCCGGTCTGAATCCAAACCATCGTCCCATCTGCATCAGTGTGTCGTACATTCTTGAAGCACGTAAATAGTAACTGACTGTGAGTCCTTCAAGGGTTAGACCCCGGGATAATTTATCGCCACCAATTGCGATTACACTGATCCCATCCGGATTGTCTTTGTAATCAAGAACATCCTTTGCCGTGCCATTTATTATTTTTACACGGATTCTTGCTGCGGCGTCGAAAAGATTTCCTTTCACAGAATCCCAAGAAATTGAGATCATTAAGGGATCCTGAATCATATTCGAGATTTCCTGAGTTGTCGGATTGAAATCGGTTATCCACAACTCTTTCATTTCATTGTAAATCCCATTCTCGGAATCCTGGTTTTCGAATTCGAGCCGACGTCGCTGGGTAATGAGTTCCTGATTAATAATGTCGGCGAGTTCTCCCTGAACTGCGGTATACCGGGTGATATGGACAAGCATCGAATTATGACATCGTTTTTCGCCACGCGATTTTCTGGCTGCACAGCTGATTATGAAAGTTTTTATTGCAGTTTTCAATGATTCCGGAATATCTTTTGGAACGAAATTCTTTGAATGGGAATCGGGAATTTTTTGATGATAATCATTAATCACACGTATAATGGGAAGGCCGTAATCCGGTTCTGCCTCCGGATCCTCATCAGCGGTAATTCCAAAAAGTTGGGAGGGACCGATGTAATTGGGGGGCGGGGGTAAATTTATAATAAAATCTCTTGGGAATAGATCCTCTCCATGGGTTACGGTTTCACTTTCCGGGAAAATGAAAATATTCGCAAACGGAGTTGCGGTATAACCCACATAAGCACTCTTCTCGAAATGATGCAGCAATTCACGAATTTTTCCGTTAATCGCACTTACATCATAATCTGCAAGTGGTTGATTGTCTTCATCGACTGGAATTAATTTTGTATTTACCGATGCATTGTCCGCTTCATCGTCAATAACCAAAAGAGGAATATTTCTGACAACGGTTTTTCCCGTTTGAGGATCTTTCTGCCCTCTGACACTGATTGCCCAAGTGATAAGATTTGTAAGAACCGATTTTTGTTTTTTCACAACAAGGATAACTGGATCTGCACCCCCGGGTAAGACCCCTACCTGCTGGGCTACTTTTTTATTGAAATCACCATTATCTTCGCTGCTTGTCAGAGAGTGAACAGTTATAAAATCTTCACCCGGTAAATCACCTACACCGATTCGCAGGTTTTCCTTGTCGAATTTCCTTGCCTGGCGCGTATCGAAGCCCAGAAAACCTTCATCAAGACGAAGCTGTGTCTGACTCCTTAGACTTTTATGCATACCTGCAAGAACAATGATCAGTTTGTAACCCGCATCGGCAGCTTTACAGATTAATCCTGTATAATTGGAAGTTTTCCCGGATTGAACCTGGCCAACGACCATCCCTCGACGGTCCCATTCACTTTCACGGAATGGGTCCTCAAGTAGCTCCAGAACTCTGTCAGTAAAATCATCAATTCTGATAATAGAGGATTCTGGGATATTTTTTGTCTCAAGAAGGTATCTTTGATAGCGTCGCCAGAATTTCCAGTCAACCTGGCTCTTTTTTGTAGGGAGCCAGATAACATGATCATTCAGATGGCTCTTTAATACAGTAGCACGACCCTTCCAGACTTCGCAACATGATTCAATATCTTTTATAAGGTATTCCGTATCAACAGGTTCAAAATCCGGCATTTTGGAAAGCATCGCAAGAATTTGCGAAACCGTTTCACGGATTATTTCAGTTGTAGGATTCTGATTTTTTTTTAACATTACTAAGGTAAGGGTCTTGGCGGTTTCATATGAAGGCATATCAGTATTCACCTGTCTGATTCTGAATAAAATCATTAACAAAATTGGGATAATCCGAAAATGGTTCCATATGTTGAAGTCTCTTTTTTGCTTCTTCTTTCGTGGTTCCACTATCTATCAATGACTTCCAGATCTCTTCCAGAACACTTTTCAGTTCCTGCGGAGGAGCATCTTCAAAAGGTCGTTGTATTTTATCCGGGTTATTAGAGCCATTGAGTATAATCAGAGGAACCGGGACGGTTTCCTCAATAACCCGGAGCATTGCCAAGATTTTTTTCTTGGACTCACCGGAATTCTGGATAATGTCCTTAACCAATGGATGATCCCGGTTAATTGCATAATGATATGTTCCATGAACAACCGATGTTGACCAAGGAAATGTAAATGAGGAATCGCTATTTCGTTCTGATACTTTTCCCCGATACCGGTATACCGATATTGCCGTATCAATTGTCAAGCGGGAAATCCGTTGAAAATCATTTTTGATTTGGTTGGGAGGTCTGGCTACTGACTTCTTTACATCAATTTTCCAGTCCCCATCAAGTGAATTTGGAATGTCAACCATTATCCGTGCTAATTTGGTAAATTGCTCTTTCCTGATTGGTTGCCCTTTTCTGAAAACTAGACCCAGCCAGTCTCCCGGAACGATCAGACGCTCATTACGGTATATATAGAAACCCTGACGTTCATTCCAGCCTCCGGGCCCGCCGGCCAGTTCAAAACTTTTGTCATCAAGTTTCGAACGATGAGGTAAAACAAATGGTTTTATCGATATTTTTTCTCCACAATAATCAATTTGTTCCAAAGGTAGTGGTTGTGTCGATGGATGGTTCCTCAAAAAGGGATCCCATGGTTTTATTTCCTTACCGTTTAGAAATATGTTTAAACCGTTTGATTTTTCAAGAAACCGGTGAAAAACCATTGCAAGATGGCTTTTCAGAACATCAAGTTGTTCGAAAAAATGATCCTGATGTTTTTTATTATCAGCATCGGTTCCTTTCGTCATTCTGTCAATTTTTTCCCAAAGTACGATGGTTCCGGATCTCATCGGACCCAGTTCTGAAAAAACCGGATGAATATTTTCTTTATTTGGTTTTGCCAGACGCCATTCTCCGCAATAATTTACATAATCCAGATCCCAGTACCGGATAAAAGACTCATTTCCTTTAGCTTTTGATCCAACGGTCAATCTACGACATTGGGAAAATGATGCCGTTTTCAGACCCAAGCCAAATCTCCCAAGATCTTTGGCATCTCTTTCCTGGAGGGGATTTTTACTTCCAGGCTTCATTGCAATTTTCAGAGCGTCCTCCGTCATTCCACGACCGTCATCACGGATCGAAATCGTGGACGTTTCCCCATTCCACGTGCAATCTATCCACACATTCTTTGCTTCAGCAAAAACGCTATTATCAATTATATCGGCGATTGAAGTCTCAAGGTGATACCCAAATGCCCGAAGTGTTTCGATCATTGCACTGGCATCAGGCGCAACAATATCATAAAAATCGTTAAGAGTGGCATCCATTTAGATCATCATTATCCGATTATAAGTTGCGATAGAATGATCTGTATTGTTGGAATGCTTTTATCAATTGTGATTTAATTTTCAGAGTTTATTCAACATTCTTTCAATTCTCTCTGCAATCCCTTCCGCCATAAGCGGAGGAACCGCATTACCGATCTGAACATATTTTGCTGAACGTGTCCCTTCAAACAAATAATCATCAGGGAAAGACTGGATTCTCGCAGCTTCCCGAACGGTCAGAGAACGTGCCTGTTCAGGATCCGGATGAATGAAATAATGTCCATCCTTCGCAAGATGTGCAAGGACTGCATGTGAGACTGATTTTTCATTAACTACTTTGTACCGGTCTACAAATGAGTGACGGTTCTTATGTGTTTTGAGTTCTTCCGGAAGTTCATTGTAATTCAACCGGTGACCGGATTCATTCCACGTCCTGATTGCAATACGATATATTTCACGATCCCGTTCGTTATGCTTACGGGCTTCGTGATGACGAATGCCCCCATAATCATTCTGTATTTTTTTATTTGTGAGATATTCTGATGACCGCCTTTTCCTGTATTTTTGAAATGCATCGGTTCCTTCACCGGCCTGAAGTTTCGGGAGATTCATCAGCAGATCCCCGACCGTTCCTTCCGGCGCCGATTCAGGAAATTCCGGATAGTGAATATCTTTGATCTCTTTTCTCCAGCCGATGAATATTATTCGTTCCCGGGCCTGCAATACTCCAAAGTCTGAAGAATTCAGAATGTGGGGGTTACTATCGAGATGATATCCGATTCTTTCGCTCTCGCGAATGACATTTCTGAAAATTGTTCCGTTTTTTGCACTGATCAGACCCGGCACATTTTCAAAAATAAACAGTTTCGGCTGAAATTCTTTCAGAAACCGCAGGTAATGCAGGTAAAGATAATTCCGTGGATCAGTATGTGCTTTCTCTTTGTTTTTTCCTCTTCCCGCAAGAGAGAATGACTGACAGGGTGGGCCTCCGATTATTAAATCCACATCGGGCCGATGATATTTTGCGGTCAGAGTTTTTTTTAAATCTTGGATAATTGAAGGATTTGTATCAACGGATAATTCTCTATTAATGACCCGAGGTTTCTTTATGCCGGCCACTTTAGCCAACTGAATAAACTGATCTCGGCCTATGTTTCCGTGATAATAATTTTTATAGAGATCATCGCATCCGATTTTTTTGAGTTCGTGAAACAACAACCGGGTTTCCAGAGTGTTAGCTGCATCTTTGTTCATCTCGATATGTCCGAGAAAATCGAAAGAGTGCCGTACGAATCCTTCAGTAAGGCCACCGCCCCCGGAGAACATATCGAGTACGAGAAAATCCGAACTCATTGACCTGATGAAATTGGACCTGGGTGCGTAATAAAATATGGTAATTCGTCCGGGCTAGCCCACGCGGCGAGGGGCGGAGCCCCGATGAGCGTCAGACCTCCCTCATCTCGCCATGATATTCCCGACCCTTAAAAAAACATCAGAACTACGAGAATTCTCCGACGTAAAACTCCTCATGCCACCGGAGCCACGTTAGCAACCGCCGGGCCCCGGATCACCACCTCCCACAACCCAAACCTCATCTCCCCACCCGATCCTCGATTTAAACAAGCTCTGAACAGGCCGGTTTTTTCCCTTGCAAAACCTCCGGATGGGCAAATGGGGCTGAATGAGGGGTTTCCCGTGAAACTCCCCTCAAAAACCCCCGAAACAGGCCGGTCGCTGAGATCCGGAAAGAGTGAAACGGGGCCCTGTACGAGCCCGGATGGGTCATTTTTCCCGATCCGGGCAGGTGAGAGTACTGATACTCTGAAAAAAGAGGTTGTTATCCTCCCTCATCGGAGGAGGGGGAAGATCCCCCCGGGTCTAGTCCCGGCCGACTCCCCCTATCCGGTACAGGTGCCGGGGGAGGGTTGTTTTAAAAAGGGGTTTTCCGGCAGGGGTCATGCGGACGGCGGGGTGGAGGATTAGGCAGAGCCTGCCGGAAGTTTTCCCCTCGTCTTAATGCCGGTGATCCGCCGGGTTACATTGTTCCAACAAGATCCCGGGTAGAATAGACTTTCAGGAGATCCTGCCCTAGAAAATGCCGGTCTTCTGTCCAGATTCCCTCTATCCCAAGGGCGAGCCCGACCGCAAGAAACGGTGCATCGTTTTCATCGACCGTCTCCATAATGTTCATCGCACGATCGTACTCACATTCAAAATCTTCAAAAGGAACAAGTTCGACATTGTCCAGAAGGATTTGCATCAACAGATCAAAATCATCTTCAGGGATTTTTGCCTTCTTCACCAGGTAGGACCGGTGTTTGTTCAGTTCGGTTTCGATATAATCCGGGGCGTAGAAGGAGAACGAATCATGCAGGATAATTTTTCTGGAGGTAGAGTCCTTAAGAAGGCCAGCCATGATCCGGTTGGTATCAATAACGAGTTTCATCACGTCTCCCCCATAAGGAACATTATCCTGGTTTCAAAGCTCAGGAAATGTCCGTTTTCCGGCCTGAGGCTTTACTCTTGTAATGTTTCTGGATGCCTGCCTTGACCGTCTTATCGAGAGCAGCGATATCCTCGTCAGTAAGCTCGCTGTTCTCCGTCATGGCATTCAGGAGGGTGATTTTTCTGGCGTAATCCTCAATTGCCCGGCGTGCGATCTCACTCCACCTGACTTCATTATGTGCTTTTACGATCCGGTATACATCTTCCGGCAGGGACAGCGTCATATTTGGCATCACATTCACCACACATATCTATGTGTATTCACATATTTAAGAAAAACGTTGAGACTCGGTAGGCGCACAAATCTTTAGCGCGGAATATCCGTGTGAAAAATCTTAAGGATTCGTGGTTGCGTACAGTCTCAAGCCCACGCGGGCGCCACAAGCGTCAGACCCCCGGACATACGGCGCCATTGCTGGCAAAAAAACAATCTGACAACCGCAGCATTCTCACCGACCCCCCTCACACATCTCCGTAGCCCCAATTGTCCCATAGTATCCCATTCAGAAAGAAGAATTACCAACGGAAAACCTGAATGAAATGCAGGAAAAAGAAAGGAACACTCCGGCATTTTTAAAGAACGAGGGGCGGGGGAGAGTACTGATACTCTGAAAAAGAGGTGGTTATCCTCCCTCATCGGAGGAGGGGGCAGGTTCCAACGGGGATAGTCCCGGCCGACTCACCCTATCCGGTACAGGTGCGGAATCCGGTACGGGATCCGGTGAGGAATCCATTGTGGAATCCGGTACAGGATCCGGTATCGGGGCTGGTACAGATGCCAGTACAGGTGCCGGTACAGGATCCGGCACCGGAGCAGACGCAGGAGCCGGTACCTTGACACTCTCCTGAATGAGCGGCGTCCCGTCCGCCCGGATCTCGATGACCCGGTCATCAAGGATCCGGAAGTACTGCCAGGTCCCCCACGGATTGAGGAGCCAGATCTCCCGGGCGACAACGCCCGTCAGCGGCACCCTCCGGAGCCGGAGGATGTCCCGCCGGTATTCGCTAGCGCAATCCTCCGGGCTCGTGATGTGCACCCGCGTCCTTTTGACCAGGACAAAGACCGTGAGGCCGGCACAGAAGAGGATGAACCGGAATTGGGCTTCTAAAAGCAGGTCCCGGTCCAGGGCAGTTCCCCGTGCTATGGCTTTTTTTATCGCCTCCCGGATCGCTTCCCGGGGCTCCGGTCCGGGATTCATACCGGGCACCCCCGGCGCCGGCCGGCCGCGGCGGGCTTCCGGGTTGTGTCCCTGAAATTGGGAAACGCGACCGCCACCGTTACCCGGATCGCTTCCCGTGGTTCCGGTCCGGGAGTCATACCGGGCACCCCCGGCGCCGGCCGGCCGCAGAGGGTTTCCGGGTCGTGTCCCTGAAATTGGGAAACGCGACCGCCACCGTTACCCGGGTTGCGAGCTCGCGGGGCACCGGTTTTGTCCGCACCGTCACGTTGAAGAGATGCCAGTGGGTCCGGCGCACGCTGATGCGGTGCACGGCATCGCCCCAGTCCTGGACCTGGCGGGCAACTGCCTGCGGGAGCAGGTGGAGCGGGATCTCGGTAAGGATTCGTGATCGTTGCTTTTTGATCGTTACCACTCCTGTGCCTCGAACATCGCGAGCCGTTTGTTATACCGTTCGATCTTGTAGATCAGCCGGTCCGGGAACCGGTCCGGCCAGTCCGTGAGGATGGTTAAGAAATTCCTCCATCGCGTCGGCATGCTGAAGCGGACCTTCTTCAAACATATCCCTCCGGTCTTTCGGTGGCGGATGGGGGCGGGGCTTGAGCCGGCAGCCTCTGTTCGAGCATGTCGATCTTTTGCTGGAGATCGGTCACCTGCTGCTGGAGATCGGCGATGTGGAGGAAGAGTCTCTCTTCTGCCAAGTCCTGCTGCCCGATGATCGAGCAGACGAGATCCCGTAAAGCCGTCTCGAACGGTCGGAGTGTCACGCCCGATCCGGGATTGTCGAGATCCCTGCTGATCCGTTTCCGGGTCTTTTTAGTCTCTTCCGCGGGAGAGCCCCGGGAGGAGTGATGGAGTTCCGTCTTACGGAAGACCGAACCTTTTGGCCGGTGGTCCGCCCCATCCCCCGGTACGTGCTTCTGCGCCCACCGGAGTTCGTCATCGTCACTCCCGGCACATGCCGCACCGGACAATACATGGTCGCGCTTCGATACCTCGCGGGAAGGTCCGGCAACGCCAACGCTTCGAAGTCCGGCGGTTCGCCGTACTTCTCCGTGCAGGGTGTTTCCGAAACCTTCTCCGGTTCTCCGCTGCGGGATCCTCGCGGATCCTGCGGTACTGGTTTCATTCTTGTTTTCAATCATAGGATTCAGGTTCTTGGTTTTTTTCGTTTGGCGATACGGGAGGCATTCGCTCCGCTCATGAGATCCGTGTCGGAGCCGGCGAAAAAAGACAGGTGCGGCGGCTTCTCTTTGGGCTGGCAGGAAAAACCGTCAGTTCGAAGAAGTACGCGCCACTGCCTGCGGCCGGCAGGTAATTATCATTGCAGAAGAACGGGGGAGAAGCCCACTGCGGTCCCGGGCCCTACCGGGAAGATCCCACAACCGGAGACACCAGCGTTGCCACGGGTAACGGACCCGCAGGAACCGGGCCGATCGCCCGGCTCACCTTCCGAACCGGGAAGGCGGATCGTTACTCCCATCATGGTGCAGAGCAGCACAACCCAGATGACAATCACGGACGCGATTCGCTCCGCTTCAATAAGCGGGAGGCCACGGCCCATGATCTTCAGCGTTAAGGGAATGCAGATGTCCGCGAGCATTGTGATTATCTAAAGTTTTGAAAAAATTGTATATATATAATGTGGTCGAAAGAAAATTCTTCCATTAAACGGTACAATCCGGGCAAAAAATGAAGCGGAATTGGCATAACCCTGCGGTTATACGATTGAACCGCGGAGGGGTGGAAACATATATCCTGCGGGATCGTCCGCTCGCATGAATCACCTGCGTATCCCGGAAAAATGCGGGTACACTATGGATGCAAACGGGAGCGCCCGGTACCGGGCAGGCACGCCCCGCAGCAGCGCCCGCGGGGGTGTCATCGTTCTCGTATCAGGAGAATTTCCCCCGTCATCCTCATTCCAATCCGTGCCGGCATGCAGAGCCTTCGGAACTGCACCGGTGCCGGCAGATATTCCCCACGACCCGGAATGCGTCTTCCAGATCCGAGAAGTTCGGGATATGTGCATCCCGCAGGATATGGACGGGTGTCTTCATACTGTCCCCGCCGATCATACACCCGACCACCATCTTGTGCGTGAGACGTGAAAACCGCACAATCTCGTTCGCCACCCGCACGGGATCGGAGATGGCTGACGGAACCACGATGACAAAGGCAATATCCCAGAGATCCTGGCGCTGTGCAACAATATCGAAGGCCCGGGCAAACCGGTCCGCATTGGAATCCCCGACCATGTCGATGGGGTTGGCCCGGCTCCAGTTTGCAGGAAGAACACCGTCAAGTTCCTTGGTGAGATCCTCGGGGAACTCCGTCATGGTGATGCCATAGCGTTCTGCATAATCCGATGACAGGACGGCAAACCCGCCGGCGTTTGAGATGACGAGCGCCCGTGTTCCTTGTGGATACCCTTCGGAAGAGAGGAGTTCGGCGGACTGGAACGCCTCACGGATGGAGCTGACCGGAATCGCCCCGGACTGGCGGAATGCTGCCAGGTAGGTCTCATGGCTCCCGACCAGGGCTCCGGTGTGGGAGGATGCGGCAAGCTTGCCAATCCGCGAGGACCCGGATTTGATCGCAATGATGGGCTTTAAAGGCGAGATCCGGTTTACGATCTCCCGGAACCGCGTGCCATCGAGAATCTGTTCAATGTACAGGATAATGGCCCGGGTCTCTTTATAATCCCCGGCAAACCGGATAAAATCCTCAAAGGTGAGATCGGACTGGTTCCCGACACTGATCACGGCGGAGAACCCGATCTCTTCCTGGAGGCTCCAGTCAACGATGGTGGTGATGATGGCCCCGCTCTGGGAGATGAATGCAATGTGCCCGGGCCGGGGGGAGACCGGGTCAAACGTGGTATTGATACCCTGGTGCGGGAGCATGAGCCCCAGGCAGTTGGGGCCGATGATCCTCATGCCGGACGTGTGGGCGGACTTAAGAATCCTCTCCTCAAGGTCCCGCCCGGGCGCCCCCGATTCGCGGAATCCCGATGAGATGATGAGAGACAGCGGGATCTTCTTTGCTCCGGCCTCATCAATAATCGCAGGCACGCCAGCGGCAGGAATGGTAATGACTGCAAGATCCACGGTGTCCGGGATGGCGGCAAGGGACGGGTATACCGGTTTTGCGAGTATCGTTCCCCCCTTCGGGTTGATCGGGTAGACCCGGCCCGGGAAGGAAAGGAGGTTCCGGCAGACGGCATAGCCGACTTTACCCGGATCGGATGAAGCCCCGACAATGGCAATAGACCTGATAGCAAAGAGGCTGTCAGGCATCTCCCGTACCGGGGGAATGAGCCGGGGAGCATCCGCATCGTTCCGGTATATCCGTGCATCCACAGCACATGCTCCCTGCGTGTACAGGATCAGGGGATTGATATCGAACTCCTCGATCTGGGGATCCGCATAAAACATCGTGGCAACGGACCCTATGATCTTCGCGAGGGTCGGAATGTCCCGGGAAGGTTCATCGCGGTACCCTGCGAAAAGCGGGTATCCTTTCAGCTCCCTGATCATGGTGGCGATCTCATCGGGATCGATGGGCAGAATCCGGATTGAAACATCCCGCAGGAGTTCTACCAGCGTTCCCCCGAGGCCGATGGTGATGACCTTGCCAAAGGTCGGGTCCGTTCTCCCGCCAAGGATCAGTTCAAGGCCCGGCTGAACCTGCTGTTCTACGAGAATTCCCCGGATCTGCGCATCGGGGTTGTGACTTTTGGCGTTCTGTAAAATCTGATCAAATGCCCGGCGTGCCTCCGGTGCAGTATGGATACCGGTGATCACTCCCCCGGCATCGCTCTTGTGGACAATATCCGGGGAGATCACCTTCATGACCACCGGGTAGCCGAGGGTTTCTGCGGCAAGGGCGGCGTCCTCCGCAGTGTCCGCTACCCGGTACATGGGTATGGGAACTGAATGTGCGGCAAGCAGTGCATACCCATCCGGTTCAGAGAGCAGGATCTTTGACATCAGGAGTGTTCCTGAAATACCATGGTCCGGAACAATAATTAAGGCTGATTATCCGGGTCGTTTGTCATCAGGGGAATTCAGCCGTGATACCTAAAGGAGCGGTTTACTCTGAGACACTCTGCCAGCTCAGACAGTAGTGGCCCAATCTCATCGCCGTCAGCAACCCGATCGCGTATCCGTTCGGCAAGGGATCCGTTGAGGATCCGCTCTTTAATGACCGGCAGGTAGCAGCGTTCATCGCTGGTTGCATGCTGCCAGGCCATCTCATACAGGCGCAGGAGATCATCCCGCATCCCTTCGGTTCCGTGCCGGATGGCCTCTTCGGTCTGTTCGAGAAGCCCGTCATAATCCCGTTCAACGGGAAGTGAACGGCAGCGCAGCAGGGACCGGACAAAGGCACAGACTGCCATATCGGAATGGATGGACTCCTGCTCATCCAGCGCCTTGATCTCAAGGCACTTCCGGGAGAAACGGATGATGACGCCGCCGGAGTTCACCCATTCCTCGCAGAGGATATCCGCACCGCGTTTTTTGAGTTCCGAGAAGATCGTCTCCTGCCGGGTGCGGTAGTCCGTAATGGAATGAATCCTCTCCGGAATGATCCGGTTGCATATCAAGGGTATCTCTTTCTGGTTCTCCCGGTAGTAGACCAGCCGGTTGTCACAGGTCCCGGTCAGGTTTCCCTCAACCATTGGCGATGAGGCCGTGATGGCAATAAGATAGGGCAGCAGGGATCCGATTTTGTTGTAGAGGTGAACGAGGTCCCGGCTGCTTTCATAGGAGAGGTTGATCTGGAGTGCCTGGATGTTCAGCCAGCCGTGCTGGCGGATATCAAAGAGGCGATCGTAGACTTCGTAATACTCCCCCTCGTCATGATCCCAGACCGGGATTTCACTCGTCTTTGCCAGCGGGTGCATGCCAAGGCCAAGGAGCTGGTACTGGCCACTAAAGAGATGGTTGAATTTGTCCATACCCTTGACGAGTTGTGCCTCAAGCTGGGCCAGTTCATCGGCCGGTTGTCGCGGGACCATCTCTAAGACGGTCTTCTGGAGTTCTTTTCCCAGCGTCACCTCGCCGAACAGGATCTCGCTCTCGTACCTGCCGCAGATCGATCTTAAGATCCGGTCGGAGTCCGGCAGGGCATGGAACCCGCGGTCATTGATGGAATACTCGTGTTCAGTGCCGATGGTCATGAGATGGTGCATATATGCGGGGAATCTCCGCTACCTTTTCCGTCTCCGGCTCATCGATCCGGCAGATCACGGCGAGCTCCTCTTCGGTCAGATGGGAGACGAGCCTCGTGATGCTCTCTGCCGCAAGCGTATACTGCTGGTTGTACGCCTCGGGCACCTCTTTTAGGAGCCGGACAATGGGGCAGATCGATTCGAATTTTAAGAATATCTCAATGACATCGCCTTTCACATCGAATGTGAAGGGCCCGGACCGGCAGGTCTCGGGCTTGATCTTATGGATGCCACACTTCCCGCCCTTCCAGAAATAACAGGTTCCGTCAGCGTGGGTCCGGAGATGCCGGTACCCGTTCTGTTCAAATGCCTCTTCCGGCACACCCTCGGAAACGAGCCGCTCGTAACAATGCCCGGATATCGGGGGATGTGCGTCATTGCAGCAGTGCCCCCCGCATTTCATGCAGATCTCTTCTGCCCGGATAAGCCAGTCTTCAGTCATGGTATCACGCAGGTATCAGGTTGTCTACGATCTGTTCGAATACGCGGGGATAACAGTCGTCCTCCCCGCTCTCGATGGATGGATTGTCATTCACTTCAATCACGTACGCGTCGCCATTGGTATTCTTGATGTCCACGCCATAGAGGCCGCGGCCGATCGCGTTGGCCGCCGTAATCCCGAGCCGGATCACGTGGGGCGGGACGTCCTGTTCCGGCACACTCTCAACGCCGCAATAGACAATGTGCCCGTTCACGGATGCCTGGATCTTGAATGTGACCGAGGGGATGGTATATTTGCAGACGTACAGGAGTTTCCCGTCGAGTACGCCAACCCGCCAGTCATATTTGCTCTCAATATACTGCTGGACCACGATCCAGTCCGACAGGTGAATAAAGCGCCGGGCCACCTTGAAGAATCCGGCAATGTCGGTCACCTTCTCGACCCGCTGCGAGAAGGATGTCGAGGGCTCCTTGATAATGAGGGGCGATCCCAGGTCATCGAAGAGCCGGGTGACCGATTCAACGGACAGGTCCTGTTTTGACAAAAAGACGGTCTTCGGGAGCGAGACCTGCTTTTTGATCAGGTGCGAGTACATGTTGATCTTGTCCCCGCATATCTGGATCGAGTGCGGATCATCGATCACCGGGATATGGTGAAACTCGGCCATGCGTGCGGCCACGTACGTGACATTCATCGGGTCGGTGCGGGCCCGGATGAAGAGAGCGTCCATCTTGGGGATCTTGTTGATATCCACCGGGAACAGGAAATCCACATCATGTCCTCTGTTCTCGGCCACATCCCGGCACCGTATAAGCGCGGTGAGCTGCTCGGCATTCGAGAGCGTCTTACGGTCCACGAAAATACCCAGGCGGCTCATAGGAACTCCTGATGTGAGAGGTATGCAGCGAGCAGCGTGCGTTCAGCAGCTGACAACCGGGAGTACCGGGTGGGCGAGAGGGAGGAGAGCAGGCACCGGCCATCGTATCTGACAAAGACAATCGTGACCAGCGGGATGGCAAAGAGATCGTATACCTGCCGTGCAAGTGCCGAAATACCCGTATCGTCATCGGCGGTTTTCCCGAAGATGGAGACCGTGCTTTGGATCTCTGCACCATCATTGAGTTTCTGGAAGCAGAACGGGTATTTTCCCTTGTTGGTGATGTGCTTGATTACCTCCTTTGACTTTTCGCTATCGTGAACAACGGAAAAATCTGCGGTGGAGGCAAAGTAGTTCAGACCATAGACAATGGAGGGCAACGGGGCATACCCCTGGGAGATGCCCCATTCACAGATCGGAATGCCGGCAAGGTGTGCCCGTTCAAGGCAGACCGGAACAACATACGCGTCGAGCACGGATGCACTGGAGGGCTTGACCGTCCGCCCGTCCATCTCCTGCCGGAGGATCGAATAATACGTATCACTCTTATAGGAGTAATCCTCGCTGATGATATGGCAGGCCCCGTCAAGCTGGATCAGATAGAGCATGTCGCGTGAGATTGCACCGTTCCTGACACCTGCTTTCAGGGCTGGCCGCTTACTATCCGGCTGGATCGAATCTTTGGTCTTGTTCCCGATATCCTGCGGAGGGACTGCAACAGGAAGACAGGATCGGGGACTTGCCAAAATGGCCTGCCCTGCATCGGGAGATCCGTTTTTTAACCGACTGTTCATGGGGCAACCAGCCCCGTGACATGCCTGCGGATGCACAGCAGGGATTGCTGTTCAGTGCCGGATACCAGATTCCTGCGTGGGAGTACCGTGCAGGGATCTGATTCATGGCATGTGCCCGATCTAACGGCACATGGCAATTCCAAAAGAGAAAAGAACGCCCGTTGGTCCTCTTCAGTATCGTCGTTATCCTGGGACGCTGTCATGAAGAACACTAATCCAACATCGTATCGATTGGATTAACACATTTTAGCTATACGATCATCCCCTAAATAGGATTTTGCTTTGGGAACCGGAACAAAACCGGTTGCGAAAAAATCACTGTGGATCATACATAATTGATTCTCCCGCCCCCTCATTCATACAATGAAATCACCGGGAATGGGAATATTTATGACGAGTGTGTGGGCACGTGTGCCAAGAGGGAACATTGATACTCTCATATCACCATGGGTAATGAGTCATGCATATCCCAACTCCCGAGGAACTCCGGACGCGCCGTGAAACCCTTGGCATGAAACAGACCGAACTCGCACGCCGTGCCGGCATCAGCCAGTCCATGGTGGCGAGGATCGAAGCGGGCAATGTCGATCCCCGTATCAGCACGCTGAATAAGATCATCGTGGTGCTCAACAGTGCCGAACCCCGCCGGATCCGGGCTGCCCAGATCATGCATAACCCGGTCCTGTCCGTCCAGCCCCAGGATTCCATCAGCAGGGCGGTCGATATCTTTGAGAAGAATAATATCTCCCAGCTCCCGGTGATCGAGCGGGGTGTTCCGGTGGGCTGCATCTCGGAATCGGTGATCGTGAAAGCGATTGAACAGCAGCGGTTGCATAAATCCCACCTGTTCTCGGTGAAGGAGTTCATGGAGCCGGGTTTTCCCACGGTCCCTTCGGATATGGATGTTGAGACCGTCGTGAATATCCTCCAGCAGAACCATGCCGTCCTTGTGATGGACGGGCGCGTGGTATCCGGTGTCATCACAAAGCACGATCTGATCTCCCTTATCGTCTGAATCCGAAAGTGCTGGCACGATATTCTTATTTTAATGTGAGGAATTGCCCCCAAATCTGATACAAATCTATATATATCAGGTGCCTTCAATGGTTATTTGTCGTGACCGTTCCGGCCACGGATGGAGTATCACATGGCAGAAGAGACGAGCGAGATCAGCAGCATGACCGTGATCGGCATTGGAATTGTGATCTTTATTGTGATTGTCGGTATCTGGTACCTGTTCCTGAAGTAACCAGGAGCCTAAAATCACATCTTCCCGTTTTTAAAAAATCAGAGTTTTGATACCAGATCCCGGAGAACGCCGGCCGGATCCTTGGATTTGACTACGCTTGACGCCAGGAGAACACCATCCGTTCCTAAGTCGAGCGCGATCTTTACGCATTCTCCCGACTGGATACCCGCTCCGGTCAGTACTTTTACCGTGGGATTTACGGTATGCACCGCTGAGACCGAGCGCCGGATGATCTCCGGGTTGGCTTTCGAGACGGAGACCCCGCTTCCGATCAGGTCCGGCGGTTCAATGGCCACATAATCCGGGGCAAGTGCTGCAGCACCGGCACTTGTTGCCTCGTTATTAGTACATACAACCGAGAGAAGCTTGTGTGCCCGGAGACCCTGCAATGAACTCTCGATCTCTGCCAGTGTCAGGCGCCGTTCGGAATGGTTCAGTAACGATCCGGCTGCCCCGGCCGTCTTTATTGCGTGGACCGTCACCTGCCCCGTATGTGCCCCGGGCTCGCTGCCGTCTACATGCTGTGCATAGATGGGGACGGAGAAGTGGTGGCAGAGGGGATGGAGGTCGATATATCCCGGAGCAATGCCTATCATGACGCCACTCTCCTCCGCAACACGTTCTGCAGCCTCAGCGATCATGTGTGCCCGGTGGCCGGATCCTTCTTGGTATGTTTTTAAGTTCACCAGAATCAGGGGGGATGTCACGATGGTCTCTCCTTATGCGAAAATACATCTCGTTAGTATTCCTATCTGGTTCCCGAATGATGAATTTTTGGTAACGGGACATATTATCGAAGATGCGGCGATGGAATGTAAATACCTTGATGAAGCAGAAACGCCAAAAATATGATATAAATCAGAAATATTCCTGTTCTTAAGGAAATGGTTTGTGAGGTGAACTGATGCGTTTAGTCAGGTATTGTATCGTAATTGCGGCGATCCTGCTGCTGGCAGGCACCGTATCGGCGGCAACCGGTGAAAAGTGGATCCAGACAACAGCGAATGCAGGATTCCCTGACCGGGCCGGTCATGCGGGACTGGCCTTTAATGACAAGATGTGGATCATCGGGGGTTCATCCGATGGGGGCGTGAGTGGTATGAACGATACCTGGTACTCATCTGATGGAGTACACTGGATTGAAGCAACACCCTCCGCAGAGTTCCCGGCCCGGTTTGAGCAGTCTGCGGTGGTATTTGACAATAAGATGTGGATCATCGGGGGAAATAGCGGAACCCGGGCCCTCTATGATGTCTGGTCTTCAGCTGACGGCATCCACTGGACCCTGAATAATGCAACACCGGGTTTTAGCGGTCGTTATGCAACCGCTGTGGTTGTCTATAACAACCAGATGTGGATGTTAGGCGGGAATGACGGACGTTTTTCCTGGGATGATGTCTGGAATTCCCCGGATGGTACCCGTTGGTCCATGGTCAATGAGAGTGCGGGTTTTGGCGAACGCAGCGGGCTTTCAGGCCTTGTCCACGATGGGAAGATGTGGGTGATCGGCGGTGCGAGAGTTGGCTCAAAATTATATAACGACACCTGGTACTCCACCGATGGCAACACCTGGACTCAAACAACCAAAAATGCCGGATTTGCAGCCCGTGCCGGGCAGGCAAGTATCGTCTATGACGGGAAGATGTGGGTCATTGGCGGGTTTGACGGGACACGTTCACGGAACGATACCTGGTCTTCAGTGGACGGCACCACCTGGATACAGGCAACGGGTGCAGCACCCTTCTCCGCCCGGTTTGATTTCCCTGCGATAACCTACAATGACCGGATCTGGATAACCGATGGTGCAACAAGTATCAATTCCACTGCAGGACCTGATACATGGTATACGGGTAAGGGTAACCCCATCCCGGATGCAGGTATCTGGATGTGGCTTGTTCTTGGGGTTGGTATCCTTGTGGTAGTTGCTGCATTTTTCATCATTCAGAAGAAGAGAGCGGTACCTGAACAGAAATCTTCAAAGAAATCCTCAAAAAAGAAGAATAAGTAATCTCTTCATCTCCCCCTCTCTTTTTGATCTTCTGGATCGATTGATCAAAATTGTATGGTGAACCGTATTCAGGATAAGAGAAATCTCTCTTTTTTAGATCTACGAATCCCGGAGTCCCTGCAGAAAATGTCCCGGGGAGACCGTGCCCGCCGATATATCCATAATCTCCCGTTTCAGGTGCCTGAGTCCTGCATCACGGGCTGGCCCGGATACACTGCCGGATATCCGGATCGCTTCAAGGTACAATCGTGTGACCATCTCCGTGTAGGCCGGGCTTCGGGTACGTGCATCAATGGTGATGTCCGTGATGCCCATCTCTGCCAGTTCCGGGAGATATTCCATAAGACAGGTATCCGATGAATTGCCGACATGCGTGCGGCATGCCCCATCAGGGGTGACCGGATAGGTCTGCCCGTTGTCATCCCGGATCCAGAATCCTGTCGGGACCTGCCGGGCCGGTGTGCCGGCTTTTGTTCTCCCACATAACTGAACAAGGCGGAACATGCAATCCTGCGTGATCAGCGTCTCGCAGTTTCCCTGTACAATGATTGCGCAGGAGCCGGGAACCGATCCGTCATTCCGGCAGGCAGGGATCAGGTCCCGGATCTCATCCCGTGACAATTCCGGTGAGAGGGTGATCAGCGAATACGGGGGGGATAACGTTCCGGCCGTTCTGTGGTTGAAGATATTCAGTCCCCCACCCCCCAGGAGCGGCATCGCCGGATCTTCCGTATGGATCGCATGCGAGATACCGGGATTTTCTGACATACACCCTGCAAGCCCGCACTTCCCGAGTTGCTTAAGTTCTGACAACAACAGGTCGAGCTCGGCGTCATGGGCAATGCGGGGGAATTTCCAGACCAGATCCAATTTCAGTTCCCGGCAGATTCCAAGGGCGGCGAGGATCTGCGATTGTAGCGGTTCCGGGGTCGCGGGGGTGCACGTATGCCAGTTGTGCATGGGGAGAGGGGGTTCAAAACAGATCGTATCCGCACCGGCACCCGCAGCGCTCCGGACCCCGTCAAGCGAATCCGTGAAAACCATGAGCCGGAGATCGGATTGTTTTTTCTGAACAGGGTGGACCGGATTATCCGGTTTGATAACGGAATCCGGAAACGCCTCCCGGATCCGCTGGTGAGCCGCGTTGACCAAACCGGGATCCGGAAGAGTGGAGGCCTGAAGTTGTTCGGAAGCCTGGAGAAGGAACTCCCGGCGCATCGCGTTTATGACCGCTGCCGGTGCAAAGAGGCCTCCGTCATACTGAAGCGAGAAACGGCGAATCACAAACGATGTATCACCGGTCTTCCGGAACTGCGGTTCAAGGTGCTCCGCAGTCAGGGGATGAGTCCGTGCCGGTTCCATTTTCTGTTGCGGGGACCAGGTGATCGGAATGGAGAACCCATCGGGTCGCAGGATTGCCCCCTCAAGCCGGACTGTTCCCTCCGGAGTAATGGTGAGGGTAAGATCGAGAGGGATCTGCCGGCGCAGGTCCAGCGGTGGTTTTGCCACAATCCTCCGTGCAGTTGCGGCAAGATCGCGGGAGGCGGTGATATACACCTCCGCTCCCGCCACTACCGGGGCCGGCAGCGAAAGGGAGAAACCGGTCTTCGATGATACCGGCGGGACATTCAGGGCAAACCCCAGTTCCTGCTCCGGATGAGCCGGGTCCGTGATGAGCAGGCCATCACCGGTTACAGGAATCACCGGCCGGGTTGAGCGGACCTGCGCTACGTGATTCTTCTTGTCGAAATGCTCGATCATCCCGATGAGGAGCCCCCGGTTGTCCGGTGCATCCCGGCCCATGAATTTCTCGTACCGCTCATTGAAGAGGTAGCCCCCGGTGAATCCCCGGTTGAAGGCAAGCACCAGGTTTCGGTAATCCTCATCGGATGGTTTCCAGCATCCCGCCGCGATCGCATCCAGCGCCCGCCGGTAGATGGAGGTGACGATGGTGACATATTCCGGGGATTTCATCCGGCCCTCGATCTTCAGCGATGCAACTGGTGACCGGACCAGTTCCGGCAGGTGATGGTAGGTGCAGAGATCACGGGGGGAGAGGAGATACCGACCTTTTAGCGGGACTTCTTTTACTTTGACAAGCCTGCCAGTGTCGTCCATCTCCCCTGTAACGAGGGTGTAGGGTTTCCGGCACGGCTGGGCGCACATGCCCCGGTTCCCGCTTCGTCCCCCGATCAGGGAGGAGAGCAGGCACTGGCCCGAGTAACTGTAGCAGAGCGCCCCGTGGACAAAGACTTCGAGGCCAACTCCGGCATCCTGCGTGTCCCGCGCAATCCTCTCCACTTCAGCAAGCGAGAGTTCCCGAGCCAGCACCACGCGGGCGATGCCCTGTTCAGCGGCCCATCGCACGCCGGGCGTGTTGTGAATCGTCATCTGGGTGGAGGCATGGATGGGAAGGTCGGGCAGGTACTCCCGGGCAAGGGCCAGCACCCCGGTATCCTGCACGAGCACGGCATCGACGCCGATGGAATAGAGCCAGCAGAGATACTCCATCACCCTTTTAAGTTCCCGGTCATGGATGAGGGTATTGACCGTAACATAGACCCGGACTCCCCATGCATGGGCGTAGCGGACTGCCTCAACAATATCTGCATCCGCGAAGTTTGCTGCAAATTTCCGGGCCCCGAACCGTTTCCCGCTCAGGTAGATGGCATCTGCCCCGGCAGCCACGGCGGCCCGGAATGCCTCCGGCGATCCGGCCGGAGCAAGGAGTTCGGGAAGGCCCGAACGCAGCTTCTGCCCATCCCCCGCGCCGGGTCTCATGAGGGCACCATCCCCGGAAGATAGACCTGGAAGAGCCCGATGGAGAGGAAGATCGTGATGACGAGGGCAAGACAATAGGCTGCCATCGTCAGTACGAGGGCGTGGTCTTCCCGCCAGCCCAGCACCCACGCGGCCGGCGCATTGATGTACACGCCGAGCAGGATCTCGGAGGGGACAAGCGCCAGGATCCCATAGCGTTCAATGGTTGCCGACTGGAAAACCGTCTTACGCGTGTTCTCCAGGAAACGGGTTACCGGTTCGTAGGTATGGCCGATCGTGTCGAAGATATCGAAGAGCCCTAAGAAGATCCCGATCTCCGTGCACATGAGAACATAGAATATGAAGAGCGGGGAAAGACCCAGCGCAATTCCCACCGGGGCTGCCCCGTACTCGATCAAGAGCCCGCTCCCGATCAGGGCCAGTGCCGGGGAGAGCGGGAGACCAAAGAGGAAGACAGGGACGAGCGGAAGTACGAGCGCACAGAATATGCCCCTTCCCAAGGCTTTCGCGATATGCCGTAACGAAGTATTGCGGTCCCAGAGTTCCATTGCCGTACTAGATGGTTTCCCGTAAGAGCATAAACTCTAGTAGTGTTCGTTTCAGAATCCGCCCGATGGCCCGCGGTCTTCCCGTGATGCAGGAACATTTTTTGTGAGTCCGCCCCCAACCATGAAGTACATGAAGATCATTGCCGCCCTCACCGATCCCACGCATGCAGCCCGGGCCCAGAAACAGGGAGCCGATCTCATCGAACTCCGCGTCGATCTGTACGAGGGGGACATGGAAAAGATCGTGAAGAAGGCAAAAGCGGCGTGCACGCTGCCGGTCATCCTCACCCTGCGATCAGCGCAGGAAGGCGGGCAGTTCTTCGGTGACGCAGATGCGTGGATGGAGACCGTCCGACCGCTCCTCCGCTATGCGGACTATGTTGACATCGAACAACCGTTCGCCCTGCATGCTGCGGCAATCCGCAAGGCGAAGAAGAAGATCATCGCCTCGCACCATGCCGGCCAGATGATCCCGCTCTACATCCTGTTCGTCCTGGAACGCGAGCTCCGGGCGTACGGGGATATTCCGAAGATCATCGTGACCCCGAAGACGAGCGAGGATATCCTTGAACTGATGTCGTTTTCGCTTGCCTCACAGAAACCCATCATCACCGGTGTCATGGGAACGGAGTTACGGTACGCCCGGGCCCTGCTGCCGCTCTTTGGTTCGGAGTTCGTGTACTGCCACACCGGCTCGCCGACCGCGGCAGGACAATATTCTGTTGAGGAGTTTGTCAGGCTCAAGAGCCTGCTGCTCGAAAAATAATTTTTCTTTCTGAAATCCCTGCGGTCTTCAAGCGCAAGCCTCAATACGAAAAACCTGCAAGCCTTATGGCATGAGACCCGTCATTGCTGCAATGGCAGCCTTTGTTCTACTCGCCCTTGTCCTGATCGCCGGGTGCACATCAACCAGTGCCCCGGTTCCCGCGACAACGATCATCATCACGCCCCAGCCAACAGCAGTACCGGCGACAGCAGTTCCTGCTGCAACACCCGCGATCAGTACGATTGCAACCACGGCATCCGGGGATAACGGTCCGATCGAAGTGATGCCCTCCGACCAGCAGGTCAGCTTTGACCTGTCCAAGGACCGCCCGACCTCGAAGATCCACCTGGTCTACCAGGGAGGACCCGGCGAGAGGTTCACGCAGAAAGTGACCATGAAGGTGTACCTGTCGGACGGGACTTCAGAGGAGTATGCCATGAGCGGGGGCCAGAAGCCGGTTCCCAATGACGAGATCGTTGCCACGGGGACCCGGGGTGGCGACCGCTGCGTTGTCTACGTCCAGGCTGCCGGCATTTCGTACAAGGTGATGGACGAGAAGGTATTCGGTTCAGCAGAGTACCTGACCTGATACCATCAAAAATATCCGGGCCATAATCAGCCCGGCCCTTCATTCTTTTTTCTTCTGTTCCACCAGTGCGTCAGCGAGCACCAGCGCGAGCATTTTCCAAATTTTCGGGAAAATCTGGAACAATACGTTCGTTTATATAATTGAAATCAGCATTAGGCTTATCCGAGTATCCCGATATCATCCGGATACATCAGGTGATTGTATGAAAAACCAACATGTTATTCTCCTTGTGCTGGCGGTCATCGGCATGCTCTTTGTTGCAGGATGCACGCAGCAGACAGCAACACCTGCGGCAACTCCTATGGCAACGCCGCTCCCCACTACCCAGCAGACCCAGGCAGCATCCGCAGGTACGATCGGTACTGCGAATTCAACCCTTGGCACGGTTATTACCGGTGCCGGGGGAATGACCCTGTACTATTTCACCAAGGATGCTGTGGACAGCGATACCAGTGCCTGCACGGGTACCTGTGCCGATACCTGGCCCGCTTTCTCCGCCGAAACCCTCCAGGTCTCCGCTCCGCTGTCCAAAGCGGATTTTGGCATCTATACACAGGCTGACGGCAAGAAACAGGTGAGAACCAATGGCTTACGGCTCTACTATTACAAGGGCGATAGTAAACCCGGCGATGTGAATGGCGAGAATGTCAACAAGCTCTGGTTCGCAGCCACGCCCTTTGAGTATATCAAGATCGCCACGTCTGCGGAGCGTGGATCCTATCTCACGGATTCAGAAGGGAAGACACTCTACTACTTCATCCAGGATACCTCCGGGAACAGTATCCTTTCGGGCCCGAGCCTTGCGCAATTCCCGGTATTTGGTCCCCGCCTGATCTCCACGCCCTCATCCTTAAATTCCAAGGATTTCACGTATGTGACACGGAATGATAACCTGTCCCAGATCGCGTACAAGGGCATGCCCCTGTACTATTACATTGAAGATAAAAATTCAGGCGATACCCTGTTACAGAAGTACTCCACGGATTTCTTTGCTGCGAATATCTCCGGAGTTTCTGCGGTTGCAACGCTTATTCCGCCTCGCACTATGTGAGTAATCCGGTACAATAACCGGAATCTCCTTTTTTAACCCGGGTTCGCACAGCAGCACGGCCCGACGGCAATTCTTAAAAAAGTTTTTTTACCTGACTGCCATCACGAGAATTTCTTCTGTTCGAGCCATGCGTCTGCGAGCACGAGCGCAAGCATTGCTTCAGCCACCGGGATGATCCGGGGCAGGATGCAGGGATCGTGCCGTCCCTTCACCGTGATCTCTGCATCGTTCCCATTGACATCAACCGTCTTCTGCGGTTGTGCAATGGAGGGTGTCGGCTTCACTGCGATCCGGACCACAATGTCCTGGCCGGACGAGATCCCGCCAAGGATCCCGCCTGCATGGTTGCTCAAGAACCCGTTCTTCGTGATCGGGTCGTTGTTCCCGCTCCCGAATTTTCCGGCGACCTCGAACCCGTCACCGATCTCGACACCCTTGACGGCACCAATCCCCATCATGGCGCCGGCAATCTCTGCATCCAGTTTCCCAAAGACCGGGTCGCCGAGACCCGCGGGGCACCCGGTTGCCACGATCTCCGCAATGCCACCCACGGAGTCCCCGACAGATTTTGCCGCCAGGATCTCAGCTTCAATCTCTTTGGGTGTGGTCTTCCCGTGCACGGAGATGATCCTGCCCGAGATCGTTATATTCTGTGCTGCAAGGATCTGCAGGGCCACTGCCCCGGCAGCAACGCGGCCCACCGTCTCCCTGCCCGAACTCCTGCCCCCGCCCCGGTGATCGCGGATGCCGTACTTCTGCTGGTACGTGAAGTCCGCATGGCCGGGCCTAAAAAGCGTGCGGAGCTCTTCGTAATCGGATGAGTGCGCACCGTGGTTTCTCACCATGAGGGCAATGGGCGTGCCGGTGGTTTTACCCTCGAAAACCCCGGAGAGGATCTCGATTGTGTCATCCTCCTGCCGGGGAGATACGAGCGGGGAGGTGCCGGGCTTGCGCCGGTCCAGAAACGGCTGGATGTGCTCCTCACTGAGGGGGATTTCGGGCGGGCAGCCGTCAATGACGCAGCCGACCGCGGGCCCGTGGCTCTCGCCAAAACTGGTGACTCTGAAATTTCTGCCAAAGGTGTTCATGGGATATACTTCCTGAGTGCTGGTGCCGGGAGATCGATCCCGAACCAGAGCCTGAATTGTGCCCGGGCCTGTTCGGCAAACATGCCGGTGCCGGTGATGGTGGTGCAGCCCTGCCCTATAGCCCGCTCGATCAGCGGGGTGATCGGGGGCGTGTACACCAGGTCAAAGACGGTCAGCTCCGGGTAGAGCTGCTCTGCTTCAAGCGGGCTCCGGATATCCGGCTCCATGCCGAGGGGGGTGGCATTGACCACGAGGTCCGGGTGGAGGGCATCGAAGGTGTTCCACGCGGCCCAGCGGCAGCCGGATCGCTTTGCCAGATCCTTTGCCTTCTCGGGGGTCCGGTTCAGGATGGTGACGTCCATCTCGAGGCCGGTCATGGCATAGGCGGCAGCGGCGGCAACGCCCCCGGCGCCGAGCAGCACGGCCTTTTTCCCCGCCATGCCCAGAAGGGGCGCCCGCACGCCCAGCCAGTCCGTGTTGTACCCGAGGGCTTTCCCGCAGGCAAAGACCACGGTGTTCACGGCGCCGATCTGCCGGGCTGCCGGGTCGGGAATCTCATCGAGATGCTCCATCACGGATTGCTTGAACGGGATGGTGACCGAGAGGCCTTTCACGTCAAGCGCCCGGGCCTGCTGCATGATACGGCCGATCTCCGGGTCCTCGAAGAACGTGTAATAGTAATTGAGGCCGTGTTCCCTGAAGAGGGCATTGAAGAGATTTGGCCCCCGGCTGTGGAGGCAGGGGTTTCCCGCAACGCCGACGAGCCGGGTCTTCGGGTCTTCCGGGGGATTTTTCAGGATCTTTGCCAGGTGGTGAAGTACCGGTGCCGGCATCCTGCCGCTCCGGAAGAATGTGAGTCCGTCTGCACGGGCTGCGGGTTTCGGGACCCCGGTCTTCAGGATGCGGAGGATCAGGTCCGCCGCCTCTTTCGTGGTTTTGTTGCCCGTGTCGATACAGAAGTCCTCCGCTGCGGCATATTGCTGCCAGCGCCGGGCAAGCATCTCCTTGATCTCCTCTTCTGCCGGGAGGCTGGTGAGCGGCGGGCGGGGGGCCCGTGCAATCCGTTCCGCAATGACGTTTGAGTCTGCGGTCAGGAGGATCAGGGTGCTGTTTTTGCGGAGATGCACCATGTTTGCGGAGATTGTGACCGCCCCGCCACCGGTGCCGATCACGGCATCGTGTGAGGGCAGGCCCGCGATCACCTCCTGTTCGATCTCCCGGAACCGTGCTTCGCCATCGGTGCTGAAGATCTCATCAATGGTGCGGCCGGCCTGCTCCTCGGCCAGATGGTCGGTGTCAAGGAACGGCACGTTCAGGTGCCGGGCCAGCTCCTTTCCGATCTCCGTCTTGCCGGTGCCGCGGTACCCGACGAGGACGATCCGTCTCACGATATAACTTCCTTCATGCTCTCCCAGAATTCCGGGAACGATTTGTTCACGCACGCTGCGTCGGTGATGGTGATGCCCCCGATATCCAGACCCAGCACGGCAAAACTCATGGCGGTGCGGTGATCGTTTGCCGGATCGATCGTGCCGCCATGCAGGGGCGCCGGGGCGATTGTGATAAAGTCGTCACCCACGGTCACGTCCCCGCCCAGCGCCCGGAGGCGATCGGCTGTTCCATTGATACGGTCGCTCTCCTTGAACTTTAAATGACTGATTCCTGTGATCGTGGTCGGGCTTTTCGCCACGGCCGCCACCATGCAGAGAGTCTGGACGGTGTCGGGCGAGGTGGACATATCGAAGGTGATGCCGTGCAACTCACCGCTGCGTTCGACCGTGACAGAATTTTTCCCGTACGTGACCCGGCAGCCCATGCCAGCGAGTGCTTCGATGAATCGCCGGTCTCCCTGCACGGAGTCCGGTGCAAGGTTTTCCACGACAGCCCTGCCCCCGCAGATCGCGGCCGCGGCAAGGAAGTACGAGGCCGAGGAGTAATCGCCTTCGATCGCGTAGTCCCTTCCCTTGTAGTGGTGCCGGTTGCTGACCGAAAAGTTCCGGTACCCGTCCCGCTCCACCCGGGCCCCGAAGGCCTGCATCACATCGAGCGTGATGTCAAGGTAGGACGCGGATGCGGGCGGGGCGGGGATCCGGACTTCAACGGGATTCTCGGCATACGGGGCAGCGATCAGGATGGACGAGATGAACTGGCTGCTGATCGAGCCGTCCATCGTGACACTCCCGCCGTTTAAGTGCCCGCTCACTTCCAGCGGGGGATACCCGTCCGCTTTCAGGAAGCGGACGTTGCCTCCCAGCGTGGGGAGCGCTGCTGCAAGAGGGCCGATCGGCCGCTCCTGCATGCGGGCACTTCCCGTGAGCGTGACCGGATGGTGTGCGAGGAGCGCGAGCGAGGTGAGGAGGCGCAGGCTGGTGCCGGAGTTGTCGAGATCGAGTGTGGTTGCACTGGTGGCGGGAATCCTGCCATCGCACCCGTCAATCCGGATCCGGTTTGCGTCCTGTTCTGCGGTGATCCCGAGCGAGCGGAGTGCGGCGAGCGTGAGCCGGGTGTCATCGGCATCGAGCGGATGCGTGACTGTTGTCCTGCCACTCGCAAGCGCTCCCGCGATCAGGGCCCGGTGCGTGTAACTCTTTGAAGGCGGAGCGGTGGCCTTCAGGTCCACGGGCCCGGACTTCGGGATCATGATCTCCCTCGTCATGGCGGGACCTCAATCTTCCGGTAGCAGCCGAGTTCCCGGACACCGGTGAAGCTCTTCAGTTCCCGCAGCGCTTCGCGGGTCTGGTCCGACCACGTGAAGTCCAAAAAGAAGACGTACTTCCCGATGCCCTTCTTGGAGGGGCGTGACTCAATCCGTGAGAGGTTGATCTTCCGTTTCGCAAAGGCCCCGAGCAGGTCGTACAGGAGACCGGCCCGGTCCTCGTCCGGGTCGATCAAGATGCTGCACTTCTCGGGCTGTGTGTCTTCAAGGGGTTTTCGTGAGACCCGGACGAATCGCGTGGTATTGAAGGCGCTGTTCTCCGTGTTCTCAAGAATGATCGGCAGGTGATAGATCTCTGACGCCGAGACCGGGATGAGCGCACCGGCGTTCGGTGTCTTCCTGGCTTCAAGAGCGCTCGCTGCATTGCTGCTCGTATGGATCACCGGCACGCACCAGAGTTCGATTGCATCGCTGCACTGCTCGTGGGTCTGGGGATGGGCGTAGATCACCCGGATCTCGTCTTTTAAGACGAGCGATGCGAGGTTGTGGTGGATGGGCAGGTACATCTCGGCCGTGATGTGAATCGGGTACCGGGTGAGGCCGTCGAGGGTCTCGCCCACACTGCCCGCCTCGGAGTTCTCCATCGGCACGATCCCGTCGCCATCGCCACGGGCGACCGCTGCCATGATGCTCCTTATGGTGGGGAGGAGGACGATCTCGGCGTCCGCCCCGTAGAGTTTCAGCGTCAGCTCGTGCGAGAACGTGCCCTCGGGGCCGAGCGTGATCACCTTCATTTATTCACCATACACTCGATCAGGGCATCGGTTGTCTTCTGGCCTTCCTCGCAGTAACTTCCGAGATGGCGGCTGTTCCGCTCGAAGAATTCCCGGAACTGTTCCGGGTCTTTTGCCGCAACGATCTCCGCGAGATCGGCTGCGGAACTCCGGCAGGCCGCGAGGACTTCGGGCACGTAGGGATTCTGCTGGAGGATGTCGGCATAGAGCGCGGGGTCCTGGCTCAGGAGCCGACCCACGAGCGAGAGCTCGATCTGGTACACGGGGCTCTCGAACGCTTCGGTCTTGTGGAGATCAACGCCCAGCCTCCGCACCGTATCGGCCACGCAGAGCGTGACAAAGTGCGTGAGCCCCTGGACAATGGCCACGGTCCGGTCGTGCTCCTCCGGGGTCGCAATGGTGCAGACGGCTCCCTCTGCCTCAAAGATCCTGATGAGGGATGCCACCCGCTCTTTGCCTGCCCGGGCAGGGCAGACGATGATGGTCTGGTTCCGAATGGATCGTACCGTGGGCCCGAACATCGGGTGGAGACCTACCACGTCTGCCTTCGATTTCAGCATTGCCGCGACCGGTCTCACCTTCAGGGACGTGAAGTCGCAGAGGAGCTGGTCCGCCCGCATGAGCGGCGCTACGTCTTCGATCATCTTCACGGTGTCGCGGATCGGGACCGAGACGATGACGATGTCGCACTGCTCTGCAATGTCTCTCGCGGTGACTGCGGTCTTCCTCCCTGAGACCATGACTTCGTACCCGGCCTTCTCAAAGACCCGGGCAAAGAGCCGGCCCATCTTGCCAGTGCCACCGATGATGCCTGCCTTCATGATCACTTCTCGCGGATCGTCTCTTTTATGGCCATGCCGAAATGCCGGCCGCCCTCGAATGCGGTGCCCATGATTTTGTCGCCCACCTTCAGGTGCACAACCGAGATGGCTTCTCCTTTCTCGCCCACGAGCCGGATCGTCTCGGCGTTCTGGAGGATCAGGCTCACCTTGTCCTTCCCCGCCGCCGCCTCAACGAGCAGGAGCGGACGGCGCTCGATCTTGGTTCTTCCGATGATGGCAGAGTGCGCTGTTCCCTTCGCATCGGAAACGAGCACCGATCCCCCGATGGCAAGGTCCGAGAGGTACGCGGTCTTACCGTCCGGGAGGAGAATGTAGGCATGGACTGCGCCGGCATTCACGCGGAACGGGCGCGGGGCAACGTACGGGTTCTCCAGCGTCTCGGCATGGACGAGGAGCATGGCAGACGAGGTGTTGCCCATCAGCATGCCCTCACCGTCCGACAGGATCGAGCAGGTGTCCACGCAGACCCTGTCACCCATCCCCACCGGCACGATCTTCGTGACCGTGAACGGGACGAGGCCGACCTTTCCCGTGGTCGCCTTCACGAGCGCTGCCACGGCTTTTACTACAGCCGGGCTGTCGGTTGAGAGGAGGATGCCGTACACGCCCTTCTCCAAAACATGGATCGCCATCGCGGCCTCGTCCACGTTCCTCACCCGGGCCACGATCTTATCGGACTGGGCCACGAGATTTTCGAGCGGGATCACGGTCCAGTCGCTTGTCGTAACAATGACCGGCTTATGTTTTCCGGCCTGCGCCGCTGCGTTCTCGCTCGCCTTGTCCGTGATGGTGCACTCGGTGATGTCGGTGCCCGGCTTGATGTCGCCGTCCGGCGCAATGGTCGTGATCCGGCCGAGGCGCTTCACGTCCTCGGCCTTGTCCACCATCAGCGCATCCGCACCGCTCTCGATCGCTGTTGTTGCAATATCCTTGTTCCAGGGGCGGATGTCAACCCAGAACTGTTTCATTTGTGCTGCTCCAGCGCCTTGGCCGGGTCCACGTTGTGGTGCACCACGTTGCAGAGGGCCTGGACGAACGACTTCGTGTCCTGGCGCTGGAACGCGTTACGACCCACGCAGACACCGGCGCCGCCGGCATTGACCGCGTCCCGGATGATCTTCAGGGATTCGAGGTCGGCGCACTTCTCCCCGCCGGCCACAAAGACCGGCACCGAGCAGGCTTTTGTGATCTTCTTAAACGACTCCGGGTTGCCCGGGTAGTTGGTCTTGATCATGTCGGCACCGAGCTCTTCTGCAACCCGGACCGCGTGGCCGATGGACTGCGGGGAGAACGAATCGATGCCCTTGCCCCGGGGGTAGCACATGACGAGGAGCGGCATGCCCCAGCGGTTGCAGTCCCGGGCCACGTTCGCGCCGATCTCCAGCATCTTCGACTCGCTCGGCGAGCCGAGGTTGATGTGGATCGAGACAGCGTCAGCGCCGAGCGCGATCGCTTCTTCGACCGTGCAGACCTGGACCTTGTCGTTCGGGTCCGGGTTTAAGGAGGTGCTGCCCGAGAGGTGGATGAAGAGGCCGATGTCCCGGCCGTGCTTCCGGTGGCCGCGCTTCACGAGCCCCTTGTGGAGGATGATGGCGTTTGCGCCGCCGTTACTCACGTCCGAGATCACCTGCGTCATGTCCAGGAGGCCGTCGATCTGTCCCATCGAGAACCCGTGGTCCATCGGCACGATGACTGCTCTGCCCGTGTTCCGGTCCATGATCCGTTCGATCCTGATGTCCTTACCTATCATGTTTACACCTTGAGTACTTCGAGTGCTTCTTCCACGCTCTTGTTCGCGTGCACGATGCAGGCCGCGGCCCGGACGAACTTTGCCGGGTTCTTGTGCTGGAAGGCGTTCCTGCCAATCGAGATCCCGGCTGCCCCGCCCGCCATTGCACCCTCTATTAATTCCAATGTTGTGCGGTCATCGGTCTTACTACCTCCGGCCACAACCACCGGCACCGGGCAGCCCCGGGTCACTTCGCGGAAGGACTCCGGGTCACCGGTGTACACGGTCTTGACGATATCGGCGCCGAGCTCGGCCGCCACCCGTGCGGCAAGTTTCACCTGTTCGAGATCGTTACTGGTCGTGATGTTCTTGCCCCGTGGGTACATCATCGCAAGGAGCGGCATGCCCCATTCCATGCATTCCACCGCAACCATCCCGAGATCCGAGAGCATCTTGGCTTCAGACTCGGCCCCGATGTTCACGTGCATCGAGACCGCATCGGCGCCCATCTTCAGCGCGTTCTGCACGGTATTGACGAGCACCTTCTCGTTCGGGTCCGGCGCAAGCATGGTGCTCGCGGACAAGTGGAGGATCAGCCCCACGTCACGGCCGCCCTGCCGATGACCGTGCAGCGCAAGACCGACATGGCCGATGACCGCGTTCGCCCCGCCTTCCGCGACAAGGTCCACGGCCTGGCCCATGTCGATGAGGCCCGGGATTGGGCCGTTACTGACGCCGTGATCCATCGGTATGATGACGGTCTTCTTCGTATTGCGGTTCATGATTCTTTCCAGACGGATTTCCTTTCCTCTCATAGTAACAACAACATCCTCCCCTTGGCATCTGCATAATTTTTTAGAATGCAAACCAAGGGGCCTGATCAATACCAGAAATAAAACCGGTAATAAAAACTAAACGAGCTAAAGAAGCGAGACCATGCGGTCGTCACGTTCAAGAGCTCATGAGAAACGATTTCACTGATGCAACGGGCGGGTGAACTAGTGGAGATAAAGACGTTCACGGGCAAAAAAACCCTCATGAATGCTGTGGCACTCGTCCTGCATGCATATTCGTTATGTGGGATGGTATATAAAATGAGTGGGGGGGAATGTATTGAAAATAATCGTTCGATAAATTACTACAACATGGGCATAAAGAAAAATTAAACGAGTAGTACGTATGCATTGATTGAGAAACTAAATTACAAAGTTTGTTTTGTACATATAGTTAATTGCCATTATTGACAGTATTACATAGATATTTCGTTAATAATAACTAGGGGAACAGCTCACAAACACATGACTATTAATGCAACTATTAGGTTTTCGTGCTTCACCCAAAACTATTCGTTATGCAGTACTTGATTGCGATCAACAAAATATTCGACTAATTAATTCCGGTACTGAAAACAAAATTGATTTTCCTGCCGCTCTTTTGACTCCTGAAAAAAAATTAGCTTGGTTATATACAGAATTGGAGCGAATTTTACGACATTATCCGGATGTATCTATTATCTCCATAAAGTCGAATGAATTTAGGCCGGGTGGAGTAACCAACGCATCTCGCGAAGCTGCGTATATTGAAGGTCTCATACTATTAGTCGCAGAACAGAATGAAAAACCAGTAGCAATTAAAAAATATTGCAATTTAAAAACCAATAGTAAATCTGTTAAAACATCTGCGGAAAAAATTATTGGATCGTTAGATTCCCTGAAAAACTTTGATGAAAAGATGGCCGATGCTATTGTTGTTGCTTTTTCCGGACGATCAAGTTGACCGAAATTTCAAATATCAACCTCAAGCCAGACGAAACCATCTATAAATACAAATTAATTAAACAAATTGGAGGCGGTGTATTTGGACAAGTATGGTTAGCACGCGATGTAACTATGGATCAAAATGTTGCTGTAAAAGTACTTGATCCATCAACATCAACTGTTGCAGAACAACTAAAAGAAGCCCATATCGGAAGCCATCTCAAACATAAAAATTTGGTAAAAGTTCAATATGCTGATGTAATTTCCCATAACTATAGGGAAATTGTAGTAATTGCAATGGACTATTTCAAAAATGGGTCTATTGTTAACAAACTCAATTCTGAAAGATTTCTTCCTCTTCCTGATGCACTAAAATATCTAAAAGGAATTCTCGCGGGATTGGAATATCTTCACGAAAATAATATTTTTCATGGTGACATTAAACCACAAAATATTCTCCTTGGTCCTTCAAATGAGGGCGTTTTAACCGATTATGGAATTTCTTGTAAATCGCAAAATTTATCTCCCGTTCGTTTAAGGAGTGCTTACAATTTACACATCGCTCCAGAGTCTATTAAAACGGATCAAATTAGTGTTCAAACGGATATTTATCAAACCGGACTGACAGCATTTCGATTATTAAATGGAATAGATTGTTTTCAACAAATCTACGATTCATTAGGAAAAGAAAAATATTATGAATTAGTCAAACAAGGAAAACTTGAACACCATATCACATATTTACCGTTTATACCCCGTGCTTTAAAAGGAATAATAAATAAGGCGATTGCTGTTGACCCATCCAATCGTTATCAAAATGCTATTGAAATGAGAAGAGCATTAGAACGATTACATTTCCCGGGATATTGGACCTACAATACTGACGGAGAATATGAAGGAATTAATGGCAACTATGTATTTCGATATGAGATTTTTTCTAAAGATGGAGTTTTGTATGATATACGAGCGTATAAAAAAAATATTAATTCTGAAAGGGAAACGAGAATCCACCAATATTTTTCAAAACAACAGGATCAAAAAAAATCCAATGCAATAATTCAAAAATTCATGCATTACGTTGTTATGACTGATTTGCGAATCTGATTGAAATCGTTTATAATAATCTTCTTTGCGGGACTCCTCCTTCCCTATCATAAGTTCCGCTTGAAAAACTAGTATCGTAACATCGGCTATCCCCAACATCGGCCCGTGCTACCGAAATAATCGCAGACATAGTATACTAACTAATTCTAATGGCGAGTTCTCCCACCCCCTTCGGGGGTCGCTCGGCCGTCTGCCGAGGCCTCGCTGGGCAAGGTTCCAGCCTTCAACCTCACCAACGATCCCGGTAAGTGCGTAGCGCAAAAGTCGCCAGACCTTTTGCGCGTTGGGCATCGCAAAATTTTCAATAGAGTTTCTGAAAAAAATTTCAAAACGTTTTCCAAAAAGTTTTCTTAAAAAAAATTTCCAACTCACGAAAAATTTCCACCCACATCCCAACATCTACAGGAATCCCCCAATCTCTCTATAAAATACACATCTTCACCGACGTGAAATCATCTTCATCCGACGTAACCTCACTCCGGAAAACAGGCCTTCCTTTCATTTCACCATATCCCAGTCCGTCCGGCCCTTCATTTCGCCCCTGTATTAGCGCTATTTACGTCCGCATTTTTACGACGGGAAAATTGATAAAAATGAGGACTTAGTCCCTCAAATCCATGAATTAGTCCCTCATTTTGGGGTACTTAGTCCCTTCGGGGGTTCCGGCTGCGGGGAGTCTACGACGGTGAGAGAATGTGTCGTGAGTGTATCTCCCTAAGGTGCTCCATGAGGATACTCATCTGGCGTGAACCGTCGAAGAAACCTGCGGTTTTTTCTCCAGTCGGGTATTCCCTGTGGGTCATACCCGCCTCTCCCAAAAAAAATCAATGGGGGGGGTCGACCACTGACCCCCCACCCCATTTAGAAAACCCGGACGATCCCACCTCCACCGCACGCACCGGCGACAAATTGAGAGTCAAATACCCAAAAATTCCGATCGGGAGGGGGGTCTGATCGAATCCAAAAGCAAATGGGAGGGGGGGTCGGCACGATTTCAAACGCACAAGGTGGGGGGGGTCGACGGTCGACCCCCCTCTCCAAAAGTGAGATGTACGCAATATTGCACGCGTAATCTGTCACGATCTTTTGGGGTCGTTCAGTCGGAGCGTTCCGCCCGGCAGCCTACCCAGAAATGGTAAGGGGGGGTCGGTTTGAGCCGGAGGGGGGGAGGGGTCGGCCGGTGACCCCCCCCCTATGGGGGGGGGGGGGGTTGGCAGGAATTTGGAGAAACGTGGAGGGAGGTGACCCCCCGGTCCTCCACCATAGGCTATGGCATCTATGCAGGACAAGGCGAACCGGGAAGGGCGGAGGGCATCGCAACAAAACCGGAAAATGGCGATCAATCATCAATGCAAAAGAAACTTTCTTCATTGAATGTAAGATTTAATATTACCTGACCGATAGGGAACCGCATGAAAGATTGTTCAGAGCGGCAATTAAGAGCGGGATGTCCGAATATGGAGCCGAGAGATACGATTGCATTCTGTCTTGAATGACTTTTCAATGATAAAATACACAAAATCACTGATCGTGTTACAGATCGATTTACATATGAAGAGTTCATCGGAGCGTTGTTGCAAGCGGAAGATATAATCCGGAATGTTGGAGAAGAATAAAATTGGGTGATTATTGTGTCCGCCTTTTCCGGGAAATAATCAGAAGAGTACCCAGTACCGCAACAAGGCAGATAATAATCGTAAATCCGGGAGCGGGTTTTGGTGTTGGTTCCAGGATGAAATCAGCTGTATTAACATTTTGAGTAAAGATCATCTCCTTTGTAATATTTGCATACCCAATTTTTTCCACACTGATTTTCTGGTTAAACCCATGTGCGTTGTTGATACGATACGTGCCATCGGCTTCTGATTGCACGGCAACCGATTTTGTATCATACGGCCGGGGAAATTCCGTTCGGACTGTCGCCCCCTCTACGGGATGGCCATCCGGTGTTGTTATCTTCCCGGAAATGGTTATCCTCAGGGGCAGGTCAGGCATCCCGGTTTCGACTCTAATATTCCGTGTCCGGAAAACATGGTTCCCGGCTATATCTGTAACGGTGACAACGATTCGGTCTAAGCCCTTTGCCACTACAATGTCACAACCGAACGGGGATTGATTGCCACAGTTAATTGATCCCTCACTGGAACTGACGATAATTGACTGTAATGGTACCGGGCTTTTCACCTCACCGGTCACCCAGATGTGGTGTGGTACGACGTCCGATAAAACGAACTCATTTTCCTGAGGAGTGATGATGTCAATAATAAGAGTTGAATCGCCGGCAGGAACTGTCGAAGTCACGACCGCCAACGGGAGAGACGCAGCAGTTGCCGGCAGCTGTCCAGAAATATCAGCAGGAGGAGCTGTGGTTTCATTCAGCCGGAGTTGTTCCCGGTTTACCTGTTCGTTCTTGTACCATTCAATTTCCTCCGGGGTAAGTTCGTTGCGGAGTTTGCTCTCTCCCGAAGGCAGCATGACCCACACATCGTTATCAAGACGTGCGCCGGTCGGCGTTTCATCAGCGAATGAATACACATAATACAAGGTATGAGCCGGCTGAACGTTCTTTACAGGTATGAGATACACGAATGTGCCGTTTCTGATATCATGGACAGACCCTTTGAATTGATCGCCGGAAAACGACAATCTTACAAGGTAATCCTGAATTTCTTCATGAGGGATATCCAGGAAATTTCCATTATAGATCGATTCTCCGGATTCGGGTACAACAGGATTTCTATCAAGCGCCATGAGATATGAAATCCCACGGAAACGGACCGGGATTTTTTCTCCAGCCTGGATCTGTTGTTGAAGTGCGGGAACATCGATTTCCAGAACATCATACGATTTTATTGTCGGAGGGACAGCTGAAGTTATCGAATTATCGGGATCGCCCGTAATAACCGTTGAAATGTTTTCGAATAGGAACAGAGGGGTGTAGGTTTTTTCCGAAACAGGATTGATTTCTACCAACGTCACTGCTGCTGCAGCATTACTGGTAGCAGTTGACAGGATTGTCAGAGAAATCAGGATCAGGAATATGGTTCCACGTTGCATCAGCATCACCTGTTTATTATGGAGAAAAAATTTGAAAAATCAGTAATAGCCAGCTACTACTGCTTTTGTCTCTCTCAATCTTCGTGCATTATCGTGATAGAAATCACCATACAGATTATCTGAAGAATAATATGTCGGATCAGTTGTTACGAATGAATACATCAGTGTATGAAGTGTTCCGCCGTTAAGAATATATGTGGTCGCACGGTTGTAGAATTCGCCTTGATTTGGGGCTGTTTGATGATCCGCATCAAACAAATGGCCTACTTCGTGAGCAAACACATTGGCCCGCTCCTGGGGGTTTGCACCATATCCCCCGCCAGTTGCCGCTTCATACATCATTACCGAATGCCTTCCGAGGGTGGATCCGGCATCATACCCGTAACTTGCACCGATACATGTACTGAACTGGTTCCCACTAAGATACATTGCAATATCGGCACTTTTTGAATTCAGGTATGCATTGTTAACATACTGCTGGAATACCTGAAGAGGAGATGCAGCATTGAAATTGTTGCTTAAGTCGTATCTTTTTGTGGCATCATATGTCGGCACAAGCTGGATCCTGATGTCATTAAAACTCATGGCGGCATTTACATCGCTGAGTACCGACTGAGCTCTCAGTACCCAGTTTGAATACCGGGAATACATCTCATTGTCGCATACCACCAGGATATTGACATTATACCAGTCCGATTCCCCGCGTGTTGCCTCCAGGTCTTTTTGCCTTTCTTGTACGTCCGCCAGATATTGTGTGAGTTCTTCTTTGGATAATTCATTGAGCGGTTTTGATTCTCCTGACGACAACATTACATAACGATCTTCACCCATTGGCGAAATCTTTTGCTCGACATTGCCAGAATAATACACATACTGGATTGGTCCTGAAGACCTGGAAAAATCGTTTGTTTCTATCAAGTCAATGTACCAATAGGTGAACTGGTCCGGGGAAATTTTTCCAATTACCCCCGAGTCATCGAGTGTCAGGTGAACTTCGCTATCTGTGACTCTTACCCCGTCAATACTATTCTCAAGATACCCGGAAAATGTGTAGACTCCCGTTTCATCACTGGGATAGAACGTGTCTTCATGCAGGTTCATGAAAAAGTTGGTTCCTTTAATGCGAACCGGGATTTTTTGGTTAGCCAACAACTGTTCTTTCAGCTTTTTTGCATCCATGCTTATCAGATCATATTTTTTAATCGAGTCTGAAATTGTCAGAGGACCTGTTTTTTCTGGAAACGTTGTTTGAAGATCCTCAGATATGCCAGCAAATTCAACTTCAGGTATTTTTTGTTGGCCTTTGGATTGTGAAGATAAGTCAGTGGAAAGATTATCATCAGCACTCACCATCGGTACCATCGCCATCCCTGCCAGCAGTAGCGCCAGCAGGACGACAACTGTTTTGTGTATGTTCATTTTTCTTCAACTCCTCGCATTCTTCCATGCGCTTCGCTCGCCGGCATGGGAAAACATTCATAGGATCGGAAGATAAAATTCTCATGCCTACGGGCGGGACCGGGTCCAACGAAGTTTGTCGCTTGGTGGACCCGTCCTCTTCTTTTCGGGACAACCCCCGGCTGTCCACAATGTGCGATTTATTATGATGATACATATATGATTTCTGTCTCATTCAGCTACACGTTTGAAAATACGAAAGGTACCCGGTGATAAAAGGTATATAGGACTTATCCATCTGGCAACCAAGAAGAATATCCTCGCCGTGAGTGATACCTGCGCGGGGGAATCCGGGTTTTGCACTCATGAACTACCTCTATAATTCTGGAAGGCTGAGTCTCTTGGGGAACGGGATTTGTATGCCGGCCCGGTACGTAGCGCTATCCCCCTCATCGCTCCGTGTGGAGTTGCTCGGCCGCCTCGTCTGGCAAGGTTCCGGTCTCCAACCTCGCCAACGATCCCGGTAAGTGCGTAGCGCAAAAGTCGCCAGATCTTTTGAGCGTAAAGCCTCGCAAAAATAAATTCCAGTCGGCAAGTATGGCAACCCCCCTCCCAAAAAATAAACGAGGGGGGGTCGACTGTTGACCCCCCACCCCCGTTTAGAAAACCCGGACGATCCCTCCCACACCGCACGTTCCGACGAGAAATAGAAAGTCTGGCAATAAAAAATCCTGATCGGGAGGGGGGGTGAAGGGAGACCGCCCGTTCTACCGGTGAAACTGCGATAGAGATTAGACAAACTACGTGGGGCATCGCGCAACGAATTTGATAACGTTAATCCACTTCGATACGGATGTCCGTTCCAGGGATAACCGTAAATATACTTCATACATCAGACCACGAACCCCTTTATAAAATATTTCAATAAAATATATAGTGCAAAACATACAATCAACTCGATCAGGGTGAACTGCCCATGGTGGAACTCACATCAAAATTTATTAGTCAATCGGATGGAACCCAGATCTCTATTGACGACTATGTTAACAAGAAAATGAAGGGCAAATCCTTTGAAAATATGTATTATGAGCCTTCTGGTAAAAAGACTCGTAAAGCTGATTATGGTAATATCGAATTATCCCGATCACCGGGTATAGAAAGCCCGGACTCTGGCAGACCAACAAGTACCAAAGAATCATTACTCAAAGAACTCTATGCCACAAGGATTGAGATCGCGGATTTTGCCGATACTACCGAAGTGGGACCTAAGGGAACATCAACGGTATTGAAGACGGAAATGGGGATGAACATTGTTATCCCTAAAGGAAAAATCAAAGCCCTACATTATTTTGTCAAACTCTATGATCCTGACAATCCCTCTGTAAAAATCGTTGCGCTGGATGGTTTGCCCTCCGATAAACTGGATATCATAAAAGGGCCGGATGTAACTGTCAAAATTGCCCTGAGTAAAACTTTTCAATTTATTGTCGGGGATATCATCCCCAATCCTATAGACGTATCTTTAGGTCCTTGGACCTTCCCGTTATGGAAAGTGAAAAAGGTTACAGCTGATTTCAGTGACCCTGGTATTGATCCAGAATGGTTCTTTCAGGGAGATGGGATCCAACATGAGTTGAAGGTTGCCTTGTCCATTGAAAAGCCCGCAGGGGTCAAAAAGATCGATGCCAAAGTAAGGGCAGTTTGGGATCTCCAGACATCGGTTGTTGACATGATCTTCCCAAAACTTTCAGACGAAGAAAAAATCATACACATATGGAAGTGATGAATCGTGACTTTTTATCTCACGGTTTATTTATATCGAATGTCACGAGAACGGAATCCGGAAAAATGGACACCAAATCATTCGTGTCAAGAGGCGGAACAATGCCGGACAGGCTCGTGTTAAAAGTCAATGGTATTAAAATCGGGATGAGAAAAAAGTTGGAGAATGGGGCATTAGTAAAAGTAAATGATGTTGATATCAATGGTCAATGGGATACACTGGGACAACGGAAATTAGAGTATCATATGGATAATCAGAATGAATATGCACTTTACTGCAATGTGGAGAGCTCAGCACCCAATGATCAATATGATGTCTTCATTGAACCTATTCTGAAGAAAGGTTATGATTCGAAATTATTTCTGCATGATATGAGGAAAAATTTTGATGAAATGATTGCTCATCCAAAACAAAAAAAATGGTATGTCAAAGATTTTGATTGGTTCATCCAGTTACCAGAATGGCGAGATCCTAGCGATTATCGTATTGGATTAAAAACCGGCTATCTGAAGAAAGGTACTGCGTTTGGAACAGAACCTAATTGGTTTGGAACTGACGAATTTATTGTCAAATTAACCTAATTTTTTTTGTCTCTGTTGATGTTTTCCTAATTGATATTAACGAATTGTTTTCTGTTCCGAAAAATATATCATGCCCTTTGGAATATGTGGCTACAGGATGCTGTTTTGAGAGGCCATTATATTTCGAATCGTTTTGCGCGTAAAGCCTCGCAAAAATAAATTCCAGTCGGCAAGTATGGCAACCCCCCTCTCCAGAAGTGAGATGTACGCACTATTGCACGCGTAATTTATCACGATCTTTTTGGGTCGTTCAGACGGAGCGCCCCACCCGGCAGCCTACCCAGATATGGTAAGGGGGGGTCGGTTTGAGCCAAAGGGGGGGAGGGGTCGGCCGGTGACCCCCCCCCTATGGGGGGGGGGGGGTTGATGGGAATTTGGAGAAAAGTGGTGGGGGGGTCGCCCGACTGCATCACCGGGCAGATTGCCTCATTGCCCCGACCCTGATGCAAAAAACTCACAATTCTTCATATGCACGAAGAAAATCCTCGCGGGAAATTCTTACCTGCGTACAGATGATGCGGAGGGTCGATCCCTTGATCCGCTCATGATTCGGCATGGTCAGCGGGGTTTTGGTTCCGTCCGGATTCTCACGCTGCATAGAAATATGATTCCCGACCCGGACCACGTGGAACCCAAGATTCTCAAACGTCCGAATAACCTTTGGCTGGGGAACGTCCTAAAGGAAATTTCATTTATACAGAAACCTCGGCAACGAAGGTCTCAATAAGATCGCCGGTATCGTATGCGTCTTCGCCGAATGTTTCGATATGGAATTGTATTGCGGATTTCACATCGGCAAGTGCCTCTTCGTAGGTATCTCCCTCACCGATTACTACGCCTTTCATGCCGAGCGGGTACGCGATATAACCATCCGGATGTTTTTCAACAATGATCTTCAGAAATTTGGGCATAGGTGATCACCCCTTTTTTGGGTACTATTGTAATCGTACTATCCGTTCTCATGAGATTAATCTTCGCGCATGATGGAGGGGCGGGTACCCCTACCCCTAACAATTTTCTCAAAGAGGATGGGAAGTTTATCCGTCATATGTCAACGGCAACAAAAGTCTCTTTTGTACCCGGGCAGTGATAGAGGGGAGACCCCCCCATCCCTCTATAAATTCAGGCAGAATGGTGGGGGTTGCTACCTGAATGAAAGGATCAGTTTCCCTCTAAAAAAACTCCGCAAGGAATTTTATCAAAAACGCATATCGGATTCTTCCGGCGATTTTTTATTATTTTTCGCGTGCCGGATTTTCGTAACGATCCAACGCACACGGGCGGGTCCCGGACGCACACACCGGGGAAAGTGAGCCGGTGCATGCATCCGGGGAGCCTGTAATGCGGGTAACTTTGTGGAGGAGGGAGTGGCTGCACATCAAGCCAGAGACGTGCGCCCACTCTTGTATCCAGAATCAGACAGCCGGGCAGATATATTCGGACCATGGTCCGGGTTGTTGCATACAACCGCGGGGTTCAACCAATACGGCCCGGGTTTAGTCGTCCACCTGCCGGCTCATGCAGTATCCCTGCCCGCATTTCTCGTAAAACTGCTGGTGGCAGTCCTCTGCCCGCCAGAACTCAGTCGCCGGAAGAATTTCCGTAACAACCGGGCGGTCACCAAACAATCCTGACGCGGCGAGCCGGTTGCGTGATGCAAGGGCTGCGACCCGCTGGGCCTCGCTGTGATAGAAAATTACCGGCCGGTACTGCGGACCGGCATAATCCCCCTGTCCGTCCGCCCGGGTCGGATCGTGGAAAGTCCAGAAGAGATCGAGCAACTGATCGTAGGAGACGATGGACGGATCGAAGACGAGCCCCACCGCTTCCACATGGCCGGTTGTTCCGCTCTCCACCTGCTCGTAAGAAGGTTCAGGCACGGAACCCCCGGTATACCCGGCCACCGTCTCCAGGACGCCATCAACCCGGCGGAACGCGGCTTCGAGATCCCAGAAGCAGCCGGCGGCAAAGGTGGCTCTCTCGAATGCAGGGGGATCGCTCATCCATTTCATATGGGGGCTGGTGCGGTTTGGGTGTTGCGCTATGCAATCCGATACGGATCTCCCGCACCACAATGCTTCCTAAAAAAACGAATGAAATAATTGCTAAAATAAAAACCTGGAAAAACCCGGCCGGCTATTCCTTCACAACTCTCTTCCGTGACATCTGCACGTCCTGCACCGTCACGAGACCGTACTCCACCATCTCCTCGATCTCCGGTACCACCGCCATGATCCGCTCGCGGGTATCCACCACATCGATCACGAGCGGCAGGTCGAGCGAGAGATGTAACATGTCAAGAGTCCTGAGCCGGTGCTCGTGGCCGAATCCCGCCATTGCCCGCTGCACCGTGCAGCCGGGAAATCCTTTCTTCAGGAAATATCCCATCAGGTACCGGTAGCCCGGCAGATCGTGGATCCGGGCAGTCTCGGCAATGTAAATCCGTAACAGTACACCATCTTCCATACCAGATCATCCCAAAAGGGCAGAACAGATCCCAAGCGCAGCGATCACGCCAAGGATACTGCCTGCCACGTTGGTGAGGATGTTGAGCGCCATCGTATATGAATCCTGATCCTCCAGCATCCGGAACGTCTCGTAGGAGAAGGTCGAGAACGTGGTAAAGCCGCCCATGCCCCCGAGGCCCGCGAAATACAAAATATCGTCCGGCTGGCGTGAGAAGACGATGAGTCCCATGAGGAAACTACCGAGCACATTCACAAACAGTGTCCCGGCCGGCAGACCCCGAACGGGCGGGAACCGCGAGCACGCGTACCGCAGAACGGAGCCAACGGCCCCACCCGCACCCACCAGCAGTACCGGGTCCATCACGCACTCCGGTGGATACGGAACACGATCGTCCGGCCGGCAAAGACCGCACAAAGTCCCAGCACCAGCGTGGCTGAGAGATAGACTGCGGCAATCACGGGCGGCTCCTGCACCGCGATCATGGCAAGGCCCGAGAACGTGGTGAACGCTCCCAGGAACCCAACGCCAACCAGCATCCGGGAGCGGCGGCCAAACCACCCGATCGTGGTCTCGTACATGAAGATCCCGAGCAGGAACGAGCCGAGCGTGTTGACAATCAGGGTACCGGAGAGAGATGTGCCGATCCCGTTGATCCAGAAGTGCAGCACCGAACCAGAAAACCCGCCCACCGCGATCAGGAGCAGTGCGATGAGTTCTTCCCGGACGTGATCCTGCGTGGTCATGGATACCAGCCTGTCCGGTACATGTGAGTATACAATCCAGATAATGCCTGATGGTCCGGATTCCCGCGGGTGCCCAGACTTACAGCATAAACGCGGCCATCTGCCGGGAGGTGATGAGCCAGTGGAGTTCCCCGGTGCACCCGGCCTCAAACGAAAAATTGCGGATCTTTGCCACCGCTCCCTTGGTCATCGCGATACGGGCGTCTTCATCTCCCGCCACCATCCGGCTTGCGAGCGCCGAGAGTAGGGGTTCGTGGCCCACGAGAAGGAGGGTGGCTGTGTCCGGGTACCGGCCGATCGTGTGGCAGACGGCATCCGGGTTCCCGCCCGGCACCAGCACATCCCACGTCTCCACCGTCTTTTGCCCCAGCGCCGCAGCAACGATCCCAGCAGTCTCCTGCGCCCGGGCCAGCGGGCTTGCGGCAATGAGATCAAAGGAAAGTTCCTGGGCCGTCATCCAGCGGGCAGCGGCGCGGATCTCCTCGTGGCCTTTCTTTGTCAGCCGCCGGGCTGCATCCGACCCGCCCTGCCCGGCGTCCTCCGCCTTCCCGTGCCGCATCAGGTAAATGTCCACACAAGGACTGATCCCCGGATCGGGATAAAGATTGTGAAAAAAATGTATAAAATTAAAGCGGGGGATACGACCGTCCGTGTTCACTGCCCGCCGTTCTTCTCCCGCCGTACCACAAGGAGCAGCCCGACCGCTGCAAGCGCAAGGATGCCGGTAAACCCGGGCAACTGTTTGCTCTTCGATAGCCCCGTGACAAACTCGGAGGTGGTCCCACCCGTGATCTCGGTTGTTGTCTCTAAGTCCTGGTACCCGTCCATGATGATCTTAATGGCGTGCGTGCCGGGCGGGAGACCGGGGATGGTTGCCGGCGTGATACCCTTCATCTGGCCATCGATATAGATCAGCGCCCCGGGCGGGGTCGTGGTCACCGAAAGCGACCCGGTACCGGCCTGCGTGGCGGGCTGGGTGGCAATGGTGACCCGGTCCGTTGCCGTAGTGGTGCCGGCAGTGGTCGTGTAAGGGGTGACCGTTGCGGATTTACCGGACAGGACCGCATTCACCTGCGGGGCGTCAGCCATCACCGTGACGGCCCGGGTGTAATCCTCGTACCCGTCCAGGCGCAGCAGGACCGTATGGTACCCATTTGCAACAGATGTCAGGGTCACCGGCGTGATCCCCTTGATCGTATTGTCAAGATAGACATTCGCTCCCGCAGGTTCTGACACGATCACAATACTCCCATAGGCCGGTGTCGGGGCGGGTGTCGGCAGGCCGACCAGATGACTGGTCTCGACAACCGAAGAGGTGATCACGGTATTCCGGGCATTCAGTTCCTGGATCTTTACAAGCGTGATATTTGACCCCGTTGCAGCGGTTGCGGGGACATGGGCCCTGAGATCCATGGTGACGACCACCGAGTCCTGATCCCGGTAGGAGAGTTCGTACCCCCCGATAGTCAGGATCCTGACCCGATCGCTTGGCCGTGTATTTTTTATCTCGTTGACCGTGATCGCATAGGTCCAGACCGGGTCGTCAAGACCCGTCACGAACTGCAGGTCATTATAGGTGGAGAAGGCCGTGCCGTCGGCCGCATAGATCGTGCACGAGACATTCACCGGATCACCGGGGTTCAGGATATCGGGATTCACTGAAACTGAAGATACGGTAAACGCCATGGTGCCCGGCACAAGAAGGAGCAGTGCGAGGATCATGCCGAACCACAAGAGACGATAGTGCACAGCAAAACACCTTTGATAACGTGAGTCGTTCACAAGTATAATTACCTTGTTGGACAACCGGGCCATACTGCCACCCTGCGGCAGAACGCCTCCCGGCGCTGGCAGGTAACCGGATGTAAAAAGACGGATGTTAAAAAAAGTTATTCGAAGAGCCGGTAGTTCGGCGCTTCGTCCGTGATCATGATATTGTGCGGGTGGCTCTCGGCCATGCCGGCATTCGTGATCCGGACAAACCGGGCCTTGGTGTGCATATCACCGATCGTCTTTGCACCCGAGTAGCCCATCGCGGACTTGAGACCGCCCACGAGCTGGTAGATGATCTCGCCCACGTGGCCCACGTATGGGGTGACGCCTTCCACACCTTCGGGCACGAACTTTGTGCTGCCGATGCCCTTCTTCTGGAAGTACCGGTCGCTCGACTGGCCGCTCTCCATCACACCCAGCGATCCCATGCCCCGGTACTGCTTGTAGCGCCGGCCCTTCATCGTGATCACCTTGCCGGGGGACTCATCCGTCCCGGCAAACATGCTGCCCATCATCACCGTGTCGGCACCGGCTGCGATCGCTTTTGCCACGTCACCGCTGTACCGGATGCCACCGTCCGAGATGACCGGGACATCGGCGGCATATGCCACCTCCGCCACCTGCGAGACAGCCGTCACCTGCGGAACGCCCGTTCCCGCCACAATCCGGGTCGTGCAGATCGAGCCCGGTCCGATCCCGACCTTTATGCCGTCAACACCCGCATTCACAAGGGCTTCGGCCGCTTCCTTTGTCGCGATGTTGCCGGCCACCACATCGGCTTTGACCATTCCCTTGATCTCTTTTACTGCAGCCACGACCTTCATGTTGTGGGCATGGGCACAGTCAACAACAAGGGCGTCGACACCGTGCTGGTCCAGGAGTTCGGCCCGGGCAAAGTCGAACGGTCCGACCGCTGCTGCGACCCGGAGGTTCCCCCGGGCATCGCGGCTTGCCAGGGGATACTGGCGCTTCTCAAGGATATCCTGCATTGTGATGATACCGATGAGGTTCCCCTTGGCATTGACCACCGGGAGGCGCTCGACCTTGTTCGTGTACATGATCTCCAGTGCCTTCTCGGCCGTGATGTCCTCACTGGCAACGATCGGCTTCTTCGTCATGATGGTGGTGATCTTCTCGTCCCCGCGTTTCTGCACAATGGCCCGCACGTCGCGCCGGCTCACGATACCAATGATCTTGCCCTTGCCAATGACCGGGACGCCGCCGATACTGTACTGCTGCATGAGGCGCTCTGCATCCGAGACCGTGGCGGTATCCTCGACATAGAGCACGTTGTGCTCGATGAGTTCTTCGGCCTGCTTCACGGCAATGATCTCCTGCAGTTCGTGTTCAGGAGTCATGTTCCGGTGGATGACACCAATGCCTCCGCCACGGGCAAGCGTGATTGCCATCGTTGCCTCGGTCACGGTGTCCATCGCGGCCGAGACGAGCGGGATATTGACCTTGATATTCTTCGAGAACCGGGAGCGGGTGTCAACCTCGGAGGGTTCAACCCAGGATTCCAGCGGCTCCAACAGGACATCATCAAAGGTTAAGGAAAGGGGTACGTCGAGTTTTTCCAGATACATACGATCACCTGATCATCGCGAGTGCTTTTGTGATCAAATCTTCCCGGACCACTGCATTCCGGTCGCCGCCGCAGACCATGCCGCGGACACCGATGATCTCCGGGTTGATCCGTTTTAAGGCATCGATATCCTCGAACTTCAGGGCGCCGGCAAGGGCGGTCTTTAAGCCAAGGCGGGTGTTCTCCTTTGTGAAGGAGGCAAGGGTCTTCTCGTCCATGAAGGCAAACGTGCTCTGCCGGTCCTTGATGCCGGTGTCCACCATCGCATAGTCGGCCCCGCATTCCGCGGCAATCGGCGCCATATCGAACGGGGAGATGGCGTGCATGCGTTCGTAATCGGAGTAGGATGCGATCACGACAAACTTCTCCGGGAACTCCTGCTTCACGGCCCGGACCACGGCACCGATCAGTTCGCGGGCCTCGTTCTTTCCTTCAAAGGCAAGCCCGATCTTGATGTAGTCAGCTCCGGCATGGGCGGCGCCGTACGCCGTGAGGGCAGCCCCGCCCGGTTTGAAGTCGAAATCGCCGATGGCTGCGCTCACGGGTTTTTTCACGTACTCCTTGATCTCACGGATGACCCAGGGGAAGTTGGCGCCGAGCGAGCCTTCGGACGGTTTCTTGACGTCAATGATGTCAGCGGCAGTGGAGTTTTTCGCCTCAGTGATGGAGCTGGGGCTGACCAACAATTGCATAAAGTTTAATGATCTTTTATCCTAATAGTGGTTTGCTTCGTCTATGAAACTGATTCTGGCAATGG
>Ga0265296_1000316_pt1 | contig 81578 bp, 80 predicted proteins | sample MunlanPumphouse1_FD_189073 | JGI IMG/M metagenome (GOLD analysis project Ga0265296, IMG submission 189073) | Groundwater microbial communities from a municipal landfill in Southern Ontario, Canada - Pumphouse #1 | ecosystem: Environmental > Aquatic > Deep subsurface > Groundwater | place...
GTTCCGGTGGAGCCGGAGGGGCGGCCGGAAGGTTCTCCTGGTTTGGCACTTTTTCTTTTTTTGGTTTCTTTTCGGCTTTCCCGGCCTTTAGCTCTTTTTCCTTTGCCTTCTCTTCCAGGGCCAGCGTCTTTATTACTTCCTGGGACCGGGCCCGGTCGTTTAAGAAGAAATTGAGCTGGTCGGTGTCAAACGCCATCTCCCGGGCATACCCGGCGGGATCCTGTGCAACGAGCATCGATACCGGACCGAGGTAGCTCTCCCGCAGGGTATTCTGGGGGATATGCATCAGGCCGGACACCTTGTTCAGGGTCGAGACCCGGATCGTCTTCTGCCTCTTTGCAGTCGACATCCTCTGCCAGCGTTCCGGTGGCATGATGCGGGCGTGGATCCCTTTTCCCCCGGCGGCATCGGCGGCCCCGAGGAGCATGATGGCCGTGGCATAGCGCCAGAGCGTGTGGTATTGCCGGCGGTACGTATACCCGAGATATTCATCCGCCCGGGCCAGGTGACGGTAGGCCAGCGCGGTTGCCTCTGCGCCGGGCATGTACTGGACGCTGCCTTCCACCCACTGCTCGATGGTCTCGGGCGTATCGTCGACATCGTACGAGAGGCGCATCAGTTCGCTGTCCGGGGATTTCCCGAACAGGGCCGAGATGAGCGAGAAGATCGAGACCCGCTCATCCTTCTGCGAAGTGTGCACTCCCGAATCCTCAAGGGTGGTCCTCCCGATAGCGGAGGCGTACAGCATGTTGACCGCGGAACGGATATCCCCCCCGGCGCTCTCGGCAATCGCGTGGACCGCCGCATCGCTGCAGGTAATATTTTCCGCTGCACAGAGATACTTGAGCCGTGGTGCAATCGAGCGGGCCGGGAGGGCCTTGAACAGGACGGGCTCGCAGCGGGAGCGGATCTCCGGCGAGAGCCCATAGAGATCGTTGGCGATCAGGACCATCGGCTGCCGGGTCTCGCGGATACATTCAACGATCGCCTTGGCACCTCCCCGATCCGAGGTCCCCTGGAGATTATCGGCTTCGTCAAGGATGATGAGTTTCCGGAAAGCACCCATCAGGCTTGCCGTGGTGCTCCCGGCACCCGCGATCCGTTCGATGACCGCAGCGGTCCGCTGGTCGCTCGCATTGAGCTCGATCACCTCCCAGTTCATGTCGTTTGCCAGCGCGTGGGCAGTAGAGGTCTTGCCGATACCGGGCTTTCCGTAGATGAGCAGGGGCTTGGATTTCCGCGACCAGGTTTTCGCCCACTCGGCCACCTGCCGGACTGCGGTCGTATTACCGACGATATCGGCAAGATGTGCAGGCCGGTATTTTTCTGCCCAGTCCATACCAACACGTTGACGGTAGATCAGATAAAATTACTCAAAGCCCCACCGGGGATCTGTCACAGGAGTCAGAACAAATAAATTATCTCTGATGACGCGAAAATAGCATACACGCAATTATTTTAGGCAATGTTCAGGTGATGTCTTGGCCCAGAGCTGCTCCACAGAGACGATAGCAAAAGTTGTCAGGGAATACGAGGGTGTCAGGAGAAAGCATACCATCGGCGAGATGGTCAGGGCGCTGAAGATCGATGCCCCGCATGTTGTCGCTTCATTTGGCGAGGATGCGGCCGTCATCGAACACAACGGTGAGGCGCTTCTCCTCGCAGCCGACGGCATCTGGAGCAAACTCATGGAAGCCGACCCGTACTGGGCAGGCTTCTGTTCGGTCCTCGTCAATATCCACGATATTGCTGCCATGGGCGGCCGGCCGATAGCCATGGTGGACATTTTCTCTATCGCAAAAACCACCGTGCAGGAACAGGTGGTCAAAGGGATGCACGACGCGTCGGCCCAGTTCGGGGTCCCGATCGTGGGCGGGCACCTCCACCCGGACGCCCCGTACAGCGTGATCGATGTCTCCATTCTCGGCTCCGCACAGCTGGATTCCATCATCTACAGCCACACGGCGCAGGAAGGCGACAGCGTGGTTGCGGCAATCGACCTTTCCGGCCGGGTCCACCCGTCCTGTCCGCTCAACTGGGATTCGGTGACCATGAAATCGGCAGCCCAGGTCAGGGCGCAGATCGCCGTGCTTGAAACGATCGGCAGAAGACACCTGGCAACCGCGGGAAAAGACATCAGCAACCCCGGCGTCATCGGCACGCTCGGGATGCTCCTCGAAGTGAGCGGGAAAGGTGCGGAGATCGATCTCGACCTGATACCAAAACCCCCGCTTGCAGCAAACAACATCACGTTCGAGCTCTGGGTGCGGATGTATCCCGGCATGGGATTCATCCTGACCGCCAACAAGGCAAATGTTCCCGAACTGATCCGGGTTTTCGAAGAAGTCGGTATCACGGCAAAAGAGATAGGCACGGTCAACAGCAGCAGGGAACTGCGGATCCGTTACGATGGGAACGAGACGCAGGTTTTCGATTTCGTCAATAACGGGATCATGCACCTCGCAGAAGAGGATATTGCATGCCTGCCGCACTGAAGCGTATCGGGATCGGCATTGGAGAAGATCCAAAAAAAGTTCTGGCAAGTGCAGAGAAGGTGAGCGGTCCGTTCGAGACGGTCTGTTACTGCCTGCCGAGCTGCATCGGGCAAGAGGCGACAAATGCTGCGGTCCGCATTGTTGAAGACCCGCATCCCGAAGAGGCAATGATTAACGATCTCATGGCGGGCAGGATCGATGCGGCGGTCAGGGGCACGCTTCCGGCGAACGCGACCCTGAGGGCGCTGAAGAAAGCGGAGGGTGTGGACCATCTCGAACGTATCGCTCTCCTTGAAACCGCGCAAGGGAAAAAATTCCTCCTGACACCGGTGGGTATTGATGAGGGTTGGACCGTTCAGGATAAGGTGGAACTGATCGAAAAAGGGCGGATCATTGCAAAAAGACTGGGCCTTCCGGAAAAAACGGGCGTGCTCTCCGGAGGACGCCGGGGAGATGCGGGGAGGCATAAGCTGGTGGACGCCAGCATGGCCGATGCCGAGCTGGTGGCAAAAATTACCGGTGCAGAATACTGCGAGATCCTGATCGAAAACGCCATCCGGGACTGTGGCCTGATCATTGCACCGGACGGAATATCCGGCAACCTGATCTTCCGGACCCTCACGTTCCTGGGAGCCGGTTTCGCTCATGGCGCGCCCGTAGTAAATATCAGCAGAATTTTCGTGGATACTTCGCGCGCCTCACCAAATTATACGAATCCGCTATTGCTCGCAGCATCTTTGTTGGAATAATTTTAAACGCAAAAATCCCTTCCTTTTTTCGAAATAACTCATTTAATTCGTTTAAAAATTATTCTGCGAAATTCTGGACCCCGTTCATTACTTGCTTTGCAGGATGCCCTCCAATATCATAATACTGGGTAAATTATCGGATTTTCCCAAAAAGTATTTAAATATACCAAGATACTTTCTTTTTGAGGTTAGAAACATGGCAGATTTACCAATCGCCGCAGTTGTAAGGATTGCAAAGAAGAACGGAGCCGAACGCGTGGGAAGCGATGCAGCTGAAGCCCTTGTTGTCAAGGCTGAAAAGTACATTGCCCAGCTGACGAAGGAAGCCAACAAGCTTGCCGAGCACGCGGGCAGAAAGACCATCAAGAAAGAAGACGTTGACCTGGCTGCAAAGTCCAACTGATCAACTCTTTTTCTCTTACATTCGTTTCCCATCGCTCTTTTGTCGGTTCTTTGCGTATGCAAGAAGTGATATCCTTACTGACTCCACAATAGTATAGATGCTAAATCATACACCGGATACACGCGATGATGCCGGGGCCCGGGAATTCACGGATGCCATGGCCAGGATCTTTTCCAAGGCAGCCCAAATCGAGAAAGAGCCGGTGGATACCGGTGACGGCGTCCTGCTCTATACTTCAGAGATCCATCTCATCGACATGGCCGGGCGCTTTCCAGGAGACAGCATGTCTTCGATTGCATTGCGGCTCGGCATTACCAAGGGTGCAGTCTCGCAGACCGTAAAAAAACTGGACGCAAAGGGGTACCTCGAACGGAGCAATGGCGAGGGGGACAACAAGACAACCTATCTCCGGCTCACGGATGCCGGTAAGCGGGCTTTTGCGTGGCACGAAGCATACCATGCACTCGTGAACGGGAGACTCGGGCAGGTGATTGCATCACTGGGAAAAGAAGACCGGCAGAACCTGCTCAATAGTCTCTTGGCCCTTGAGAATATTTTTGATGAGTGCCCGGAAATACGCAGGAAGATCTCATAAAAGATCCCATGAGGATCCTTTGCCGGACCGGGGGACGGGTCAATAACGAACCGGATACCCGGATGGTTTAGATACTAAATTAAATAGTTTAGATACTATACTATATGAGATCATCCCTGCGTGCACCAGGGATATCATGGAGACACCGTATGCAGGACTATTTACTGAACCCAGTACAGCCACAAGACGGAAAAGCACTTGTCGGGATATTCAACTATTATATCGAGAACAGTTTTGCCGCTTACCCTGAAAACCCGGTACCCCTGGAATTCTTTGGCCACCTCCTTGAAGCCGGTAAAAATTACCCCACCGTGATCGCGCGGACCCCGGAGGGGGAAGTTGCCGGTTTTGGCCTGCTCCGATCCCACAATCCGATGCCTGCGTTCCGCCATACCGCGGAGATCACGTATTTCATCCGGCCCGGAGAGACGGGAAAAGGACTCGGATCGAACATGCTCGACTACCTTCTTGCCGGTGCAAAAAAACAGGGCATCGCGACAATCCTTGCAAGCATCTCGTCCCTCAACGAAGGAAGCATCCGGTTCCACGAGCGTCACGGCTTTGTGGAATGCGGGCGGTTTTTAAAAGTTGCAGAGAAAAAAGGGATGGTATTCGATACGGTCTGGATGCAGAAGTTCATCTGAAAAAAGATCAGAACTTCCCCTTCGTGCTCCGGACCATTTTTGTATCCCCGGTTATTGCGAGGGCTTCCCCGAGTGCGATGCCGAACGCCTTGAATGCCGCCTCGCACTTGTGGTGATCGTTCTTACCGGAGAAACTGATATGCGCCGTGATCCCCGCCCGGGTGCAGAGCGAGTAAAAGAAATGCTCGAAGAGATCTGACTGGATGCTCCCGACCGCCTTGTTGCCGAATGTCCCGGTCCAGACCAGGTAGCCCCGCCCCCCGCAATCGAGCGCTGCCTGGGCAATCGATTCGTCCATGGGGATGATCGCGTGGGAGAACCGCTTCATGCCCCGGCCTTCGCCGATTGCCTGCTTGATGGCATCGCCAAGAACAATCCCGGTATCCTCGACCGTGTGGTGGCAGTCCACGTGCAGGTCTCCCTTTGCGGTAAGGGCCAGGTCGAACCCACCGTGTTTTGCCATCGCGTTGAGCATATGGTCGAAGAACGGTATCCCGCTGTCCACCGTCACGTTCCCGGAACCATCCGGATTAAGCCGGATCGCAATTGTCGTCTCTTTTGTCTCGCGCTTAACTTCAACGATTCTCACTCGCATTCCTCCAGTGCATCTTTCAAGGATATCTTCCCGCTGTACAAGGACGAGCCAAGGACCGCTCCCCAGGCCCCGGCCTCCCGCAGCCCGGCCACGTCCGCTCCTGACGAAACCCCGCCGGCAACAACGATCGGGATCTTCACGTGATCGATCAGCCGTTTCACCGGCTCGAACCGGACTCCCTGCTGGAGCCCCTCGACATCCACGTTCGTGTAGAGGAGCGACCCGGCGCCCAAATCCTCGAACCGTTTCGCCCAGGAAAGATAATCGCCGGCAGTCTCCTGCCAGCCGTGGACCGCGATCTGGCCGCCTTTGGCATCGACCCCCGCCATGACCCGGGCGCTCCCGAATTCGTCGGCAAGGGTGCGGATGCAATCCGGTTGCTGGGTGGCAAGCGTGGAGATGATGATCCGGGAGACACCGGTATCGAGCCAGTGCTTTGCATCGTCAAGCGAGCGGATGCCGCCCCCGAGTTCGATCTCAACGCCGGTTTTTTTGATGAGGTCCGCGATCAGTCCGGCATTTTTTGCAGCGCTGCCAAACGCCCCGTCAAGGTTGATGACATGGAGGGCGTCTGCCCCTTCATCAAGCCACCGGGTGGCGCAGTCCAGCGGGTTGCCGTAGGCAGTCGCGCTCTCGCGCCTGCCCTGAACTAGCTGGACACACCTGCCCCCGAGGATGTCAACAGCGGGAAAGATTCTCATGGTGGATCAGCGGATCATCCGTTGGATGGCCATGACGAGGATATCCTTTGCACCGGCACGTTTCAGGGAATTGATGAGGGTATAGACCCGTTCTTCGTTGACAACGGCATGAACGGCTACGAGGTTCTCGTTCGATGCAACGTCCATCACCGTCGGGCCCGAGAGGCCCGGCAGTACGCGTTTCACGGTCTCGAGCGAGGCCCGTTTCACGTTCATCATCAGGTAGCACTGGCCCCGGGCCCGGATCACGCTCTCCAGCGCAAGATGGATCTCGTCTATCTTCTCTTTCTTGGCCACAAGCGCTGCCCGGTTTGCGATGAGGTGGGTTGAGGTCACAAGGACTTCATCGACAACCCGGAGGCGGTTGGTCTTGAGGGTGGTTCCCGAGCTGGAGAGATCGATGATCGCATCGGCAATGCCGAGATGGGGCGTTGCCTCGCAGGCGCCACCCACCAGCACGACTTCCACATTCACCTTGTGTTTTTTGAAGTAGTTCCGGGTGATCACCGGGAACTCCGTTGCGATCTTGAGCCCGGCAAGCTGCTTTGCCGAGGAGATATCCGAATCCTCGTGCACGGCGAGAACCAGTTTCGCCTTGCCGAACTGGAGATCGAGCAGCTCTTCCACATCGGCTTCCCGTTCCACGACCATGTCGTGACCGGTGATGCCGAGATCGGCTGCTCCCGTTGCCACGTACTCGGGAATATCCACCGGGCGGGCAAAGAGGATCTCCACGTGCGGGTCGAGCGTCCGGGCAATCAGTCTTCGCTCGCCGTTCTCGGCCAGGTGGAGCCCGCTCTTCTCGACGAGGTCCATGATCGGTGCGGCGATCCTGCCCTTGTTGGGGATCGCCAGCCGTACAACATCGGAAAAAGAAGAGGGGTTGGCAGGTTTTTTTATTGTCTTTGCAGATTTCGCCATTGTTGTATCAGAAGGTCTTGAGTTTGCCTTCGATGACCTTCTCGGTGATGGAGGTAACATTTGCCAGCTGGGAGTCAACGATCTCGAGGATGTCCGCGTTGATGTCCTTGAGCTTGATGCCGGATTTTGGCAGGACCTGGATGCTTGCCACGAGCGGCTGGTCGATGGGCTTGCCTATCTGGGAGAGCAGCCGGACGTACATCTCTTCGATGCCGTCTACTTTCATGACACATTCGCGGGCAACCTGGGTGGAGAGGAGGTTGTAGATCTTGCCGATGTGGTTGATCGGGTTCTTGCCGCTCGTTGCTTCCATGGACATCGGGCGGTTGGGGGTAATGAGCCCGTTGCACCGGTTGCCCCGGCCGACCGAGCCGTCGTCGCCCATCTCGGCAGATGTTCCGGTCACAGTCAGGAAGACACTCTTCTTCTTGATGTCGTCGGCCGTGTTGACGTGGACAAGAACCTTGCGCTTGGTGCTCTTCTTTGCAATCGCGGTTATCTCCTCGTTGAGCAGGCTCATGTATTCCGAGTATTCCCGGATATCCTTGCAGTAGCGGTCAACAATGGCACAGGCAATCGTGAGGGTGATGGTGTTCCCGTCCCGCAGGCCCATGATCTTGATATCCTGCCCGATGGCGGGATATTTCTTCCGGAGTTTCGTGTCGATATAATCGGCGCTGTTCTTGATGATCGTCTCGACTTCCGAGAAGGGAGCATGGCCGACACCGAAGGAGGTGTCATTTGACCGGGGAACTTTTCCTGTGCTCGGCTTGAAGACGTCCCGCAGGTCGGTAGATCCGGTGCCGAGGCGGCAGTCGATCATCAGGTCGCGGTTGAGGTTGAGTTCCGGGAGGATCTTGTGGATATATTTGTGGGCTGCTTCGACAGCAACCGCATCGGTAGGAAGGGTAACGCCTTCGAACTGCTTGGTGGCACGCCCATCAATAAGGACATAGATCGGGCGGATCATTCTTCCGCCACCGAACTTGGGTGCCGATTCGCCGGCTACGACTTCGCCCTGGTCGGTGTTGTGGTGAAGGACAAAACCGAATTCGTCAAGGTAGGTCTTGCAGAGCGCCTGGCTGATGGATTCTGCAATACCATCGGCAAGGCTGTCCGGGTGACCCAGGCATTTGCGTTCAACGAGTTCGATCCGCTGTTTTTCAAGGGGTATCTGGTCCAATGCTTCAATCTGGATATTTCTCTTCATTGATTTCCTCGTGACACTTCGTAATAATAAAGGGGACTGGAGTTCATATAACGATTTCTAAAAACACAATTGTTACCGCATTTTTATTACTTTGGGTAATACAGGAACCGCGCCCGGGATGTATTATCCGGTGAAAAAGACGGGCGGTTTTTCAAAAACCGGGCGGATCTGCCTGGACGGTTACCCACATACCGGATCCGGAACCCGAACCGGGAAAATAAAAAATTTAAAAAAAAAATTACCGCCGGAGGAATTTGTGGAGAATCGTCATCTCGCTGCCTTTTGGCGCTTTCTTGATCGGGGGTTTTGTCGGGATGGGAACTTCACCGGTCTCATCCTCGTCAGGGTCCTCACTATCCCGGTGTGCCCGTTGTTCGGACGCAGGAGGGTCAGTCCTTGTCATCCGCTTGTCGGACTGCGTTGCCGGGGGATGGGAATGCGGCAGGGTCCGGTGCTGGCCCAGCTTGGTTCCGCAACCGGGACAGAAATTCGCTGAATGGGGAAGTTTCTTGCCGCAGTTGTGGCAGAACTGGGGGCTGTCCACGGGCTCGTCACGTACGGGCGTTACTGACGGGGCCACCTCACGTGCAACAACCGGACGGCGTACCGGTTGCGGAGCCCGCACTTCGGGTACGGGTTCCGGCTCGAACGCGGGCTCGGGTTCGGGTTCGGGTTCATAGTGCCGGATCGGTTGCGTTACCATTCGCCGGACCGGCTGGGCAACCGGCTGGCTGTGGGGTTTCACGGCACCTTTCATCGCCACTTTCATCGCGGACTGGACCTCGGGTTTCCTTACCTGAGGGGCTGCCGGCTCTTTTGCGGGCGGGATCTCCCGGTCGTAACTGGAGGTTATAACCGGCCGTCGTGCCGGTTCGGCAGCCTGGCGCACCTGGGGCTGGGATCGCCTGGGAGGTGCCACAACTTCCGGTTCCGGCTCCGGTTCGGGTTCCGGCTCCTCTTCCGGAATCTTATAGGGGGAGACGATACGCTTGACCGGGGGCTGCCGTTCGTGATCCTTGACAGGCCGGGTGGGGTGGAGTTCCTGCCGTACCGCGGGTTTTGCCGGCCGGGTAACAACCGGCGGCTCTTCTTCATACTCCCCGGCCCCGGGTTCCTCATCGGCAGGTTCCGGTTCGGGCGGAACCTCCGCAGCGGGTTTCCGGGCTTTCTTTTTGGGCTCTGCCTCCTGAAGCAGGGCAATCCACTCATCGATCTCACCGGACCGGTCCGTACCGCTCTGGGCAAAGACCAGTTTCATGGTCTTGATCTCATCGTCGCCGGAGCGGATGGAGAGGACAAGAACGGGATCCGAATTCTCGGAGAACTCCACGATACTTCCCGCGATCGTATCGCGCGGCACATCCTTTGCCGTGACCTTGAGCTTCTTCTCCTGGGTATCGATGAGGAAGATCCGCTGGTTGGTAAGGTAGGCGTGGAAAAAGAATTTCTTGACGGATACATTGAGCGAGCCTATCAGGACCTGCTCGCCGGGATGAAGGTACGCGGAAAGGCCACCACCTTCTTCATCGTCCATCTCCGCATCATCGGCCCCTTTCGGAATCGGTGCTGCCCCTTTTGCCGCCATACCCCCGGGTGCGGAACTCCTGCCGGGCATGGCAGCCGGGTTCTCTGAACGCTGCGCTATTTTGCCGCCGCAATAGCCGCATTCGACGATATTATCTCTGATATTCATCCCGCAGTGTGGGCATTTCATCGATGGACTCCGCTTACGATATCCGGACTAGTTATCTATAATGTTCTCATCAGATATGAAAAATTCTCTGATCAGTGTCCGACAGCCGTACCGGGTGATTTGGGGAACGTTCAGGGTGCGATACACCCCTGGATGCTGTGGATAATCGCTTCCCGCTCATCCCCGCTCTCGCAGGCATAACAATACAGGCCGGCATCGGTCTTGTTGTTGCAGAGAACCGCATTGATCCGGCACCGGGTGCTGTCGCGGTCAATCAGGCAGTCATCGGGCAGGAGACGGCCGAAGGTGTCGTTGACCATGCTGCGGATACTTGCCGGGCAGTCGGTTACGTGATACAGCCCTTTCTTGACAACCACGATAATGATACCTTTTTTATCGGCGTCCCGGAACTCCTCAAGCCGGAACGTCCCGTATTTTTCATCCCCGTACGTGTTGAGGAACTCGCGGTAGAAGGGGTCGTGCCGCTCCTTGAGCTGGCCAAGGAAGAGCCCGGCACCCATGGGAAGGTACCGGGAGTACTTGGCATTCACCGGCGACCGGAGGTGTTCGCAGGCCGGCTTTTCCAGGAGGTCCTGGACAAGGGTCTTTGACCGGGCAAAGAGATCTTCTTTTACCCCGCCGGAAAACGTCAGTTTCACCGGCTTGAAGTAGATGGTTTTTCCCTGGAACGGCACTGCAAACGAGCCGTCGTTGAGCTGCTTCAGGGTAAACGACGGGACATGGAGAGGCTGAGCTGCGGGTTTCTTCTCCGGTTTTCGCAGCAGCGGGTTTCCCCCGGGGCTTGTGCCGCGCGCAAGCGCTGCCCAGGTCTCGGGAGGAAAAGTCTGGTCGAGATTCTTTTTCCAGAGGGGGTCGCGGATGGTGGCGATGGAGACCAGCCGGAACTGGGTGCCGACCGGAATAAACTTCGCCCCGCAGTGGGTGCATTCGACATAGAAATCGGTGTGGGGGATCCCGAAGAGCTGTTTTCCCACGACACGGTTCAGGATGCCGGTCCGGCAGACCGGGCAGACATTCATCCAGGATTGCGGCGATGTGTTTTCGTTGTTGCCGGAACCGGGGGAATTCGCCGGAGGTGCAGACGCGATATGCCAGGTCCAGGGCCCGAGCAGGCGTATCCCCTTCCGGGGATGGGGAAATCCCCGCTCCAGGATTTCTGTGGGCTCGGCGATCCCGGCAGCGACCAGCACCTCGGCGATCACCGGTACCACCGTCTTTCCCGGGATATGGAGGCGCTCTTCAATGCACCGGTCGAGCCCGTCTTCGGGAATTACCAGCGCGTTCTGCGGCGTGGTGACAGCCAGCGTCTTCTTGACCTCGGCATTGAGGCATTCCATGGCAACCCCCAGCAGTTCGTCATTGACCATGACCCCGCCCCGCAGGAACGGGAGACGGGATACCCTCCTGCCGACGGTTTCAGAGACAAGGGCAGACATCTCAGGCGGGATCGGGAAAAACTGGGTTGCCGACATGATAGGATTCCTAACGGTTGGCAGGGAAAGACAATAAACACTTGCAGGTGCTGCCGGAAGAACCGGAGGAGAACGGGATGGACGGGAGAAGCCCCGCCGGGTTTAACCGGGTTCAGGAACCGCTTTCACGGACCCGGTACTTCCCCTTCGGTACAACGAGCTCAAATCGTGCACCTTTGCCGGGCTCCCCGGTTTCCTGGATCCTGATATCGGTGATCGAGAGGATCTCCCGGGAAAGGAATAAGCCAAGGCCGGTATTTTTCCCAAACCCCCGCTCGAACAGGCGCGGTTTATCGCCGGGAGAGATGCCTGCCCCGTCATCCTCCACGGCAATGACCATATCGTCTCCCGGATGAGAGGAGGTCACCCGTATCGCAGAGATCCCGGCGCCCCCGTACTTCACGGCATTATCGAACAGGTTGTAGAAGACCTTCCCGAGCATCGGGTTGGCATAGATCTCAAGGCCGGGATTATCGTGAGCAAGGTGCACGTCTTTGAGATCTATATGCCGGCTGGACTGGGCGATGAGAGCGTCCACGTCCTGCCAGACCGGCGTCGCAGTCCCAATCTCCTCGTATACCCGGGTAAAGACAATCTGTTCGCGGATCGCCTCCATCGCCTTCTCCTCGCGATCCATGTACTCGGACATGCGCGGGTCCGTCGAGAGCCGCCGCGCCAGTAAATGATAACTGCCGGCAACCGTGAGCTTGTTGCTGATATCATGCCGGGTGATGCTGGTGAGAAGGGTGATCTTCCTGTTGGCACTGGCAAGTTCCAGCTCGGACTGCTTCCGGTCCGTGATGTCCCGGAGAAGCCAGAGATACCCGGCGCAATCCGACCCGTTCGCATCCATCTGCGTTACCAGGATCTCGTAATACCGCTCGTTCCCTTCCATGGGAACTTTGATCTCGACACGCTTTTCCCGGAGGGGGGTGATGGGATCCATTGCATTATCAGGAACCTGGGGCAGGATTTCGGCAACGGAATGGCCGGTGGCATCTGTTGAGGATGTCCCGGTTATCGCTTCGGCAGCGGGATTGAGATCCATCACGCGATGCTGCGCATCCGTCACGATAACCCCTTCTTTCATAGTAGAAAATACCTGGGAATAGGCAACCGGCAGCGCAGTGAAAAGCTGGTACCTGATGATACCAATGGCAAAGACAAGACCCGTGATAAGAAACGCTACCGGGGTCAGGTCGAATTCCGGGAACGGGGCCAGCCGAAAGATATACACAATGTTGCAGAACGCGGGGATGCACGAGGCAACGAGAAAGAGAACGGTCTGGCGGCGATAGAGTTCATTGGGGACGAACAGCCTTTCCACGGCAAGGATGATGCATGCGAGCGAGATGACATACGCATAGGCAATCGTAATCCAGAAGAACGGGCCGTGATCGTAGACCAGGAGCTGGTACCCATCGTACATTACGGTTGAAAATCCCGTGTAATACAAGTGATGGTACGGGTTCGTGAGGAGCAGGAAGTACGATAGGGCGGGGATGATGAAAAAAAGCGGTACGGTCCGCCGCGTCAGGTACCGGTCGCGCCCGGTGAAATAGAGGAGGATAAAGAGCCAGGCCACCGGCACGGTCAGGAGGGCAGGGTATTCGATATCGTTGATGAGAAGGCTTGTGGGGATGTCGGGACTCATCAGTTCAAGGGCATACAAAAAGATCCAGGCCGCCTCGGCTGCCATCAGGAGGGTAAACGGACGGGAGATCGGGATCCCCCGGTTGCGCCAGCCGATGAGCGCGAGAACCGCAGACACGCTCCCGGAGATGAGGAGGAGGAATACCATTGGGGAAAACTGGACGAACATGGACTCCTCGCATCTTGTCCCGCAGTATCCGCGTTTACCGCAAACCAGGCATTTGTTTTTCGGATTTTCAGGGATGAGGATACCGGGGGAAGTAATCATACTCAGGTTCAATGGATAATAAATACGACAGATTTTATTCGGACGGGCTGATAGCCCGGCAGTCCTGACAGAATATGGTTTTGCTCGTTATAAAAAAAGTCAGAACCCTGCCGGGTCCACCGCATCCCATTTCACTTTCGCCTTCCGGACAAAGAGCCAGGCCGGCAGGAAGAGGATCACGGAACTCAGGGCAAAGAGGGGATTTGCAAATGCTATTGCGGTAAAGAGGGTCAGCGCAATTCCAACGAGGAACAGGTACACGAAGAGGACTTTTACATCGTAGACGAGCACGTTCGGGGAGAGGCCGGTGAGCCACACCATGATGCCGGCTGCATAGAAGGATACGGCAAGGCAGAGCACAACGGCAGGTACAAGATTCGGGATTTCCCCGGCCAGGATCGCAACTGCTGCAATGAAAACTGCCGGAACAACCTGGAGGAGTGAGAAGGTAGTCACTTTCCCGGCAATGAGCGTACTTACGGCTACCGGCAGGCAGGAATACGAGCCGAAAGCGTCGAACATAGTGACCCACGTGTACATGGTCGAGGCTATGACGCCCGCGACAATGGCATACATGAGGATGAGACCGTGCGGTGGGAAGATCGGGGCGAGGAGGGAGAGGAAGAACCAGATCACCGCGAGCGGTATGACAAACGAGAAGAGGGTCTGGCCGATAATACTCCCGCTCCGGTACAGGTCGATCATATCTTTTGCGGCAAGGGATGGATTCGGCAGGAAGGCGAACCTAACAAGGAGCGGGCGAAACGCATTCCCGGTCTCCCGGTTCTTCTCGGTCTCCTGCGGGTCAAAGAGAACAATGGAGACCGCAAACAGGAGGACAAGGACGGTGCAGGTAACGAGGAAGGCCGTCCAGGAGAACGAGAGGTAGAGGAGAAGCGGCGGGAAGAAGAGTGCCGGGTTCGTGCCGGTGACTGCCACGATAGTCCCGCATCCGGCCCCGAGGAGGAGCACGAGGAGCCAGAGCAGCGCCCGTGACCGGGAGTAGATTGTCGAGAGGAAGAAGACCGTGCAGAGACCGGAGAGGAATGCAAGGGTCAGCGTCAGGAGGAGGAGCAGGGCCGCTGCGAGAGGCACGCCAACGAATGGGGAGGCAAGGATATACCCGAGGCCAAACGGGAAGACCCAGAGGAAGAAGTAGTAGATGAGATCCTTGACCACGAAGTTCGTGAAGATGAACCGGCCGGAGAGCGGCAGGCTCCGGGCAGAGTAGGCGAGAAGGCTTGCCTGCCCGAACCTCCGGTTCATCACCTCGTTCCCGAGAAGGCCGAACGCCCCGACCATGAACCCGAGCATCAGGAAGCTCGCGTGGGTCATGAGCGCAATGTTGCCGGCCGGAAGGCTTGTCCGGAGGAGCGGCAACAGGAACGAGCTCATGAACGCGATCCCGAAGATCATCACCGGGAACAGTGCAAAGGAGAGCCCCCCGAACATCGTGGAGTGCATCCGCCACTCCTCTTTGACCATGTTTTTAAAGAGATCAAGCATGGCGATCCTTCCGGACGAGCGAGAGGAAGAACGAGGAGAGGTGCTCGTTTCGTGCGGTCAGGTCGGCTACCGGGCCGGTATGGAGCAGGCTGCCCTTGTGCAGGATGGCGAATTCAGAGCAGATCTCCTCTGCCACTTCGAGGATATGGGTGGAGATGAAGATTGTCCTACCGTTCTTTACGTATCCGGCAAGGTAGTCCTTGACCAGATCCTGCATGATCGGGTCGAAGTTGATTAAGGGCTCATCGATGAGGGCGAGCGCCGGTTCGTGGATGAAGGCCTGGGCAAACATCAGTTTCTGCCGGGTGCCCCGCGAGAGATCCTTGCAGAGCACGTTCTTCTTGTCCCGGAATTCGAGGAAATCAAACCACCAGTCCGCCTTTTCCCCGATGTCGGGGATCTTCCGGACCGCCCCGACAAATTCGAGATATTCAATGGCCGTAAGAAAACTCGGCGGGGTCTCCTGCTCGGGGATTATCCCCACCTGTGCCCGGACCCCGACCGGATCCTTTTCCACGTCCAGACCTAGCACCATTGCCGAACCTCCGGTTGGACGGATCTGCCCGGTCAGCATCTTGATCATCGTGGTCTTGCCGGAGCCGTTTGGGCCCAGGAGGCCGAAGAGCGCCCCTTCCTTTACCGCAAGCGAGACGCTGTTGACAGCCGTTACCTCGCCGTACACCTTTGAAAGGTCCTTTGCTTCCAGAATCACTGACATCGTATTCCTCCCCGTTCTTCAGTTGCATGCATCATTATCCCTCCGCAGTACCTCAGGCATTCAGCCCGCTCCAGACCAGGTCCAGGCCCTGGTTAACAATCTCATCCTTCTCTTTTTTTGTCTTCGCGGCAGCAACCCGTGCGATCAGCCCCGACATGGCAGAGGCCATCATGAAGATCACGAGCTGCGGGTCGCACTTCCGGATCGTGCCTTCCCGGATCCCGTCCACAACGAGATCCTGCAGGAAGAGGAAGCGGGACATGCCTTCCTCCTGGGCAGTTGTTGAGACAAAGGATGAGTGGGCGAACTGCTCCATGAACTTCATCTTTTCCGGGTACTCTGTCCCCCAGGCTATCGCATTGCGGCCAATGCGGCGGAGCCGGTCCCTGGCAGTCTTTTCATTCTCAAGGCCACGACACATCGCCGCTGCCGCCTCGGCCTTGATCCGGCGGTAAAGCGTATCGATGAGATCTTCCTTTGTTTTGAAATAGAAGAAGAGGGTCCCCGTGGCAACACCGGCCTCTTTTGAGATCATCGAAGTCGGCGTCCCGAAGAACCCACGTTCGCAAAAGAGCCGGAGGGCAGTATCCAGGATGGCCTCCTGCTTGTCGCTGCCCGGTTCAGGCATGGGACTTGTCACCCGTAATCGCCCGTTTGATCCCGGCAACCTTGTTCATACACCAGAGCCCGCCCCGGAGGACCGGGACAACCACGTTCATCATGCCTTCCATCTCCCGGGCCACGTCCTTCATCAGGGCCGGGATGGGCAGGTGCTGGGGGCAGGCTTTCTGGCACTTCCCGCACTGCCGGCAGAGCCCTGCCGAGGACTTCTCACCCATGAGACCGCCGTGCTGCCCGATGTAGTGGAACTTCGTTGTCCGGTCATAGGGAAAGAGGGCGTGCGTGTTATAGATCGCAAAACAGCCGGGGATATCGACACCGGCCGGGCAGGGCATGCAGTACCCGCAGCCCGTGCACCCGACTTTCATCAGGCGCCGGTATTCGTCCCGCACCTGGCAAATGGTGGCGAGATCCGCTTCCGTGAGGCCACCGGGCAGAGCGGTGTCTGCCACCCGGAGGTTCTCTTCGATATGTGCCTCGTCGTTCATACCGGAGAGGACAACGGTAACTCCCGGGTGGTTCCAGACCCAGCGCAGCGCCCATTCGGCCGGCGACCGTTTCACGGGAGCCTTGTCCCAGATCGCCTGGATCGTTTCCGGCACCCTGCCGGCAAGGTTGCCGCCCCGGAGGGGTTCCATGATCATAACGGCAAGACCTTTTCCTGCGGCATACTCAAGGCCGTCAGTCCCGGCCTGGTTGTTCTCGTCCAGGTAATTGTACTGGATCTGGCAGAAATCCCAGGGGTACGAGTCAACGATCTCCCGGAACACCGCGTTGTTCGCGTGGGTGGAGAAGCCGGCGTTTTTGATCCTCCCGTCCTTTTTGGCGGAATCGAGGAATTCGAAGATGCCCAGCATCTTCATGCTCTCGAAACTGCGTTTGTTGAGGCTGTGGAGAAGGTAGTAATCGATGTGATCCGTCTGGAGGGTTTTGAGCTGGGTGGCGAGGATCCGATCCATATCGGCCCGTTCAAACACCGACCAGTGCGGGAGCTTGGTTGCGATCCGGACTTTTTCGCGGTACCCGCCGAGAAGGGCCTTGCCGAGAATCGGTTCGCTCTTCCCCATGTGGTAGACGGGTGCCGTGTCAAGGTAGTTGACCCCGGCATCGATGGCCTGGCGGATCTGCCGGATAGTGCGTTCCTCGTCAATTCCCCCGGTTCGCGTTGACGGGTAACGCATGCAGCCAAAACCGAGGATCGAGAGTCTGTCGCCGGTTTTTGGGACGGTTCGGTATAACATGGAAGGTCTCCATTTTGTAAATTGACTAGTCAGTCAATTTGTTGGAGGCGCCGGTATTTAATACTGAGGGTTTTCGATCACCAGCCACCATCCGGGATGTGTTGGCAGTTGTCGATGGAGCCGGGTTACCCTGACATGAGATGACACCGGAATCCCTCGCAGGGAATAGCGGAAAAAAGGATACTGAAAAATTACAACAATCAGCAGTGGCACCGGAAGAGTTCCCGGACCATCTCCGGAATTTCCGAGACCCGGGACGCCACCGGGACGCCATGCTTTTTGAGCCGGGCGATCTTGGAGCGGGCATCGCCTTCGCCGCCTTCGACTATCGCACCCGCGTGGCCCATCCGCTTGTCCGGTGGGGCGGAGACGCCAGCGATATAGGAAACGATCGGGAGGTCGGTGGCTTTTGCCCCCTCCTCTTCGAGGTTCCCGCCGACTTCGCCGATGAGGACAACGGCCTTTGTCTGGGAATCGTTCTCAAAGAGTTCGAGCACGTCAACGAACGTCTGGCCGATGACCGGGTCGCCGCCGATGCCGATTACGCTGCTCTGGCCGATCCCGGCCCGGGTGAGCTCGTCCACCACTTCGTAGGTGAGCGTTCCCGAGCGGGAGATGACCCCCACGTTCCCGTGGGAGAAGAGCCCGGCCGGCATGATCCCCATCTTCACTTCGCCGGGCGAGAGGAGACCGGGGCAATTCGGGCCGATGACCCGGGCGCCTTCCATCTTCGCGTACGCGAGCGCTTTCATGGTGTCCTGCACGGGGATGTGCTCGGTGATGCAGACAATGGTGTCGATACCGGCATGGGCCTCTTCCATGATGGCATCGGCTGCTGCACCTGCGGGAACGAAGATGACCGCTGCCCCGATACCGTGCTCGCTCATCGCGTCCTTCACCGTATTGTACACCGGCACACCGTGCACCTGCTGCCCGGCCTTGCCCGGCGTAACGCCGGCAACAACGCCTTTGCCGCCAACCTGCCGGGCATAGGTGTTCATGAGCCCGATATGGAACTCGCCCTGTTTGCCGGTCGCACCCTGCACCAGGATTCCCGTATTCTTGTCGCCGTAGATCATGCGGTCACCTGCACTGCCTTCTTGACTACGAGATCCATCGTGTCGAGCATCTCGTAATTTTTCTCGGTGAGAAGCCTTCGTCCCTCTGCCTCGTTCGTCCCGGCAAGCCGGACGATCACTTTCTGGGAGATGCCGGCTGCGATGATCCCTTTTGCCACCTCATCGCATTTCGTGATCCCGCCAAGGAGGTTCACGACAATGACTTTCACCGTGGGAACGCTTGCAACGAGCCGGACTGCATGCATGACCCGTTCGCTCTCGGCGCCTCCGCCGACATCGAGGAAGTTGGCCGCTTTGCCGCCGTAATATTCGATCAGGTCAAGGGTTGCCATCGTGAGCCCGGCGCCGTTCCCGATCACGCCGATTGCACCGTCGAGCTCGACAAACGAGAAGCCGAACTTCTCAGCTTCCCGTTCCCGTTCCGAGAGGTCACGGTTGACGGTAAATCCCTGCCGGCCGAGCGCATTGTCGTCCACGATGATCTTGGCATCGGCCGCGAACACACCCTCGGGGGTTGTGACGAGCGGGTTGATTTCAGCAAGAAGGGCGTCCTTCTCAAGGAAAACCCGGTAGAGCTTGCTGACAACGGGGCCGATCTCCTTTGGGGCTGTGCCGAGAAGCTCCCGGAGCATGAACGGCGGAATGTCCCGCATGAGCGGGTTCGGGATTACCTTCCGGATCGCTTCCGGGTGTTCCTTTGCGGTGATCTCGATGTCCACGCCACCTGCTTCCGTAAACAGGATGAGCGGCTGCTTGCTGGACCGGTCCACCGTGATCGAGAGATAGTACTCGTGCTGGATCGCCAGGCGCTGCTCGGCAAGGATCTCCTTCACGGGTAGTCCCTTGATCTCTTTTTTGAACAGTTCCTGCGCAATAGCAACGCCGTCAGCCCTGCCGGCCATCAGGATGCCGCCGGCCTTGCCCCGGCCGCCCACGTCCACCTGGGCCTTGAGAACGAACGCATCGCCCAGCGCATCAAGATGGGGTTTCAGTTCTTCCGCGGACCGGATCAAAAAGCCGGTCGGGACCGGGATTTTGGCTTCCCGGATCACGTTCTTTGCCTCGTATTCGCGTAACTTCATGCCAGGTTTCCTCCAGCCGCATTCCTGCCCAGCTCGAATCCGATCTTCATTGCGCTCTGGTTGAGCGCTTCCGTGCCTTTCGGTACGGAGTCGAGGATCGCTTTTTCGAGCGCAGCTTCCGTGACAACGTGCGTTGACGCGACAAGCGCCCCGAGCATCACGATGTTGGCAACAATGTCCTTTTTTAAGACCTGCTTTGCCTGCTGGGTTGCGGGAATCTCAATACACCGGCACGTTGGCCGGGAGTGGACGAGCGTAGTATCGACGAGCATCACGGCATCCTCCTGCGCATCCGCCCCGTACTTCTCGAAGCCTTCCTGCGACATGATGACGTAGATACCGGGAACCGCGACCTTGGGGTAGAGGATCGGGTTGTCGTCGATGATGACGGCGCTCATGGATGCCCCGCCCCGGGCCTCGGGTCCGTATACCTGGGTCTGGACTGCGAACTTGCTGTCATACATGACAGCAGCCCGACCAAGGATCACGGCCGAGAGGATGATCCCCTGTCCGCCGAATCCCGAGAAGCGCACCTCGTGCCTCATGGTTTCACCCCGAGGGCAGGCCGCGAGCGGCGCATGAGTTCCCCGACAACGAACATGTCTTCGGGGATCTGTTCGCCCTGCTCGATCATCCGGTCGTACTTTGCCTTGAGGAGCGAATGGGCCCGCAGGTATTCCACATGGTCAGCCACCTGCCGGAACTTGTTCCGGCGGCCGAATGCGGTCGGGCACTGGACGAGCGCCTCGACAAACGAGAAGCCCGGGGTCTCGAGGCCCACCTTCACCGCCTTCTCAAGTTCCTTAACATGGTAGGAGGTCCAGCGGGAGACATAGTTGGCCCCGGCTGCTATCGCGAGCTCGCAGAGATCGAACGGGATCTCGGCGCACCCATAGGGGGTGGTCGAGGAGAGGCAGCCTTTCGGGGTGGTCGGGCTTCCCTGCCCGCCGGTCATGCCATAGATCTGGTTGTTCATGCAGACCACCGTGATGTCGATATTCCGCCGGCAGCCATGGATGAAGTGGTTGCCGCCGATTGCTGCCAGGTCCCCGTCGCCTGTGAAGACCACGACATGGAGATCCGGGTTGGCCATCTTGACGCCGGTCGCAAACGCAATGGCCCGGCCGTGCGTGGTGTGGAGCGAGTCCGTGAGGATGTACCCGGGGGCCCGGGATGAGCAGCCGATGCCGGAGACAAAGACCGTCTCCTCCTTCTTCCAGCCCATCTTGTCGATGGCAGCGAGCGTACAGTTGATGATCGTGCCGTTCCCGCAGCCGGCGCAGTAGATGTGGGGGAGCCGGTCCTGCCGGTACCAATCGTCAAAACTCATCGGTGCGCCTCCAGCACGGCTGCGAGTTCCTGCGGAGTGTGCAGTTCGCCACCGAGCTTGGGGATGCTGACCACCGGCACTTTCACGTGCCGCTCGATCTCGCGGGCGATCTGGCCAAGGTTCAACTCGGGGATGAAGAATGCCTTTGCATTCCTGAACTCCGCGAGGGCCTTCTCGGGGAACGGCCAGACCGTCCGGATCCGGAGGAACCCGGTATTTTTGTCCTTTTTGTCGTGCATCACCTGCTGGACGGTCCTGACCGGGCCGCCGTACGCGACAAAGACCTGTTCCGCGTCCGGGTTGATGACATCGTAGTCCGCCATCTCGTACCGGGCGTTCTCGATCTTGTCAACAAGACGCTGGACAAGGGCTGCGTGCAGCTTCGGGTTTGTTGCGGACGGGTAGCCCCGCTCGTCGTGCGTCAGGCCGGTGACGTGGACATGGTGGCCCTCGCCGAACCGGGCGAATCCCGGGACGAGATCCGCGTCTGCCTTGAAGGGCAGGGTACCGGGTACGAGGGGTTTTCGCTCTGTCCGCTCAACCTTGTCGGGGATGAGGATCTTCTCCCGCATGTGCCCTATGGTCTCGTCAGCCATCAGGAAGACCGGGACGCGGTACTTGTCCGCGAGGTTGAACGCCTTCACGGTCAGTTCGTACATCTCCTGCACGCTCGCCGGGCAGAGAGCGATGACTGCGTAATCGCCGTGTGAGCCGAAGCGCACCTGCATCATGTCTCCCTGTGCGGACATGGTTGGCTGGCCGGTGGAGGGACCGCCCCGCTGGACGTTCACGACCACGCAGGGCGTCTCGGTCATCGCGGCATAACCGATGTTCTCCATCATCAAGGAGAAGCCGGGACCGCTCGTTGCGGTCATGGCCCGGGCGCCGGTCCAGGAAGCACCGATGATTGAGGCCATGGACGCGATCTCGTCCTCCATCTGGATGAAGACCCCGCCTTTCTTCGGGAGCTTTGCCGCCATGTGCTCGGCTACTTCGGTCGAGGGGGTGATCGGGTACCCGCCGAAGAAGTTGCAGCCTGCTGCAAGAGCGCCCTCGGCACAGGCCGTGTTTCCCTGCCAGAACTCAATTCGTGTCAATATTCAATCGCCACCTTGTGGAGCTCGTAGGGTTTCTCCTCGTCCCAGTGAATTGCCTGGTCGGGGCAGGTGAGCTGGCAGACCCCGCAGAGCTGCCGGCCGTAGAGGTTCCGGAGCCGGCAGTTGGTGCAGCGCTCGGGGCGGTCGAGTTCAGGCACCACAATGCCCCGGCGATTAGGTTTTTTCCCCTCCTTGAAAATCTTATACGGGCATACCTTTGTACAGAGATTGCAGCCCTTACACCGGGTCTCGTCTATGGCGAGTTTCATGTGACGGTAGTCCTGTTGTATCGTATTATGTATTCATGGGCAGTTACAAAAAACCTCTTCTTTGGACACTACCGGCCATGGCAGGATTTGCCTGCATAATGCGCAAATACGTCCCCTGCTTTTATCCGGGCTTCTTCGAAGATATCGCTGTCATGCGAGTCGATCCCGACTACGAGCGGGAGCCGGTCCAGCTCGATTACCCAGACGGCTTCTGCCATGCCGAGGTCTTCAAAGAAGACGTCTTTGAGGGTCATGTGCGAGGAGGCGAGCGCTGCACACCCGCCGGTGAAGGCGAGGTACACGCCCCGGCCCTTCAGCTGCTCCCGCACGGTCGGACCCATTCCGCCTTTCCCGATAAGTCCCCGGACGCCCTGATCGAACAGGAACCCGGAGAGTTCGTTCATCCGTGCGGAGGTGGTAGGACCGGCGGCGATGACCCGGTTGTCCTGGATGACCGGGCCGCAGTGGTAGATCACGGCTCCCCTGGGATCGAACGGGATTCCCGCTTCCTGCATCCGCAGGTGGGCCTCATCGCGGGCGGTGTACACGAGCCCCGAAAGCTCGACATGGTCGCCGGCCCGGAGCGCGAGGACTTCATCACCAAGCGGGGTTCTGAGCTGGATGGGCCCGGTCACAGTTTCACCTCAACGGTCTCGTGCCGGTTCGCCCAGCACTGGATATTGACCGCCACCGGCAGCGAGGCCGTGTGGCAGCCGGCCGTCTTCACCTTGACGGCAAGAGCGGTATAATCCCCGCCAAGCCCCATCGGCCCGATCCCGAGCTGATTGACGGCGCAGAGGATCTGCTTCTCAAAGTCCGTCATCGTGTCAACCGGCTCAAGGAGGGCTTCCTTTGCAAGCGCTGCTGCGCCATCGAAGGTCCCGCCGATCCCGACACCGATGATGAGCGGGGGGCAGGGGCGGGAACCGGCAAGGTACACGGTCTCGACCACGAACGTTTCGATCTGGTCTTTCTGGGACGGCAGGAGCATCGCTACCCTCGACATGTTCTCGGCCCCGGCGCCCTTGGGAAGGACCGTGATCGTGAATTTGTCGCCGGGCTTCACGTGGACTGCCGGCATGCCGGCGCCGGTGTTGTCACCGGAGTTGTGCCGGGTGAGGGGATCGACCACGTTGGGCCGGAGCGGAACCTCACGGGTTGCCCTGCGGACTCCTTCGGCAACCGCATCGTACAGGGATTGCGTGAGCGGAATTTCCAGGGGAATGGTCAGATAGACGACCGGGACACCGGTGTCCTGGCACATGGGAACGCCGCGTTCCCCGGCGGTCCTGATATTCATAAGGATATTGGCAAACTCGCCGCGGGCCACCGGGTTTGTCTCGGTACGGGCGGCATCCCCGATCACCTTCAGCACGTCCGGCGGGAGGCGGATGACCGCGTTGCGGTACGCCTCGAACGTGGCGTCGGCAAGGGCTTGGGGGATCCGGGAGAGGTCCGGTGTCTGCATACAAATATACTGGGGGGATGGGGTAGATATAGCGATTGGAAACCGGTCACCGTAGGAGGGACATGATACGGCACTGAAATGAAGTAGTCGCGGCGTAAGTTCAGATGTTCCGGTACACGGTTCCCCGAGGGTCGATGGTGATGACAAAGATCACGAGAATGCCGTTGTCAATGGTGAGGATCGCACGGTACGAACCGATGCGACAGGAATAGAGCGGCACGTGCTCGTGGCCTTTGAGTTTCTTGACACAGCTTTGCGGATTTTCTTCAGCGGCAAGATCGTTCAGCGCTTCACGGATGCGCCGGGCATCTTTTTTTGGGAGATCCAGCAGGTCTTTCTGCATCCTGCGGGAGAGGTGGACGGAATACACTTCAGATCCCGTGCGAGTCGCAGAACTCGTTGAGTTCACGGGTCTTCTTGTTCCGGATATCGGACAACCCCTCTTCGATGGCGAGAAGCGTATCTTCACTGACCATCTGCTCGTCAACCTGGGATTCCATGAGCCTTGTTATCACTTCGTCATAGGTCTCGCGGGGATGTGTCCGGAACTTCGTGAGCAACTCTTTTGTCTCCTTCCGGATCCGGATGGGAATGCTCTCCATGATCAATTGTAGTACGGTGTAGCATATCAGGCTACTGGTGTATGCATGCGTGCAACAAAAAGGAAAACGATCTCCACCGGGCCTCCCACAATCTGAAACACGTTTTACCCCCCGGTTGCCAAACAAATAGTGCTAAATGCTGCTATCCATATCCGACGTGAAAATGCTCATTTTCCCAGAAAACAGTGTCGGTTTTTGGAAAAACAGTGTCGGTCCGGCCCCCAAATGGGGCAATCGGAGCCCCGTGCGTGCCCGGATTCGACCAAACCCAAAAGGGGGTATTTCACCATCGAAACAGGGGGTCGATTCCTTCCCTCCCCCTTCCGCTTAAGGAGGGGGATCTCCCGGTATCATCATCACGGTCGATAAGCTTCCCGTCACGGTCAGACTCCACAAGTCCGGCGCGTTCCCCGCCCCATTTCCACAAAAATACCCACGCAAAATCGTTTGAATTCCTGCCCGGGGACAAAGCGTATATCCCGGCACCAAGAGAACATGAATAAGTGGCAAAAACCACAATTAACGAAAAATAACTGAAAAAGGAAGTGATAACCACGTCAAATAAAGAAAAGAAGGCAGTTGCCCCCGCAGCAAAGACCGCTCCCGTAGTAGTCCAGACCGAGGGCAAGAAATCCCACGGAAAGAGAACATAATTCCATATTCGTTTCTCAATTTTTTGTAGCATTCTTTTTAAAATGCAGTTTTCACCCGGGCCAGGGGGCTGCCGGATCGGTTTGTGTTACCCTGAACAGAACACATGAGCATCTTATTTGTAACCGTAATTACCGGAACTGATACGCAAAAAAAGTCGGGATGTGGTGTTCGGCCACAATCCCGTACAGGGGGGCGGTTCACCATTACCGGCCATTCTTCAGGGTCCCCGGTTTCTGCCATTGACAACAACTCCCACCAAGTCCGGTCCAGGGTTCATCACGTAAAAAAAAGCCGGACCCGGCCGGATAAGAATACGAATGCATACATAATCCGGGCTGCATATTCCATCTGATACCCGATGACAGGTTTACGGTTGTCTGGCACAACGGCGGCATGCGTTCTTCTTTTTCTCCTGGTACTCTCCAGCGGCTGCGGCGATTACGTGGCGAACCATGACGTGATCGTGATCAAGCTGCACCCGGACGGCACGGCCGCATGGACCCGCACGCTCGATACCGGGTTTGATGATGTGGCGGGCGATATCCGCGAGACCGCAACCGGAGATCTCATCATCGCGGGGGGCAACGCGAGCCGGCGCCACGAATCCCCCACAATCAAACTGACCCGGCTCTCCGGGATCGGAACGATCCTCGAAGAGACACCAGTCCCCGGCCTCTTCGGGGATCACACAGCCGTGATCGTCACCCGGGACAGGAGCTTCGCAACCTCGACCTATGACGGGAAGGTGAGCCGGTTCGATGCGGAGGGCCGGCTCCTCTCCACGACCGCAACCGATCTGACCGGCGTCTGGGCGATCGCTGCAACACCGGACGGGGGCGTGGCGGTAGCCGGGCAGTCGTGGACCCAGTACCCGACCGGGTCGGTACCGGAGTATGACGCGAACGGGACGCTCTCCACCCGGGCTCCGTTCGGAAACGAGACGGTGGTGACCCCCGGGTGCCGCGAGACAATCCTCATGGCGGGGCAGAAGGAGATCCCGGTGACCGAGTGCGCAGCGCCGACCAGGTCCACAAGCCAGGCAGCCATGACGCTGCTGGATCGGAACGGGAGCATTGTTTTCCAGAGGGGCTATGGCGCCTCCGGCCTTGAGAGTTTCTGGTCCATTGCTCCTGCAGAGAACGGAGGATATTACCTGAGCGCGTTCGGCAAGGCTGCCGGGCAGAACGGGAATGTGGAGAACCACCGCTACGCGGTGTACCTCCGGTCTGATTGTACAGCGGGCTGGATCACGGATCTCGGAACGGGCTCCCAGTATTTCCCGGCCGTGTGGGACATCCGGCCGGACCGCGTCCGGGTGATCGTTCCTGCGGAATATGCAACCGGGAAGGACACCCGGGGGGTCAGGCCCGAAGTGGTGGCGTTCGGCCCGGATGGGAAGGTGACCACGAGGATGATGATCGATGCGAGCAGGCTTATCACCCCGACCGCTGATGGCGGTTTCTTCTCGGCCGGTGTCCCGTATAGTAACGGGATTCCCGGCTATCTTGACGGGTTGTCCGGGACAAATGCAGAGAACAGGCTCCACGCGATGAAATTCTCCGGAGACGGCACCCGCGAGTGGGATCGCGTGGTGGGGGACGGGACGAGCGGCAAGATCAGGAAAGTGATCCAGACCGCAGACGGGGGATACGTGATCCTGGCCCTGCGACAGAGCGGATGAAAGTGCCCCGGATCCGGCTCCGGTAATATCCCGATGCGGGCAAGCGTTCACCCCCGGCGCCCGGGTCCCGTCAATCATCGCCTCACGTTTCTCCGGCAACCGGAGAAAAAAGTGAGCAGCTCAATCAGGTTTCTTTTGGGGACCGGCAATCCCGAACAGCACCCGTACCACCGGGATTCTCCGGAGGATCTCGTAGCAGCCAAATGTCAACAGGATACTGAAGATCACGATGGCCAGGAATTGCAGTGCCGGCGGGACGCTGAACATCAGAACATAATAGGCAACTGCGACCAGTGCCGCATGGTGAATGATGTACACCGGGTACGATGCCGCACCCATGTAGGCGGTGAAGGTGTTCGAGAAATCAACCAGGTGCCTGCCCGCACCCATCAGTGCAAGAACGCCAATCCACCCGGTTACAACGAAGATGGCAGAAGATCCCCAGAATACTTCGTAATGCCCAAGGAAAATTCCGTACATCCACATCCCCCCGAGAGTCAGGACAATCCATGCAGCCAGGAGAACTGCCCAGTACTTTTCCAGCCGGGCCTGGACCGGGTCCATCGCGAGCAGGTAGTACCCGGTGAGGAACAGGGCGAAATAGGAGAGAAAAGAATATCCGGTCATAGTGAAACCAATAAAGTTCAGGAGCCAGACCGGGATAAACAAAAGACAGAGAACGGGAAGACTTACGTTGCCGGGATTGAGGTGACGGCTTCCAAATCGCCGGCACAGCAGGATCACGCCGAGTGCCAGGACGGATATAATAAACAAAAAGATGATAAACCAGAGGTGGTCGACGCTGAAATCCCCTGCAATCCCGTTCGGCGGACCATGGATGTTCATTGTGCTGAAGAAATGCACATACGCACCGGTAAAACTCCCGGTATAGCCGGTGTGGAATTTCAGGGCAAAGTATGCAATTACGGGACAGATGAGAAAGAGTCCTGCAAGGAACGGGACAAGGAGTTTTATGACACGTTCTTTCAGGTACACGTGAGGCGTGCGCTTCTGTAACGCAAATTTCGTACTCACTCCTGCAATGCAGAATAAGAGCGGCATGATCCAGGGCTCAACAGAAACCGTGAGCATATGTGCAGCCGTGGACGGGTAATCGGACAGAACATAATAGCCGTACCATCCCGCACAGAAGATGAATGCGGCGTGGAATGGGAAGAGCATAAGGATGCTCATCCACCGCAGATTGTCAAGATAATGCAACCGGACCATGGGACTATTCTGTTATGGAATTCATTGAAAGAATACTATTGCGGTTATGGTTCTCCTGAAACGGCCCGTTCGTTGCAGGTACCATTCAGGATCACGGAATCAATCCTCATTCCATCCAAGAGAGAATCACCAGACAATGGTACCGGATTCATTTTTTAAAAATCTCCATTGATTGCGTGTTAAAACTCACCGTCCACTATCTTCCGGACCACGTAAAATAATCTCTTCCGGAAAAAAGGACATAATTCAAGACCCGGCCACAACCCCGCGTGACCGTTCCAGAAACAAACCTTAAAAAAAGATTGAGAAAAATAAAAAAATTTACTTCTTGCCGCCCTTTGCGGGGGCTGCACCTTTCTTCTCATCCTTTGCCGGTGCTGCATCCTTGCCACCCTTGGCCGGTGCTGCTGCCTTGCCGGCATCCTTGCCGCCCTTTGCCGGTGCTGCATCCTTGCCGCCCTTTGCATCCTTTGCGGGCTCGGCTGCTGCTGCCTCTTCGGTAACAACCGGTGCTGCAACAACCTTCTCACCGACAAGCTTCGGTGCCGCAACGATCCTGCCGCTGACCTTGATCTCGCTCACTTTCAGGTGGGAGGGGGTCGGGAGCTTGTGGCCACTGTGCCGGAGTGCATCCTTGATCTTCTCTAAGTACTGGGGCGTTGAGTAAACCGTCAGGATCTTCTGGCCGGGCTCAACCCGTGCAGCAGTACCGACAGCCTTGCCGAATGCAAGACGCATACCCTCCGAGACACGGTCCGCACCGGCGCCGGTTGCCTGCTTGTTCTCGCGCAGGACATGGTGGGGGAAGACGCGTACCTTGAAGTGGAAGTTGGACCTGCCGACTTCCTTCATCAGCCGGCGGTTTGCGGTGATGCGGGCCGCCTCAAGGGCGGAGTGCCGGATCTGGCATGCTTCTTCGACAATCAGGTCAACTTCGGTAGGGAATTCCTGTGAGAGGTTGCCCATTTCGAACTGCACGATCTTGCTTCCGGGAACACCGCCCATATATTTCCGTCTTGTATAGGCTTTCTTGGAAATGTTCCTGTACATCTTTGCCGGTTTTCTAACCATCGCGTCCTACTCCTGTGAAATATTGTTAAAAGCGGGCAAGAATATCGGGAACTATTCTGATATCAATGCCGGTACGCTTCTCAAACTGCTTGTATAAAATGGATACGGGGCGTATTAAACTTTACTGGATAGAACAGTTCTGGCTTATAACATCGAGGACTGTACGCCGTACCTGGGCGAACTCCACGCTGGTCCGGTCGCGGGGGCGGGGAAGATCCACATCAAAGACCCGGCAGATGCGGCCCGGGCGGGGAGTAAGGACGATAATTTTGTCTGAAAGATAAACCGCCTCATCCACGCTGTGCGTGATGAAGACCACGGTTTTCCGGGTCTGCACCCAGATATCGAGCAGCTCCTTCTGGAGCATGTTGCGGGTCTGGGCATCGAGCGCCCCGAACGGCTCATCCATCAGGAGGAGGACCGGGTCGAGCGCCAGCGCCCGGGCAACAGCCACCCGCTGCCGCATCCCGCCGGAGAGTTCCGAAGGGTAACTCTCCCGGAACTGGGAGAGGTTCACGAGGTCCAGGTAGCGTTCCGCAATTTTGTATCGTTCCTCTTTTCCCAGCCCTTTCATCTCAAGGCCGAACGCGATGTTGTCGATCACGTTGCGCCACGGGAAGAGCGAGTATTCCTGGAAGACCATACCCACCTTGGGGTTCTGGCCTTTGATCTCCTCGCCGTCGAGAATGATCGAGCCTTCCCGGGCGCAGTCGAGACCGGCAATCAGGCGCAGCAGCGTTGTCTTGCCGCACCCGGACGAGCCGAGGATGCAGACGAATTCCTTGTTCTTTACTTCGAAGTTGAGATTATCGAGAACAACGAGGCGGCTCCCGTCATCGCGGGTGAATGACTGGTTCAGGTTACGGATCTCAAGTTTGCCCATATCACGCCACCTCCCCGGTCCGCCACTTCAGGAAGCGGCGTTCAATGTAATACCGGAATGTCATATCAAACGCAAGCCCGGTGAGTCCGAGCAGGAGCATGTACACGACCACGCAGTCCATCCGGTGGAGATTGTAATAGAGCCAGAGGGACATGCCAAGCCCGTTGTTGGAGACACCAAAGAGTTCGGCGGCGACAAGGCACATCCAGCCAACGCCGCAGGCTACCCGGATACCCGTGGTAACGGACGGCAGGGCGGCCGGAAATGCGATATGCCGGATCAGGCTCGAACTCTTTGTGCAGCCGAGCATCTTTCCCGCCTCAACAAAGATCCTCGGCACGCCACGGAACCCGCTGTAAGTATTGATGATAATCGGGAAGACTGCGCCGGCGAAGATGACAAAACCAGCGGAATATGCGGTCAGGCCAAACCAGATGATGGCAAACGGGATCCAGGCGAGCGGGGGAATCGGCCGGAGCAGCTCGATGAGCGGGTCGAGAAACGCATCGAAGCGCCGGCTCCATCCCATGGCAATACCGATGGGGATACCCACAACAAGAGCAGCTGCAAGACCGATGCCGAAGTGGAGGAGACTGTCCCCGAAGTCCGGAATAAGCCTGCCGGTCCCGATCAGTTCCTGGAACGCGGTGAGGACATCGACGGGCGAGGGGAGGATGAACGAATTCCGGATGATACCGGCGGCAATCACTTCCCATACGAGGATTGCGAGCACAAGGGCAAGGACACCCAGCCACCGTCTGCCGGTTTCATCTGAGGATAGTTTCATGGGGATCTCATTGCTCCAGGTTATGCCGGGATGATTATACCGCGAGTGCGTTACTCCGGACTTTTGCCCCGCACACCGGTTCTTACCTATACAAGGGCGCCAAAGAAAAAAAGGATTGGTTCAGGTCAACGTTCTTACTTCTTGTAGAACGACAGGTCAAAGAGATCTGCCTGGGTCATGGGTTTCTTGAGGTAGCCGAGATCGTTCTGGATCTTTACATAGTCAAGGACGGGACCTACGATGACATTGGGATCCGAGGCCCAGTTGCCGTCCCATTCCTTGAGCGAAGCCTTGACATCGGCCAGTGTTGCTCCGGTCTTGTTCGCAAAGATTCCAGCGGCCTCATCGATGTTCGCCTCATTATAGGCAACTGCCTTGTCGTTGGTTGCGATAATCTGCCGGACAATCTCCGGGTGTTCACGGATCAGCTTGCCGCTGACAACGAGCACACAGCAGGTGTGGTTGGGGTACATCTTGCCGGATTGGACAACGATCTTGCCCTTGCCCTGGTTGACTACCGTGCTTGGGGATGGCGTCGGCAGGAAGACGGCATCGACTTTGCCGGCAGAAATTGCCGTGACTGCATCGCCGCCGTTCATTCCCTTGATGATGACATCCTTATCAGGAGTGAGGTTGTTCTGCGTGAGCCAGTTGCGCAGGAGGGTGTCCTGGATGCTGCCGACCGCGAACGTTGCAATGGTCATCCCCTTCAGGCTCTGCGGGCCCTTGTAATCGAGGTCGTTCCTGACCACAAGATCGGAGCCCTGCGTATTGACGCCGGCAACAATCTTGGCATCCAGCCCGGAATTAAGCGACGTCAGGAACGGGGCTGCACCAACGTATGCAACATCGAGTTCGCCGGCCTGCATCGCCATCATCTCGGACGGGCCGCTCGGGAAGACCTTGTCAGAAACTTTCACGACACCGTACTGGGCAAGATCCTGCTGCCACCAGCCTTTGTCCATCGCGGTGATATAGGCCATCTGGTGGGTGCTGGGCTGGTACCCGATCCGGAGTTCCTTGAGAGGTGCTGAACCGGTTGACGGTGTGGCGGTACTGTTAGTTCCCGTTGGCTGGGTGCAGCCGGCGGTGAGCAGTATCAGGGCAATGGCGATGAGCGCGATTGCAGTCATTCTCATCATTTTCATACCGGGAGTGTTGTTCCGGCAATAATAAAAAAGTGTACGTTACAGGCAGGATTTCCCTATTTTTGTATCGATTATCTCCCATTTTTAAGACAAAAGGATAATTAATCTTGTACTATTGTCCAATGATTGCCCAAAAAGACCAGGATAAAACGGACAAAAAGGGAAATTATTATCCAGAATTAATCCAATTGTATCAATTATATGGTACAGATCGATCCAATCGACCGGCTTATGCGTGCAGCCCTGACATCGGACGAGGAGTTCGTGGGGGCGCTCGACGACCTGCTGCGCCACGACCTGCGGATCAGTATCCGGGAGCTCTCCGAAAAGAGCGGGATCGCCCAGAGTTCACTCTATAAGATCCTGCACGGAAAGCGCTCGCCCAACCTCTCGACCCTCCGGGCGATCATCCACGCGATCCGACAGTTCTACCGGACGGGCGAGGGGGAGTTCATCGGCCTCATCGTGGCAAGACCGGTCCTTGAGACCATTGAGGAGAGGACAACCGATGTGGACTCCCACCGGGTCAAAATCCGGGAATACCCGGTCCATACCATGGAGGATGCAATCGTGGCAGCGGTCAGGGCCGAACGGGAAGGCGCCGTGGCCATTGTCTGTGCACCCATCGTATCCAGCGTGATCGAGCAGCTCGTCCATATCCCGGTCGCCACCATCATCCCGAAAGAATCGGTCCAGCGGGCAATTGAACTGGCTGCACGCAAGGCGTGGCTTTAATCACATTACGACCAATAATTACGCAGTATTAAAGGGTGAACGGATGCGAACGGATGTTGTGAGGCGGGGACGCCTGTCGGGTGAAAGGACCGGTGATATGATGCATTTCCTTTCATCAATGCAGGCCGACCGCTGTATTGCCGATGCGGACCTGCTCGTGGACATTGCCCACGTGCTGATGCTGGACAGGCAGAAGATCATTGATGCGGATATCACAAGACAGATACTTACCGCTCTAGTCGGTCTGTCTGACAACGGCATACCGGAGGAGGTCTTTGATGAGAAGTTCGAAGACGTCCATGCAGGTATCGAGTCGCTCATCATCGAAGCAGCGGGGGCAGAGGCCGGAGGCCGGATGCACATGGGCCGCTCGCGCAATGACGAGGTTGCAACCTGCATCCGGATACGGCTCCGGGAAGAGCTGCTCGGCCAGATGGAAGAGATCGCAAAGGTGAGGGAAGTCCTCATTGCCCTCGCGGGAAAGCATACCGGATCCATCATGCCGGGATTCACCCACCTCCAGTACGCCCAGCCGACAACGCTCGCCCACCACCTTCTTGCGTACGAACAGGCATTCTCCCGGGACTTCGACCGGCTCCGGGACGCGTATGCCCGCGTCAACCTTTCCCCGCTCGGGGCCGCTGCATTTGCATCCACCGGCTACCCCATAGACCGGGAATATACGGCATCCCTCCTGGGCTTCGACGGCCTTGTCACCAACACCATGGACGCGGTCGCGACCCGGGACTTTGCTCTCGAGACGCTCGCCGATCTCTCGATCCTCATGACCAACACGAGCCGGCTCTGCGAGGAGCTGATCATCTGGAGCACCGCGTTTGCAAAGTTCGTCACCCTGGACGATGCCTTCTGCTCCACCTCGTCCATCATGCCGCAGAAGAAGAACCCGGACACCGCGGAGATCATGCGGGCAAAGACGGGCTCGGTCTTCGGGGCATTCACCGGCGCCGCGATGATTGTCAAAGGACTTCCCTTAAGTTACAACCGCGACCTCCAGGAACTCACGCCCAATATCTGGCGCGGGATGCAGGACTCACGGGCAAGCCTCCGGCTCCTTGCCGGCATGCTTTCCAGTGCGAAGTTCGAAACAGAGCGGATGAAGGAGGAGGCAGGAAAAGGATTCTCAACGGCAACCGAACTTGCCGACACCCTCGTGAGATCCTACGGCATCCCGTTCAGGACTGCCCACAATATTGTCGGAAGGGCGGTACAGAAGGGGAGCCTGACGCTCGCAACGCTCGAAGCCGCGGCAAAGGAAGCGGGTGGCGGGATCTCGCTCAAGAAGAAGGGGCTCACCCAGAAGGAAATCGATCACGCGCTGGATGTCACGTACTCCGTCACCATCCGGAACGCCCCGGGCGGCCCTTCCCCCGCAGCCACAAAGAAGGCAGTTACTGAATGCAAAAAGAAACTCAGTGCGGACTCAGCCCTGATTGGCAGCCGGTCCGGAAAACTTGTAAAAGCTAAGAAGGATCTCATAACCAAAGCCCGGAGGCGGGTAGCATAACACAGCCATTTGTTTCAGGAGATATCGTACACTGCGATTACGGCGGGAAGAAGAGAAACGGCGTCTACATCACCGGGCGGGACGGCATGGCGGTCGTCAAGCTGGACTCGGGCTACAATATCGGCGTGAACCCGACGGCGTGCAGCCTCGTCACCCATCCTCCCCAGGCCCCGGTAAAGAAAGCCGAAGTTGCGCAGAACAAGAGCCTCCCGAACCTTGCCATCGTCTCGACCGGTGGCACGATTGCGAGCCGGATCGATTACCGGACCGGTTCGGTCACAAGCCAGTTCGATGCAAGCGACATCCTCACCGCGATCCCCGAGCTTGCGGAGATCGCCAATTACCGGACCATCCCCCTTGCCACTATCCTCTCCGAGAACATGACGCCTGCCATCTGGCAGGATCTTGCCCGGGCAGTGTACGATGAGATCAAAGGCGGGGCACAGGGAATCATCGTCACCCATGGCACCGACACCATGGCCTACAGCGCGGCAGCGCTCAGTTTCATGATCGACACCCCGGTGCCGATCGTTTTCGTGGGATCCCAGCGATCCGCTGACCGGCCATCCAGCGACAATGCGATGAACGCGGCCTGTGCAGCGGCAGCGGCAACAAGCGATCTCGGGGAAGTGGCAGTCGTGATGCACGCGACCACAAACGACGATCACTGCGCCATCCACCGGGGCACGAGGGTCCGCAAGATGCATACCTCACGCCGCGATGCGTTCCGGAGCCTTGGCATGGATCCTGTCGGGACCGTTGCCTACCCGTCGCGCGAAGTAACGCTGGCAAAAGGGGCAGTGCGGCGCGGAACACGGAAACTCGCGCTCCACGACCGGATCGAACCGCATTGCGCTCTCGTGCAGTTCTACCCGGGCATGAATCCGGATATCCTGAAAGCCTACGAAGGCTATGCCGGGCTTATCATTGCCGGAACCGGTCTCGGGCACACCAGCACGGCACTCATTCCTCAGCTGAAACACCTCACCGAATCGGGCACCATTGTGGTGATGACCTCCCAGTGCATGAACGGCCGGGTCTGTGACCGGGTCTACGATACCGGGCGCGACCTGCTCGCTGCCGGCGTGCTGGAGGGAGGCGACATGCTCCCCGAGGCTGCGCTCGTCAAGATGATGTGGGTGCTCGCGAACGAGAAGGACAGAAAGAAAGCCGCGGCCCTCATGCAGGCGGATCTCAAAGGGGAATGCACGCGGAGGAGCGCCCATGGATTATAAGGCACTCGGCCTCGTGGCCGGCATCGAGATCCACCAGCAGCTGGATACAAAAGAGAAACTCTTCTGCCATTGCCCGACAATGCTCCGGGAAATCCCGGAACATGACGGAGAGTTCTTCCGGTTCCTCAGAGCAACGGTCAGCGAGATGGGCGAGATCGACCGGGCTGCAAAAGAAGAGATGAAGAACAACCGGAAATTCCAGTATTACACGTACGATACCACCTGCCTTGTCGAGAACGACGAGGAGCCCCCGGCGCCCTTAAACGACGAGGCGCTTTCCGTCTGCCTCACGATAGGAAAGATGTTCGGCATGACCCCCGTCCCGCAGCTGCATATCATGCGCAAACTCGTGATCGACGGCTCGAACACGAGCGGGTTCCAGAGAACGGCACTCGTTGCCTTCAACGGAAGCCTGCCAAACGGCGGCGAGATCGAGACCATCTGTCTTGAGGAAGAGGCGGCGCAGCGGGTAAAAGACGAGGTCTTCAGCCTCGACCGGCTGGGGATCCCGCTCATCGAGATCACCACATCGCCGTGCATGCACTCGCCCGAAGAGGTCCAGGCGGTTGCGGAACATATCGGCATGGTCCTTCGCTCTACCGGCAAGGTGAAACGCGGGATCGGCACGATCCGCCAGGATGTCAACATCTCCATTGCACAGGGCGCACGCGTGGAGATCAAGGGCGTGCAGGAACTCGACTTGATCGCAGAAGTTGTCAGGCGCGAGGTCCAGAGGCAGCAGAACCTGCTCCGGATCCGCGATGAGCTCCTGGCCCGAGGCGCCTCAGTGGAAGGGGCTGCCGGCCTGGATATCACCGCACTGTTCAGGGACACAAAATCAGCGGTCCTCAAGAAAGCGAAAAAGATCCACGCGGTCACCCTGAAAGGATTTGCCGGGCTCGTTGGGCGGGAGATCCAGCCGGAGCGCAGGCTCGGAAGCGAGATGTCGGATTATGCGAAAAAGTGCGGGGTCGGGGGCATCTTCCACACGGACGAACTCCCGGCATACGGTGTCACTGCTGAAGAGGTCGCCATAGTGAGATCCCACATGAACGCAGCAGAGAACGACTGCGTCATCCTCGTTGCCGGGGCAAACGAAAAGCAGGCCGCATGTGCCATCCACCAGGTTATCACCCGGGCAAACATCGCACGTTCGGACAAGGCAGTTCCGGAAGAGACCCGCAAGATGCTCGAGAGCGGAAGCACGGCATACATGCGGCCATTGCCAGGAGCAGATCGCATGTACCCGGAAACGGATGTCCTGCCGGTGATCATTGACGACAAGCGCTGGGCTGCGGTCACCGTCCCGGAGCTCCTCACGGTAAAGGCAGAACGGTTCACCCGCGAGTACGGCATCGAGAAAAATTATGCCCTGCAACTGGCCGGCTCCGATAAGCTCCCCCTCTTCGACCGCGCAGTGCGGGAAGGAATCAAACCGAAGCTTTCCGCTTTCACCCTGCTCTCAACGGTAACGGAACTGAGACGGGAAGGAGTTGACGTCAGGGCAATGACCGATGAAGCCTACCTTGCCATCTGGCACGCGGTTGAAGACGGGAAAGCAGCAAAAGAGGCGATCCCGGATCTCATACGGAGCCTGGCTGAAGGAACGAGCGTTGACGCGGCACTTGCAAAACTGGGCCCATCGGTTTCCCGGAGCGAACTCGAAACGATAGTCAAGAAGATTATTGCCGAGCGGTCAGACTTTGTTGCCGAAAAAGGAAAGGCTGCCCTTGGTCCGCTCATGGGAATTGTCATGGCGGAAGTACGGGGATCGGTTGACGGGAAAGTGGTCAGTGAGATCTTGAGAAAAGAGATTGAAGCGGCAACTCCGGCAAAAACACCATGAACCGGATCCAATACATCGGCTCCAGAGAGATCGGACAGCGCGAACATTTATGAGTGGGGCAGCAGAATTAGATAAGGAGTTTAACTATGGGTAAAACAGGTACAACCATCTGGGCACAGGTTAAAGGTGTAAAAGGTCAGATACGGCTCGTCCCGAAGAAAGAGGGCGAGGCAAAGACCCCGGGTCCGAACCAGCGGTTCAAAGCCGGCGCCAATGTCAAGCAGGTCGATCAGATGGCAGAAGCCATGGGCGGACAGAGACGCGGCGGGAAACGCGGCGGCAGGCGCGGTGGCGACCGGTCCGGTGGATCCGGCCTCAACGAATCCACAGCAAACCCGATGATCCGCCGGCACATGAAGCGGGCAAAAGTCTCAGCCCTCGGTGCAAAGGCAAAATCATCCCGGTAATTTAACCGGTATCGTACAGCCCGTGATGGGTCGAGGGGTTCACCCGCCCCCCACAGGTTTTTTCACACGAACGTGTGCAGTTTTTCTTACAGTTGATATTGTATCATAACTATATTTTATCCGGAACAACCATGGTGAGTATGGATCTTCCAACTGCAGTAAATAGTTACCAGTTCGGTGAACGGGCCAAGTCCGGACTGATCATGGCCTCCCAGCTGAATATTGCCCTGACCGGTTTTTCCGAACAGGAAAAGCCCGGGGGAAGACGGATGCTGCTTATGATGATGGAGTCGATCAGGAGCGAACTCCAGTTCGCATCCGGCAGCACCGGCAGGCAGGAGTTCCAGAAGGCGATAAACGCCCTCAACGATGCAATCTCCCTTGTCGAGAGCAACCAGACCGAACCGGCATCAGAGAAAATTGCTGCAGCAATCAGTGCATCCCTCACACCCGCACAGGAAGCATGGCAGGTACTCTCGGAACATGGACTCCTCTGATTTCTCCGGGTTTCTCACCAGCCGCTCATCGGTCCGTGAGTACGGCAGCGAACCGCTGACCGCTGAAGAGACCGACTATATCCTTTCCTCTGCCGGCACTGCGCCGAGCGCAGGCAACCGGGAAGCCTGGGACGTGGTAGTTGTCTCGGATGAGGAGACACGCGTTGCACTCGCGGAGGCCGCATTCGGGCAGGTCCACCTGGAGAAAGCCGCAACGGTTTTTGTTGTCTGCGCGAACTATGTCCGCTCGATGTCGCGCTACGGGGAGCGGGGCATCCTCTACGCGGTCGAGGATGCGACCATTGCCTGCACGTACATGATGCTTGCAGCCCATGCAAAAAAGATCCACACGTGCTGGACCGGCGCATTCAATGAAGACGAGGTCCGGGAGATCCTCGGCCTGCCCCAGCACGTCCGCCCCATTGCCATGCTTGCAGCGGGTAAAGGGGACACCGCGACAACCCATGCGGAGCGGATGCCAATCGGAGAACATGTACACCGCGAAGAGTGGTGAGGAGATAACCTATGCCTGATTATACGGTAACACTGGAGTCGGCCTGGCTCATAAAAGACGTCAAATCGCTCGATGATGCCATCGGGATCGCGATCAGCGAAGCGGGGAAGCGCCTGAACCCCGCAGCAAAATACGTGGAAGTGGAAGCGGGAATGCTCGCCTGCCCCTACTGCGAGAAGGAACTCTCAAGCGCAATTGTCGTGGCAGACACGGCTCTTGTGGGGCTCGTGCTGGAGATGAAAGTCTTCCGGGGCGAATCGGCCGAACATGCAGGACGGATTGCAAAATCCGTTATCGGGAAAGCACTGCGGGACATTCCCCTCAAAGTACTGGACGTGCAGGAACAGGTATAAGAATGATCCATGTTGTAGGGCATACCGCCATCGATCATATCTCAAAAGTAGCGCACCTCCCGGAGAAGAACTGCTCCACCCACATCACGGACCGGCAGATCTATTATGGCGGCGGGGCGGCTAATATCGCTGCAGGCATTGCAGCCCTTGGCGGGGACGCGACCCTCATCTCCTGCGTTGGCGGGGATTTTTACGGGAGCGACTACGATCAGTGGATGAAGAAACTGGGCGTCCGCCAGCAGTTTTTTGAGGTCCCGGAAGCCCACACGCCCACGGCATTCATGTTCACCGATGAATCCGGCGACCAGATGACCTTCTTCGAATGGGGAGCGTCAAAAGCATTTGCACACGCGGAACCACCGGCGCTCCCACTCGTCCACATGGCAACGGCAGACCCGGAATTCAACTGCCGGGTTGCAGAGAAGAGCGAGTTCGCATCGTTCGACCCGGGGCAGGATGTCTTCTGGTACACAAAAGAGCAGCTGGACTCGCTCTTCGACAACATTGACATCCTCTTTGCCAACCAGCACGAGATCGAACATATGTGCCGGACGCTTGGGACATCAAGGGAGTCGATTGTCGGGCGGGTGAAGATGGCAATCTTTACCATGAGCGGGGACGGAAGTACGCTGTACACGGGAGGAAAAGAGCATGTTGTCCCGGTCGTCCCGGTGACGCTTGCTGACCCGACCGGTGCCGGCGACTCGTACCGGGCTGGATTTCTCACGGCATATGTGCAGGGATATTCCCCGCTCACCTGCTGCAGGATAGGAACGGTGACGGCATCGTTTGTCGTTGAGCACGTGGGATGCCAGACCCACCTGCCGACCTGGGACCGGATGACAGAGCGGTACCGGCAGTATTTCGGGGACCTGGGCAAGCCATAAAAGGGAGATGACTAAAAATGAGCTGGGCATCACTCACATCAGGAGGAAAAGATTCGATCCTTTCCTGCCAGAAAGCGCTGGACAGCGGCAGGGATGTGAAGTACCTGGTTACTGCCCGGCCGAAGAATACCGATTCCTACATGTTCCACTCGGCAAATCTCGATGTCGTGCCGGTGATCGCCCGCGTGGCCGGCATGGAGTATGTTGAGATCACGACCCACGGGAGGAAGGAAGAGGAGCTCGCCGATCTCGAAGCGGGTCTCGCGGCCCTCGATATCGAAGGGGTCATTGCCGGGGCTGTCGCATCGGTATACCAGGCTGATCGGGTCCGGGCCATCTGCGACCGGCTCGGGCTTGAACTCTACACGCCCCTCTGGCACATGGATACGGAACAACTCATCCGGGAAGTGGCAGACCGGCTGGACGCCATGATCATCGTCACTGCCGCAGAAGGTCTTGATGAGAGTTACCTGGGCGCCCGGTTTGATACCGCACTCATAGAGCGATTAAAGAAAGTTGCAGCATCCCACCGGATCAATCTTGCCGGCGAGGGTGGCGAGTACGAGAGCCTCACTCTCAATGCACCATTTTATTCCCGTCCGATAACGTACACGACATCGGAGATCCGGTCGGCGCCCGACCGGCACGAACTTGTCCTGGGAGGGTTTGCCTAAATGGCGCAGGGGAGCGATGTCAAGCTGGGGCAGCTCACCAAGTATATCTTCACTGCCCCTACCTGGAAGCAGTCCCTTCTCATCCTCATCCTGCTCGGCCTCATCATAGATGGGGCCAATGCCCGGGCCTGGCTGAGCCTCCCCTCATCGGGCATCATCGCGTTCCCGCTACCCTCTATCTTAAGCGACGCCCTCTCCATCCCGGCCCGCTTCCTCTTCTCCGGGACCATCGCGTTCACGATTCCCGCGATCGCCGCCTTTGCCCTGACCAAGCCGATCATCGAGTACACCGGCAAGACCATGACCTGGAACCGCTCGGCCCTGCTCGCACTCGCGTGCACGGTCTTCGGTGTCATCATCACGCTCGCATCAATGCTGGTCTCGATCACCTTGATCCCGCTCTTCTACGCGATCTCGCTCGGGTTCATCTTCGGGCTGCGCCTGTTCGTGCTCGTTGCAATCGCGGATTACCGCGTGCCCCGGATGATCCTCCCGGCCATCACCCAGAGCGGCGTCGGTATCCTTGCCGGCATGTTCCTCTTCTCACCCTCATTCGCCCTCTTTGCGCTGGTGCTCCACATCGTCTTCGGGCTCGGGTTTGCGATCCTTATCTGGATGATCGAGCGGCCGCTCCAGCGGGCGTTCAAGATCCGCGGGCTCGCGTTCGTCAATGCCTTCATTGCCCACATGACCGACGGCTCGAAGGGCATGGAAGACTTTTTCCGTGAGATCGGGGAGGAGATCTTTGTCCCGCAGGTGAGCTTGTTCTTCAACCGTGCCGCAAAGAAGCCGGTCATCTTCACCGTCCCGAACCTCCACCCCGGCCCCATGGGTGAGATCGGGGGCGGCAACCTGCCCAAGGTTCTCCACGACAACTTCGAGGACGAGACGCTCGTTGCCCACGGCTGCGCAACGCACGACTTCAACCTGGTCTCGGAATCCGAGATCGTAAAAGTGATAGCCGCCCTCAAAACAACCCGCTCGGACCTGAAGTACACTGCCGACGCGAGCCGGTCCTTTTCCGTGACCCACGGGTCGGTCACGGTCCTGTGCCAGAAGTTCGGCGACTCGGTGCTGCTCGTCACAACGCGGTCGCCGCAGTGGACCGAGGACCTTGACTTTGCCATCGGCTCGACCATCATGGCAGAAGGGCACCGCTGGTTCCCGCACGTGGCCGTGGTCGATGCCCACAACTGCATGACCGATCTCTCGTCGCCGATCCACCTTGCGACCCAGACGGCCGCCGAGTACCAGGCAGCAGCGATCACTGCGATGGAGACCTGCTTTGATCTTCCCGCAGAACCGTTCCGCGTCGGTGTTGCGCATGTCACGCTGCCCTATTCCCGCGAGCAGGGGTTCGGGGACCTCGGGGTCCAGGTGCTGCTGGTCGAGACCGGCGGACAGAAGACCGCGTACATCCTGATCGATGGCAACAACATGGCGGCCGGGGTCCGGGAGATCATCCTTGGGGAGGTTCTCACGCTCGTGGACGCAGCGGAGGTTATGACCACCGACTCCCACGTGGTCAACACCATCACGGGCAAGAACCCGGTCGGCCTGAAAGTGCCCGTTGTGGAGTTCCTGCCGTTTGTTATGCAGGCAGTCCGGACCGCTGACGGGGATCTCGAATCCGCCACGGTCGCAGCCGGGACATCGCAGTGCGAGCACATCGTGGTCTTTGGCTCGAACCGGATCTCCCAGCTCGCAAGTACCGTCAACGCGATGCTCATCTTCGTCGCTCCTCTCTCGCTTGCAATGCTGCTCCTTGCATTCCTCCTCTCCATTGTGGCGTACTTTATGTTCATGGGATGAGCGGCCGGGCGCGAAGCCCGGTGCACGGCAATCCCGACAAGCCCATCTTGAAATCCTTTTTTGTAATCCGGGCATTCCTGACCACAATCTATATTCGCAAACACGGGAGAAACTCCTCTTTAGGAACGGAGGGTACACTAGCCAGCCACAGACACAATTCCGTAAGCACGTACAGCGGTTGAATATCGATGGGGTACAGGTGATCAGAATTCATCCGTCCACAATCCTGACAACCCGCTGGATCGGCGTTGACTTAAACACAACTGGCCATGTGGCCGTTGCCGCCGACCCCGAGAGCGGAAAAGTAATGAAACTGGGAAAGAACATCCACAATGTCCACACGCATTCGATTAAGAACTGCACGAAATTATTCAGGGAGGGAAGACTCTGGAAACTGAACAGGATAAAGACCCGTGAGCAAAAACGGTTCAAGTCCGCCCTGCACGCGATCTGCCGGCAGATCGTTTCCTTTGCAGAATCCCTCGGTACCGGCATCAAGTTCGAACGTCTCTTTTCAACCCGGTATGCGCATCCCAAAAATGCGTCCGGACCGTTCATGTTCTCGTTTGAGAACGGCTCGTTCTTTGCCCTGCAGCAGCTGGTGGAGCGGCGGGCACATGATCGCGGGATCGATGTCATCTACGTGGACCCGGCGTACACGTCCAAGCGGTGCAGCCGGTGCGGGCACTTCGGGCGCCGGTCGCGGAAGCATTTCGAATGCCCGCACTGCGGGTTCGTGGCGCATGCCGATGTGAATGCCGCGTTCAATATTGCGATAACCCCGCTCCGGTATTCCATGATGGAACCACTCACCGAACTCACTGCAGAAGAGTTGCGGTTTACCAAGAAGCAGCTCCGGAAACTGAACCGGGCCATGAAGGCAAAGACTCCTGCACTGGCGCCGGCAGTCACGAGCCAGGTGACGAGCGAGAACCTGCTGGCAGTGCTGATGTAATTTTTTTTTTGCCGGGCTGCCGGTTTTTGAAATTTTTTTTTTCGCAATGAAAATTTTCCGGAAAAAAATTTTTTCAAATTTTTTCCAAATCGTCTACCCCCCTCTTGCGCCACCAGTCCCCCAGTGGGGGACGGGGCGCAATGCGATGCCTCCAATAAACCGGATCAAATCACCAAATCGTGTAATTATGCCGGTAATGCGGAGGAATTGCAACCGGGAGTATTCACGCAGGGGGGCAAAGTCCCAAGGGTCCATCAGGACCATAAGGACAGACTCCCGAGAGAGCGTCAGAGATCCCATTCTGTTTCAAACCCGGGTCACGACAGGTCCTTTCGACGGGGTGCCGAAGGTATCCAGGGTGCTCTCCCATCCGGGAATCACCCTCTATATTAGTGCAGATCCGGGCTTCCTCTGGAAACCTGTCACAGGTATCTGACCCGGCCGCTGCACCAGACCAGTGACGGGTATCATACCTGTCACGGGTCAGGTTACCCGCAACTTCGGGAACCCTAAAACTATGATCCAAAACAGGGGTTCTTTTCATTTTCCAGCCCCTGGTAGCGATCTCGACCCGATCGGCCGCTGTAACGCTGCTATTTACTGCTTTTTCCGGGGCAGGTTTGCAGGGATTCCCGCCAATCAGAGCACAAAATAAGCGTTTCGTAAAACAACTATGTTGTTTTTCCGGGAAACTGTGCCGGTCCTGGGGGTCCGGCAGCCATACCCACCCGGGTTCTCCGACGGAGAATGGGATCATGGGGAGAGCTGGTCCCGGGAAGGGGTTTTAGGAGGATGGATCTCGAAGCAGGTGAGATCCCAGAATAGGGTGGTGGGTGGAGTGATTTGAGCAATCAGATAACTATGCAGGATTTTTCCAGACGGGATTTCTTTTAAAAAATTTAAAAACCGTTACGAACCTTCCTCCGGAAAAATTTCCCAATCCCCCATCACCGCACAATGGGCGAGGCCTTTGCATCGAAAGGGTTCGTGCGCATGGCAAGCGAGAAGAGGTACGGGTAATGGGTCTTGAGATGGCGCATGTAGACCAGCCATTCCCGGATCAAAAGCCCGTACACCCGGTTGACATCCCCGGACAGGTGCGCATAGTCAGTCTCCGGAAGATCCTCCAGGCTTTCCCGGACTCTGAGTTCCTCGGTGGCATGGAAGAGAGCCAGCATCAGCTCCGTGAAGGTGTCGTGCTCGATCAGGTACGGGTTTTCCAGGAGCGCGAGCATGAGAGTCTTGTTTTCGGACAGGAACCGGTTGAGAGCCGGAAGATCGAGATCCCGGCTCCGGATCGCTGGGGTGTACTGCGCAAGAATCGCACTTGCTTGTACAAACTCCTGGTCGGTCCATGAACCGGATATGATCAGCGTATCGCGAATCCGTGTGCTCTCCCGGTCGGCCGCGGAGAATTTCCGGAGCAGGGCGGTGCCAACCTCCGAAAAGAATACCCCGACCAGCATATTGATCTTCCGCAGGCGCTCGGCGTGTTCACGCGTCTCGATAAAGGATTCAACAGCCGTTGCCGCAACCGCAACAAAACACCCGACACCGGTCAGGATAATGACGAGCGTGATTACCTTCCCGGGGATCGTGTGGGGCGAGATGTCGCCAAACCCCACGGTCGCAATCGTGACTATCACAAAATAAAACGCATCGAACGGGTGGAGATCCTCAGTCAGGATAAGCCCGATGGTTCCGCAGATCACAACAATCGCAAGAATTGCGAAATACACCCGCAAACGAAACGCGATTCCATCCGCCATACACACATTCTCATCTGAGGCTATAAAAACGCGGTGAATGCGACAGGCATACCCCCGACCAGATTCGAACTGGTGTCGCCGGCTCCAAAGGCCGGCATGATTGACCGCTACACTACGGGGGTTTAGAATTATTGTGGGTCCACATTCACCTTTTCCGCTGAAGTGAAAAGGCCATATTGGATATGCATTTTAGAACTATAAGGATACCTTTCCTAAAGATTCCAAAGTAAAAGAGTGGGGTGGGGTAAAACCAGATTACCGGACCTGATTAGGACCCAATCATAATGTCGGCCGGTTTTTCAAGGTTTGATCGTTTTACCGATTCTTTGGTTTCATGGGGTTTGGATTCTGCCCGGGCGGACGGGATATCATCATATTTATGGGCATGTTTTGGCAGGCCGGCAAGGATCTCCCGGCTCACTTTGAGCTGTTCTTTCATTACACCGGACATTTCTTCAAGAATGTTATTCTGGGCTGCCAGTAATCGTTCGAGTTCGGCAGAATTTGCCAGGGTGGATTCTGCAGGCAGGATCGCATCCGGCTGTTTTTTTATGAATTCCCCCCGGCGTTTCCAGATCTTACTGATACTGTCAATTCCTTTCTTTTTAGTTGGAAAGGTTTCACGATATTTCTCGTAGAATTCATGGCTGTCATTACACTTTACTACGAGATCGATCTCATCATCCTCAACTTTTTCGTATTTTCTTTTTTGGGTTCTGGGCATAGGTGTTCTTGATTATACATCTACGATTGAAGAAAAAAGAATTGTGGTTATCCAATCAGGAGATCAATCCAGCGGATAGAAAACAGATTTTTCCAATCTTTACCGTATGAGTGGGATGAATGGAGATTTCAACCCATCCGGTAACAATCTCGGATAGGATAAATTGGAAATCTGTTGAAATTTTAAATAATTACATCGAACATTAGAATTCAAAAAAATTCATTTTAGTATGATTAACAATGAAGATTAAAAAGATTGGAGAAATATAAAATAAAACTGACATTTACACCTATAATTGAAAAACAAAAGGTTTGATAAAAAAATAGAAATGCTGAAATGCGATTTTGAATCCCAATTATAAGAATCAAGGTAAAAAATCCAATTCAAGGATGAAAAGCACCGTAATACCGAAAGATTGGATTGATTTGGATTAAATTCATTTCCCAGGGGATCTGAACGAGAGGAGAATAATTCAAAAATACAACGGATACCGTAGACAATACCGTAAAAATAATTTTACAATTCAAAAAGATGTATCGGGAATATTCGACTAAACATGAGAGCAATTGGAAAAATAAATTTTTCCAGTTAAAATATTAGTTACGAAACAATTACCCATAAAATATGAGAGTGATTGGAGAATAATTAATTTTTAATTTCTGTTGATACTAATTATTATGAATGAAAATTGAAAATGAAATGTTTTGATTATGGTACATTTTCTTCATAAATAAGAAAAATTTGAAAAATGTGGATTCCGGCCATCAATAAAAGCTCATGCGATCAGAAATTCACGATGGAGGCAAACAATCTGGCAGACATCAATTGCTAAAAAAAATGGATGTCGCTTTTCACCTTAAACGCACCTGGGGGTTTTTTATCAAATTCCTGTAGTGTTGACTATGCAAGACCAATCATACCAAGGGACAAGATTCTCCAGAATGGATCTGAAGACCCCATGAGTAGTAATGGTGCCCGATTCACCACCCAAGAACAGATCCAGAACGGTTATACCCGAAATTAAAACGATACCGGACAATCCCCATAAGGAATCATGAGGAACCTGCCGTTCAAAGATATCTGAAGATATTACCGGAATTCAAGCCGTTTGACATCGAACAAAATGGATCATAGATTACTAGGTCGTCATCGTGAAACGCGTTCGCGAGATCCAAGTCGTTGGGATTGAGGCCCCGGGAAATCAGGCTAAATTTAACGCAGCTCGGTCGTACAATGCGTTTTTATTATAATTGGGATGTCGGGAAATTCAGGCCCACAATGGGGGTCTGATGTGAGTGGTGATGGTTAAGAGAAACAAGAGTTATGTATAGCATCATAGAGTTTATATGCAGAAATAAAAAAAATTATTCCTTGTCGTTCATCCCAGAAAGAGGGAAAAATTGCTGGTAAATCTGTCGCCGTTCATCAATATCCGTGTGCAAATAGATTTCCGTTGTTTTAATTGAAGTATGCCCGAGGTTTTCCTGGACAACCCGCAGGTTTTTTGACCGTTTATAGAGTTCGCTGGCATAACTGTGACGAATTTTATGGGGAGTGATGCCATTCGGGGCATAATGCTTGAAGATATGCTGAATTGCCCGCGAGGAGATATGTTTTCCCTGCTGGCCGATGAAAACAGGGCCAACTATCCTGTTGCCAATAAATACTGAAATATTTTTTAAGGTATCCTCATCAACAAAAACGATCCTGGTTTTATCCCCTTTTCCCCGTATCCGTATTGTATGCTCATCGAAATCGATATCCTCGATATCCATATTACATAATTCAGATACCCGGACCCCGGTCGCATAAATCGTCCTGACGATCAATTTATCCCGGGGATCTTCGATGGAATCGATCAGCCGAAGCACCTGGTTATGTTTCAGGTATTTGATATCCTGCTGCTTGATACGGGGACGATCAATTCCCGTCAGGGGATTTGCAGTAACCGCCCCCTGCGTATATAAAAAACGATAAAAGGAGCTGAGTGTCGAAATGATGCGATGATATGTCTTGGGCTTGTATGTTCTCATAGAAGAGACAAATGAAAGAAAATCCGTTACCATGACAGGAGTGACATCTACGCTGGTGTCGAGCCGGGCTTTATCGATATCTTTCCAGTAAATGACAAGTTTTGTCACTTCAGTGTGCCGGCGAAGCCAGACATAATAGCCAAAGTGCTTGATCACCTGTTCATAACTGTCAAGTGTGCGGGGAGAATAGTTACGCATCCGGAGGTAGGTACGGTATGATTTGAGCCACTCCGAAAAATACCCGCTTTCCATGCTCTATTCTTTTTTATCTCAAATAAATAAAGGTTTGCGCAGAATACCTATTCTGCGCAATATCCGATTTCCGTTTTTAAAACAAACCTAATAGATCACGCTAAACCTGAAATGCACGCTTAAATCCGATCTGAACCGGAATAAAAATCGCAAAAAGTCTCCGATTCTCAATCCAATGCAGAATATTACTCATCTACACCGTCTTCGAGATACCTTCCAGCATGTACCTAAATCACCAACACCCAAAAACCACCCCTGCAAAACAAGGGTTATTTCAGATCCGGAGTTACTTCCACCCATCAACACGGATAACTGCCAACAGAAACACGCTATGACCATCTTCCCCGGACCTTACCGGTACAGATTCATATCCCCCAAGGGAGATGTAAAAATTGTGACTGATACACACATTTCCCTTGAATATCCGGCGATTCCCATTAAGGAGATGACTCACGGTACCGATGAAAATAAAAAGTATCTATCAATAAAAATTACGTTGAAGAATCCTTTTCAAGTTGGGATTTGTGCCGGTAGAGGGTCGTATACGGGATATCCAGAATACGAGAGATTGCAGCAAGGGAAATATCTTTTTCCTGCAGTTCTTTGACCCGTTTCCAGGGAATCACCCGTTCTGGCCGGCCGAGATGCTTTCCCTCAGCCCTTGCCCGGGCAAGCCCTAATTTGGTCCGTTCGATCAGATTTTCCCGTTCACGATCAGCAACCCAGGAAAAGATGGAGAGCATCAGATCACGAAGTTTCGTATCATCAATACGACTCCATGATTCTGCCGGAGAGAGAGACCAGACACGAACCCCTGATTCCTCCAGGGCCCGGACCGTGTGCAACGTTTCAAGGAACGAGCGCCCTAAACGTGAGATCTCAAAAACATATAATGTAATAACATCGTCAGGAGGGCGAATTTTAATATACTCCATCATGTTTGAATAGCCCACACGGTCCTCAACAGGAGATATTCCAGAAATACGATCCACAAAGATGGAATCACGGGAGAGTCCTTCAGACACCAGCAGATTGATCTGGTTCTCAACATTCTGATCTTCCCGGGAAACCCGGACGTACCCAATCTTTATCATAAGTCTTGCCTTTTGACAAATATATGATAGCAAAAAGGTATAAGCATTTTGGTAATTATTAACACTCGTTTTTGGTAAACGTTTTTTCACAAAAACCCACCAAATTGGGATTCTTTTCAGGTTAATGGTATATCACACACATAATGTCGTTAACGTCCAACCGGAGGCCAATATGCAGGTTTACGATAACTCACGTCGTAGAACGAAATTGGCAGGATCAGATCTTCTGATGGAGATGCAAATGAGTGAGAGGATATTCACCAATGAAGATCTAAAACAGGAACTGTGAGATAATATTGGGGATATGAAAAGAATCCCCAAAGGTTCATTCCAATACAGAAAAAGGTGCTGCAACATCGTTCAAAGGGGGGAATTCACCAATAACATCCCCGTATGGATATTCTTCTATTAATACACAGGGATTCATCCGCACTCCCGCATTTTAACGGGGTGAAAGAGCAAATGTTGAGTGTTTCCACTTTGTAGTGTTCCCGACGAAAAGCGTTAACTGATGAGCGGCATCTTTGTGAAGTCAGACCTTGCTCTTCACCCGATAGCGTGGGCAGTTATCTGTAAAACCGGTGTCATCGATATTTCCAACACACCGATATAAACTAAAAAGGATTGCCCTGCCACATTCGACCTACGGGTCGACGTTGGAATCGTTTCTCGGCTGATTGGAGTTTCACTTTGACCCGGATAAGAAGTGTGTTTCTTGAGGATACGAGGACGTCCCTACAAGAACACAATGGATTGAAGGGGTGACTGATGCAACGGGCACCCTATGACGGATATTTCTCTTTACGTCGTAAATTTCGTTGTCCAAAAAACCGGGATATTGCCCGGGAAGACTGTTTAAGCCCGGTCATTTTTAGCCATAATCCATTCTCCAGGTCCTGACGAGGGACATTTGCCCATCACTCACTATCGTTTCGGAGAGGTCATACATCCAAATCTCTTGCATTTCGTATCCATTCTTATAGAATACGACAGAATGTGTCCAGATCACCATGGTCGCTTTCACCCACTCGAACCAGGGATGTAATTTATATCCACGTTCCAGAGCAAAACGGATTCAGGACAGGAATACTGGACGCTACACTCAAGGAAATACGGTAGTGAAACGATTCTGTTTTTATATCAGATCTCCAGTGGGAAATACAGTGCCTGCAACGCCGAGATACATACCCAAACACATTTTTCCGATCGCATCCATTCTCGAAAAAGCAATGGCATCAATGAGGGGCACCGTTCTCAAGAAAGGATTTTGATAGCATCAACACCACGGAAGAAGACACGCAATGTTCTTCATTGTTCTTCGACGAACACGTTTAACCCAAACACCCAATAAACCATATAATGCTATATAAAAAAAGGGCATTTGGATAAATTGTAACATACACTTGGAACGTCGTGATTCACGATGAGTCAAATATCTGAACACCGTGAGCAAAGTCACAACACACAAAATATTCGCTAAACATAGTAAACTGCAAAAGGATTGACCTGTTCGGCAAAGCTCACATCTTGCAGATATATTTTTTTACCAAAGGGAATCATTGGTAATATTGCGCTATGGCAGACAGTATCCAGATGTTGACACCTAAAGAAGTAGCAGATAGACTAGGGGTCCATCAAAAAACCGTTCATCTTTGGCTTCGCTCCGGAAAGTTACAGGGAATAAAAATATCCTACCGTGCCTGGAGAATACCAAGGGAATCCCTTGATTCTTTTATCGAATCCAATAGTAACAGATCGGGTAAACCGGAGGGAAAAATACCCATTGATAACAACCAGGAACAAAAGGACACGAGTCAGACATTACTCGTTCAGGATAAAAAGGAAGAGATCGTCACACCCCAATCCAAGATGAAATATTATATCCGCGATATCATGGGGGAAAAAACCCCCGATGACAAATAAAAACCAAAATAATTCAATACAAATGACATTTTCGATAAAATCTTTTTTTTAATAAGGTACTTCAGGAATCTTCAACCATAACGAGCAAAAAAACATCGGACGAATTCTTGAAGCATCATAAAGGGAACACCACTAACTTCGATCATCGGATAGGGGATCCGATCCCTATGTGTTGAATTCCCTAACCCCAGTAATTCTCTTAGCACGGATTACAGAAAAGCGTAAGATCTAACCTGACAGCGGACGCCGGATATGGTCACCATACAGCAAAAAAGCCAGCTGAATACGATGACATCATCCAGAAACGTTGCGATCCTGTACTTGCTGACCATCATTTTGTTCCTGCCCGGGAATATCCGGGTGTCACTTCGATAGATTTTCCTGGTCCGGATTCTACATGGTCCCGGAACGATTGACGAAGATGGGTTCCGGTTCTTCGAAGGTTCGGTTGGAGGGGAGGGGAGTTGCTGGATATCCACTATGTACAGAGAAAATTTTAGATGAGTATTGGGATCATACGATTTGTCTGGATTCAGGTATTCTCCAGACATATTTTTTCAGGCAGACCCTGCTGAAAAAAAGTGAGTGGGAGGTGAGGGGTCGATTGAAAAATTTTTGCCGGAGATCGATTGCGATGCTAAAATTGCACTGCTAATAATGGTGTAACTATTCACGTCAGGTTTTTGGCGGTAGTGTACACCACCAGGATTCACGGGGGAATAATTAGTGAAGTACTGAACCCCGGTATTCCGGCTCGCTGATCTCGTTAGTGTCTCCTTTCTATTTGACTCCAAAATCAAGAAAAGGAGACGCTGTAACGTAGATCTTTCAATCGTCGGTACGATTTGGTTTTAATTAGGATTTCCGCAGGCAGATTTTTAAGTATTCACAAGTTTGCTAAGGAACGTGAGGTCCCGAAAACAGAAAAAGACGGGCATAAAAAATCGCATCCCCGCCAAAGATAAATTTTACAGACGAAAAACGGTTCAATCCAAAGGCATTTTATAAAGAATAAACCTCATAATGCTATACAAAATATGCCAATTATGTACCCAATGCTCAAAACATAAGAATAAACCAACAGTGAGGATGTATAACCAATGGACGAGGGGAATATCCGGCAGGAAATCAACAAATATAAAAAATTCAAAAAGGTAGATGGTGCCACCTACCGTAAAGTGAATCACTTCTTACGGAAACGCACGTACATCACTGCACGGGAATGGGCACTTGCCCGGCTCTGTACAGATTTTCGGACATCAGGTGGTGCAGAGATGACGTTCATCGGAAAACACCTTCCGGAACTTGTTCCCTTCATGGAGGACACCTATACTCCTCAAGCGGTAAACCAGGCGCGCAATTCATTCAAGAAAAAAGTAAGGAAGGCAAGTGCAACTTTTTTTTATGGGGCAATGTGCGGCTTTTTTACAACCGATGAACTTGACGACCTGCTTTTTGAAGCCAGTGAAGTTGCACGGTTCCTCCTGGAAGTAGAAGGAACAACACTTGATATCGATGAAGAAATCGATATTGAAGATCGCATCACCACCGTAATGAGAAGCGTAGGGGAAGCAGCAAAAACCATACTTAAGACCCGGGGGGAGGATAATGATATCCCTGCGCCCGCAGTTGAAGCAGAAATCCAAAAGTCAGACCGACCGATAACCAATCCACAGATCATCGAGTATCCGGATTCCTTCCTGAAGACCGATGGAGTCTCCCTGTATCCACCCGATGAAAAGGAGATCAATACACCGATCCATGAGGTGGAGCAGGTAAAAGTCGATGATGCTGCAAGAGAAACAGATCAACAGAACAATAACCCTGACAATAAAAGTGATGGGGGGATACTTCCAGTATGAAGATCATTCAAGTCGTAGGCCGTTCGAATTCCGGGAAAACAACCTTCATTAAAAACCTGATTCCCGAACTCAAAAAAATCGGCACCGTTTCCGTCATAAAACATCTGGGAGATCATGACTATCATCTCGAAGAAGGAAAGGACACAACCGGTTTTTTTGAGGCGGGGGCAGATATTGCAGTAGGTATTGACGCATATAAATCCGTGATTGCACTGCGCAAGAACACTTTAGAAGATTCTTTGAGGATGCTTGCAGGACAAGAAATGGATTATACAGTAATTGAGGGCTTCAAACAATACCCCTTTCCGAAAATAGTGATTGGCAATCTTGAGATCGATAAATGCGTTCTTAATAACCCCACCGTAAGCCAGGTTATTGCCAATCTTGACCTTTTTGAAAACTTTCATACGTAACCCAACCGGGGAATTATACATGACAGCAGTGAAAATGCAAAAACAACTGTTCGGGACGAACGGCGTGAGAGGAGTCACCGGTACGGATATTACACCGGAACTCATGCTCACAGTCGGTCAGGCCCTTGGATCCATGAGGAAAGGACAAATTGCCGTTGGTCGGGATACACGGACATCGGGCGAATCCCTTATCAAAGCCATAAAAGCCGGCCTCCTCGCTATGGGATGTGACATGGTGGACTGCGGGATTCTCCCTACCCCCGCACTCCAGTATCTCGTCAAGGAGCACTTCGATGGAGGCGTAATGATCACTGCATCCCATAACCCTCCTGAATATAACGGGGTCAAGATCATCGAGCCTGATGGAACCGAAATGGGGGACGAAGAAACCATCAAACTCGAAACATTAATATTCAGCCGCTCATTTTCTCCCATAAGATGGGAGGATGCAGGCCGTGAATCAAATGCTCCCTACCTCATTCATGAGTATTGTTCATCAATATCAGGACATTTCCCGGACCACCCGGGAAACGGAATGACCGTTGTAGCTGATCCCGGTTCCGGCCCTGCCTGCCTTACAACCCCCACCATTCTCACTTCAATGGGATGCCGCGTCTTAACGATAAATGGCAAGATGGACGGAACCTTTCCCGGGCGACTTCCCGAACCATCAATTGAAGGACTTCGACCCTTGGCAGAACTTGTCATCAGCAGCGGTGCAGCATTCGGTGTGGCACACGACGGGGATGCAGATCGGGCGGTATTCGTTGATGAAACAGGAAAATTTGTTGAGGAGGACCAGCAATTTGCCCTTATCGCCCAATATATCTGCCGCAAGAAAAAAGGAACCGTTGTAACCCCGGTCAGTACCGGCCAGATTGTTGAGAAGGTAATATCCATGGAGGGCGGTACGGTAACATATACTCCCGTAGGCAGCATCTATGTCGCCAGGACAATGCGTTCACTGCTGGATGGTGGCGTAAATGTTATTTTTGGAGGCGAAGGTAATGGGGGCCTGATCTTTCCCGATCACCAGTTCTGCCGTGACGGCGGTATGACAGCAGCAATGATGGTATCCATCCTGCATTCGACCGGTAAAAAATTATCAGAACTCATCGATCAATTACCCAGAAGATATGTTCTCAAGGATAAGATCAAAACATCCAGAGGAAAAGAGATTATGGCGGGTATTAAGACCGCTTATTCTCATGAAAATATCAATCAGACTGACGGTGTAAAGATCCTCCGGCAAAATGCATGGATTCTCGTGAGAGCCTCAGGAACCGAACCGATAATCCGGATCATTGTCGATGCTGATGAGCCTGAAAAATGCCAGGAGTTTCATAAAGAGATCAAACAAAAAATCCTGATGTACGGATAAATTGGAACGAATCCGATATCGATATCATTTGCGGCCTGAAAACAAGTCTCTCTTTTTAGTACAATGCAAATCAATACATTTCTCAGCTATATTCAGGAACGATATCCCCAATAATGCGATATTTCTTGAAAATCGCCAAATATTGCCCATTATACCAAAAAAAATTAAATTTGAACCCGATTGGTATCAAAATATTTATTAATAATTTAATCTAATTCACAGTACTCATTCATCATCGCCCATTGTGAAACTATGGTTCAGTCCAGTGAGATTCTCGGAAAACTCCAGCAGACCCTTCCCAGGGATGTCTGGATGAGCATAGAAGCAGCTATGCCGGATATTATTACCTCAAATTCCGGGAGAAAATCTCAGAAAAACCTCCTCCGGGAAGTCAACAGGATTGTCATAGACACCTCAATAAAACGCAATAATGCCACATTATTAAACGTACTTCCGGAAATATCCGACGACGAAACCGACAACCTGTTCTCACAGGTCGTCAACCAGTACATCGGCACAAAAGAGGATCTCTGGTTCAAATCAATCTTTTCACTCTCAGAAAAACTGGGAAAGAAAAGTAACCAATCACGAATTTTTGCCAAACTTGCACGGGATCTTATTGATAAAGGAGTGTCCCGGTCAGATCCCCAGTTCATCCAAGACGGGATGACCATCCTGCAAAAGATCAGTTTCAGGAAATATCGATCCGACATAATGATCGATATTATACCCCTCCTTATTGTGTGGGCGATCACCACCCGGGATAAAACATATATATACACTTCCCTTGAGCTTATCGAAGAAATCGGCGATATTTCCAAACGGGCCGTCCTTCATTCAGAGCTTGCAAAGGCTCTTGCAACGATTGCGGTTCTGGAAAAAGATCGTCTATCTTTCTTCGACAGCATTAACCAGGCAACAGTGATCCACCAGAAAAACCGGAGGCATGACTGCCTTGCTTTCATCATAGAGAAAGGATCCAAATCCATTTTTGGAAGAGAGATGGCAGATGTACCGCTCTTTATAACCAATTTCCAGAAAGTTCCGCATGAGGCATATCTCGAGATAATCGGAGCCCTTACCGAACAGATGCTGGATCGGGTCAAAGACAAGAACCTGATTCTTGAAACACTCCAGACACTGTGCAAAAACAATCCTTCAGTTACAGAGATCCTCGTGCTGGATCTGTTAAAGAAAGCTGAACGATCCGGAGACCCATGGTTCCTTTCATCGGCACTGAATTTACAGCAACATCTGGTCAAATCAGAACAATATCCGATCCGGGAACTGGTCCGTGCCGGAATCGCAGTTGCTAAAAATGCACAAAATATGCAGATTCTGCTCGATCTGGTCCCATTAATCGATGAAAATGGGGAGCGTACGATATCGTCACGCATTTACCTGCAATTTACGCAGATTATGCTCATTTACAATGACTTTGGTTCTGCATTAGAAGTTTTTGAAAAAATAAGCCCGGAAATTGAGGGCACTCCACACTATGCTGACACCCTGACCCATCTGCTCAAAACGGGCGTCCTGAATGACAAAATCCCCCAGGTAAATACATTAATTCTGACGCGGATCAATCCCAAGATTGTAAATGCTTCAATTGCGCGGGCGGTTACGGAGTTGTGCAAAGAGGCCCCTCCTGAAGAGATAATTCACCATATCCCGTCAATTACCGATCTTCTTACGTTTCATCCACGACTGGATATTATACTGCTCGATTGCGTCAAAACTCTCGTTGATCGGGGTTTTCTGGACGCCCATGATCCCGATATACTCATTAACCTTGCCGATACCATTGGGGACCAGTCCATTAAAGAAAGAGCAATTTCCCTCATTGTAATCAAGATTGCCAAGATCGGGGTCCACGCGAGGAACCGGGATATGCTCCAGAGAGCCGTTGGACTTACCTGCGAAATTGAGGGGCAGGATACCCGATCAGCTGCATTAAGCAGCATCATCGACGAAGCGGCAATTCTTGCAGCCCAACAGGGAGACCTGGATCTCCTCTTACGGATGAAAATCTGGAGCAGCTCACTTCTTGAACCGGATCTGGCAACGTACGCATTGGCAAATATTATTGATGGGATTATAAAATATGCCCTCGACAAACGATCAGCTGAAGCACTGGAAGAGGCTTCCCGGATAGCACAGGAGGTTAATGATCCGGCTCTCAAAACACAATTACTGGAAAAAATAGCGGAAGGATTTGTGAAGATTGGGTGTATCCTTCTGCAGGATCCCCTTTATCCGGTACACGAAAACAGGATTACATCCGTCATCACGCCATTCGAACGTGGGATGGACATCATCAAGAAGAACAATAAATCCCACCAGTTATCCCTCAAAATTGCCTGTTTTATTGACATCATAATCTCATATTCCCAATCGAATGAAAATCCCGATTATGCAGTAATGCTGGCATTGTATGCATCGGAGATCTCAAACGCATACGAACGGGATGCCATGATGGCCAGGATCACCTCCAGCATGCGGGACAATATTCCTCATACAGGATCAACAGACCCGTACGAGATAATGGCAAATCACCTTTTCAGGAATGATATATCAAAAACAAATCCGGTCGTCCTCAATCTGATCTACCTGATCCTACAGAGGATACACGATCCATATGTGCGATTTTCCGGATTGTGTAATCTTGCAGACTCATCGATAAAATTGGGTGATATCGAGCGTGCACGCCAGCTGATGGATCAGATCCATGATAATATCGGGAGCCTGTTGGCTGAATACCAGAAAATATTGATCCTCGCCGATATGGCAACAATCTATTCTGACATCGATCCAAAAAATGCTGCAATGTACTTGCATCAGGGTATTCTGTTACTTGATAAGATCGAGCCGGAAAAAATATCGGAAGTAAGGCGCCAGATAGTTCTGTCTATCGTCAGACTGAATTCTGTTGCACCGGAGAATACATGGATTCAGGTAGCCTTGGACGTAGTCCAGAAGATAACCGATCCAAGAGAATACATCAGCTCACTGATCGCGGTCTATACCATGTTCGGTCACGACAAAGAGCAATGCAATAATCTCCTCAACATAATGGCCCAGGCAACAGAAAAAATTCATTCCCCGTACGAAAGGGCCTCAATAATAATCGACCTCGTCCCTCTAGCCCTCCAGGGCGATAATATTGAGATTTCCCTGAGTCTTCTGGCACAAGCTGAGAGCCAGTCCAGAAAGATCAACATACAGTATACCGCTGACATTATCCGGGAAAATATAACCCAGTTTTACCTTGTGCTGTACCAGAAATACAAGAATAAGAATATACTCGATCTCGCAAACCGGGTAATACATACCATCGACAACGAAGAAGTACGTATCCATCACCTCCTCCAAACCGGGCAAAAAGAACCGGTTGATGAAACCTCCCGGTATATGAAAATAAAGATCCTTTCAGAAAAAATGTTACGGGATAACCCCCATTCCAGTCAGATTGTATCCCTTGAACATCTCGTCAGATCGGTTGCTGACAGAGGGAAAGAAGCACTCTTTTTCTGCGACCTTGCCATTTTTTTTAAGAGAGCCGGAGAAGGAAAACTTGCCCAGAGGATGATACAAGCTGCAATAAAAGAGGCCAGGATCATCCGGCCGTTGTCCCGCCGATCCTATGTGATGTGCGATATAGCCCTGAAGATCTATGCTTCAGGGAGCGATGAGGCCGCACACGAGATCCTCGATTATGCCATAGATTCCGCAACCAACATCCGACAGGCATCAGTACGGGACGAGGTGTTTGACGAACTGGGACTGGCAATTAAAATAATGCAGGGAATGTAAGGATGAAAACCATTGAGATATTTATTACCGGGAGAGTCCAGAAAGTGGGATTCCGGGCATGTATCCGGAGAATTGCAACGGATCTGAAAGTGACGGGAACCGTCATGAATCTCTCAGATGGCAGAGTCCATATATATGCTTCAGGAGAGGCAATGATCCTTGAAAAATTTGTTTCAATGGTATACGGATGTCCCCGGGCAGTCATCCGGGATGTCCGTATTGTGGAAATTCCCCTGAAAAGTTTCGAGGATTTCTCCATAATCAAGGGAGATGGAAGAGTCAGTACTGCACTCTGAATTCAGCATTATTTTTCATCGAGTTGCAGAAACCAAAAACGTGCTCGTTGATTTTTTCCGTATTGATGGTTGTATAAAACAGATCGATCATCTTCCTGATGAGGTCTTCTGATAGAATACAACGAGTCGCAGTCAATTCAAAGTCAAAAGGGATAATGCCGTCTTTTGCAATCTGAAACACAAACCGGTCCACCATTTCCGCTTTGAGCGGCTCGATAAGGTCCTGGATCAAACACCCATTCCCCTCGTGTAACAACCCGATATCGGGATCCAGAAAGGCACCAATAACCGGGACAGAACATGCGCCATAGAGCATCGCATATCCAAACGACAGCATGGCATTGACGGGATCGGTATGGGGCCGGGTAGTCCGCCTCTTAAACCCCAAGTCGGGGGGAAGGTCCCGGGCCATGATCTCATAATACATATCAGAGGTCATGCGGTGAAGGCGTCGTATTTCATCCAGCTTGATCAAGTATACGAGCTCTTCCTGGGCATTTTTCAGGAATTCCAGTTCCCCCTCGTAAAACAGGTTCGTATTGTGTGCGTCCTGGATTCGTGTGATCGATAACAGCCGTGATCTAACGGATCCCTCTGCAATGGCGATAGCGTACCGGTGGCGGGGAATACTCTGCTGCAGCGCTTGCAGTTCAGAATCACCATGGTCCCCGGACGGCTGTATGGTCCCAACCGGCGATCCATCCGGATCGAAAAACGAGATATACACACCTTTTTTAACGAGTTGGGAGACCGTTGTTGAGTTGATAGTATGCCCTCCAACGATAAGGAGGTGCTTTAAAGAGTCAATAGGACAGGTTTCCGTGGCATTCTTTTTCTGCACTATGAGGTGCTTCTGGGTGGATTTTATATGGGCGCCAAAACCTGTGACTGACAGCCATGGATAATTTGTCACTATTAACCCCAAAAATTCCTATGGATTATCTATTAACTATCACACTTCGATTGATTAATTCATCGTTTTGCGATGTCGGTCTGATCCGTATATATTATTAATTGAATCATTGATTTATTTCCAGGAATTTTTAATAGAAATTTCTCCATTTCGGTGATTATAAACCGTTGCAGGCACCATAACATACACTTGTCATGCATTAGCATAACAAGGGTGGCAGATGTACTGGAATGAGAGGATAGAGACCCTGAAACCTGATGCCTTACGTGCACTCCAGCTCAAACGACTGAAAAAGACACTGAGCCTGGCGCAGAATATCGATTTTTACCGCAGCCAGTTCAAGAGTGCGGGCATCCAGAAAACATCCATAAAAAACCTGGATGATATTACAAAAATTCCCTTCACCAGGAAGCAGGACCTCAGAGACGGATATCCGTTTGGTTTTTTTGCAGTACCACTTAAACAAGTGGTTCGGATTCACACAACATCAGGGACAACGGGAAAACCAACGGTTGTCGGATATACAAGAAAGGATCTCGATACGTGGTCAGATTTGATCGCCCGTAATATGACCATGGTGGGCATAACCGATGAGGATATCTTCCAGAACATGGTCAATTATGGCATGTTCACCGGGGGGCTCGGGTTCCATTACGGTGCAGAAAAGATCGGGATGACCGTTATTCCCAGTGCAACGGGCAATACAAAACGGCAGATCGAGATGATAAACGATTTCGGAGTTACCACGATCCATTGTACACCCAGTTATGCCATGCACCTGTCAGAAGTGGCCGAAGAGATGGGTACATCACTTGACAGCCTGAAAACAGGAATTTTCGGGGCAGAGTCGTGGTCCGAGAGCACCCGGAAAACCCTCGAAAACCGGCTGGGAATCACAGCCTATGACTCCTATGGGTTGAGCGAACTGTTCGGCCCCGGTGTGGCGTTTGAATGCCCCGAACGGGACGGCCTCCATATCTGGCACGACAGCTACCTTGTTGAGATCATCGATCCAAAGACCGGGGAGCGGGTGGCTGACGGGGAGCGCGGGGAAATGGTGGTGACACCCCTGGTAAAAGAAGCAATGCCCCTGCTGCGATATCGGACCGGGGATATCACGATGCTGATGGAGGACGGGTGCCTGTGCAGGAGAGGGAAAAAGATCGCACGGATTACCGGCAGGAGCGACGATATGCTCGTTATCCGGGGCATCAATGTGTTCCCGTCGCAGATTGAGCATGTGCTTCTCAGAATTCCCGAAGTAGGCAATCAATTTATGGTATATATCGACAGAATAAATCATCTGGACGAGATGACCGTCGAAGTGGAGATCAACCGGGACGCATTCAGTGGCGAACTGGCAGATCTTACCAGGCTCCAGAAAAAAGTGGTCAAGGAACTGCGAGATAGCCTTGAATTGCGGACAACGGTCACCCTTGTGGAGCCGGGATCGCTTCCCCGGTTTGAAGGAAAAGCCAAACGAGTGATTGACCGGAGAGGGGCAGAATGACATACTGGGATCCGCGAATCGAGACGATACCCCAAGCAGACCTCAAGAAGATGCAGTATAAATTACTGAAAAGTCTTGTCTACCGGCTGTATAGTTTTTCACCATTTTATCGCGACCGCATGAAAGAGCAAAAAGTGCATCCGGATGACATCCGTGACCTTTCGGATGTAAAAAAACTGCCATTCATGTTCAAGCGGGATCTGCGGGATAATTACCCCGACAGGATCTTTACGGCATCGCAGGAAGAACTGGTCAGGTACCACGTGTCCTCGGGAACTACCGGCAAACCAACAGTTGTCGGGTATACCCAGAGCGATCTGGATGGATGGTCAACCTCGCTTGCCCGGGGCCTCACCTCAATTGGTCTGGGCAGGGGAGACGTTATCCAGGTGAGTTACGGATACGGCCTGTTCACCGGGGGCCTCGGTCTTCATTACGGTGCAGAAAGGATCGGGGCTACTGTTTTACCCACCAGTGTAGGCAACACAGAACGCCAGATCGAACTCATGCAGGACCTGAAAGTCACAGCCATAGCCTGCACTCCATCCTACCTGCTCCACATCGGTGAAGTTGCAGAGAAAATGGGAGTAAGTATAAAAAACGACACCTGCCTCAAGACAGGGATCCTGGGTGCCGAACCCTGGACCGAGAATATGCGCATTCGGATAGAAGAATGGCTGGGGATAAAAGCCTTCGATATTTACGGTACCAGCGAACTTTCCGGGCCGATGTTCACGGAATGCGCCGAACAACAGGGATTCCATATCTGGTCGGATCTCGCCCTTGTAGAGATCATCGATCCGAAAACAGAAGAGCCTCTCGAACCGGGGGAGAAGGGTGAGGTTACCATCACCATGCTCCAGAAAGAAGCCCTACCCATGATCCGATACCGTATAGGGGATATCTCATCTATGGAAGACGGGGTCTGCTCCTGTGGAAGAACCCACCCACGGATCCAGCGTATCCAGGGAAGGGTGGACGATATGCTGATCATCAGGGGCATCAATGTCTTCCCATCGCAGATTGAACACACGCTGATGACCATACCAGAGGTCGGGCAGCATTTCCAGATCGTTGTCGAGCGCAAAGGGGCCCTTGACGACATGCTGGTACGGGTCGAACTCAACAAGGGATCATTCAGTGACAAGATCAATGATCTCATGCAGGTGCGGCGGATGGTGGAACACCGGCTCAGGAACGCACTGAACGTGAACGCTGAGGTAGAACTGGTTGAACCCGGTTCATTACCACGATTTGAGGGAAAGTCGAAAAAAGTCATAGACAAGAGGTCGATGTAAATGGACACGCAGAAATTTGTGATCAGGCAGATATCGATCTTCTCCGAGAACCGCCCGGGAAGGCTTGCAGCTATTGCTCATGCACTGGGAGAAGAGAAGATCAATATCCTGGCATTCAGTATTGCCGAGGCAAACGGTTTTGGAGTCGTCAGGGCTCTCGTGGATCATCCGGAGAAAGCCCACGATAAACTCCAGTCACTGGGATTCAACATTGCATTTACGGATGTAATAGCCGTAAAAATGAAAGACAAGCCGGGCGGGCTCTACGAAGTTGCAAAGATCCTCGGTGATGCTGGTATCAACATCGAGTATTCGTATGCATACTCAGGAAAGGAAGGAGCAGTGCTGATCCTCCGGGTGGATCATGTTGACGAAGCAATAAAAAAGATCAACAATTCCGGGGCTGTACTCCTGGAGAAGTCCAGTTTCCACGGATAATTTTTCACCTCTTTTCCCATTTTATTAATTCAGAAACCGTAGAAAGCGTGCTCCCCCGCCGGATCTCTTCCCGGATCCGTTCCTCGTTCTTCCGGACTTCCAGAGCCCGCCGGGCTACTTCATACGCACGCGCTGCGGGAATTACCACGACCCCGCTCTCATCCCCGATTATCCAGTCCCCGGGGGAGACCTGTTGACCGCAGCACCGGATCTCCGCGTTGATCTCCCCAAATCCTTTGGGCTCCCCGGCATTGGGCACCACCGCTTTTGCAAAGAGCGGGAATTTCATTGCCCGAATATCGTCCACATCCCGGACGGCACCATCGATGACAACCCCGCTGATACCCTTGCTCATACAGCTCCACGTAGCAAGTTCCCCCCAGGGAGCCACGTGGGTGCACCCGTCATTGTTTATGACAATGACGTCCCGTCTTTGTGCGACATCTATGGCCTCAACAGGCTTTGCCCAGTCACCGGCAACCGTCTGCACGGTAACGGCTTTTCCAGCCATTTTTACATTGCCGGAAATGGAGATGAGATCCTGCATGGCACCTTTCCGGTGCATCGCATCGGTAACGTTCGGTGAGGAGACCTGCATCAGAAGATCGTAAATTTCCTCATCCCGCGATCGTTTCTCCTGACGAATAAGAGAGGGGTTATCCATCTCCACCCGGATCCGTTGCGTGGATTTCGTCACATCCGCAGAACGGGTGATCCATCCCCCGACGATCACGATATCCGCACCACAGGTCACTGCCTGACCGGCCGTTGCTACGTCAATTCCGCCGGCCACGGCAAGGGTGATGTGGACCTGATCGGACAGAGATGTAAGAAGGTCGATCGAACTCTTCCCGATCATCTGCTGATCGATCCCTACATGGGCACAAATGATATCAACACCCAGCGATTCCAGCTGGCACGCACGGGATACGGGGTCCGCGACATTGATCAGGTCGGCCATGAGCCGCGTCCCATAAAGACGGGATGCCCGGACCGCTTCGGCAATAACGGAATCATCGGCATCGGCAAGGATGCAGACAATATTTGCACCCGCTTTTGCCGCCATTTCTACTTCCAGGGTCCCGGTGTCGGCGATCTTCATATCCGCCACAATAACCCCATCCGGAAACATATCCCGGAGTGCCCGGACCGCAGTCATACCCTCGCTCTTGATGAGAGGTGTCCCGACTTCAAGCCAGTCAGCCCCGCCATCAAGGGCTTCCTTTGCGATCTGCAACGCCCGTTTTAATTCAAGGATATCCAGTGCAACCTGCAGGACCGCTTTTTTCATGATCAGTGATCTGATGTGCCACATGTTTAATAATTACGAGAACTGTATTGCCAGCGAGGTTCAGAATAGCCTCATCAAGATATTCCAAAGACAGGACCAACGACCAGATATGGGGGAATAACAACAAACTAAAAAAAAATTATTTTTCCTCATATTTTTCAGCGAATACAAGAGTATTCATAGCCTTCTTCTTTGCAATCGGGACTTCTGCCGGGTATCCCGCTGCCACGAGGGACACCAAGGTATATTTCCCGGGAACCTTGAGCAAGTCTCTCACCGGTTCCGCATATGCTTTTTTGTCCCCGGCAACCCAGCAGGAACACACACCATATGCCTGAAGTGCAAGGATCAGGTTCTCGGTCGCCGCACAACAGTCCTCAAGATAATACGTCTCATTCTTTTCACCAAAAACTGCAAAACAGGCTGCGGAATCTGCGATAAACTTCCCGTGCTCGGTGAGTCCGGCAATCTTTGCAAGAGTTTCTTTCTGTTTCACGATGACGAACAGGTAAGGCTGGTGGTTCATTGCAGTCGGGGCAAACACGGCACATTCCAACGCGTCCTGAATTACATTGTCATCGATGGGATCGGATTTGAACTTCCTTACGCTATGACGGGACTTGATTATTGTAGTAACTATGTTCATACACCGGAATGGGTAATGAGGGAAGATAAAAATTGGGGCAGGGAATTTTAATTTCTCTTACAATAAACAATGGCCCCGATAATAAGGGAAATACCGGCAAGAACAAACTCAAACCCGGGTGTTTTGGTGGGTGAAGGGGATACAGGGACCGATGTAACCGGAGTGGATGGCTCAACGGTTGTCTGCACGGTTGTTGGCGGGACTGTGGGGGAAGTTATCTGCGGTGTGGTTATTGTTGTGGTCGGAGGAGTTGTTGTGACCGGAACGGTTGTTGCACGGGTAGTGAGCTTTGTTGTAGCGGTTGTTGTAGGGGCAGTAGTCTGCACTTTTGATCCGATCAGGGGGTTTTGATCCTGGTTCAGGAGGCTGATTTTTCGGGAAATGGTTTTCCCGGTCTGCTCATAGTTATCTTTCATTTTATTCGTATTGCATTCAGCCCAAATCCTGTACGACCCGGGGGCATAGTTTGCACGATTTCCGGTATCCCAGATCGAATCCGTGGTATAGGGAGTTGAACTAATGGGGATATCCACAATAGATACCGGGGTCCCGGCAGAATTGATAAGCGAAGAATATTCCCCACCACTCGGGGGTTGTACCTTGATAGTAATGAGTGCCGGTGAAGAGCGCTGGGAGTTTATCTGAGCCAGGTTTGTTTCGATCCTGAAGCGGATAACATCCCCGGTCGGAACCCACTTGTCCGTGACGTCTACGGTCACCGTGGTATCTTCAACCCGCAGATCGATCTGGGGATCTGCAACATTAAAGGCAATCCCATCCGCGCTTCCTGAAGAGTCCAGCCGGTACCAGTTACCGGGATACCCGGAGAACTCTGACGGGCTGACCATGAATGAATTCATTCGCGAAGATACATCGATGGTTTGAGTCGGTGCGGACCCGCGAATATCTGCACCTGATGCCCACCAACCGATTTTGGTATCCACGGATCCCATTGCGGGGGATATGTCAAGCCCCTGTTCACCAAGAAACACGGTATTACCGGCACTGATGGTACTGATTGCCCCCTGGGCGGACACTATTAAAAACAGGGTGCCCAGGAGCAGGATAGTCAGGATCTGTACAGATTTGCTCATCATAATGATCATCGTTTTTTTTCTCAATATTTATACTTAACAAGACGGGAACCTGCAAAGGAAAAGGTACATGGACATCAGCCGCAGAGATTCTGGAGCGCCAGATAATCAATGGTTCGAGGTATTAAGGGTCCAAGACTCCTCAAACAGGTATTCCAGATCTTTTCAGAAAGATTATTGGTAACCGCCAGGTAAAGACAGGGATAGAATGCGCGGAGCAAGCTAAAAACGTTGAACAAACGGACGGTGATCGTTTTCAATTAAGGTCCGGTTTATCCGGATCAATTTTTCAATCAAGGTTCGATCGATCTGCGAACGGTTTTCGATCGCGATCGTGATCGCGATGAAAATTTTTCACGCAAGGTATGATTCAAAATTGTCGTTTTCCAATCCGTACGAAAGACCGGCATTTGCTTTTTGGAGGTCACACTCTTTTTGCAGGGGAACGGAGCAAATAGCATGAAGAGAACGTCAGGAACGCCTTTTTTAAAACAAATCCTGACAAAAAGGATGGGCCCGGCCGGATTCGAACCGGCGACCTCCGCCGTGTAAGGGCGACGTCATAACCGACTAGACCACGAGCCCGATAACCTATTAATGTCGTTGTTGGGATTAATTAACATTGTTGATATTGCCTTTAATGAATTTCGCACCGCGGGCTTTTAGAAAGCACCGCTTTAAAAAAGGATTATTCTTTCTTTGGCGGGAGCTTGATGTCGATCCCGTATTTTTCAGCATTGCGGTCTGCGATTGCCTGGATGGCAGCAATCTCAGCGTCCTGCCGCTTGGGCTTGAAGAGGTGGCGGAACCGCTTCTGGGTCTTGAGGTATTCCTCAACGGGTTTCCGGACCACCTTCTTGGCTTTTGTGACCTTACCGTCGATCATCTCAAAGTTCACCCAGAGGCCGGTCTCGATGGCGAGTTTTGCGATTGCAATGGTCTGGTCTCCCTCGAATCCCCAGCCGGTACAGCACGGAGCATGGACCTGCACGTAACAGGGCCCGGGGGTGTTGATCGCTTTCTCCACTTTCTGCATGAGGTCCGCCGGATAAGCAATGGATGCGGTTGCCACGTACGGCGCCCCGTGCGCTGCAAGGATCCCCGGCATGTCCTTCTTGGGCCGCTTGTTGCCAAAGGAGTGCGAACCTGCGGGACTCGTGGTGGTACTGGCATCGTAGGGGGTTGCCCCTGACCGCTGGATGCCCGTGTTCATGTAGGCTTCATTGTCGTAGCAGACATAGGTGAAGTCATGGCCGCGCTCAAAGGCGCCGCTGATGGAGATCATCCCGATATCGAACGTTGCTCCGTCACCGGCCATGATCACGATCTTCTCTTTCCTGCCCTGTTTCTTGAGCGCAGCATCAATACCCGATGCGACTGCTGCCGCGTTCTCAAAGAGGGAGTGGATCCACGGCACTTTCCAGGCCGTCTCAGGGTATGGTGTTGAGAAGACTTCCATGCACCCTGTTGACGAGACAAATATTGATTCGGGCCCGGCCGCTTTTGTTACCAGCCGCCCCACAAGTGCAGCCCCACACCCTCCGCAGGCCCGGTGGCCGGCATCGAAGAGTTCACAGGTATTGCATTTCTCCGTCATGATCTAAAGCACCTCCTTTCTCAAGCCAATGAACTGGTCGCCCTGTCCCTTCTCAAGAAGGGCAACGATCTCCTTGATATCGCTCTTCCGCACGTCCCTGCCGCCAAGGCCAAGGATGTAGCCTTTTACGGGGATGGTCAATCCATACAGGGCATCCTTGATTTCGAGGGCGAGCGCTCCTTTTGCCCCGAGCGATATATTCTTGTCGAGCACTGCCACCCGCTTTGCGTGGGCAAGGGCCTTTTTCACGTCTTCGGTCGGGAACGGCCGGAAGACACGGACCTTGAGGAGGCCGACCTTTTTACCGGCAGCCCGCATCTCATCGATGGCGTCCTTGGTTGTGCCGCAGATGGACCCCATGGCAACGATCACGGTCTCGGCATCTTTCAGGAGGTATCCTTCGGTCAGGGCACTGTAGTCCCTGCCGAACAGGGTGGCAAATTCCTTGCCCGCTTTGTGGATCACTTCTTTTGCCCGTTTCTGGGCTTCGTCCATCTCGTACCGGAACTCTAGGTAATACTCAGGGGTTGCGTACATGCCGAAGCTGATGGGGTCTTTGGCATCCAGGCGCTCATCCGGTGCAAATTTCGGCAGGTAGGTATCAACTTGTTCCTGCGTGAGCGTATCAACGGGCTCGTACGTGTGGGAGAGGATGAACCCGTCAAAGCAGACGAAGGCGGGCAGCTGGATGCTTTTGTCCTCCGCAACACGGTATGCGATGTAGTGGAGGTCAGTTGCTTCCTGGTTGTCCTCGGCATAGAACTGGAGCCAGCCGGCGTCGCGCAGGGAAATGGAATCCTGCATATCGTTCCAGATCGAGAGGGGTGCTCCCATTGCCCTGTTGGCGATGGACATTATGATGGGAAGACGCATGCCGGCAGCATTGAAGACTACCTCGGCCATCAGCATGAGGCCCTGTGACGTTGTTGCGGAGTAGGTTCTTGAACCGGCGGCGCTTGCACCAACGCAGGCCGAGAGTGCCGAGAGCTCGTTCTCAACCGTGATATATTCTGCATCGAGCGTGCCGTTTGCAACAAAATCGGCCAGCGCCTCAACGATATGGGTCTGGGGGGTGATCGGGTACGCCGAGACCACCTGCGGGCGGCAGAGGCGGACTGCATCGGCAACTGCGTGCGATCCTTCGGTAATTTCCAGCATTTACTTTTCCTCCAGTTTCATGGTTATTGCGTCCTTGGGACATTCGGCAGCGCAGATCCCGCAGCCTTTGCAGTAGGCATAATCGGGGTCAAAGAATCCCTCGGCATCCTCGTTGATGCAGCCTTCGGGACAGAGGGTTGTGCACATCCCGCACTTCGAACATTTCTCGTGGTCGAAGAGCGGCTTGAAGACCCGCCACGATCCGGTCTTGTTGTCCCGCGATTTTCCGGGTCGTGCCCGGCAGCCAACAGCGAGCGCCATTATGCTGCCCCCTTGACGGTATCAAAGGCGATCTTTGCGGCAGCAATGTTCTTGGTTGCAAGTTCCCCCGGGAAACGGTGCTTCAGCGCATTTTCGAGTGCCGTGAACTGGATCTCACCGGTTGCTGCTGCAAACGCCCCCATGAGTGAGGTATTGGTGATCGGGAGTCCGATTGCCTTGAGGGCGATGGTGGTGGCATCGATCGTGATGAGTTTTACGCCATCCGGAACTTTGTAGTCCGGTGTCTTCTCCGTGTTGACGATCACGATACCGCCCTTCTTTACTCCCATGAATACATTGACATCCTTGATCAGGGTGCTGTCCTGGACGATGATATAGTCCGGCTCGTACACCTGGCTCCGGAGCCGGATCTTCTTGTCATCGAACCGGACAAATGCCTGAACCGGTGCCCCGCGCCGCTCAACGCCAAACGCGGGGAATGCCTGGGCAAAGACGCCACCCTGGAAGGCAGCGACAGCAATTAGTTCGGCAGCAGTGACTGACCCCTGGCCACCCCTGCCGTGGATACGTAGTTCTCTCAAGGAAAATCCCTTGTTAATCTTACATGATAAATCAATATAAATCTAGAGATTCGTATCGAGCCCAAGGATAGTTTTTCTCCCGGAAAAGACGTCCCGGGCGATTTTGGATAATCCCCGCGAAGCACACCATTCATCGTAAACTGCCACATTGCAGCCTAAAAGGGACTTAACTTCCGGTGCGATGAGTGGTGCGAGACTTCCGGCAAGCGCGATGGGAGCGCGGGGATTGAGGAGACGCAGCGCGGCGCATTCCATGGCTGCGAACAGGGCAACTGCTGCCATCCGCTCATCCTCCGGCAGGGAAAAATTCACCCCCGCGTGCTGGAACGCCTCGTTGGCCGTGCATTGCCCTTCATCGATCTTCCGTATGGCGTCCACATCCAGGGCCCCGTGCTGGGTGCCCGGGGCAAAGATGCAGGCATCGAACGCTCCTATGAGTTTTCCCCCGGAAACAAGAAGCGATACCGTGTTGGAGCTCACGTCCGATATGATTGCATCGTCCCCCAGTTTTTCACAGACTTCGTAAGCAATCCCGATCTTCTCCGGGCTCGTCTGGTGGGAATAGACCTTGAACCGGGGGTCCGTGGGAGAACCCCGGTGAAGGCCGGGGATAACGATGGCAGGAATCCCGCTTGCGGCAACTTCATCATAGACCCGGGTTCCTCCTCCGATGTGTTTTCCCGCTCCCTCGCGGCTGACAAGGCCCCGGTCTGCGAGTTTTCCGATTCGGGTGATCTTCGAGAAATTATCCCCCATGGAATAGCAGACCGCGATGCCCTCAATTTCATCGATGGGACAGATTCGGGCAAGATCGGCAATGACAAACTCCTTAGCTGCCTCGCGCGAGATCTTGAACTCGCATTTGTCGTCGGCAAACCGCATCGCGGAAGTGCCGTGATCGATCCCGATGAACATAGCAGTAATCCTATAGCATGGATGACATATTAGGTAGTGATGTTTGATGTGGTGACAGGCGGAGCCGGGTTCATCGGCTCCCATCTGGTGGACACGCTCGTTGCGCAGGGCAACGAGGTCCTCGTGATCGACTCCCTCTGTGCCGGACACAGGGAGTCGATTGCCCGGCATATCGATGATAACAAGGTACGGTTCGTGCAAAAAGACCTGCTTGGCAATGGCTGGCAGGAGTCAATTGAAGGAGCGGACCGGCTCTTTCACCTCGCGGCTGACCCCGATGTGCGGCAGAGTGCGGTCAACCCCGACCCGACCATGCAGAACAATGTTATGGCCACGTACCGGGTGCTCGAAGCCATGCGCCTTCACGATGTCCCCGAGCTGGTCTTCACCTCCACGTCAACGGTTTACGGCGATGCGACAGTCATCCCGACGCCAGAGAATTATACTCCGCTTGAACCGATCTCGATTTACGGGGCGAGCAAACTTGCCTGCGAGGCTTTGATCTCTGCGTACTGCCACTCGTTTGGCATGAAGGCCTGGATATTCCGGTTTGCCAACATCATCGGGGAACGAAGCGGTCACGGCGTTATCACCGACTTCATCCGGAAACTTGAGGAGAATCCAAAGGAACTCGAAATCCTTGGCGATGGGAAGCAGACCAAGTCCTATCTTGAGATCCACGAGTGCATTGCGGCAATGCTCTACGCTACCGGGAAGGCCCGGGGTACGGTTAACACCTTCAATATCGGTTCCGAGGACTGGATCGATGTGAAGAGCATTGCGGAGATCGTGACTGATGAGATGCACCTACCCAATACAACGTTCCGGTTCACGGGCGGCGACCGGGGCTGGGTTGGCGATGTGCCGAAGATGCAGCTCTCCATTGAAAAGATCAAGGGTCTCCGGTGGAAGCCGCAGACCGGGTCCCGCGAGAGTGTCCGGATCGCTGTTCGGGATCTCCTTGTCAACCGGTGAGATTGTTATGAAATATATCGTTGTTCTCGGTGACGGCATGGCGGACGAGCCGCTCGCAGAGCTCGGCGGCAAAACCCCGCTCGAATCTGCAAAAACACCGAATATGGACCGTCTCGCCCGCGAGGGGATCTGCGGGATGCTCAGGACCATACCTGATGGGTTCGAGGCCGGCAGTGATATCGCCAACATGTCGGTTCTCGGGTATGCCCCGGAGAAATACTATACTGGTCGCGGTCCGCTCGAAGCCCTGAGCATGGGGGTTGACCTTGCCCCGGGCGATGTGGCATACCGCTGCAACCTTGTCACCATTGCGGAGAACACTATGGTGGATTTCTCAGCGGGACACATCTCAAGTGAAGAGGGAGCGGGGCTCTTCGAGTCCCTCCAGCAGGAACTTCCCGAAGTTATGGTTCGGGCCGGGGTCAGTTACCGGAACCTGCTTGTGGTTCCCGATGGCAAAGGCGCCGCCTCCACCCCTCCGCACGACATTGTCGGCCAGGGGATTTCCCCCTTCCTGCCCAAAGGTGGCGATGCCGACCTTCTTATCCATTGCATGAGCGAGAGCCGGATGGTTTTCGATAACCACCCGGTAAATGTTGCCCGGGTGAACGCCGGGAAACGTCCGGCAACCCGGATCTGGCCGTGGAGCGGTGGCCACAAGCCAGCGTTCCCGCTATTCGAGAAGAAATACGGAAAGAAAGGGGGGATGATCTCGGCAGTGGATCTCCTCAATGGGATTGGCCGCTGCGCGGGAATGGAGATCATCCGGGTTCCCGGGGCAACCGGCTACCTTGACACGGATTATGGTGCGAAAGCCCGCTATGCCCTCGACGCAATCCGACATCTTGATCTCGTCTATCTCCACATCGAGGCCCCGGACGAGGCCGGGCACCTGGGAAGTATCGAAGAGAAAGTCAGGGCGATTGAGAATGTGGACGGGGTTGTCGGGACGATCCTTGACGGGTTCGATGGCGTTGTAGCCGTGCTCCCCGATCATCCCACGCCGATTTGTATAAAGACGCATTCCCGTGACCCGGTTCCCTTTGCGGTCCGGGGAAAAGGCACGGACGCAACCGTTCAGTTCTCGGAGAAAGAGGCCCGGTCGGGAAGTGCAGGAACGAAAAACGCGGTGGATTTCCTGGATTATCTCTTCTCGTGAAGAGTCAATATGGGTGTGGCATCAGACCCCTGCGTCATCATCACATCAGTGGGGGTAACTTTCATCATCTGCCGCGCTCTTACAGAGAACTCTATATTATTCTGAGTTTAAAAATATCTATTTTGTTACAACTATTGGAAAATTTTTGCCTTTATCCCGATTTGCATAACACACTTCTACCCCTTTCTCGAAACTGATGATCAAGAGTTCTTCAAGATCATCAGCAACCCCCTTCTTTAGTAATTCATACGTTAAATATTGCATTTTGGGATGAAGGGATTTTACATATTCTTCCGGATTTTTTAGGGCTGGGAACGCTGTGATCCATTTCATACCCTTATTACATTCTTTAAAGTATTCTTTTAAAAGCTGGTGTTGATTTAGTACATCCATAGCCGCATATAAACGATGTTCCAGATTTTGTATTTCAATGATTTGGTGAAAATACTCTTTTTTATAACCTTCTTCAGTAAGGGTAGGTGTTTCAGCATCGGAACTATACTGATAATATGTACGCTCTTTCTTGGGTGTTTTCAAAGAAGAATCTTTAACGATTTTTTTACGAATTATCTGATATTTCTCCATTTTTTTTAAGAGATAGATCCATCTTGAATTTTCAATTTTAAACTCCGAACCCATCTCGTGTTCAATGTCAGCAAGCGCAATAAAATCCCACCCCCACGCATATTCTGGCCTCATGAGAATTTCACGTAATTTTTTCGCTTGTTTTACACCCTTACCTTTACACGATTTAATAAACAGATTCCATGGAATATCTTTTTCAGGACGACCTTCCGAGATTTGTTCAACCATATTTTGACGATTTAGATATTTTGGAGAACCCGCCATAGTTACACTTCATTTATTACTTTGAGACTATTTCACCCCGCAATAATAATACCTATTATGGAGGGGTGAAAGTGCCCCTCCTGGTGAAAAATGGTATCAGTAACAATCGTAAAATGTGGGGTTGAATACATCCATACTAATGCGAGTATTCGCCGGGAGCTCCGGGACCTAGCCAAAGAGCAGGGCGTATCAATGTCTCGTGTTCTGGTATCAGCACTTCAGACTTATAGGGTATTTTTAAAAAATTTAGAGTGAATGAAAGAAAACGTGAGATCCATTCCAGAGGTCAAACCTTTGTGAATACTGCCTCTCATGTTAAAACATCAATTTTACTTAGACCTTCGGGACCAAATTGAATATTCTTTATTTCGACATAGATTGAACTAAATCCACCGAAGACTTGACAGAATATGTTAAAGGCCCGGAAACCCCCCGCGTGGCAGAGGTATATCGATTTCTGGGGCAGTATCCATATGGAAGATTTTTGCATACATCCAGACGCAACGCAAAAATTGATTTTCATCTCCATTGAAGAAATCTGATCCTTTGATTTTTTTACCAATATTCATTAAGTACGCTTTAACAGGGTCGGGAAATTTCATTTTCACACCTTCTCTGCTGAAACCGCCAGAGTGAATCCATACACGGGACCACAACGGATTGGAAGGTGATGTTACCACCTCATCATGTGCATTTAGATATGAAAGCCCGGATAAGTATTCAAAAACATCAAACGCTGAATCAAAATAGATCTCGCTTGGGATAAGCGGTTTGATAATATTGTGGATAACTTTGGCGGGATAAGAAATAGGATCCTCTCGTACTCCGAATCTTTCTAAACAAAAATCAAGTATCCATTGTTCACTTGTCCATAGAACACTCCAAAAATTTACATCTTCAATGTATGGAAAATATTTCCAGGCAAACAACAAATCAGGATCATATTTCCTTTCACGTGGTTTCTCCAAAATCGCTGAAAGGCTGTTAAAGTTCCCTTTATGGACCGCTGTGATTCCTGAAGCATAGATGACAAGTAATGCCGGGTAGAGCCGTAATTTACTGAGATATTCGTTTAACTTCGTTCCATAAGTTCCACTAATTCTTTGTCCGTCATGAAGAAAAGAGGGTTCGACTGCCTGTAAATTGATTAACCGATCAATTGTTTCAGTTATTAAATCTGAATAAGTTCCATTGTCATAATAGGATATTGTTGCAACCATCGCAACGAGTGGAGCAGATATTCGTTCAACTTCTTCCAACCGGTTCTTAAAACACGTTTTTCCATCAATCGGACCTTGAGGGACAAAATCAGAACGATTAACTTCTAAAATGATCCGATCCGTTTCATCGTGAAGAAGGTCGGATAAAACCATTTCAGGTCTAGGATCTCTAAATGCATCCTTGGCCTTTTTGATGGCACTTTCCGCAGAAAGAGGAGTGATTCTGTCATGTCGCCGGAATATATCGATTCTAGATTCGAGACTCTCAAAAAACTCATTTGCTGAAATAATTCCTATAGTCGAGAGATTTAATTTTGATCTGATTTCTTCCGGAATTGTCTCGGGAGATTCCCTAGTGCACCAAAAGATCGCAAATCTTCGAGTCCTTTCAGAAGTTAAAATTTTTACAAGACCGGTATCGTGTTTCCCAGACCATCCACAAATGACCAATCCATATTCTGAAAAGATACGATTTAAATAATCTGAAATATTTTCATCATATGTGATTAGATCTTCCGGGGTTATCCTCAAAAAGGTGGTAGGATATCTTCCGTTAACCATTACAATCCGACACTGATCTCCAGCGACTTCCATCAATCTAAGATCGCTTTCGTGAGTAATGACAACAGGAGTTTTACCTGTTTCCTGTTTTACTGCGTCTTCAATAAGTGGATCGAAATTTGTTGTAATGATCATACTGATTATGCCGTCTCTAACGAGCCGTGCTATGGTTTTATGCGCCGAAGTTGGTTCAAATTCGAGGGGTTTACCCTGGCCATCATCTGGTTCAAAATAATGACGGAGAATTGCTTCGCGATCATTGTCGGATTTCGCTACCTCCTCAATTATCTGAGTGAACGTCGGAGCTCTCCCGTCGTGCGTTTCTTTATACCAATCTAGAGGGTTTTGGCCGGATTTTATCCCTTTCCCAGCGATTTGGCGAATCAGATCATCAGTGATTTCCACAGCAGTGGGAATGCCTGCAAATTGAGAGAGACCAGAGCCAACGAGGAGTGCATATCTTCTTGGAGAGTTATGAAGGGCAAGAGCAACAGGAATTATTTCGTCGGGAGATGGCATATTAATGTCTCCGTCTGACATTCATTTTCTGGTAACATTCGTAACAAACAGGTTTCGCATACGAGATTGAACCATTCTCTTCCCTACTTGAATGACAAAATTGCTCTTTGTAGTTAGGATCCTTAGCCATGTTCTCCCAGTCTGCTATTTTACTTCCAGTAGGATAAGTGTTGGCTCATATATCCGAAAAAATTACGGATTAATGGTTCATGAAAGATAGGGAGTAGAACAACACGTTCCAACGTCCCAAACCTGCGAGGCACAAATGAGACGTATTTTTATTGGAGACAAAGAAGAGGAAAATCTCGGATATTGGAAAAATCCAAGTAACCCCCCCTCCCTTAATTTTTCAAAATGATCGGACCCCCCTCCCATGGTATAGGGGGGGTATGCGGGATACCCCCCCACCCCCTCAGCCCCGGCGGACCCCCCCGCCTCATTTTTGGGTAACTGGTGAATTTGCGCATTAACGTCGGAAGTTCCATGCGAAGCGATACGTGAACGCCTGCGTAACAATGTGTGGCACTCACTTTTGAGTGGGGGGGTTCCCCGCATACCCCCCCATCACTTTTTTTTAAAATGGCGGGGACCCCCCCACCATGATTTTTCCGGATGGACCCTGCCCCCCCATTAAAACCATTGAAAAACTAGGGTTTTGTTTTTTGGAACAGGCAACAAAAATCCAATGCAGTTATTACCAATTACATGAGAGGTGTAGTGAGATGAAGAAGAACCTGCTGATGTGGGATAATTTTGGTTCTCTCATTTGGTCTTGATGCACTGCGTCCCTTTGACTTGCCCAATACAAATCCCCCATAACCGGGTTTTTGCTAATTTCATATCGGCTGATGATTACATGGTACTACCGGCATTTCTGACCGGATTAGGTTCTCCGGATATCAACTGGGATTATTTGTAATCCAATGATATCCCTCCCGTCCAGAGATGTACCCGCGGGCCCAGGTCTATGCCCACAGACCCCCGGTTACCTATCGCGACCACCTCACAGATGAACCTACTCATCACTTCCTTTTTCTGGGTGCCGATGCTCCGGTAATTCGCAGTCGCTGAGTTGGGACGGTGTCACCCTCACTTCTTTAGTAACAACTTGAAAAAACTCCCGGATAATGGGCTTCCAATTCTCCTGGTGCTCATTTCTCAAGTAGAAATACACTTCACTGTTTGGTCCCCGACACAGGTAACCCCCATTTAGAGGATAAATAGAAACATATACATCATCCCGCGGATATCCGGCAATTATAAACCTGATGCATATGTCCATGATTCAGACCCGCCTCCCGTATCCCCGTTGTTCATCACCTATGATGTCCGGCATCACGCAACCCTGATCAGGATTTCCCGTCACCCCGTATACTATCCGTAACAATCGGAGAATCTCCCTCTTCTCAATGCCTCTCTTGCCATCGAACCGGAAAACGTTAGGAAGGCGTACCACCTCGTTCAACGGAGTCATGAAAGCCTGGGTGAAGAAGATGAATGGCACGCAGATCCCCAGCCACCTCAAACTCTTGAGTAAACTGACACCACTCATCCCGGGAAGATGGTAATCGGATATGATCGCATCAAGCTGGTTACGGCAGGATGAAATGATGGCTTCCTCTCCTGAACCAGCCAGGTATACCAGTATCTCCCCGGTCACCTCAAACATATGCCGGACGAGGTGGCACATCTCAGTATTCGTATCGACATACAGGATGCTCGTCATACGGTTTCTCCTGTCTGGGATATCCTCCGACCATCGTTACTCATGCGTATCGTTTTCCGATTGCTTCTGCCGGGGCAGTGCCATGAGAGCAATAACCGTAGTCACAAAGACAATACCCGCAGCCACGAGCGAAGCGATCGAGAACGCATGCATCCACGCAACCTGTGCAGCCTCTGCAACAGTGCCCGCGTCGGGCCCCAGGGAAGCTGCCGTGTTCAGCGCGGTTGCAAGCGAAGTCTCAAGGCTCGCCTTTACTGAGCCGGAGAACCTGCCCGAAACTTCAGTGATGTCACTCACATACACTGCGCTGATGATGGCACCGAATAATGCAACGCCGAGCGTGCAGCCCAGTTCGCGGGTCGTATCGTTCATCGCGGAACCCATACCAGAGCGGTTCTTCGGGACCGACGCCATGAGGATGTTTGTGCTCGGCGTCATAGCGAGACTGACACCGGCTATCATGACGAGCATCGCCGGCAGCATGCCCAGGTAGGTCGTATCAATAGTCCAGGTAGATATGACCAGGAACGAGACCGTGATAAGAGCAAGGCCGGTGATAATCGTATACCGGTTCCCAATTTTTTCCACGATATTCGGTATGACCGGCGCCAGTAACGGGAACGGGATCATGATCGGCAGCATCAGCAGCGATGTAGTCAGGGGCGACACGTCAAGGATGAGCTGCAGAAGCTGGCTAATCGTGTAGAATATTGCTGACATCGCCAGGAATGCGACTGTCAGGGTCAGGATCGATACGGAAAACGCCCTGTTGTGGAAGAGGTTCATATCGAGCAGCGGCGATGCGGATCTTCGCTCCCCCAGGACGAATACGGCAAGGGAGGCAAGGCCGATGAGCAGGCCGGCAAGCACCGTCCCGTCAAGGATCCCCTTCGATGGCACTTCGGTGATGCCATAGACAAGCCCGAATATACCGACAGCTGCGAATACGCCGCCGATCCAGTCAACCGCATGACCTTTCTCATCGCGTGATTCGGGGGCGATCACCTGGTTGAGGACAAGACTCACAACAGCAATGGCCGCGCTCAGATAGAAGATCGAGTTCCAGTTAATGTACTCCATCAATATGCCGCCCATGACACCGCCCAGCATCATACCGATGCCGGTGATGGCGCTCCAGATGGCAATAGCCCGGACCCGCTCTTTTGTGGGAAAGATATTGTTGACAATCGAGAGCGTTGTCGGCATCACGAGTGCGCTTCCAAGGCCCATAATGGCCCGGGCAATGAGCAGCTCGATGGCAGAATGCGCCAGGAACCCGGCGTAAAAAGCACTCGCGGCAAACACCAGGGAGCCGATTTGCAGGGCAAGTTTCCTGCCGTACCGGTCGCCGCATGCCCCGGAAAGAAACAGGAGGCTTGCAAGCAAAAGCGAGTAAATATTCACAATCCAGGTCTGTTCAAGCTGGCTCAGCCCGAGGTCAACCGACATCTGCGGGAGCGCCAGGTTGATACTGCTGTTTGCCAGCATCACCCCGAGCAGCGCCAGGCAGAGTGTTGTTAAAATGAGCCAGCGACGCTTATAGATCGTCGGGTCGATACCATCAAAATCCGTATGTGCTACAATGCTGTCCATTAATCAGTCTCCTTACTTAGATTGTTGACTTTCGATGGCCGCATCCTTGCCTGATCATCAGAAAGACTGGCCCGGATGACAATGACTGATCCCTCGATGGGAGTACCACTAAAAAAAGTGTAACCCCCGGCGCAGGTCCGGGCTCGTTCTGTGTTTTTGCCGGTAAGTGCCGGCATTTTTTTCCTGACATAGTGAAAGGGACCCCCGCAAATATTCTGGTAAAGGTATCCCTTTGTCAGAGTGACAACCTGGAAGACCGAATCCACCGGATCTCCGGCATCTTCCCGCACCGGAATCTCCTGATTACATAGCTCCGGGTGAAAGGCAGTACCTGGCAGGGAATTGTTTTTCCGTTTCCTCGCATGTTCAATCATAAGGAACTCAATGATTCATCGGGGTTTTGTTCAAAAGCACACAGTACTTCCCGCAGGTGGCGATTTTTGTGCCGGTACAGCCGGAATGCCACATAGGCAATAAGAATGACAAGGATGATCGCGGGAATGCGGGCGGAAACCGGCACTCCTTGTGCGAGTTCCGGTATCCCGGGAATAGACTCCAGGAAAATCATGTTTCCAGCGTTCTCCTTTCCTTAGTGAGGGTTTTTAACTGGCGAGCCCATCCCTGATTTTGGTGTCATAAAGAGCCAGTGTGATGGCCGGGTAGGCTGCCGGTTCTCATCAGGGTGTGTTCTGTTTATTTTGGTTCTGATGATGGTGTTGGCTCTTCTGTACTTCAATCAGGATCCGGGGCCGGATGGCCCTTATCCCTCACAATACAGAATTCGATTTCGTATTAAATAAATGTATTTCACAATACTGAAATTAATTTTTGTATTGCAAAAACTCATTAGGTTTAAGCAAGAATGATAAATCGGGAACTATCATGGCACGCGTCAATCAGGAATATCGCACAGGTGCAAAGGAGAGAATCATTACTGCAGCAATTGAGGTGGCCATTGAGAAAGGATGGGAGGCGATGACACTCGATGCCATTGCCAGAAAGATCGGCGTTTCGATTTCGGCGCTCTATGGTTATTTCCGGAACCGCGATGAACTGGAGGATGCAGTTGTCGACAGGGTTATTCAGATCCACGATGACGAATTTGTAGCAACCCTTTCCCGTGATGGAGACATCCACCGGATTATCCAGAATTACGCCGATTTGATCTTTATCCACCAAGCACGCTACGTAAATATTTATTCCCTTCTGCCAATCCGGTTTCTCAACGATCCGATGATGCACGGGAAAGTAGCGGATTCTATGACTGTTGAATTAGATCTGATCTCGAACTGTCTGGAACGGGCGAAGTCACGGGGGGAGCTGAAAAAGTATTTAGATGTTACCGAATCTGCACAGTTAATCAGTTCACTGACGGCAGGCATCATGCTCAAGCTGATTTTCGACGGCCAGATCAATGAACATATTGAAAGAAAACGCTGGATCACGGGTGTTGAGCGCATCCTTTTGATTAGCCAGGATCCCGACCGGGCCGATGTTCAGTGAGAATAACTGGCGACGGCTTGTCAAAGGCGATGATTTTTCCCTCTACCACTAACATTCATTAGTGCTGCGGTCCTGTTCCTGCCCAAGCTGATCCAGCGGGCGATGAAGGCCGACGCGGATTCTGTCATCGAGGCGTTCGGAAAAAACGAGCACGTTAAAAAGGTGTTCTGGGCGGTGTTCGTTGCGATGGCTGGCGTCGTGCTGGCCCGGGTGCTGGACCCGGTGACGGCTCAGCAGATAGTCGGGCTGATTACGGGGCTGGGGGATAACCCCCTTTTCCCCGTCGAAGGCCACCCAAAATGGGGGGGGGGAATCCCCTCAGGGAAAATAAGCCCTATACGGGCTCTTTTTCTCCCTCCTGTGCCCGGTCCAACACCGGAAAAACCCGTAAAACCGTCCTTTTCCTTTCCTGTGGAGAATGTGCTTTATATTCGATCCGTTTGCCGAAATGCGGCAGAATTGGACCTCGCCGAAAGGCCACCAAAGGCCTTAAATCGTGCCGTTTTTTGCCACTTTACCCCATCTAGGACCCGGAAAGGCTGCCGGAATGCGAATATGAGCCCTAAAAATACATAGTTACTCCCTACAAAATTAGATGGGGTAATTTTCATTATCTGCCGCGCTTCGTTTTTTGTTTCGTTTGCCGGACACTATAGATTTGTCGGGTTGGATGTCCGCACGAAAATCCGGTGGGTTGTGTGGGGGCACCCGGTGATTTGTCCCGGCTTGTCATTGGCAGCAAACGCGGAACAGGATCTTCCGGCTCTGCATAAATTGCGGACCCGTCCCTCTTTTTGTTCAATGTCCTGTAATTTTGTTGGGGTGACCCCCCCCAATTATTTTTTTTATTTCGCTTGGACCCCCCCACCTGGATATGGGGGGGTATACCGGTAACCCCCCCTCCCCTTTATACCCGGGAGACC
>Ga0265296_1000317_pt1 | contig 81224 bp, 78 predicted proteins | sample MunlanPumphouse1_FD_189073 | JGI IMG/M metagenome (GOLD analysis project Ga0265296, IMG submission 189073) | Groundwater microbial communities from a municipal landfill in Southern Ontario, Canada - Pumphouse #1 | ecosystem: Environmental > Aquatic > Deep subsurface > Groundwater | place...
CTGACTCGGACGGCGACGACCCGTTCGTGAAGGGTTATTGTTACGAGAACGTGCCCGGGGACGCGATTTCGATTCCGATTTCGAGCGCAATCCAGCGCTGGGACGCGTGCATCGACGCCCAAACACTCAACGAGTATTATTGCGGCGGAGCGCAAACCTGCATTTCGAGCCTGGTAACCTGCCAGTACGGTTGCGTTAACGGCGCCTGTCTCTCTTCGGGTTCCACACCCCAGTACTGGTGCGAGACCCTGCCGGGAACCGAAGAATGCGCGGGCGAAGGCGAACAAGTGTTCGACATGCTCGCGAAGGGCCCCGTGCGTTGCTGCGACGGACTCATCCTCGATGAGTGCACGAGCGCCTGCCCGTTCAGCGTGCTCGGCACCTGCGTTTCCTCGCTCGCGGAATCGTTCACCTTGGAGGTGGGCGAAGAAGCCAATTTCGCGGGAATCGATTACGTGCTCCAAGACCTTGCCGACGGACGCGCCTGGGTGAACGACGAATCGAACTCACTCAACCTGGTTTTGGATGCGGACGGCGGCTACGAGTACTACAACTACTCGAGCTTCGAAGTGGGCGTGCTCCTCGTCTCCCAGACGGGTTTCGGTTCCGTATACGCGGAGGAAACCGCTACCTTGGACTTCGCTTTCATCGGGCACCCGACTGCAGCGGTCAGCGGCGAAATCTGTCTCCTCGTGTCCTCGCCGTTGGAAGACGGGAAATACGAAGGCAGCGTGCCCCTCACCTACTCCATCGTGCCCCCGTACGGCACCATGCCGCCGTTCCAGGCGCCCGAGGGTTACGACTTGTGGACGTGCGGTTACGCGCTCGACGGCCCCACCAGCATATACCCTGCGGGTAACACCTCATCCATTTACGCCTACAACACGGTTTACGGCATACCCGAAACCGAGACGTTGAATCCGGCTAACGGGACGCACGACGTGAGCGTGCACTGCAACCCGGCGCGCCCCGCGTACGCGGGCTTCCGGTTGGATTCCGATGCAATCAACTTCACGGTAACCAATGACACGGGTGGAGCAACGCCCACGCCTACCGCGACGCCCACTGCAACGCCTACGGCTACGCCCACTGCAACGCCTACGGTCGGACCCACGGTAACTCCCTCTACGGGTGGCGGTTCGGGCGGCTCCGGCGGCTCCGGTGGTAGCGGTGGCTCGGGCGGAACGGGCGGGAGCGGCGGCGCAGCCACTCCCTCGGCAGTGCCTTCGATTGGCGGCGGATTCGCTTCCCCAACGCCCACGGCGCCCGTGGACGGCGCGTCCTACCTGGAATTGAGTTGCCCTGAAGTGTTAACCGACGGCGCGAACGAGTTGACTGCGTTCCTCTTGTACAAGGGGAGCGCGAAGTGCGACAACTCGCTCACCGTGAAAGTGAAATTGAACGGCGAAACCGTCGCAGGTGCGGGCGGCTTGACTTCGTGTTCGGACGGCAGCCACCGCGCCTCGTTCCAGGCGTCCGGTGCGGGCTCGTACGAAGTCGAAGTAGCTTCCCCGGCGTACGGGTTGAGCGGCAAGTGCTCGTTCGAGAACGGCGGCTTGACTTCCGCGGAGGCTACGCCCGACGTGACCTGGTTTGCGGCGCTCTTGGCTGCGCTCTTCGCCGCGTTCGCCTTGAAGAGGAAGTAACCCGCAATGAAAAGCGAGTTATTCCTCTTCACCTTATTTTTCTTTTCCCTACCCACGCTAGCCGCGTGCATTGACTCGGACAACGGCGCGGACGCTTTCGTCTATGGCGCGTGCGCCACGGAATCATTTTACGGCGTGGACTCCTGCTCCGGCGCCGCGTTAACCGAGTACGCGTGCGCCTCGGGCGCCGCCTGCATTTCTTCCCAAGTGACGTGCGCGCAGGGTTGCCTTTACGGGGCGTGCCGCGCTCTTCCGCCCGCACCCGTCGAGCAATGCTTCCTTGTGAAGCCCGCTTCTTCGCTCCCGCAAACCCAGACGCAGGACGTTGCGCTCGCGGTGGGACAGGAATTCGGGGCGTTCGGCTATTCTTTCGAGGTGACGGACTGGTCGTCGAGCCAGTTGCGTTGCGAGGACGCCGCGGGCAGTCCAGTAATACTCGTGTTGGGTGAAGCGTTCGCCTACCAAAACAACGTCACGCTTACCTTGGAGGAAATCGACGACGCGAACGCGGTAGTGCGCCTTGTTTCCGTGCCTTCGTCCGGCTACGAGACGTGCCTCGTGGTTTGGACGCCGCGCAACTATTCTTACGCGCCCGGCGAGGCGTCCGCCTCGTTCGAGGTGCGCTACTCGCAGGAGTCGGCCGCGCTCCCCGTGACGCAGTTCGCGTGCAATTACTCGCTCGACAACGTGCTCCAAGCGGGCGTCGCCCTCTCCGCGGGCACGGTGTTCGAAGACGCTTTCTCCGCGGGGTACGGCCCGCACTCGCTTGGCGTTGAATGCGGAAAAACAGGATTGTATTTCTCGCGTGCAGTGCAATTCACCGTGCTCCCGGTTAACACGCAGACGGTTTACCTCGCGAAACCAATTGCATTCGCGTACGCGTCGGCTGCACCCTGGGAAATCTGGCTCTACGGTTCCCAACCCGCTTACTCGTGCGAGCTCGCTGTGGATTCTTCGTGGTTCCCCGTGGCAGGCGCACTGGCGCCGGGAAAATCCTATTCCGGCACTCTCTCCGCGGGCACAGGGACGCACGAGGCGCAGGCGCGTTGTCGGCCCGCCTCGGTGCTCGGCGAGTGGTTCTACTCGGAGGCAACCGCGTTCTCCGTGAGCGGTTCCGCGCCGTCAATAACGAGTCCGGTGAACGCCTCGCTGCACTGGACGCAAAGCGTTTCCCTTTCATTCACGGTAGTCCAGCCCGCGAACTGTTCCGTTTATCTTGACAACACACTCAAGTTCGCGGGGCTGGTGGACGCGACGAAAACCGTGGCATTGACCTCGATTCCGTTCGGCGTTCACGACGCAGTTGTTTCCTGCAACGGGGCGAACGCGTCGGTTTCGTTCACCGTGCTCGCGAACGGACAACCCTTCCTCTCCCTGCCGCAGAACAACAGCTCGTTCGTGGGTTCGCCGAACGCTTCAATCCCATTGTCCTTCGTAGTGAACGGCTCGCAACAGAATTATTCTTGCGCCTATTATCTGGACGGCGTCTCCCATTCAGTGGGGAACGCTTCGCCCGGAGTGCCGAAGAGCGTGCAATTCAACGCGTCGACAGGAAACCACTTTGTGAATGTTTCGTGCGGTTACGGTTACAGTGCCACTCGCGCGTTTTCCGTTAACGCTTCGGCGCCCCTCGTCCTACCTCCGGCGGTTTACTCCCCCGAACCCAACGAAGCGTACGCCTCGGGCGTGCTTGATTTGGAGTTCGAGGCGAGCGGCACGTTCGCGGAGTACGCGTGCTATTACAAGCTCGACGGCAACGCGTGGGAAAACGCGTCGAATGCGAGCAATGCGGAACCCGTGCTACTCGAGGGCTTCCTTGCAGTTGAAGAGGGAAGCCATTGGCTGCAGGTGGAATGCCGTGGTCTCGCCGGGAACGTGGAAACCGTGCACTCGAATTCCACTACCCTCGCGTTCGAAGTGGGAGCCGTTGGTTTGACTGTGGAGGAAGTCGAGGAAATACCCGCGTTGCCTTCAACTCCTCCGTTGCCCGCTCCGCCCGCGGAGAGCAGGCTCACGGTGGACTGCCCGGGTTACTCCACGCGCTCGAACACCCTTTTCACCGCGTTCCTTTTGGTGGACGGCGCGCCCGCGTGCGACTCCGCCTTGCTCGTGACCGCGAACAAGGGTGGGGCAGTGCTCGCGTCGTGCGACCCTTCCACTGGCGAACACGAAATATCAGTGGAATCCGACGAGCCGGGCGCGTACTCCATCGCACTCGAGTCCCAAGCGCACGGCTTGAAGGCGTCGTGCGAGTTCACGCGCGCCGGAGCCAAGGAAGAGGAGACGCCCGCGTTGCCCGTTGCGTTTGCATTGGTTGCCGCGCTCGTCGGGTTCTGGGCGTCCAAGCGCAACGAATAAAACCGTTCGCGCCCATGTAACTAAACTTGGATTTTACGGTTTATCAGGTGGTATTGAAAAATGGCTAAACAAAGCATTCCAGCGTTGGTTGAAGGCGGCAAAGCGAACGCAGGTCCGCCCATAGGTCCCACGCTCGCCCCGATGAAAGTGAACATCCAGGGCGTGGTGAACGCGATTAACGAGGCGACTAAGGACTTCGCGGGACTCCAGGTGCCGGTCACCATTGTCGTGGACACGAACACCAAGGAGTTCGAGATAATCGTGGGCACGCCTCCGGTCTCGGCGCTCATAAAACGCGAAATCGGGAAGACGGGCGCACTCACCGAAGAGGCGGGCAAGAAAGGCAAGCCGAACAACGGGAACCTCTCGCTTGAGAGCGCGTTGAAGATCGCGCGCAGCAAGCAGGCAGCCATGCTCTCCAAGGATGCGAAGCACGCGGTAAGGGAAGTCGCGGGAACCTGTCTGAGCATGGGCGTGACCGTGGACGGGAAGAACGCGCGCCAGTTCCTCGCGGACGTGGCAACGGGCGCCTACGACGCGAAGATCAAGGGTTGAAGCGGCGCGTTTCGTTCACTGGCAGGAACCTCTCACTACTTTTAAAAGTGAGAACACTTTTCTTATAGTGGGTTGAAAACAAGGTGGCGCAAACAACTAGTTTTGTTGATAACGTTCTACACGCGTTTAGGCGGATAAGCTCAGAAATAACCATAGACACTTTAGAGCACGACTTTAGTCCCCGTCTTGGTCGTTTCTTCTGCGAGGAAGTTCTCGGGTTCGACAGCAAGTTTATTCGCTTCGAGCGAAGCCGAACAGACGTAACAATGTTGGACGAAAACGGCGCAAGAGCAGTTCTTATTGAAACCAAGCGTCCGAAAGTAAGTCTTGACGCTGAAGAATGGCGGGATCAAGCTGGAAAGTACGCTGACGAGTCAACCCGCTTCGTTGGACTCACGAACGGGTATCGTTTTTTGTTGTGGCAAGTCAAAGACGGAAAACGTGAATTAAAGGTAGACCTTGACTTCAAAACGCTGATTGAAAGCAAGAAGACTAGTGAGGAAAAGCTTTCATCCAGCGAAGTCGAACAAATACTGTTCCTAGAGAATTTGCGGAAAGAAGAGGTTTGGAGCGAGAGCAAGTACGGTGTTTTCAACGAGTATTACGCGAAGATAGACATTTCCGAAGACACTGGATTCGAAAAATTAATCGAGCAATTAAATTATGTTTTGAACGGCTTGCTTAAACAATACACCTACGACGCGTTTGATGAGTATAGTGCGGGATATTTTGAATATGAAAGTAAGACTAAAGAAATAGATTTATTTGAGAAGGAAAACGGCGTAACTAGAAATAAGAAGTTAGCGCAACAAACCGCCGATTTAAAGTTTAAATTAGACGGGGCATTCGCCAAATACGCCTCATTTAAGGGATACTATATTTGGAAAGCCCAGTCCAATCGTGATGTCTTTAGTGAAGAAGAAAACAAAAAAGTATTCTGTAAGGAATCTATTTACGTGCTCATAAACCGTTTGCTCTTCATTCGTATTTTGGAAGACAAGGGGCTCCTAAAGAAGAAAATCAGCAATGGTGGAATCGAGAGTTTGCGCGAGCAACTTGACGAGCCGCTTCTGAAAAACCCGGTTTACAAGGAAATCTTAAAATTGTCTTACAGCGGGGCTCACGCGGTTTACCCGCACTTTTACGAGAAAGGCAATCCGCTGGATTGGTACGAGAGCGGCGACGGCGAACTCGATCGCGTCTTGAATAAGACGCTTTGGATTCTCAATCAATTCAATTTTTCTGGTGTTGACCGCGATGTTCTCGGAAAACTGTACGAGAAATATTTGCCGAAAGATGAGCGCAAGCAACTAGGCGAGTTTTATACGCCGGATGAAGTCGTTGATTACATTCTCGACGCAGTCGACTACTCACCAAATAAGGCTATTGAAAACAAGGATTTGATTGACCCTGCTTGCGGTTCCGGCGGTTTCCTCGTTCGCGCCACGCGACGGTTAATCGCTCGTTATGCGGTGAAGTTCGAGAAAGCCACACCAAAAGAAGCACTTGACCCGAAAAAATGGCGCGAGGTCCTCGAACGACTGACTCCGAAGGAGTGCGAGGAAATCGTTCGCGGCGTCGCCGAACGCATTCACGGTTTTGACATTAACCCGTTCGCGGCGAGCATTACGGAAATGAATCTCTTGTTTCAAGTGATTGATGTTTATTCGAAGGCAGCGCGGTCAAACCGTTCGTTTACCGTTCCACGTTTCAAGATTTATCGAACGGACTCCCTTGAATTGCCGTCAAATCAAAAAAACTTACATGGTTTTGCGAGTCCGTTAGGAAATAGCCTAGCTAAAGACCAATCTTCAGTTGAAGCTTTAAAACTCAAGAAATATGATTTTGTGGTTGGAAATCCACCCTATGTTAGTATCAAAGCATTATCCAATTTCGCTAAAGAAAATTACGAGAGAGATTTTGAAACAGCTAAAGGGCAATACGATTTGTATACTCTTTTCATCGAATTAGGAATAAAACATCTTAATGAAAAGGGTCGCTTCGGCTTCATAGTCCCGGACGCATTTCTCGGCCGTTCAAACGCGCAGCCAATAAGAGATTTACTATTAGTTAACGGACTTTCGCAAGCACTTCAAGTTTATGGCGTATTTGATGATCCGAGTGTAGCGAATGTTATACTGATTACTGAACCGAATTCGGTAGACCTGCAGATCGCTAAAATACCTTTTGAAAAAATAGGAGAACTCCCGGAATTCATTTCTTTGAGCCGGCAAGAAATTTCAAAGCTTCCGAATCACAAGATTTTGGTATTAACGAAAAAGGAAAGCAAACTACTTGAAAAAATAGGTGCGATGGGAAAACCACTCGAGTTATTTCTTGCAGATTTGTGGCGTGGCGAAGAATTAGGTAAAAAAGCAGATGTTGTGAAAACCGTGCCCAAAGATGTTTTCAAAAAACTTGTTTTCGGGGAAGATATTCAACGGTATAGAATAATAGACTCTGGAAAATTTATCAATCCATTAGACATCAAGAAAGGCGAAAAATACTTTCATAAAAAAATCACAATTAGACAGCTTGGAAATGATATAGCTGCGGCGTTTGACGCAAAAGGAGAATACGTAACCTTGCAGTCGACTTACAACTTAGTGCCCAAAAACAATGCAGAGTATTTTCTAGGAGTTTTGAATTCCAAACTTGTTAATTGGTATTATGCGAAAATGTTTAAGGAAAAAGAATTATTTCCTAGAGTTTTGTTAGAAAATCTAAAGATATTGCCCATTATTGACCCGTCAACGTCACAAGTAAAACCAACCGTCATAAAAATCGCCAAGTTAGCCTCGGACATGACTGAACTAGGTGCAAAAACACCAACAGATCCCTCAAAAAGTTTGAAGTTAGAAAATCAACTAGATACCTTGGTTTTTGAATTGTACGGGTTGACCGCAGAAGAACGCAAGATAGTGGAAGACGCAGTAAAATAAACCTGTTTCCAGTTTTCTTTTTCCACCTAACCCGGGGTTTTGAGTAAATGAAAAAATCGAAATTGGCTGTTGCGAACCCGCGCGAGGGGAAAATCGCGGAACTCGCAAAGCGGGTGGAGCACAAGACGCTGGCAACCTGGGGTTTGGATTGCGCCGAACGCGTGCTGCCTTATTTTGAGAGTAAATATTCGGACGATGGGCGTCCCCGGGCTGCAATTGAAACCGGACGCGCCTGGGTTCGAACTGGCGTTTTCAGCATGGCAGTCATACGCAAGGCGTCCCTCGACTCCCACGCCGCAGCCCGTGCAGTGGAAAAAGACGATGCGGCGCGCTCGGCTGCCCGTGCCGCAGGACAAGCGGTTGCAACGGCACACGTTCCCGCACACGCACTCGCCGCGGCGGCTTACGCAGCCACGGTTGTCCGCGATGCCGCCAGTCCCGAGGAAGCCGCAGCCGCACTCGCCGAAGAGCGCGAATGGCAGTACCAACATTTAGCCGAGCTTAACGCGCGCCAGAAGAAAAACTAGAATATAGGCCGCTTGGACAAATGCGGATTCAACGACAACTTTTGGGACGGTTTTCCCGTGCACTCGTTCGCCACGAACTAGGTTCTGTCTATTTGTTTTTAGATTTTATGCCAAATCTCCAGAATGCGTAATCCGATTGAAAATGTTTTAATTTATTAAAGTCCTCTTCGGTTCTTGCTTTTTTTTCTTCTATTAAATGTGCAAGAGTTGTAACTTTTTTCTCATATGTTGTATTTCGTAAGTCGTGTCCGAATGATTTGTGAATGCTACAATTGCTTATGATTCCTGTCGGGTTAAGTCTTAATTTTCTACATCTTTTTCCTCCACATTGAAAATTAACTGAAAAATGGGGGATTACCCCGAAAACAACTTTTTTATTTTTTATTTTATAGTATTCACATTTTGGATTATCACCCTCAAAAGTAGTCCGCGTCACCGATCCAAAATGTGTTTTCATTTTTTTGATGAGTTCGTCTTTGCCAATAAAATTAGATTGAGTATATTCCTTATCCCCTTCAAAACCACCCGGAATGAGTTCAATGAATCGTATGGCTACATTGCCTTTTGTTTTCTGAATTCTGTCAAGAAAATCTATTAGTTGAGTGCTTTCTTCAAAACTGTCCCGCGTTAATACTGTGTTGATTTTAACTTTTTCGAATAGTTTGGTCGATAAATCTATTCCTTCCAGCACTTTATCTAGCATATCATATCCCGTAATTTTTTTGAATTTTGCTGAATCTAAGGTGTCCAAACTTATGTTAACTCGGTTGATACCTGCTTCTGCCAGTTCTGGACCAATTTCAGCTAGGGTAGTGCCGTTGGTGGAAAGCATCTGTTGTGTGATGCCGATTTCCTTCGTTTTTCTTACCAAATCTAAATACTGTGGGTTGACCGTTGGTTCTCCACCCGTCCATCTTACCCGGCGTATGCCATTTTCATAAGCCGCTCTGATAATGTCCAGCAATTCCCGATTAGTTATCAGTTCGGCCTTTGGAATGTTGTAATCTTGTGTTCTGCAGTAACTGCACCTAAGATTGCATTGTGGTAGAGATATCCTTAGCGCGTAATCCTCATTTTCATTAACAACCTCAATTTTTGGCCGTCTTGTAGGTACCATACTTATCGACACGTTTACTGTGTTTTTATGGTTTTCTAGAAGAGGAGAATGTTGAATAACTACTATTTTTGGACTTGTCTTTGAGCAAACGTTAATATCCTTAGTTTTGCATTAGCCAATTGTGAATATTAAAGAGGAAAACTATCAGCTGGCGTTGGCAAATCGGGCTAACTCTAGTCCATTTAATTCAGCCAAGCCCGTGCGCGTTTTTATAATGACTAATAATAGTTGCAATCTTCGATGTCCAACTTGTCCAAACTATGCTGCTTTAACTGCGGTTCCGCCTAAATCGTCAGCCGAATTTCCTTTTGAAAAGTTTACCGAAATAGCCTCTCAACTTTTTCCAACTGCTTTGGAGTATCACGCTTCCGTTGCGGGGGAACCGCTTTTAACATCTTATTTTCATGAAATCCCAGACGCACTTAGCCAATATGGTGTTCGCATGAATTTAACCACTAATGGAATGCTTCTTGATTCTGAATTGTCTAAATCGTTAATGCCTATTTTGAGTGAATTGAAGATTTCTTTTGATTCGCCAGAAAAATCAACTTTTGAGCGACTTCGACCCGGTTCCAATTTTGAAACAATTCTTGAAAATGTAAAACAAGCAGTTTTGGCTAAACACCAATATCTTAAAAACAAGCCACAAAATACTTCGGGTTTGCCAAGAATTACTCTTCAAGCGACGCTGATGCGTGAAAATATAGAACAACTTCCAGACCTTGTTCGTTTGGCTCGGAATCTTGGCGTTGATAGACTTAAGGCTTATTTGTTTATTGCTTATCGACAAAGCGAAATTGGCAAATCCCTATGGTTTCATCAAGATCTTACAGATCGTTCTTTGGCGATTTCAACGGAGCTGGCTAATAAATTGGGTTTGCAAGTAACGTTTCCACGTCCTTTTTCAGTCAAACACGAAGAATTATCGTCAGATTCAAAAGCATCCTGCCATTTTTTGTGGCAGGAAGCGTGGATAAATCAAGATGGTAATGTTATTCCTTGCTGTAATCTTGGCGCGCCAGTTCTCGGAAATGTTTTTCATCAAGACTTTTTACAGATTTGGAATAACGCGAAATATATGAAACTTCGCAGAGACCTAATTACAAACAAACCAGCAAAATGCTGTCAGTCTTGTGCATTAGTTAATGAATTCAGAAAAAACGGTTCGGCATATACTCGGCAATCGCTGATACAAATCAAGTAACCACTCAAAAAGTATGCGCTTAGCTCATCCTTCGTTCTTTGATTTCGGTCACGATTTTTTCAACGAATTGGCTGGTGCTGACATCTGGTGTTACTAGCCCGTTTCGTTGTCTAATCGAAATCGTTCCGTTTTCCATTTCCTTCTTTCCAATTATTATCATATATGATATTTTGCGAAGCTGGGCGTCTCGTATTTTTTTGTTTACTGGATTCTGCGAATCGTCCAGCTCGGTGCGTATGCCTTCTTTTTTCAGGAGTTTTACTATACCCTTCGAATAGGTATTCTGACTGTCGGTTATCGGCAGGACAATTACCTGCACTGGCGACAACCAAGTTGGAAAAGCGCCACCATAATGTTCTATCAGAATGCCCAAAAATCTTTCAAAACTGCCAAGTATAGTGCGGTGTAGCATTACTGGTCTGTGTTTGCTTCCATCGTTTGCGTCGTAATGTAAATCAAAACGCTCTGGCATTTGAAAATCGGCCTGAATCGTTCCCAGTTGCCACTGCCTCTTGAGAGAGTCCTTTATTTTAAAGTCAATTTTAGGACCATAAAATGCCCCATCCCCGTCGTTTATTTTGTAGTTTATTTTGCGACTATCCAACGCGTTTTTCAATGACTCTTCGGCGTTATCCCATACCTTCAAATCGCCCATAAATTTTTCTGGTCGGGTGCTAAGTTCAATTTCGTATTCGAATCCGAAAAGGCGGTAGGTTGAAGTCGTAAGATCAATAAGCTTATTGACCTCTTCTTCAACTTGCTCAGGCAATACAAATAAATGTGCATCATCCTGTGTAAATGCCCTAACCCTGAAAAGACCCGATAATACCCCCGAAAGTTCGTGTCTGTGCACCAATCCAAATTCGGACAACCTCAAAGGTAATTCTCGGTATGACTTAGGTTGTTTTTTGTAAATCAAAATCGCTCCAGGGCAATTCATTGGTTTTATGGCGTGTGCCTTTCCGTCGATTTCAGTAAAGTACATGCTATTTTTGTAATGATCCCAATGCCCACTTTGTTTCCATAATTCCTCATCCAAAATGATTGGCGTGCGAATTTCCTTGTAATCCGCCTCTACTAGTTTTTCTCTCAGATAATTTTCAAGCTCGTTTCTGATTGCCACGCCATTGGGTAGGAAGAACGGAAAGCCGGCGCCAGCCTCTTCTATCATGAAGAGTTCCAGTTCCTTTCCGATTTTTCGGTGATCCCGTTTTTCTGCTTCTTCGATGAACGTTATATACTCGTTTAGTTTCGTTTGAGTTGAAAATGCCACACCATAAATTCTTTGCATCTGTTTGTTTTTTGAGTTACCTTTCCAGTAGGCACCACTGACTTTCGTCAACTTTACTGCCTTTATCTCACTTAGGTTCTCAATCGCTCGTCCATTGTATAGCTCAGTAAAACCGTCGCAGGTATATACCCTTATTTTTGCGTCTTCTGGCGTTTCGTTGATTAATTCAGTTTTGTAGGTTTCGCCAAGATTACTGAAAAGTTCCAAGGCTTGTTTTCTTGAAACTATTTTTTTAGTCAATTGTTTGTTCAATATGTTCTGCATTCCTTTTTCTATACCTGCCAAATCTATAGGACTAACCGGCTTGTTTGTGTCAAAATCATAGTAAAAACCATCTTCAGTTATTCCGAATTCTCCACGTTTACACTCGGAGTGCTGTTTTTTGAAAGCCATAGCTAGAAGCAATGCTGCAGAGTTTCTCAGTTTTTCATTTTCATTCAGGTTATCCTCGTGCTGGCTTTCAGCCAAAAACAGGAGCATCCTCGGTTTTGTAGTCTCCAATTTGGGTTGTAAATAAGGCACATTGGCAACCGGTTCGGAAGTGATGGTCTTGCTCAACTCTGCGAGCGGGTGCCCCTTGCACTTGAGCTCGAATTCCTTGTAATAACCGAAAACGCTCTTCCCCGCCTCGGGGCAGAACTCCTTCACCGCGTTGTGGAACGCTTTCAACAGGCGCACGGCGTCATCCGGGGACGCGAGGTTCGCGGACAGGTGCGCGTATGGATAAACCAGGACGCTCGCCGCCTTCACCTCGCCGTAGTGCTTGCGGACTTCCTGCGCGGCCTTCTTCACGACCGCCTCATCGTCGCCCTTCTCGAGCGTTGAAAAAACAAGGAGGCAGTTCTCGTACCTGCCTCCGGCTTTCTCTTCCTCGGAGAGCGCCGCCGCGTTCTTCAACGCCTTCTTGAGGGGCTTGTAGGCAACGTAATCGCAGTGCAGGCACAATAGTTTCATTTGTCTTGTTCACGCGCGCCCGAGCCGCGGGCGACGAAAACTAGTGGGCGGCAATCCATTTAAACGCTTTTTTCCTTGTAATGTACGTGTTAATCGCTTACCTCGCCTGTTTCGGAGCCGGCTTCCTCGCCAAGCTAACGGATTGGCTGGATGACAAGCCGAAAGGCAAGCCGCGTCCCGCGGAGTGCATCGCCGCGCTCGCGTACGGCTTCTTCGCCGCGTTCGCCGCCTCCCAGTCCCCTGCACTCGCAACGCTCGCGGTTGCAATAGCCGCGGGAATGCTGTTCGCAGGCAAAATCGATTCGCAAGCGCACCAGCGCGGTTTCGCGGTATTCCTCCTCGGCTTGTACGCTTTCCGCGCGCCTGCAATTGACTTGCCGCTCACCGCGTTCTTCGTCCTCCTCGCATTGGCGGACGAGTTCCTTAACGACGCGGCAGGTAAGTACAAGGACGCGCTCGGGTTCATCGCCCGCCACCGCCTAGTATTGGACTTCGGGGTGCTCGCGCTCGCGCTTTTCACCGGGGAGTGGGTTTACCTGTTCGCCTGCTTAGCGCTTGACGCGGGCTACCAGTTGTCGTGCTTTGCGGGAGAAAAAGGTTGGTTCAAATGCCTCAGATAAAAGGAATCACGGTTAACGCGGGTGTAACCGCAGCCGAGCTCGTCGCGTCGTACGCGAACGCCGGACTCCAGGCGAGCGAGCTCGCGAAATCCGTGCAAGTCATCCGCGACATGAAGGCTGCACATGCCACGGTTTTCCTCACGTTCACGAGCAACATGGTTTCCTCAGGGTTACGCGAGTTGTTCGCGCAGTTGTGCCGCGAAAAATTCGTGGACGTTGTCATAACCAACGTGGGCTCAATCGAGGAGGACGTGATGAAGTCGTTCGCCCCGTTCAAGCTCGGCTCGTTCGACGCCGACGACGCAGCGCTCCACGAGGCGGGAGACAACCGCGTGGGGAACATAATCATTCCCAGCTCGGCTTACGTGCGCCTCGAGAAATTCCTCTTACCCTTTTTCGCGGAACTCGAAGCCCGCCAAACCAAGGAGGCGCGCTGCTCTTCCCCGTCCGAGGTCGCCCGCGAGCTCGGCTTGCGCCTCAAGGACGAGAATTCTTTCCTGTACTGGTGCGCGCGCAACAACATCCCGGTATTCTGTCCGGCGCCCACGGACGGCGCGTTCGGGCTCCAACTCTTTTATTACAAGCAGGACCACCCGCGCTTCTGCCTGGACGTAACCGGGGACATGCGTGCGTTGGCGAAAATCGTTCTCGAGTCCGACAAGACCGGGGGGATAATCCTCGGCGGCGGCGCGGCAAAGCACCACGCAATCGGCGCCCAACTCGCACGCGGGGGTTTCGATTACGCGGTTTACGTTTCCACGGGCTCCCAGTACGACGGCTCCCTGAGCGGCGCCCGAGTCACCGAGGCGGTTTCGTGGGGCAAGGTTAAGTCGCGCGCCCGCGTTGCGAACGTGGAGTGCGACGCTTCCCTTGCTTTCCCGTTGATCGCGGCTGCGCTCAAGGGTTGAAAAAATAAAGAAAAACTAAAAGGGATTCTCGGAATTACTTGTCCTTCGAGATGTCGTAAATCGCCTTTATCGCGACGATTGCCGCGGCAGGGGCGATGAACACGCCAGCCAGGGACATCACGTTGCTCATGCTCTCCATGTAGGGGAGGATGGCGAATACGATGTTCAAGCTCGACGCAGCCATCATGAACGCGATCGCCGACACGAGGAACGGAACCGTCTCCTTGTCGCTCACATTCAGGAAGCCAACTATTATGCCCAGGACAGCTAAGACGAGTACTATCGTCGTGTCAGCCGTGGCAAAGAATCCCGCCAGCACGGCGAGAGCCAGACCGATTAGGAAAGCCCACGGGCCCAATTTGTTTACTGAATCCTTCACTTTTCTGGTCACCTCTTCGTTTAGCCTATTTTCGGCGAGCAACCCGCCCGCCCAAAACACGCAGAACCCATTACACTCCGCCCATTAAAAAAGCGAGGTTTTTACGACATTTAACGAACTTTTTGTTTTTCGTATAATGCGAGCGCTTCCTCTTCGGTCGTTGCCTCGGCTGGGGTCTTGTCGTAACGCACGCGCACCAGTCGCGGGAAACGCAACGCAAGCCCGCGTCCCGCGCTCTTGGCTGCGGTGTGCACCTCGCTCTGGCTCAATTCATCGGCTTTAACTTCCACCACGATTTCGGGTTTCACCCAGGCGTGCGGCTCGATTAGCGAGTCAACTTCGTCCGGCTTCTTGGGCAGTTTGATTTTCTCGAGGCGTTCACTCAACTCTGCCAGCTGGGCTTCGCTGAAACCAGTTCCTATTTTCGCAATCGTGCGGTAGCCGCGTCCCGCGCGCACTGCGGTGAGCAATCCGCCGAGCCCGAATTCGGTGCGCTTGCCTTTCCCGTAATAATAACCGACAACGACCACGTCAAGGGTGTCAGCCAATCCCTCGGAATACGATTTCTTGAGTTTTATCCAGGCGAACTTGCGCGCCCCCGCGGCGTACGGTGCAGCGAAGTCCTTCACCATCACTCCCTCGAGCCCGGCGTCCACGCATTCCCCGAAGAATTCCTCGAGTGCCGCCGCGTCCTTTACGAGCTTGCCTTGCGACAGGCGGATCATCCCGTCCCCGCGCACCAAACCCGCGAGCGCGTTGCGCCGCTCCTTGAACGCCACGGGGGTGTAGTCGCGCCCGTCAGCGTAAAGCAAGTCGAACGCGAACACTTTGAGGGGGATTTCCTCGGATTTCGCCTTGATTCCGTGCTTGCGTTTGCGTTTCGCGGTCTCCTGGAACGCCTTGAAAGTGCCCGTGGCCTCGTCGAAGCTGATCGCCTCGCCCTCGAATATCGCCTCTTGCGCGCGCACTTGTTCGCGCACTGCCTTCACCACGTCCGGGAACATGGCGGTGGTTTTCTCCTGGCGCCGCGAGTAAATCTCCACGCGCGAGCCGGACTTGTGTATCTGGAGGCGCAAGCCGTCGTATTTTCCCTCGGCGAAGCACTCGCCCATCTTTTTGATTATCCCCGCGGCATCAGGCAACCGTTCGGCGAGGGCTGGGCGGATGGGGTGGAACGGCTCGGCTTTGACGGCGCGTACCGCCTCCATTCCCTTCGAGTAAAGCGTCTCAGCCACGAGGCCCAAGTCCGAGGAAAGGTTGAACGCGCGTTCGAGCTCGCCGCGCAAACTCTTGTTCCCGGCTTTCGCGAACGAGAGCGCGTCGATTATCGTTGCCTCGCCCACGCCAAGGCGCAGCCGTCCGGTTACGAAGCGCGTCACCATCTTCGCCTCTTCGGGCGAGCCGTTCGAGAACAGTTCCCCGAGGAGCCGCGTCTTGGTGGTCTGGCTGCCCGTGCCCGACGCCGTGGCGATGTGCAACAGGTTGTCATGCACTTTTGCCACCGTGAGGTTCGACGAAGCGAGCGAGTGCTGTTCGCGCTTCGCGAGCAACGCCTCGGCAGTTGCACCCAAGTCCCCGGTCTTGCGGTAGGACGCCTTCACTTTTTTCTGGGATTGCCCGGAAACCGTTGCCAACGCGTTCACGCACAACGCCTCAGCCAAACCCAGCTCGACATCCTCGAACGCGGGCTTCACTATCCCCTGTAAAAGGTAAACTATGGCGCGCACCTCGCCGCGGGGCGCCTCCTCGAACAGCGCGCCCAAGTCGCGCGAAATGTCCAAGCGCGAGGACTGCCCCTCGAGCTTCGAGAAAACTTCGGCAACGCGCGCGAACTCCATTCAAGGCACCCAGCCGCTGATTATTCCAGTCAACTCGCTTTGCGCGTAAGTCGACGGGTCGCCCTGCGCCGCGTCGAAAACGCCGCTTGCGCCCGCACCCGCATTCGCGTTCACCAAACCGAACGCCTCCCACGGCGCGGCATTCGCGAAAACATCCTGTAACGCCGGCGGCACGGGCGCGCACGACGCACTCAAACCGAAACGCACAACCGTGTAAAGCCGGTTATTGAAAACAAATTCTTCCACGCCCCCTGCCTTTGCCTCGCAAATTGCAACGCAGTTCCCGGAGGGAAGCGGCGAACAAACGAAATTCGCGGTCTTGGGTTCGGGCACGAGCGCGGGCAAGCTCACGAGCATTCCACTCAATTCGGCGCACGGTGCCACCGCAAGCGAGCACGCCGCCCGGCTGCCCGTGACATCCGAGTAAAAGCTGGGCACCACCACGCTTTGCGTTTCTTGTGCCTGCGCGAGCGAAGCAAGCGTCGCCTCTTCAGTTACCCGCACCCCGTCGTCCTCGCCGTGCGCGAAACCGCACAAGCGCGTTCCGCCAGCAGTCATAATCGAAGCGGAGTAATCCCACGTTGAACCGTCCGCACTCGCTGCCTTCAACTCCACTACTGCGGGTCCGCCACACGCTTCAACCGTAAACCCTTCTTCTTCCAACGCAGTCAAGCCGCCCTCGGCGAGCTGGGCAATGCCTACGAACTCGAATTCACCAAAGCCAAGCGCCCCCGCCGGCGCCCCTGCGCCCCGTTTGAACGCGCCGGCGTTCGCCGTGCGCAACGCCTCAGCCTTGAACGCCGCCATCATTTCCTTGGCAGCCGAAGCGTCGCACCAACCGCGGCTGCAGCACAGCCAGTCCCCGCACGATTCAACGCGGGAACCCAAATCCGTTTTTCCCGGGAACAACGAAACCTGTTGCGGGTAGTCCACGCTTGCCGAAAAACTTCCGCTCTCGAACGCGGTTGACTCAGTCAGCTCGAACGCCCTGACTGCCGGCGAATCGAACTCAACGCCGTTCACGATGCGCGAGCCGAACTGTTTCTCGTCCAAAACAAACGCGAGCTTCGCCGCGCCGTCGCCTGGCGTCAACCCGCGCGGCTCAACGAGCAACGCTTCTTCTTCAACCGCAGTCACGCTTATCGGTATTTCAAGGCGCGCGTCTTTGAGGCAGGACGCGCTCACCACCAGGCGCGCGCCCGCGTCTTCGGGCGCCGCGTTGCCGTCAACCGCAAGCGGGCACGAGGGGTTGCCTGCGTCCGCGGCTTTGAACCACACCGCCCCGTTTGCATAACCGTAACACGATTCCGTGCCCGCGCTGCTCTCGAAGCGGTAGGCAAGCCCGCACTCTTCAGCCGTCAAGTCCAACGCAACCGCGTCCGCCGGATAAATCGAGTTGACTTCCAATTCGATTTCCAAGACGCGCGACTTGAGCGCGCCCGATTCGAGCCAGAAGTCCTCGTGCGCGCCAGTAGAATTCCACGCCGTACCGTTGCCTCCGGTTGCCTCTTCCGGCTTGCTCACCTGAACCGTGAAATCCTCGGTCGCGGCATAGCATCCTGCCTTTTCAGGCGCGCGCTCCGCGTTGCCGAGTGCTTCGTCAAGCGGGTCACGCGTCCATTCGCTTCCCTTGATTGAATAGCCGCGGTAACCGAACGACACGGTTCCCGCGCCGCCGGCGCGCACCTTGAACACGCGTTCGCCCGCGTGCGCCCGCGAACGCGAATCCACCCACTTGTAGCCCCCGTTCAACGCCGCAACCGAATCCTGCAAGAGTGCCGCGCAATATTCCCCCGCGTCGTCCAATTCAGCCGAGCTGCGTTCCACCCAGTCGCCTTTCGGGTAGTTGGTAATCCAGGCGTCCCCGTGCACGCTCAACGCAACGCCCGCCTCGTCCGCGCCTTCCGCGGGCACGAGGTTGAACACGAGTTCGTATTCGCGTCCTTCCTCGAACGCGTCCACGAAACCCGAGGCGTCCCGCGCGCCCACGAACTCCACGCGTGCCGTGCCGTCCGCGCGCTCGAGCTCCACCGAACGCGCGGCGCGTTCGCCCGGTTCCAAGCCGTCCACGGAAAATTCAGTCGCGGCGTAGCCGTCCGCGTCCGCGCGCACTATTGTTTCTTCAAAAGCGTCCAACTCGAAGCCATCAGCATCCACTGAAACCTTTTCGTTGTTTTGCGTGACCTCGAACAAGGCGCGGTCAATCGAATTATTCGCGGAGTCAACCGCGTCCAGAACAAGGAACGCCTTGCCCCACGCGAGCTTCAGGCTAATGTTCTTGTCCTCGTCGAGCGTTACGCTCGCGGACGCCCGCTTCCCGTTCGCGTAAGCGGATACTGAGTATTCGCCCGCGTCGAGGCGGAACTCCGCCCGGCCGTCAAGGGCAAAAGCGTCCGCCTTCGCCTTGCCGTCCGCCGAGCGCACCGAGAGGCTCGCATTGCCCGCGTCCACCGTGACCAACAGTTTCTTGGATGATGCAGTCGAGCGCGCCACGACTTCCACGGTGCCGCCCGGTTGGAATTCGCGGCTGGTTACGGGCGCGAAGCCCGTGCCGGTTGCAACAAAGTAAAGCGATTCGTTCGAGTACGACGAGTACACTGCCTCGCCGTTCGTTTCCGTTGATGCCAGCGGGTTCGCGGGCAGCGAGTAAACCGAAATCAAGCAGGGCACGGGCGCGCCTCGCGCGTCCACTGCGCGCAGCGTGGTGTTCACCGGCTCGGCGGACAAGGAGATTTCAAGGAAGTTCGCGCCTTCGGAGAGCACGCGCGGCTCAGCGGAGCCGTCGAGCACGCCGTCGCCGACGAATACCGCGTACGCCTCGGTGCCCGCGGGCAAACCCCGAATGATTGCGCTTCCCGCTTCCACGCGCGCGGAACCCAGGAACACGCCCGCGTTGAAGTCGCGCACGAACACTTCACCGTCAACAGGCGCGCCGCTTGCGCCGGTCACGGTGACAACTGCAATCGCCTCTGCGGGTTGTCCCGCTTGGCTCGCAACCGCAGCCGTGGCAAGTGAAATTGTTATTTTGTCGCGCGTGGGAATGAACGCTAAAGCTTCGGTTTCGTAGCCCTCTTTTGCCAGGCGCAAACCCACGACCGTTCCTGCTTCCGTATCAAAGTAATAAGCACCCGAGGCGTTCGTCTCCCCGCCCCCGAAATAGTCCCCTATTGAATAGTCCACGCGGACGCCTTCAAGGGGCGACGCGTTCGAGTCAACTACAATAACCGCGAATCCGCCCTGATGGAATATTGTTTCATTCAATGCCTCCGTTCCCGCCATTGCTTGGGGTTCCAGGAACGCGAAGGCCAAGGCGAGCACTAACACCACGAGAACAGCCATCACAACGCGTTCCGCAGCAATCCCAGCCATGAATAAACGATTACGCGTTCGGGGGCTTTAAAACAGTTTGACCGTGCCGTCAACCGCCAGGTGGCTCGCGTATGCGGCGCCCCCGAGCAAGGCGAGCGGCCAGCCCGCGAGGAACGCGAGGGCAGCGGAGAAGAGCGCGAGGCAGGCGAGCGAGTGCGTGAAACCCCGGTGCCTGGGCTTGAGCACCAAAACGAGGATGCCCGCGAGCAAACCCGCGCCCAGCCCCCACGCCCAGTTTCCCGTGCGCGAGTACACGAGCGCGCCCGCTCCGAGCGCGACGCCCGCCAAGATGAAACGGAACAGTTTGCTCTTGTAGTTGTCCGCGTCGGGCGCGAGCGCTCCCAGCGCCACGACTGCCGCGGCAGTCCAGTCAAGGGGAACGCCGAGCGAGAGAGCGCTTGCGGCGAGCGCTGCCGCTGCCGCACCCGCAACCAAATGCCCGAAAGCGTTCATGTTAAACCATTGCTAAAATACGTTTTTATACCTCGCGAGGCGAAAACCCATCATGGGTTTACTCGAAGGCGCGCGTGAACGCCTATCCGGCTTTTTGGGCGCGCTCAACGAACGCTATTACTCGTTAATGGACTCCCTCCAGGAACGCGGAATCAAGGTTTACGATTGGTTCGTGAACCCCCTTGAGGAACGCGGTATTCCCTCGCTTCCCGTGCTCCTCGTGCTCCTGCTCGCGTTCGTTGCCGGGGCATTCCTCGCGTTCAACCCCCTTCAATCAACGGTTGCCCTCGAAGTCAGCGTTTACTCCCAGAACGAGCCGCTCGCGGGTGTCCCCGTAATCGTTTCAGTTGCCGGAAACGCTGCGACGGCGTTCACGGGTGCGGACGGCATTGCCCGCTTCGGAGCGCTGCCGCAGGGCGCGGATGCCCTTATAACAATAAAGGAAACTGGTTACGGAAACTATGAGAAGCGCCTCGAACTCGCCCCGACTGATGGCGGGGCAGTTGAATTGCGCGCGAACCTCGAGGCAATTGCGAAGCCGGCGATAACCGTGCTCGTCACCGATTCTTCGGGCACGCCGCTCGCGGGCGCCACCCTGTCTTATTCCAGTCCGGCAACGGGCGAACCGGTTGAAAAGCAAACGGACGCCTCTGGCTCCGTTCGCCTGGAATACTCGCAAAGCAACGAGATTTACTCCTTATATGTAACGCGCGACGGATTCGTCCAAGGGCGCGTAACCTGTTTTGCCTCTGGTACGGAGTGCGTAATCGAGCTCGAAGCCGAAGCGGACGCGGGCGGCGAACAAGGCGGCGCGCTCGAACCCATCGGCACCGTAGTCGTGCGCGTGAAGAACGCGGCGGGAGAAAAAACCGAGGCTACTGTTGCGCTCCACGACGCGAACTCGCCTGCCGTGCTTGCGAGCAGCCGAACGAGCCAAGGCGTTGCGGTGTTCCGGGGAATCGCAGCGGGCACTTCGGTTTACGTTTCCGTTCAAGCCGAGGGTTACCTTAATTACAACGGCGGAACCGCTGGCGACGAGCAAACGGTTTCCAGCGCGGGCGACACCCTATTCAGCGTAATCCTCGCAACCGCGGGGAGCGCGGGCGCAAAACAGACGCGCTTCACGATTACGGACGCGGAAGGCGCGCCGGTCCAAGGCGCTTACGTTAAACTCTATTCACTCAACGAGCCGCTTGCGTTGCTGGAGTTCCAGTCCACCGATGCCGCGGGCGACGCGATATTCGAGCTCGACGCGGACGCGCTCGCGTACGCCTCGATTTACGCTGACGGTTTCCTGCCGCGCGTGGAGCAACTCGTGGAGCCCGGCGCATTCAAGACGTTCGCGCTCGAACCCCTTGCCCCGGGCAACAACGCCCCGGCTAAAATAACGGTGCTCGATGCGGACAACGGGCCGGTGCCGCAGGCGCGCGTGTTCATACTCGCGGGCGACGGCTTTGTTCTTGCATTGCCGTACGCGCAGACGCTCGAGGACGGTTCGGTTACTATCGACGGACTCCCGCTCGAAGGATTGCGCGCGCAGGCATCGAAGGGCGCTAGCCACGGCGAAAGCGACGAGTTCCAACCCGCGAGCGGGGAACTTGCCGAAGCGACGGTTACCTTCGCGCCGCTTTACGGTCGCGTCCTCGCAATTGCCTCGGACGCCTCGCAGCCCGGCACGGGCGTTAACGCGCTCGTGCGCGCCTTCATCGAAGGCGAGGAAGTCGCCTCGTGCCAGTCGAACGCCACGCAATGCGAGCTGGACGTGCGCGCCAACAAACCCGTTACCTTGAAGTTCACCGCAACGAATTACGCTGAAACCATTACGCCCGCGTTCTCAGTCGCACCCGAGGAAACCGTCTCGAAGGCAGCGCAACTCGTGCCCCTCGCGCTTGCAAACCAGTTGTTCATCGTCTCGTTCGAGTTAATCGACCCAGCGAACGGACAACCGGTGCCCGAGGGCGCGCCCCTCGAGCGCGGCAAGCAATACGATGCCGTGCTCTACGCGAACCTCCCGCAAGGCGCGGACGCCTCGGGTTTCCGCCTCTCGCTCGAGGGGCCACAGGAAATCCTGTTCTATTCCGCGCCCGAAGACGCCGAGGCGTCGAGCGGCTCGAACACCCGGGAAGCGTCGTGCGACTATTGGACGCAGGACGGCGCGGTGCGTTGGGTGAACCTCGAGTTCACCGAGGGCTTCGGGGTGCGCGCTCTCTCCGCCCGCATACTCGTCTCCCCGCAAGCAACGAAAACGGACGAGCTGGCGTTCGAGTACCGCGCCTACGCCACTGACGGCGGGTTGTGGTACCGCAACCCGTTCGACGAGTCACGCAATTATTCCGCTGGCGAAACGCCTTGCGTCGCGCCGTTCACCCGCGTCGAACGCGCGGTAACCGAGGGTTCGACTACGTGCAACGAATACGCCTGCCTTTCGCTGGTGTTCGACAACGGCGTTGAAACTCGCGGGAACGCGCTCCCGGTTGAAATAGGTGCGGCGTTCTCAACGTTTGTCGAGGCGCGCTTTTACGGCGACTACACCTATCCTTACCTCTCGGTTGCCGCGGACGAAACAGAAATACTTTTTACAAGCGAATCGTTCCACAACGAGTCGAGCGAGCCGAATGCCGCGGAGTTCACGCGCGAACTCGTGCTCGACGGACTGAATTCCGACGGGGGTGAAATATCCGCGCTCGCCCTTGTTGCGAGCAGGAACGCGGAAATCTCATTCGAATTGGGCTACCAGGACGGCGTGCTGCTTTCGACGACGCGTCGCATTTCAATTACGGGTGAAGGCGAACTCGTTGCCGCGGTAACACCGCAGGAACTCGAGGCGAACCAAGACAACGAACTCACGGTTACAGTGTACTCGGGAACGGGCTCTCCCGTGGAAGACGCACTCGTTGAATTACTCGACGGGGAAGGCGCACCGCTTGCGGGCGAAGAATACTACCTCGCGGGAGACGGCTCGCGCGGCAGCGGAGAGAACGGCGAATACTCTTTCGAAGTGCATCCCTCGTCGCCGGGCACCCTGCTCGTCTCGGTCGAACGCGAGGGCTACGCTTCCGCCGAACAGGAAATCGCCGTTGTCGCGACGGACTTCCTTTCGTTCGAACCCGACGCAGCCTCGCTCTCGGTTGATTGCGACCCGCTCGAGCTCACGGTGTTCAACGAACTCGCGGTTGCTGCACCCGTGGAAGCGTCGTTCGCGGACAACGCCTGCGTGGTGCTCTCGGGTCCGCTCGTGACCAACAACGGAAACCACTCTTACTCTTTCACCGTGCCCGCCTCGGGTTCAACTACGCTTTTCGCGGAGCCGATAGTGAACCAGGACTGCTATCTCGCGTTGAACTCGGTGCTCGAAGGCACGGGCTCCGCGTACTCTGGTACGGCGTACTTCCAGGTGGATTGCAGCGCGCTCGACCCGGTCGAGGAAGAAGCAATCGAGGACGACTGTTCTTCCGCGGACTGCGGCGCCTGCACCGAAACGCAGTGCATTGATTTGGAGGGTTACTGCCAACCCGCATATCTCACGCTTCCGGGAGGGAACCGTTCGTTCAACGGTTGCGTGGACGCCGAGCCAACTCCCGAAGCGTCGTGTAGCGCGGCGAACTGTTCGCTCTGCGACCAACAGGAGTGCCTCGCGCTCCAGAACCAGGGCGCCTGCCTTGCCGAGTACGCTGCGGGAGTTTACGCGCGCTGTTCTACGCTCGAGGCGTACGATTGTTCGCCTGGCAACTTCGATTTCTCGAACATACTCGCCCGCCGTCTTGCGCAATACCACGCGGACGCGTTGTTGAACCCGGCCATGGGCAAGCGCGTGATTGCCGCGAGCGCAAGCAACCAAGTCCTCATCACGAATTACGGCTACTCAATTGGTGCAACCGGTCCAGGTTGTGATAAAAAAGACAACTCAATCGTGTGCGATAAGCCCGTGAACGCGATGTTCCCGATTAACGGGATGACTTTCTCGGTGCAGACCACGCTCGGACAGCAAATCAGCGTGCTCGCCGGGCTCGCGGATGAAGAGGATGAAGACAATTCGTGTTTCGAGGTTAAGAAAGTGAACGGCGACTCCGCGTTCGGCATTGACGATTTGGCTGAAACCGTGCGCGGAACGCTCGGCGCGATAATGCTCACCCCCGAGGCACCTTACGCGACCTACCTCGTGACATTCAAGGGCACGGACCCTGAGTGCGTTGATTACTCGTGGGAGAACGGCTTGCGCATGACCCCCAAGTCGAATAAGGACACGTTTACAATCGAACTCGAGCCGACTGTGTACGGCGGCGGGCAATTGGGCAGGGTAACCCTCACCTTAAACATGATTACGGAGGACGACTCCGAGTATGAGGATTTCGCGGATGACGCCGCCAAGTACGCGTTGTTCGCAGTTCCCGCCTCGGGCACAATCTACAGCCGCGGCGCAACGGTCGAACCGGTGTTCATCACCGCGAACGCGTTCGACACGGACATTATGATTACTCACGGCGGTTCGACAACCGAGTTGGGTGAAGCGGGCATCGCATTCGTTCAAGCAAAGCTGGGCGACGCCTTCGAGTTGGATGTCAACGGCGTGAACGGCACGGGCTTTGCATTCGCTCCCGCTTCAACAACCGACACGGGCAACACCATCGCTGCGGGCGACATCGTGGGTTCGGTTTCCGCGAACGCGTTAACCGTTTTCACTAGTGTTCCTTCCACTGAGGAAGCAACTGCGGATGTGCCCGCATTGCCTTCCACGAGCGGCACAATAATCAACGGCGGAACATTCGATAACAGCGATTCAGAAACATCAACCGCCTCGAACGACGGCGTTACGGCAGAGGGTTTGGCGTGCAGTGGAACCGAGTGGTGCACCCCCGAGCAAGCCGCTTCAGCAGCCGAAGCCGCGCAAGCCGACTTGCAGGAATTATACGTTGAATTCTACGAGTCGCTCGACCGCGTGGACTCCTCTGGCTTGGTGCAGGGGAGCGAGGAAGTGTTCAACCAGGCGCTTAACGACGCGATTGGCGACTACGCCGCGCGTTCGGCGGTTTACCAGGCGTGTAAAGCCGCGGGAACCGACCCGCTTGCCGGACTCCAGGAGGACTGCACTGCGAACTACTTCGGTCCGGGCTTGAACGCGAACCCGTCCGGATTCCAAACCAGCGAATATCCACAGCTTTCCGCGCCCGTTCCAGCTTCTTGGCAGGCGCCCCAGGGTTTCGGGAGCGTATACGGAAACGCGTTCACCCAAACCGCCTGCAACTCCGAGTTAATGAATTACGGCATGGGTTCGACGCAGGCAATGGGCTCGAACTTCTGGAACTCGTTCACGGGTACGCTCACCGGACAACTCACGCCCTACTCGGGTGAAGTCGCCACCGGGCAACCCATACTCTCGTTCGACGAGGCAGTCGTGGTAATACCCATGAAAGTCGCGGGCGTGGGCATCGTGCCCTTCGTGTTCTCTTTCGACGCGGTTGAAGCCGGTTTAGCGGAAGGCGATGTTACCGGACAAGACGAGGACCGCCAACTCGTGCATATAATCGACACGATTGACACCACGGGTTCGGTGCGCGCCGCGTCCCTCGTGACGTTCATCCACAAGCCCGACGTTTTCAGTGTACTCGACGGCGGCAGCCCCGAATCGAACGTGTTCGCGATACCCTACATCAATAACGCACAAACCGTTGTTTTCGCTGCAACGCCGAACCTGTTCACCATGAACAAGTACCCAATGACCATCGCGCCCGAGTGCGCTTTCGCCTCGTTGAATTATTGGACTGGAATTCAAAGCACGTCCGACGCGACTCAAAGCGGCGTGTTCGATGTTGCCGAACAGACTGTGGAAACACTGGCGGTTACTTGCAACGGCGTCGTGAACACCCTAACCATTAACGCATTGACGAACAAGGTTACCGTCGGAAGCGGTGCAAACGCGTTGTTCGAGTGCCTGCTCGACGAGTCCAAGACGCTCGCGGGCACGGTAAGCGGTGACGAAACGAGCTTGACTTGCGATGGTTGCACTTGCACCCTGATTGAAGAGGCAACAGAACCCGTTGAAGAAGTACCAGTTGAACCCGCGCCGGAAACGCCGCCTGTCGCAAGCTAATCTTTTTTTATTTTTTCGCGCCGCGCCGCCTAACCCTTGATTACGCCCATGGGCACGAGCCTCGCAACGATTCCGCAGAGTCCCGCGCGCTCCACCGCACCCACCACGTCGTCAACTTTCTTGTAGGCGCCGCCCGCCTCCTCGGCGAGCACGCCCGTTTCCACCGCACGCACGACAACACCGCGCGCCTCCATGCCCCGCTGTATTTCGATGCCGCTGTAATCGCGTAACGCCTGCGAACGGCTCTTCACGCGCCCGCTCCCGTGGCAAGTCGAACCCCAAGACTCCGCCGCGCCCGGTAAACCCTTTAGCACGTATGAAGCCGTTTCCATGCTCCCCGGAATAATCACCGGCTGCCCTACCGCGCGGTAAGCCGCGGGAACCTCGGGGCGTCCCGCCCAGAACGCGCGCGTCGCACCCTTCCGGTGAACGCACAATTTTTTGCCGTTGTGTTCCTCGATTTTCGCGATGTTGTGGCACACGTCGTAAACGAGCGACAAGTCCATTGATTCCCAATCGCGCTTGAATACCTTCGCGAACGCCTCGCGCGTCCAGTGCGTCATCGCCTGGCGGTTCGCGAACGCGTAGTTCACCCCGCACGCCATCGCGCCGAGATAGTCGGACGCCTCCGGCGACGAGAGCGGCGCACAACACAACTCCTTGTCCGCGAGCTTGATTCCGTATTTTTCGCTCGCGCCCAGCATCACGCGGATGTAATCGTCACACACTTGATGTCCGAAACCGCGGGAGCCCGAGTGAATCGCAACGCACACCTGTCCCTCGCGCAAGCCGAACGCCTTCGCGGCTTCAACGTCGAACACTTTCTCAACGCGCTGGATTTCGAGGAAGTGGTTCCCGCTCCCGAGCGTGCCGAGCTGGGGGCGGCCGCGCTTGCGCGCCATCGCGCTCACCTTGGAGTAATCCGCGCCCCCCATTGCCCCGCCTTCCTCGCAGTGCTCCGCGTCCGCGGCTACGCCGTAGCCCTCGTCAAGCGCCCACTTCACGCCGCGTGTGACCGCCTCGCCGAGTTCGTCGTCGTCCTTGAGGCGGATGCGCCCCTTCGAGCCAACGCCCGACGGTATTCCCTCGAATAATGCGTCCACGAGTTCGCGGGCGCGCTGCTTCACCTCGCTTGCCTCGAGGTTGGTGCGCAGGAGGCGGATTCCGCAGTTGGACACTATCAATCCGTTGGCTACGAAGTTGTGGTTGTCTTCCACGGTGAAGTCGTAAACTTTTTCGATTCCTGCGGGTTCGATGGCTTCTATTTCATCCAGTATGCCGCCGTGTACTTTGATTTCCTTTGTTTTTTCTGTTGTGAACGCTTCAAAGGACGCGAAGCCGAGGTCCAGCCTCGTTCCAGTTTTCTCGTAAACGCTGCGTTGAACGAATCGCTTGTTGTAACCCAACTCGCGGGCTATTTCGTTAATCGTCAAGCCCTTTTCCTTGAGCTCCCTTGCTTTTTCGCGCGCCTGCTTTCTTTCAGTAGTGTGCCCGCGTTTCAACGCGATGTAGGCGCAGGCGATTTCCGCGGCGTTGGAGCGCTTCTCGTTGTATTCGAAGCCGATTTTCCTCCAAAGTTTTTCCAGGTTTTTTTCTTCGGCGGAGATTTCGAGCCGTAAGCGCACGGTTTCGCCTTTTTGGTTTGGTTGTTCGCTTCGTTCGGCGATTTTCGTGGTTTCAACCTCGAAATCTTCCTTCAACAGCCGCATTATTTGTATCAGGAACGCCCGACCAGATTGCTTGGCTACCGTGTTCTTGTTTTGTGCGAGTATGGGCGCGTTGAATCCGGTTTTGCAATGCGTTTTCGGCGTGGTTAGCTCGGCGCCGAAAAACCCAGCCAAGAACAGGCGTTTCACCCATTTGGGTGCGTTCAACACCCAGTTCGGGACGCCATATTCCGCGATGGTTTTCCTTCCCAAAGGTAAACCGAGTTCCACGAGTTTCTCGCAGAACCCGCGGGAGTAAATGTGGAGTTCGCCGCAATTGGAAACGAATGTCTTGTCCCCGTATTGCGTCCTGATTTTGCCGACGCGCGTGCGCTCGAAAACGCTGCTCTTCACGCCGATTGACGCCAAGTCGCATTGCATTCTTTCCAAGTCGTTCTTGTTTCCGAACGCCTCCACACGGATTTTTCCACCTGTTTTAGAAGCACTGCCGTCGCCAAGCAGATAGCCGATAACCTTCGCGAGGACTCCCGTCGCCTCCTCCGAGAAGCCCTCGAGGTTGAACGGTTCATCGTATTCCACTCCTTCAAAGTACCTAACCGCAACCCGTTCTCCCTTGGTTAAATCGGCGAGCGGAGTCATCCCGCATTCTGTCAGGAACGGATGGTCTGCGCTGGCTTTAACCGAGAAACCCGAGTGCGTCTTTAACCCGTAAACCGCCGCGCTCTTGTGCATGAACGCGATTATTTGTTTGGGTTCGAAGCTTTTGTGCGCGTTTAGCGTTTGAAGCGAGCCACCTAACAGCATCGTCCTACCCGCATCCTCGCATTCAACGGGTTCGAACGAGGCTATTTTTTTCCAGTAACCTAGGTTCGACTCTATCCTAGCGTCACCCGAAAGGCAATTTATGTCATACCCCACTCCGCCAGGCGACACTATGCCCTCGTCGAAGTTGAAGGCAGCCACGCCGCCGATGGGGAAACCGTTTAAGGCCGTTGAAAACTTTTTTCAACAGTATCCTTCGTGCCCATCAGGCATGACCATGGCTTTGCCTTCCAAGCCGGGAAGCGAGGCGACGTTGTTTATTTGGCTTAACGTCCTATCCCGCTGCATTTGCGCGAACATCTCGTCGCTCGCGTAAACACGCACCCTGCCTTCTTCGAAGACGCAGTCCCGCGTTTTCTTGAAATCCATTTAGTGCCTCCTATTTTCTAGAATAAGTGTAATTCGCTATCGCGGTTTTTAACTTCTCGTTTTTGTACTGCGTGCATCGTGGCTTCCAGTGCTACTGTTTCCCGCAAGCGGCGACGAAGCGCGGCGCGGGGCGGTTCAAGTCGCACAACAAGATGATTTCGTTGTCCCAGACGAACGGCTGTTCGAAGACAAGGTGCACGCCCCCTTCAACCGGCTCGGCGTCGCACGGCTGCCCTTGGAAGCCGTTGAACGCGTGCAGGCGCTTCGGGAGTTCGCCGCGGCAGAACTTCGATTTCTTGAGCGAGAATGTGCCTTCGAGTATTCCCGCCTGGTGCGCGGGCGAGAGCACGCTCCCCCGCGTTATCGCTTCTACCGTCGCGCCCTTGAAGCACAAGCCCACGCGCGCCCCCGCGCCAGCCTCGGAGACGTCGACGTCCTGCACCTGGATGCTGCGCACGTCTATCTTTTCCTTGCCCGGGTTCACGAAGAGCGAGTCGTGTATGCGCACCATGCCCCGGGCGACGAAGCCCAACGCAATCGAACCCACGCCCTTTACGTTGAATGAGGAATCGGCGAGGACTTTGGTTTCGCCGTCGTTCTTTGCGGTTGGCAGGGCGCGCACCCACTCCCCCGCCTCTTCCACGGTTTTGACTGCGTATCCTTCCACTGCCGTGCCTTTGGCGTACGCGCTCAAGCCGTAGTCGCCCGCGAAGCACCCGCTCTTCTTTTCGAGTAAGTCGAGCGCGACGAGCGCTTCCCCGAACGCCGCGTCTCCCGCGTCGTGAGCGATTACGATGTGGTCCGCGAGTGCGAGGCAGTAGGCGAGCGAGGAGGGTTTCTCGGGCCAACGGAACGGCTCGCACAACGTGATTACCTTGCCGGCGTAAACCTCGTGCCAGAGGCGGTAGTCGGATTCCCCACCCTTCTTCGCGTTAACCTTGCAGAACTCTTCGGCTTGGTTGCCGAGAACGCAGACCGTGACATTGTCTTTCATAAGCGATTATTTGCGTTGGACGGCGTTATAATCGTTTAGCCGTTGCGCTGCCAACGCGACGCCTCCGCCCGTGAGCGCGGTGGCGAACTGCATCCAGGTGAACGCACCCGCGAGCGCGAGCGGCGCCAAGCCAGCCAGGTAGGCGAGCGCGAAGCACGCGGACAACAGCGCGGTCTTCGCGAGCGCGCCCAAGGCAACGCCTTTCGCGCCGCTAAATGCCTTTATCACCCAGGCGTAAGCCGCGTTGCCCGCCCAGATTGCGGGAATGAAGAACGCGAGGAAGGGCGTGAACGAACCGAACAGCACGCCATAGGCGAGCGCGCCCAGCGAGGGCAGGAGCACGAACGGCGCGGCTGCGAGCCAACCCCGCTTGACTATTGCGAACGCTATCAAGGCGTTCACTGCGGTTCCGGTGGCGAACTGGTTCAATCCCAGGAACGGAACGAAGAACGCGGCGAATGCCCCGACGAATACCAGCGCGTTTTCGCGTGCGAAACTGTTTTTTCCAGCTACGGCAAAAGTCATCAGTAACTTCCCTCCAATAATGCGCCTAATGCTATGAGTGCGACCGAGGCGAGCGCGAGGGTGGCTGTGTCCACGAGTACTTGGCGCATTCCGCCTGGGCAGTGCCTGGATTTAGTTAAGCCCGCGCTCAAAATGCCTCCGGCGATGCTCGCCACGAAGTAACCCGCGATTTCAAGCGAGCCGTGCGGCAGCAAACCCAGGAACCCGTACACGAAACCCATCACGCCGCCTGCCTTGACGGCTTCTCCGAGCACGACGCCGAGGATGGCAGCGTTCCACACGAGGAGGTAGACACTACCGATTCCGTAGAGCAGGCAGAACGCGAGCATCAACGCCAGTACGCCTAGGTTGTGCGAGAAAAGGAACCACGCGCGTTGAACATTAAAGGACCAGCCGGTGGTAAGTCCTTGGATTGCGCTCACTTCCTCGAGTTGCGGGGCGAAAACGCGCGCCCCCGCGTCCGCGGGGAGCAGGGCGTACCACGCGGTGAAGGCGAGCACTGCTCCGAGGAAGAAGAACGCGTAAATCTTGACGAGGCGCGAGTGCCTCGAGAGAAGCGCGCCCTCCTTCTTTACCGCGTCCACGAGCGACGAGGCGCGCACGCATTCGTCCTTCTCCTCTTCGCGCGCGAGGAGGCTCCAGAACAAAGGCACTGCGGGGAGCACGGCGAATACGAGCGCGGAGCCGCCCATCGACGGGAGGAAATATTCCACGAGGATGCCGAACGATACGAATAACGCTCCAAGCACGAGCATGGCGTGCGGTTTGCCGGCGGCCTTGTTCGGGGTAATCAGGTGGTCGAGAACCATTTTTTATCGCTCGCTAAACAGAACGCGTTGCGTTGGTTTAAAACCTTGCCCTGCCTGCGCGCCGCCCAAACCTTTTAAGCCGCGGGAAAGAAACTTTTTTCGGAGTTACCCGGCTTGAACAAAACGCTGTTTTTATTTTTCCTCGTTGTTTCCCTAGGTTTGGCTTTCGCGGAATCCACGCCTTCGGGTGCCACTCCTTCGTACGGCACGGGCGGGAACGCGACTTGGGGCGGAGCGACGCCCACCGGGGTTGCGGCAAGCGGCGGCAACGTTTCCAACGTCGGCCTTTCTTCTAACACGCAAACCATGCGTTGGGTCGGCTTTTACGGTGATATTTCGGGCAACGTGGTGTTGAGGAACGCGGCGGGCGAGCAGTTCTACGCTTGGACGCAGTCCAACGCCTCGGGTTACGTGCTGGCGGCGAAGAACGCGAGCATCCTCTGGGCGACGCTCAAGGCGACCCCGCTCACGGGCGCGCAAATCGACGCCGCATTCACTTTCCTGGCTGCCAAGACGGACAGCGGCACTGCGACTTACAACACCACGAGTTTCGGGGGCACGGTCGCGGGCGTTGCGATAACCGCGGGTGTGGCGAGTTCGGGTACGACCATGTTCGGTTCGACCGGGAACACCTGGGTGCAGCAGACCTTGAACACGAGCACGGTCGGGGTTGACGACAAGTCGTCGGTGTTCATGTCGCGCATCAACAACAACCAGAACTCGTTCAACGGGACCGTGGTTGACTACCAGTTGATGGTGCCCGAGGACGAGTCCGCCAACACGGCGCCGACCGCGTATTACTTCTACCTCCAGCTTGACTGAGGTTTTCCCTCTAGGAGACGGGCATATGGTTTTTAAAGCCCGTAACCCTTTATTCTTACGGTTTTGGTGGGTGGTTAGCTAGTGCGCAAGCTTTATGCGTTACTCGTTTTTGCAGTCCTATCGTCGTGCCTCGCTTCCGGGCAAGTGCTCGTGAATTCGCGCGACTGGCAGGATGTTTACCAGGGCGTGCTTTACGCCCAATCGTTCGGCGGCGCAACCGTCGAAGAATGCCGCTTCCTCCTGTCTTCGGACCACGCGGTGCACCAGTTCCTGAACGCCTCCAAGCCCGTGCTCTACATCGAGGGCAACCAGAATTATTACCCCGATTACGCGGGCGTGCTCTCGGACGCGGGTTTCACGCAAGTCGACGAACTGGCGCTCTCGGGGCTCCCCCTTGCAATGGAGCTCGCCGAGCGCGCGGACTGCTCGAAGTTCATAATCGTCGGGGACGCGGCGGGTTACCACGCGGTGAGCGCTGCGCCTTACGCTTCGTTCACCCGGTCGTGCGTGCTCTTCGCGAACGCGGGCAATGCTGGCGAGATTGCATCGTTCTTGTCTGGACGCGCGGAGTCCACGATGGTTTTCGGTCCGGTTGACTCCGCGGTCGCCGGGGCGCTGGCGCCGTTGAGTCCCGAGACGGTGAGCACGGGCAGCCGCTACGGGGATAACATCGAAATCGTGTCGCGTTACCGCGCATTGAACCCCGTGGCGCAGGTTTCGTTCTCGAACGGGGAGTTCCTCGAAGCCAGTTTGTTCAGCGCATTTCCCGTAGTTCTCATCGGCCGCGATTACCCGCCGCAATCCGTGCTGGATTACTTCAACGGCGAGGGCAGCGGGGTAACCGTGGGCGTCGTGGTAGGGAACGACTTGCTGGGCGCAGCCAAGATAATCAAGGACGAGACGCCCGTTGAGGCGGTTTTCGTGAAATACGCCCAAGGGTGGGCGAAGCCGGGTTCGTTCTACTCGGAAGTCAGCGGCTTGGATTTGTTCTATTTGCCGGTTTATGATACGGGTTTGGAAGTGTCGCGTGCGGGTTACAACCTAGAGTCCCGCGAAATACAAGTCACCTTCGTCAACCCCTCCGAGTCGCTGCCGGTTTACTTCGAGTCCGCGACCACCCTGTATGCGGACGGCGTCGCGGTTGCAACGGTTTCCGACGCGGATGTCCTGCAGCTGGATGCTGGAAAAACGCTCGTCGTAGCCTACCCCGTGGCTGACGATTCGACTATAGTGACTGCGGTGCGCGCCGGTTCGGCGTTTTCCGCGGAAGTGTTCGCCCGTTACGGCGGGGACGCCTCCGAGATGACGGATGAACTCAAGGAGACGTATCCCGTGGAGTTCGGCGAATCCGCCGACTCCTCCCTGCTCTCGCTCGGCGCGGTTTCCTATGACTCGAGTGCGTTCAAGCTTTACGTGGACTTGACTAACGAAGGCGGCGTTCCAGCGTTCGCGAACGTGCTCGTCACCGCGAAGGTGAACAACGTGGAGAACGCGTTCGAAACCATCGAGCCCGTGGAAGTGCCGGTATCAACCGAGCCCTACCGCGTTTCATTTGACTTGCGCTTGACCGAGGATGCGGCGCGCACCCTGTGGGGGAGCCCCGCGCTCGTGAGTGTTGATTACGGTGCGTCCCAAGGGTTGCTGTTGAAGCACCTTGAAGAGGAGCGCGGCGTGCAGGGCACCGCCGGTTTGAACCCGCTCCTCGTCGCCGGCGCGTTCCTGTTGGCCATCATACTCGCGGCAGCGTACTGGTTCGGCGCAAAGAAGCGCAAGTGAATGCCTTGGACTTGAATCCAGCGGTTGCCGCTGTTTTAGCAGCACTCCTATTCTTGCCGTTTGCCTCCGCAGGCGGAGCCGCGGTCAGCGGGGGGAACGTATCCAACCTGCTCATCGATGCTTCGGTGCAGACGGGCGCGTGGGCGGGCGTTTACGGTTGGGTGGCTACGGGTGCGGGTGCGGTGGGTGAGACACTTTATTCGGGGAACGTATCCAACTTCACCGTGGTGTTCCCGTTGTATTGCACGGGCGGCGACAACTTCCTGCTCGCCTCGAATTCCTCCACGCTGGATTGGAGCGCGCTCGCGAAGGGCGAACCGGCGGCGTTGGATTCGTTGCTGGGTTTCACCGGGAACGAGTCGGATTCGGCTAACCAGACGTTCAACGCGAGCGTGGACTACGCGATGGGCTCCCAGGTTTTCTTGGGGGCTAACGCGACTTACACTTTTTCGCAGTCCCTATCGCCCGGGTTCGACGAGGGGCTATTGGTGGATTCGTCGAGCGGGGCTTTCGTGTTCGTGACGCGCATTCACGCGGGCGAACTCGCGTTCTCGGGCGAACCCGCGGACTTCCAGCTCTTGTTGCCCGTAGTCGGCGGTGTTGGTGCGAACGAATCGTATTACTTTTACGGTTCGGCGTTCAACTGCCCCGTGTCCACCGCGCCGTTGCAGCAGGGTGGGGCGGGCGGAGTGAACGTGCCCTATTCGCCGGACGGGGGCGGGGCGGGCGAGCCGACTTACGACCCGCAGAATTGGCCGGGCAAGGGTTGGGCTTCCCCGACTCCCCGGCCTTCACCCGCCGCTTCACCGTCGCCGCTTCCCGAGTTGAGCATAACCGGGGTGTTATTCGTAATGGAGGGCGGGGACATCCTGGGGTTGTCGGGTTTCGTGGCGCGCTATTGGTCGATTTTCGTTGTTGCCGCGATGTTCGCGGTGCTAATCGCGCTTGTCCTGTGGATGTTCGCCATGCGCCGCACCAACTGACTTCAAGTCCGCCACGTTCACTTCAACTATGCGGCTGCCCTGCTTGCCCTGCATCGCGACGCCCACCAGGCAGTCCGCGTTCTTGTAAACCGTGTCGTTGTGCGTCACGACTATGAATTGCCCGTTCTTGCTCAACGCCTTCAACAACAACGCGAGCTTGCGCGAGTTCTCCTGGTCGAGCGCCGCGTCGGATTCGTCTAAAACGTAAACCGAGCTCGGGTTCGCGGACTGCACTGCGAACAGGAAGAGCAGGGCGATGAGGGCCTTTTCGCCGCCGCTCATCAGTTCCAGGTAGCGTATCTCCTTGTTGTCGAGTTCGACCTGAATCGTTAGTCCGCCCTCGAACGGCGCGTCCGGGTTCTCGAGGTAGAGCGAGCCGTGCCCGGTGAATATCTCGCCGAAAATGTTCTCGAACGACTTGTTGATGTGGTTGAACGTGGCCATGAACGTCTCCTTCTTCCTGCCTTCTATCTCGTTGATTATGCTGATTACCGCGTCCTTCTCCACGCCGAGTTGGGTGACGCGCTGCTTCTGTTCCTCGAGCTCGCGGAAACGTTGTCCGTACTTCTCGATTGCCGAGAGGTTCGGGTTCCCGAGTCCGGCGAGCGTCTCCTCGAGCTTCTTGCGCGCCAACGAGAGTTCCGGCTCGTGCTTCTTGGCGAGCTTCTCGCGCAGCGGTTCCACGCCCTCGTATTCCGCGAGGCGCGCCTTCGCCTCGACGAGGCGTTCGTCCACGTGCGCCTTCTGCACCTCGAGGTCCGTGCTCTCGCGGCGCAACCCCTCGAGCGAGAACTGGCTGCCGCCTTTTTCGTTCGCCAGCGCGCCGATTTCCTTTTCGAGCCGGTTCCGCGTTTCCATGAGCTCCCCGAACTCCTTGGAGAACTCCCGGTAACGCTTCTGCTTCTCGGCGAGCGTCCCCTTGGCGGCACGTATCTCGTCGTCCGCCTTGTTCACCGCGTCCCTGCATTCCCCGAGGGCGCCCTCGGCTTCAGCGAAGCGCTTCTTCGCGGAATCGAACTCGCGTTGCGCGTACCCGCTCTTCGCCTCGGCCGCCTCCAACTCGGCGCGCGCCTTGTTCTCCGCGGTCTTCAACTCGCCGAGCTTGCGTTCGCGCTCGCGCGCGAGCCCGCCCAGGCGCGACTCCGTCTCCAAATCGATTTTCTCCTTGGCGGAAAGGTAATCGATGTTCAACTGGGAGAGGCGCTTGATCAACGCGCTCTTCTCCTCGTCCTTCCCCGCCGCGCCCTCGGCGCACTCCTTGATTTCCTTTTTCAACTCGTTCGCCGCGCTCTTCGCGTTCGCGTTCCTCGACGTCCACTCCGCCTCGCTCTTGCGCGACTGCCCCAACTCGAGTTCGAGGGTCTTCAAGTTGAGTTCCGCACGGCTCTTCTCGCGGCGCGCTTCCGCGAGTGCATCGCGCACGCGGGACAATTCGGCGTAAACGCCCTCGCGCTCGGCTTTCGCCGCGTCCAAACGCGCGCGGAGTTTCTCGAGCGTAGCCTGTTCCGCGTAAACATTAACCGTCCGCTTCGCGCTCCCCCCGGTCACGAGCCCGCTTGCCTCCGCCAGTTCGCCCTGCATTGTCACGAGGCGCAGCTTGCGCACGAGCGGTTCCGCCGAGGCGAAGTCCTTCATCACCAGCGTGTTCCCGCACGCGTATTCCACCGCGCGGGCAATCGAGGAATCGTATTCCAGCAAGTCGAGCAGGAACCCAACCGCACCCGGCGCCTTCGCGTGCTCCTTGTCCTCTGCCGACGGCTTTCGCGACTCGATTTTGTTAAGGGGAATGAACGACAAGCGCCCGAGGCGGTTCTTCTTCAAATACTCTACCGCCTGCCCGGCGGTCTTCACGGAATCAACAACAAGGTAGTTCAGGCGCGAGCCCAACGCGATGGTCACGGGGAGCGAGTGCTCGTCGTCGTAGGATATTAGTTCCTGGAGGATGCCGTGAACTCCCTTTACATTCTCCTTCACGCTCCGCGCCGCGGCAGTGTCCTCGCCCGCGCGTTCCCCAGCCATCTTTAAGCGGGACTCCTTCTCGACTATCTTCTCGCGGATTTCAAGGAGTTCGCCCTCGATTTTGGGTAAACCCTCGTTCAGCTTGCGTTCACTTTCGAAGAGTGCGCGTTGGCTGTTCTCCTTCTCGCGGTGCTCGCGTTCCGCTTGCTTGCGTTCCGCCTCGAGTTCGCTCTCCTTTCGCGCGTAATCCTCTTCGGGCGTGCCCTGGCGCAGGCGTTCGAGCTCGCGTTCCTTGAGTGCCTTGCGTTCGACCAATATTGCGGATTCGCCCTGGAGTTTCTGGAGGGCGTCCTTGGTGCGCCCCATCTCCGTTTCGCACTCGCTTGCCTTGCGGCGCGCCTCCTGGAAGCCCTTCGAGAAAGCGTCCGCCTGCCCCAAGAGGGCTTTGAGTTCGCGTTCCTCTTTACCAACGATTTCCGCGAGCGACTTCGCCTCGTCGGCGAGTTCCTCCGAGCGCCGCTTCGCCCCGCCCAACTCGTCCTGGGCGCGCTGCATCGCGAGGCGTTCGTCGTCCTTGCGGCGTTCGAGGCGCGCCTCCTCGGTTTTCTTGTTGTCGATGAGTTGCTTGTTCGCGTTGATTGCGTTGTTCAACGCGTTTATCTCGGCTTCGATTCCGCCCTCGAGGGCGCGCTTGTTCAACTCCGCGCTCGCCTGCTCTTTCTCCGCGTTCTTCGCGGTTATCCGCGCCTCGAGCTCCCTTATCTTGTGTTCCGCGGCGTTAGCCGCCGTTTCCCCGGCGAACAGCTTCTCGACGAGCGCCTCGAACTCCCTGGACAAGTCCGCGTGCGCGATTTCCGCGAGCGTGGCCTTCACGCGCTTTAACGCGGCATCCGTGTCGCGCCATTTCTCCGCCTTCTCCTTCTCGTCCTTCAACTCGCGGAGGTAACCCTCCTTCTCGTGCAAACTCACGTTCGCCTCGCCTATCTTCTGGTCCACGCGGCCGAGCTCGGCGAACGCCTCCTTCTTCTTCTCCTCGTACTCGCTCACGTTCGCGATTACGTCAATCAGTTCGCGGCGCTCCTTGGGGTGCATCTCGACGATGCGCTGGACTTCCCCCTGCTTGATGAAGTTGTTTAGCGAGATGCGCTTCTCGGCGAGGAACTCGTCGATTACGTACTTGTTCACGCGCTTGTCGTCCAGACGGTACTGCATCTTGCCGTCCGCCCGGATTTTGCGGGTGACGCTCCGCTTCTTGCCGTTGTCGTCGAACTCCACCGTGACCTCGGCAACGTTCGAGCCGTGCGAAATCAGGTCGCCTACCTTCTTGGCGCGCAACTGCTTGAGGCGCGAGTCCCCGAACGCGAACTGGAGGGCGTCCGTGATGTTGCTCTTCCCGCTCCCGTTCGGGCCGATCACGCAGTCCACGCCCGGCGTGAACGTGACCGTGGCGTTCTTGAACGACTTGAAGTTCTTCAGGACTACCTTATCTATGAACATGGCTTTTTCCAGCGTTCCGGGTTGATGGTAGGAATCACGCGAAACGCCTTTAAAATACGTTCACCGCGTCAAAGCCCACCCTATGGTTGCCTTCCTTTTTCCATCCTTGCCGTTGGCTCAATTTAGCTGCTTAACCATCAAATCGGGCGCGCACTCTTCTTTCCTCTTGCAGTGTAGGCAAACAAAAAGAGGTTGCGGGAACTCGTCTTCGCCAATCTTTCTGAAGCCCGCCGCTTCATAGAACCCCCGGGCGTGCCGGGTTATCAAGAAAATGCGTTGGGCGCCTAGTTTTTTTGCGGTTTCAATAACCTTATTCATCAGTTTTGTTCCAATGCCCTTGTTTTGATGCTTTTTGTCAACCGCAAGCAGGTCGAGCTTGTATTCATTGCCGGAACCGCGGAGAATTACGCTGCCCACGGGTTTTCCGTCCTCTATGGCCTCCCACGCTTTCAGACAGTTGTCAAAAGGGTGCACGTTCATGCCGAAGCTCTTTGCGAGCGACTCCACGAACGCAAAGTTTTTCGTTTCCCTTATTTCCATGATTTAATGTGCCTGGAGCCGGCTATTAAACTCTGGGGAATCCTGCGGTTCAGGAAAGGGGCGCGCACTCGACTATCGCCTCGTCGCCCTGCGCCGAGATGCCCCGCACCTCGAACGGCGACGCAGCGAACGCGGAAAGCAAATCCGCGTAACACAACTTGCTGACGTTTATTCTCATTTTTCCAACACCTCTTTTTTTGGGGACCTGCCGGGGGCGGGATTCGAACCCGCGATTGACCTTAGCCAAACCGCTCGACAGGCAGTCCCCTTAACCTGCTCGGGCACCCCGGCGCAAAACCTTTTTATATTCCCTCCGGCACTCCTTCCCTTGACAGGCAGTTCCCTTCCGCCCGTTCGGGCACCTTTTTCTTTTTTTGTTACGGTTTAAAACCAAGGCTCGACCCGTGGCTGCCACTGCTTCCACTCCCCGTTCGGGCAAGAACGCTTTTAACCCCAAAAAGCGTATCCCTTGTCATGGATGCGGACGAGGAAGCCGTGCGCTCGCTCAAGCGCTTCTTTTCGGAGCGCGACTCGCGTTCCCTGGAGAGCCAGGCGGCTAGTTTGGCGCGCGAGGCGCTCGTTCGCACGGATTCCGTGCTCGTGGACTTGTCTATTCTCGCTTTCGTGTTATCCAAGCTCTCGAACAAGCAGCACATCATTGAGTCCCGTTCCTGGGGTCCCGCATCCGGACGCATCTTGAGCCACCTGGAGGAAGCCGCACTCCAGTTCAAGGGCGGGGCGCGCGTGAAGGCAGGGGAAAGCGTGCGCGCGGCGCTAAACGACGTGGACGCCCTCGGATTGGCTGAGGGACGTTTTGTTTCGAGCATGGTGGAGAAGGGGCGCATCAAGGCGGCAGCCCAGATGTACGCGCACGGCGCCTCCCTGGGGGCAGTCGCCTCGTTTACAGGGGCTTCGAAGTCGGATTTGGCTGATTACGTGGGGAACACCAACATCCCGGACAAGTACTCCTCGATGCCGGTGCGCGAGCGGCTGGAAGCCGCACGGAAGGTTTTCTCATGAACATCGTGTGCGACAGCTCCACGCTAATCTCGCTGGGCTCCACCGGGGTGCTGGACTGCCTGGAGTTCCTCACCCAGAAGACCGGCGCGTCGTTCATCATTCCCCCCGCGGTCGAGCGCGAGATAATCGGGCACGCCCTCCGCATTGACAAGTACCGCTTCTCCGGACTCCGTCTAAAGAGCCTGGTGCGCCGCGGCGTGCTCAAGGTAGTCGCCCTGCCCCCGCTGACTCGCGAGGGGCACCGCATACTCGACGAGGCGAACAACGCGTTCAAGGAGCGCGGGCGCGCATTCCAAATCCTGCAGGAAGGCGAGGCGGAGTGCATCGCCCTGTTGTCGTTCGTGCCCGCGGCTGCGCTCGCGGTGGACGAGAAAACCACGCGCCTGTTGCTCGAGGACCCCGCGGGTTTGGCGCGCGTAATCCAAGCCGATGCCGGGGAGCGCGTGGAGGCGGACCAGGGCGCGCTTGCCGCGCTCGCAAAGCGCCGCGGCAATACGCCGATAATCCGTTCCACCGAGATTCTCGCGGTTGCCGTAGAAAAGGGCTTTTTCGATTCCTTCGGGCAAGACAAGGCCGAAGCGTTGAAGGCGGGAGTGAACGCGTTGCGGCGGGCGGGTTGCAGCATCAGCCACCGCGAGTTGGACGAGTACGAAAGCCTTTAATCCCTTTCCAGCCAAAATTCTTGGACAAGGGCTGGTAGATCAACGGTAGATCGCACGCTCCGCAAGCGTGAGGTTGCGGGTTCAAATCCCGTCCAGTCCACTCGCGTGAAAAACAAGAAGAACATTTTCCTGTTTGCGAATGTTGTTTTAGCCGTCGCGCTCTTCTATTTGTTCTTCAAGGGCTTGGATTACGCGGCGTTGGGCGCGATACTCGGGCGCGCGCGCTTCGAGTGGATTCTTGCCGCAGCCGTGCTATACTATACCCTCCAGTTCTCCACTGCCCTGCGCCTGAAGTGGCTGAGCGACGAGCTCGTGCGCCCGGTGGGCGTTTTGGGTGTTTTCAAGGCGCATCTCGCGGGGCTGCTGTTCAGCGACTATACCCCGGGACGTGCGGGTTACGCTTACTTCGTGGTGCGCGCCCGCGAGTGGGGGTTGAAGGCGCGCCAGGGCGTCCGCGTGTTCGGCGTCTCGCTCGCCTCGGACTTCTTCACGCGGGGCGTTTTCGCTGCGTTGAGCATTTACTACTTGTTCGATTCGCGGGAGGCGTTGCTCGCGTGCGCCGCCCTTCTAGTCGTTGGTTCGCTCGGGTTTCTGTGGGCGTTAACCGCGCCCCGCAAGCCCATCGCGCGCCTCCTTGCTTTGCTGCCGTCCACGGGTGCCGGGGAATTCTACGCGAGCGTGTTCAAGAAACGCATCTCCTCTCTGCTCGTCTACCTCAACGTTGGCGTGAGTTTCACCGGGGCGTTCGTGCGCGGCTTGGAGTGGATGTGCCTCGCCGCTGCCTTGGGGCATCCGTTCGCTTGGAGTGAACTATTCGTGTTCGCGGCGTTCAACTCCGTGTTGACTGCGTTGTCTTTCGTTCCGTTGAGTGTTGCCGGCCTCGGTTTGCAGGAGGGTGCGGGTGCGTTGTTCTTTTCGGCCGCACTCGGTGTTGATTTGGCTTTTGCGGGCGCGCTCATGCTCCTCGTGCGGTTCACCGAGGCGGGTTGCAACCTCGCGGGGTTGGCGGGTTTGGTTGCCCCAAGCGGGAAAACAAAGTCAACCAAAATTACGAAGAAGCGCAGCTGAGCCGCTGGAAAAATAAACCCCGTTTGCCGAACCGCTGCTGTTTTCAGTAGTCGTTTTTGTTTTTGCGGTTTTATTGCTTCGGGTTCACTCGGCTTTCGCGGGCTTCTCGCGCGGCACGCATTCTTCCTTGAAGATTATCTTCTTGACTTCAGGGATGAATTCGGTGGCCTGCACGTAGAAGCGCGTCTTGAGCACGAGGTACTCGCGCGAGAACTTGTCCACCTTCTCGGGCACGTCCACCGTTCCCACGCCCGCCTCGTAAGCTACTTTTGCGTCGGGCAGCAGGTCGTCTGCGAGCGCGGTGAACTTGTCGCCGGGCTTCTCAAGCACGTCGAGCACCTTGTACTCGTAAACGATTTCGCGGTCCGCGAGCGGGTGGTTGAAGTCCACGCGCACCCGTCCCCCGGAGACGCTCTGGACGCGGGCGCGCCTTCCGTCCAACTCGACGGGCATGCCCACGAACGGCTGCACCTTCTGCTCCTGGAATTTTGCCAGCGGCACCAGGCGGACTTCCTCGCTGTTCTTCCTGCCGAACGCCTTCTCGGGCGCCAGCGTCAGCGTCTTTTCATCGCCCTTCTTCGCCTTGAATAACTCTTCCTCCAAACCCTGGAGTATCTGGTGTTTTCCAAGGGGCACGAGCACCGGGCCGTACTTCACGCGCGGGTCGAACGTGCCGGCCTCGCGGGCGCGCTTCTCACTCGTAGTATCAAACACGACGCCGTCGTCCTTGGTTGCACCCGTGAAATCGATTTTAACGAAGTCCCCTTCCTTTGGCATTGAATACATTCACCTGTTTTTTAGTTCGTAGAGTTACCGCTGGTTTCGTTTACAGTATTATTTCCATCCGCTTCGGGCTTTAAAGTTTCGCTTTCAAAGTCCGCAGCCGCCTGTTCGATTATCAGGCGCGCCACGCCGTCCGCGTCGATTTCCGCGTACACGCCCACCGGCACCTCGTCGCCGACTTCGACACCGAGTGCGTCCACGTATGCGGGCTGCCCGTTCAGGTTGACGGGTTGCAAGTCGCGGGTTTCGTTCGAGTCGAGCGTGTACAACGTGATTTTTGCAGCAAAATTAAGGCGCGCCACGCGCATCAAGAGCGCGTCGCACAACGGTTCGAGGGCGTCGCGTGCGTCCGCCATTGAGGCGTTCTCGTTGATTTGCGCGGCGTACGCGTTCTCGGACACCTTGTACACGAGCGTGAAGCCCGGCAGCGCTTCGAGCGCCGCCTGGGCTTGCGTGGAGTTGCACGAGAACGCGTATATCTGGTTCTCCAACTTCGTCACGGTGCCCGTGCCTTGGCCGCCGCCCTTGAACGCCGCCTGCGCGGCTGGCGAGGGTGTTGGTTTTGCCGAATCCGAAGAATACATGAGCACCGAGAACGTGCCAACGATGAACGTCAGTATTATCATTACCCCGAAGGCAACCATCAACGTCTGTTTTTTCATGAATAACCACCACTAGCTATTTTCAATCAGTAATAATGTATTCTTATTTGTTTAAGGAGTTTTTGGCGTTCGAGTATGGCTTCCATCCAGTGGTTGCCGCCCCATACATTTGCCTTCCTAATTTTTTCCTTGCTGGACGGTATCAAGCGCGATAGCACCGTTGCTGCGGCTTCGTGCATTGCTTTCTGGGACAGTTTCAGCACGCGGCCGTCCGTGGTCTTGGTTTGCCTCAACGTGCCAAACTTTTTGGCGAGTTCGCTCCCGTGTTTTTCCAAGTCCTCGTCGGTCACGCCCGCCTCTTTGAGAACGTCTAGGACATGCTCTTCGTTGCTGTTGAACAGGTTTCCCGGTGCGGAGTAAGCAAACTTACCCTTGCCGTCACTCCAACGGAGCCCTTTTCTGCTCGCGGTTGACCGCCCGCGGGCATTAGTCCACTCGAGTTCGTCTAACAGGAAGCCACGCGTCCTCTCGATTAACTCGTATCTTTGTTTGAATCCGAAAGCGAGTTGTCCGCCTTGTTCTTCCCTCAACATTTCATCACTTGGGCGCGTACTTCAACAGTTTCTTGCGGAGCTCCTCGCCCGCCTTGTTGTCGAGCGTTACCGTGTTATCGCGTATCTCCATCAGGTTCTTGGATTGCATTGCGAACTTGTTGGGCGCCAAATCCTTGTACAATAAGACGCCCGAACCCACGATGGAGTGCGGACCCACCTTCACGCCGGGCATTATGGTGGCGTTGCTTCCCGTCTTGCAGTTGTCCGCCATTATCACGCCGAGTTTGTTCGTGCCCGAATCCATCTTCCCCTTGCCGAGCACCTCGACTTGGATGTGCGCCTCGTCGAACCGGAAGTTCGCGGTAATCGTGCCCGCCCCGAGCGAACAGTTGTCGCCCAACACGGAATCCCCGACGTACGCGGAGTGCGTCCAGCAGTTCTCGCCGATGACCGAGTACTTCACCTCGGTGGAGTAGCCGATGACGCTCTTCGCGCCGATTGAGGAGTGCCCGCGTACGAGCGCGTTGTTCCCAATCACCGCGTTGTCCCCGATGTAACACGGTCCCTCGATGACTGCGTTCTCGAATACGCGCACGCCCTCACCGATGTGCACGTGCTCGCCTTTTATCACGGCGCGCTCGGAGATGCGCGCGCTCTTCGCCGTGAACGCCTTTTGTTTGTCCAGGAAGTATTCGTTCAAGCGCAACAAGTCCCACGGGAGCTTGTACGAGCCGAAGAAGCCCTTGTAGGATAGGGCGCGCACGTCGCCGCCCGCGTCAATCATCTTTTGTATTGCCTCTTCGTACTGTGAGTCGGATTCGGGCACCGCAGCCAGGTGCCTGAAGATGTCCGAGTTGAGTATGTAAACGCCGATTACCGCGTTCTTGGACGGCTCTTTCCCCTTGTCGGGCTTCTCCACTATGCGGCGCACGCGGTCGCCCTTCAAGTCGAGTATCCCGAACTTCCACGTCTCCTCGGTGGGTTGCGAGGCGAATACTGCGTCGCACGACGTTGCTTTCGCGAGCATCGCCTTGAGCAAGCCGGGTTCGAACACGTCGTCCGCGTTCACCACCACGAACTTATCCGTCTTGCCGAGCGCGCCGCGCGCGCAAGCGAGCGCGTCCGCCATTCCCTTCGCTTCCTTCTGGAGCGCGTAGGATATTTTTACGCCGTGGCTTTTCGCGCCGAAGTAGTCCTTGATTTGTTCGGCGTTGTGCCCGACTACGCACACCGCTTCCTTGAACCCGGCTGCGGCGAGCTCTTCCACAACGTACTCCATGAGCGGCTTGCCGAGTAGTTTGAACATGGGTTTCGGCTTGTTCACTGCCAACGGGAACACGCGCTTCCCGTTCCCGGCTGCGAGTATGACTGCCTTCATTTTAACGCCGCCTCCACGAGTGCGCGTCCGGCGCGCGCCAATTCCTCCAAACGCTTTTGAGTATAAGCTTCGCAGTTCACCTTCAAGTAGGGTTCGGTGCCGCTCGGGCGCACGAGGAGCCAGGCGCCGTCCGCGAAATCAACCCGCACCCCGTCTATCTCCGTCGCTTTCCCTCCGAGTGCGCGGACTCCCCCGGCAACCGCACGCATCGCTTTTGCCTTTTCCTGGTTGGAACACGCTAAACGCGTCTTGTCGAAGAAAACGCGGGGAATGCCGGAAAATTCTTTTTTAACCGCGTTCACGTCGCGTTTCGAGAGCAGCAACGCGGCAGGGTAAACCGTTGAAGAAAAGAAACCGAAGCGGGGCACGAGGTAGTGCCCGCACTCCTCGACGCCCAGCGCCGCTCCTCGGTTGCGCACGGCGCGCGCGATTACCGTGTCCCCGACTACGGTGCGGTAGAGCGTTCCCCCCGCCTGCTCGATTGCCTTCTCAACGAAGCGCCCGGTTTCCACCGAGCCCACGACCTCTTTTTTTACCGAGTCCGAGAGCACGCTCGCGGCCACGGCTGCATTGCCTTCTTGGAAGCCCAGGAAGCCGTTGCGGTCCAGGAACACGATGCGGTCGTTGTCGCCGTCCAGGCACAACCCCGCGTCCGCCTTGTTCTCGCGGCTGAACGCGATTGTTTTCGCGAGCGTGTCCGGCTTGGGTTCGAGCGGGCGGTCGCACTTCGTAACATCCGGAGTGCAATTTACTTCGAGGACTTCGTGCCCGTGCGAACGCAAGAGCGCAGGCAGGTGTTCGGAATCAGGGCCGCACGCGCAGTCCACTGTCAAACGCATTTTCTTCAAGGGCTTCGGGCACAACCGCGCGAGGCGCGCGTAATACTCGCTTGCGCCATCCGCACGCGCCTCTTTACCCGCGGCGTTCTTCGCGCGCTTCGAGGGCGCGGCGTACTCGCGTTCGATTGCCTCTTGGTCGGTTGCCATTCCAAGCGCGTCGCAATACTTGAACCCGTTGTACTCGGGCGGGTTGTGGCTCGCGGTAATCATCACGCCCGCATCGAACCCGAGTTCGCGCGTCAAAAAATAGAGTCCCGGAGTGGAGAGCACGCCCAGGCGCGTCACGCCAAGCCCCGCTTCGAGCAATTCATCGACTGTTTTCTCTTCCAAGTCCGGACCGCTGCGGCGGGTGTCGCGCGCAACGCAAACACGCTTCCCTTCGCCTACGACTGCGGCGAACGCGTGGCTCAAACGCTCCACTAGTTCGTCGTTGACTTCAGTTCCGACGACGCCGCGGACTCCCGACGTTCCGAATAGCTTGTTCACTTCCTCTTCTTGCTCCCTTTAAGCAGGTAATACGCGCTCCCGAGAACCAGCGCCAAGCCCCCGAGAAGGAGCAGCGAGTTGTAATCGCTTGCCGGTTCCGGCGCGACGCCAGGGCTGGGCGACGGGCTCGGCGAAGGCGTTGCCGCAACGGCTTCCACGCAGGCGCCGTCCACGCACGCGCACGCCTTCTCCTTGTTCGCTATGCTTGCGCCCAGGCAGTAATACTCGAAGAGCGAGTCCCCTGCCGCGCAGTAGTCGGCGAACTCGTTCGCCTCCGTTGACACCGTGCCCTTTTCGTCGTAGAACAATCCGCCGTCACTGTCCGCGCAACTCGGGTTTATGGTGCACGCGCCCTGCGAACAGCCGTCGGTGCACTCCGTGCCTTGGGCTGCGCACCCGCCCTCGGTGCACGAGTAATCCAACAGCCAGTTGTTGACGCAGCCGTTCCTGCCGCTTATCGTGATTGAATCGCACCCATCCTCAACGTCAACGCATTCGGGTTCACAGCACGCAAGGTAGTTCACGCGGTTCGTGCTCGAGGGAATCCAGCCCGCAGGCGACTCCAACAGCACGGTTCCCAGTGCGTAACCGCCTGCCGCTTCCGCAAGCACCACGAACTCGTTGGATGCGGCGGCGTCTTCCGCGCCGAACGCGTAGGCGCGCGGCGAACTGACCGTGACCACGCTGGCGTTCACTTCCACGCCGTCCATTTTCAGGAGGCGTGAACCGTACGTAAATGAAAGCGTTTCGAAAACGTCGCGCGTGCTCGAGTATTCCCCGCAGTAATAATCCACCACCCCGTTTTCGGCTTCGGTAACCGAGGACTCGCTCTCGCCGTTCGCCTGTTTCACGAACGCTTCTCCGAGGTGGTCGCCGCCGATGCTAGAGTAATCCTGGCGTATCAACACGAAAACGTTCTTGCCGATGTTCCCGAACGCCATCGCCTGATCGGGGTTGATGGAGTTGAACCGGATGACGCCGCCCTGCAAGTCCCACGCGTAAGCGGGAATCAGGAACGCCGCCTCGTCGTAACCAACGTAGAATGTGTTCGCGCAATCCGCGAGCGCGCTCGCGAGGCACGATGCGGCAACCATCAACAAAAGAACCTTGTTCATTTACTCTCCCTCCTTGCGTGTCACGCGGCTTTCGCCGGGCTCGTTCGCATCCTGGTACTTGCTGCCCAATTCCTTGTGGCCGTAAGCCTTGTCCGCGGGCGTTGTCAGTTCCCCGAACGATAGCTGGGCGATTCCCATTCCCGGGTAGAGCGCCACGGGGATTTTGCCCACGTTGCTCAACTCGAGCGTGAGCCGTCCGTTCCAGCCCGGGTCCACTTTTCCCGCGGTCGCGTGGATTATGATGCCCAGTCGCCCCAGCGAGCTCTTGCCTCCCAGCAACCCGAACAAGTCCGCGGGCAGGCGCACGCGTTCCACCAGGCACCCGAGCACGAACTCGTGGGGGTGGAGCACGAACGGCTCGCCCTCTGCTATCTTCACGAGTTCGGTGTAATCGCGGTTCTTGTCGCGCGGGTCGATGAACGCGTTGTGCATGTTCTTGAACACCCGGAACTCGCTGGACAAATGCAGGTCCACACTCGACGGCTGGATGCACTTCCAGTCGAGCGGCTCGATTTCGATGCGCCCCGACTCGAGCGCCTCGCGAATACTCCGGTCACTCAAAAACATCAAACAGCCAACTCCGCGTACATTTCCTCGTAAGCGCGCGCGGTCTCGTCCCACGTGAATTTTTCGAGCACGCGCTTCCTGCCCTTGGCGCCGAGGCGCATCCTCAAGTTTTTGTCCCCCAAGAGTGTTTTAATCCTTTCTTTGAGCGCCTTCGCGCTCGCCTTCTTGCACACGAAACCAGCATCCCCGATGACTTCGGGTATACCCCCCGCGTCCGTCCCGACCACGGGTTTGCCCGCGGCCATCGCCTCGGCGAGCACCATCCCGAACGGCTCCCATACGCTCGGCAACGCGAACACGTCGCACGCCCCGTAAATCCCGGCGAGGTACTTGTCCGAGACGTGCCCCGTGCAGAACACCGCGTTCACACCCTCGCGCTTGGCTTGCGCCTTCAACTCCTTTTCGAGCGGACCGCGCCCGAGCACCACGAGCGTGGCGTCCAAGCCCTTCATCGCGTCAATCAAATACGAGAGCCCCTTCTGTTTGACGAGGCGGCAGGTGGTCAACACCATCTGTCCCTCAATGCGGTTGTCTTCGCGGAACTTCCTCCCGCTCACGCGCGGGTTGAACAAGTCGTGGTCCACCCCGTTGTAAGCCACACGCGTGCGCGGCCACAACTCGCTCGGCACGGTCTCCCTGATGGTAGCCCTACTCACTCCCGCGATGCAGGTGCACGCCTTCATCGTGCTCTTCCCGATGACATCGTCGTAGAACTGCCCCAACGCGTCCGTTGCCGCGTCAATGCCCACCGTGCGCGCGTTGTGGATGGTGATTCCAAGTTTCTTCTTCAAGTGCCTCTTGACGAGCGTGACGTCCGCGCTCCCGTACACGAACCGGTTGTGGATGTGCACCAAATCAACCTTCTTCGCCTCGCGCGCCAAATCCAGCAGCGAGAACGGGGTGACGGGCACGGGCGGGGGCAGTGGGTGCGGCAAATCGTTGAGCACCCACGCGGGTGTCCGCACGATGCGCACCCCCTCCACGGTCTCTTCGGCTTTCGTGCCCTTCAGGCGTGCCGTCAAGACGGTTACGTCGTGGTTCTTGGCGAGTCGGCGGCTCACCTCGTAAACGTGCTTCTCGGTTCCACCCTGGTAGGGCGGGTAGAACGGGTTGAGCATCAACAGCTTCATTTCAACCGCCTCGCGACGAGTTCGCGCGCGAAATAGCCGAACGCCAACGAACCGACAACCAAAAGCACCACGCCCGACGGGTCGAGAGCCGCGGCGTTGCGTACGACCTCGTTAGTCGATTCCGCGAACGCCTTGTCCGTTGCGCTCCCGAGCACGGGTGCGGGCGCCTGCGTTGGAATCGTGGGGAACAACCGGTAAACGCCCGCGATTATTGCGAGCGCGCTTGCCCCCAACAGGAAGAGGACACGCGAGCCCCCCGGCTGGACTACGCTCCGTCCTTTCTCGGTCAAGTCGAAGTAAACCCACTTGCCGTTCGCGCGGCGCGCCACGAGCCCTGCCTTGAGCATTTTCTCCAAATGCTGCCCGGTCGCTTGGACGCTCGTCTTCGACTCGCGCGAGAGCTCGCTCGCGGTCTTGCCGCGTTCGCACAGCGACTTGAGCATGGAGACGCGGGCATCGCTCGCGAGCGCCTTGAACGACTCCAAATCCAGGACTACTTCACCCAACTTCAACCACCGTTTCGCTTGCGGGCTTGCGTTTGCCCTCGGGTTTCTCCGCCGGAACGCCGACGGGCACGAGCACCACGGGCTCGAATTCTTTCGGAATCGCGAGCGCCTTGCGCACCCCTTCGGCATCGAACGCCCCGCACCACACCGAACCCAAACCCAGCGCGTGCGCGGCGAGCAGCAAATTCTCCACGGACGCGCTCACGTCCATCAAACTGAATCGCTCGGCTTTCTCGCCGAAGCGCGCCAACCCGTCCGCATGCGTGCAACCTATAACTATTAACGGCATTTCGGGTTTGAACCCGCGACGCGTTACCGCGCACAATTCCTCGATTTTCCCCTTGTTAGTTACGAAATAGAAGCGGCGCGATTCCGCGTTCATGGCGCTGGGCGCCCAACGCACGGCTTCCTTTAGCTCGTCGAGCGCGCCCTCGGGGAGCGCGTCGGCGTTAAACGCGCGTATGCTCCTCCGCCCGTTTATCGCTTCCGTGACGCGCATTCCAACAACTCCTTGCGTTTTTCAGTCATTTTCTCAATCATTATGCCTATTAGTTCAGCCCGGCTTAGGGTCTTTGCCGTCACTGGAACCGAGTTTGTTTCTATGTGCGCCTTTATTTCTTTCATCTGCGCGATTCCCTGCGAGTCGGAGGGCACGGTGTGATTCATTATTTCTGCAATACTCACGAAGTGTTCGCCGGTTGTGTTCGGGTCCTTCAAAACACGGGCCAGCATGGGGGTGGCGTGCCCCAATGCAATCAAGCCTTCCTTGTCCCCGGTTTTCAAGAATTGTTCCAAAGCGCTAGTCAAGTTGTTGATGGCTTCGGAACGCCTTTCGCCTCCTAATTTTTGGGATAAACTGGTTGCCGCGTCAACCCTATTCGTCAAGTCCGCTTCCCTTTGTTTCAAAACAGTAACCGGACGTTTGAACACTTCAGATTCACTTCCAACCGCGGTTGGCTACGAGGCGCTCCTTGAGGCGGCTGCGCGCGTAGAAAGCCACGACGAGCACCGCGAACCCAGCCGCGATTATCGCGGCGTTCTCGGCGAGCATGAACTGGCAGGCGCACAGCGAGTAAACCAGGTATTCGACGAACGCGCCGAGGACAACGAGCCACAACAGGCGGAGCTCGATTAGGTATTCCGCGAACAAGCCCTGCTTCTTAATCGCAGCCACGGGGTAGAAGTACATGAAGCTCGCGGCAGCCAACAGGAGCACGCCGGGGAAGAACGTCTTCGTGGACGCGGGGTAGAACAACTCCGCAGCCAGCGCCACGAGGAACACGCCCGCCAAGTGCAGGGCAAGGTAAGTGTTCTCTTTTTCCGATAGCCAGTCAATCAAACCGCGCATAAAAACACCCCGTAAAAACTATTGTAAAAATAACCCGCAGCGGGCTTAAAAGCGTTGCCCGACGCCCCGCCAAGCAACGCCTTTTTTTACTCCGCCGCCAACAAGGGAATCGGATGATGACCAAGAACTAACAAACTCTGACTTCGTGATGAGTGACGGACGGTCTGACAACGATTCATTAGCTTGATCAACAGTGAGGAAAAATGGAAAAAACAGAATTTGAGGAATGGTTTAAACAATTGGGAAATGCGTGGTGCGCTAGAGACCCCGAAAAAGCCGCAAGCCTCTTCTCCAAGAATGTAGAATATTATGAATCGGTTTTTGAACCCCCGTGCAACTGGGACAAAGTCCTTGAACTGTGGCTTGCCGTGCCAAAAAACCAGAAGGATATTACTTACGATTTTGAAATAATATCTACTGCGGGTAATCTTGCTGTTTGTAACTGGAAAGTGTCGAGAACGATGCTTCCGGATAATAAACTACAGAGAATAAACGGAATTTTTATAATTCGGCTAAATCAAGCCGGTCTTTGCGATTACTTTAAGCAATGGCGCTCGGTGCACTAACTTATTGAACCGAACGCAGTTTCGCGGCAAAAACCTATTTCCGCGAAAACGAGCTGGCTCTGAATGTGCGAGCGCTCAGGCAATCCCCCAAGCGTGCCTCTGACTTGCGGTTATCTTACGTTTGCCGCCGCGATTGTAAGATAATTGGTTTTCCGTTTTTCCACTGCTTAGGCGCACATCTTGCTTGCCTAGACTAAATGCAGCAGCGCTAATTCACTTTTTATACTTTTAAAAAGAATCAACGATTACTGATGTACATGAAAAAAGCGATTCTGCTGTTCGGTCCGTCCGGGGTTGGAAAAAGTACGGTGGCAGCCATGATTTGCAAAAACCATGGTTTCAAGCACTGCGACGCGGACGAATTCAAATGGCGTTATTCTCACAAGAGGTCAAAGAAACGAACCGAAATAGGCGAAGCCGAAGCATTCGCGTACGCCAAACAACTTATTCACGCAAAAGAAAATCTGGTCGTCGAAGCACTGCCCGATAAATATCTTAAAAAACTGGCGGGGCTTTTGAAGCGCGGCGGATACAAAGTGCTCGAAATCTCGCTTTGCGCATCCGTGAAGCAATGCGTGAGAAATAACGCTTCGAGAAAAAGAAAAAATTACGATGCGAAGGTAATCCGCGCAGTTTACCGAGACCTCTCTAGAAACAGAGGCCTAGTCGTCAATACCGAGGGCTTGTCCGCTTGGCAGACGTATAACTTGATAAAAAAGGCGCTCGATAAGCGCCCGTCATTTCCGCAGAAATGAACCGCCCTCCGTCGGTCAAGTGTTGTTCCCCTAGCGGACGGTCTGACAGAAACTTTCTTTTCTTTCCGAAGAAAAGAAACTTTCATGAAAGAAAAGAAGGGTTTGACTTTTCATGAAAAGAAAAAACAGCGATTCTTTCGTGAAATAAAAGAAGGGGTCTACCGTATCTCGCCCACGAGCTCTTCGAGTATGTCCTCGAGGGTTACCACGCCCGCGAACTCGCCTTTCTCGTCCACCACGACCGCGATGTTCCTGCCGAGCGACTGGAGGGTGGCGAACGCGTTGTGGAGTTTGTCGGTCGTATGCAACAGCACGGGTTTCGTGCACACCTTGTCCACCGTCCAGTCGGGGTGCTCGTAGAACGCCCGGACGAGCGCCTTGAACGAAATCGTGCCCACTATCTTCTTCTGGGGGGTGAGCACCGGGAAGCGCGAGTAAACGCTCCACACCGCCTTCTTGTGCGCCTCGGCAACGGACTGTTCGGAAGACAGCATCACCGCGCTTGACTTCGGTGTCATCGCCCTTGAAACCGGGCGGTCGTTGAATTCGAGCACGTTCTCGATGAGTTCGCGCTCCTTCTCGGATATCCCCTTGTGTTTGGCGCCGAGCTTGACTGCCGAACGGACTTCGGCTTCGGTGAACTGCTCTATACCCGTAGCCGTCGAGTAAACGCCGGGGATGAGGCGGTTGATGGACTCGAAGAGCACCACCAACGGGAAGGAAAGCCAGTAGAACGCCTCGATTGCCTTAGCCGAGGACAACGCGATTTTTTCCCCGTACGTGGTGGCCGCGCTTTTCGGCGCGATGTCCCCGAAAGTCAACAACAGGAAACTCATAAGCCCGATTGCGATACCCACCCCTGCCTCCCCGAACAAGCCCGTGGATATGCTCGTCGCGAGTGCGGAGGCGGCCACGTTCGCGATGTTGCCTCCGATTAAGAGCGAAATTACCACTCGGCGGCGTTTGGAACGCAACCGCGCCAGGCTCTCCGCCCCGGGCGCCGCTTCCTCCACCAGGGAATGCAGCCGGACGGACGAGAGCGAGAGGAACGCCACTTCGGTTGCGGCGAAGAACGCGGACGCGGCAACCAACGCGGCAAGCAGCGCGGCCTGCGCATAAAAATCAAGCATGATGGAAAAGACGCGAAGGCGGTTTAAAACGATTGGCGCGCTTTACAAAAAGCCTAAAAACATTGTTAGAGGCGCGCCGCGCCTAACGCGCACAACGCTGCAACGAGCAGGGGCTGGTGCGCCAGGTAAATCGCGAGCGAGTGCCTGCCCGCCAGGCACAACGCCCCCGCGTAAAAAGGCTTCTCGAATAACGCGAAAGCGCGCCTGCCGCCCCGATAGAATATTTTTCCGGCGGCAACGCCGAACAGGAATACGCCGAACCACGGGAACAACGGTTCGTAGTCAACCGAGGAAAAGCCCGCGGGCGCAACGCCCAGCCACAAGAACAGTTGGGTTTCGGGTTGGATTGTTGCCAAGGGAACGGCGAGCGCGATAATCACGCAACCCAAAACAACCAAGGCAACGGGAGGCAGGCGCAAGGCGAACGCGCCCGCGAGTATTATCGACGCGCCTATCAAGTGTAAAACCCCGAAGACAACGAACGCTTCGGGAATGAAGTAAAACGTTGTTGCGGTGACGAGCAAGCCGCACGCGAATATTTTCGCGCCGCGCGCCGCCAGGCGTTTGCCTTGCGTGGACGCGAGGTGCGTGCTCAAGCCGGCGAGGAAAACGAATGCGGCAACCGTGGCGAACGCCCACAACTGGTTCGCAGGCAACGCGGGGTCAAAGCTCGCGATGCCGAAATAAGCGAGGGCGTAGAGCCAGTTGAATGCGAGCATGGACGCCACCGCGGCGCCGCGCGCGAAGTCCACCTCCCAGAATCGGGGCATTCACCAATTAAGAAAACGCAGGTTAAAATGATTGGCTGCGTTCAATTGATTTGACAAAATCACATCATCCTCCCGAGGTAGGGTGTGGTATATTTCAATAGGTTAGTTGTGGACTATTATTGAACGACGTTGCATAATTTTAATATTTACCTACGAATCTATTTGACCGAAAAACATATATTACTCTTTTATCATTAATATTGATAGATTTGTATGGTTATGGCTAAAGAAGATCCGAACGAAATACTTCAGGCTCTGCTGAGGATAGAGCATCGCCTCGAGGACATGGGGGCATTACTGCGCCTGGGTCAGCGCGGACAAATCGAGCAAATCAAACAAGAATTCTTGAGTAGTGGTGTACGTAAATCAGTTTATGAGTTATGCAACGGGAACTGCTCCGTCAACGAGATGGCTGCCAAGTTGCACAAAAAGGGACCCAACATAAGCCGGGCCCTTGGAGAGCTTGAGGCTGCTGGATTGATACGGCAAATTAGGGCTGGCAGGCACGTTAGCTACGAGCGCCTGATTTGAGGTGGGGAATATGAGTGAAGAAATATTAGCCCGCATAGACCGGCGTTTAGAACAACTGGTTAAGATATCTGCGTTGAATGTCGGCAAGGATTCAACTTTGACTGATAGGATAGTATTGCTCTACAAGATTGATTTCGGACCGAAAGAAATTGCAGAAATTCTTGGAACAAATCCTAACGTGGTTAATGTTCGATTATCCGAAGCGCGAAAACGAGGCGAGATAAAATGAAAATCAAATCCGAATTGGATGTATTAAACGAGATTTCAAGGAAACTAGATGTCCTAATAATCACGCTAACTTGTCAAGGCAAGTCCGAAGACGAAGTAACTCAGATATTCATGAGATCTGGGCTCAGCTGTCCTGAACTTTCTACGATAACTGGTATAAGTGTTGCTGCAATCCAAAAACGTATTGAACGCGCACGAAAACGGGTGAAAAAATGAGTGACGAAGATATTGCCAAGGAGCTAGCAGACATAAAGAAATTGTTTATACTCAACTTAATGTCCGCGGGCGTAAATTCAACAGATATCGCTAAGACCCTCGGAGTAACAAAGGGGCGATTAAGTCAAATAGTAAAGCGGCCATCCAAGAAATCAACGGATTGATCCTAAAAATAATGGTACAACCATAAACTCGATACAACTGGTTTGATAAATATGAATTCTAGCGCTCCTTTGGATGCAGATACGCTAAAGAAAAACTGCGCACATTATGCTGGTCTTCATTCCAAAGCAATCGACGTTTTGAGAAAAGCCAACGGAAAAATCGATTATAAAAAAATTGCCGAAATTCTGAGTCTTTCTAAAACTAGAGTTAGTAGCCTATTGAAGTCAGCCGAGCGATTTGGGCTCGCAAGAAAAGAGGAAAAATTATACAAAAAGTTGCCAGGTATTCTTCAGCATATGCCTAAGCGGACCACTAAAAAAACGAGTTTCAGATCCGTATCGGAGGTTATGGTTGGGGCAACTAAAAAAGCAAGCTCATTTAAGCGTAAACCGTACATCGGTTTTAGAACCAAAACGCAAGATGAGGGCAGGATGGCTAACGCATATATTTGGGTGTATATAACAGAAAATCTCCTGCGAGACCTCATACGGAATGTATTTTCATCAGAAAAAGACTGGTGGAACAAGCAGGTTAATGGCGCAATTAAAAAAGAAGTACGTGACGCTATAGCCAAATACCCTTATGACGGAGCTAAAAGAAAAGATGAACTGGAATATACTCACTTGGGGCAGCTTAAAGAGATAATAACCTCAAAAATGAATTGGAATCTATTTTTATCTCATCTCAATGAAACTGATAAAAATAGTTTTAATGCTACGGTGGAAAAAGCTATCCCCTATAGAAATTCAATTGCTCATTGCACTCGCCTGACCTCAGAGGATTTTAAATTTGTTGAACTGAGATTCAAGGACATTTTGAAAATGATAAAATAGGCAAAGATATTCTTTCTTCGGAAACAACAAATCTTTTTTGGTATCCGACAAACCTGCGCACCTCAAGCAGCTAACCTGATCGCTCAAAAGAGTGGCTACACCCTATCTTTCCCGCTTATTTCCGCACTGAAGCGTTTTGCTCCGATTTTCAGTGGCAACGACCCCTAAGCACCTTTTTAATGCGTCTTCGGGTTTACTATGCGGGGGACTGGCGTGCTAAAGGAAGCTAAACCGTTTGTTAAATGGGCTGGAGGCAAGCGCCAGCTTTTGGACGAACTCACCCGGGGCCTTCCGTCCTTTGAAAATTATCACGAACCGTTTTTGGGTGGTGCCGCGTTCTTTTTCAGGTTGGAGGCAGAAGACAGGATAAACACGGCTTTCTTGAGCGACTCCAACGAGGAACTAATCAACGCTTACTCGATAATCAAAAGTGACGTTTTCGGGTTGATGGCGGAACTATCTTCCCCGATTTACGCGAACAATGAAGCCGCTTACTACAAAATGCGGGCCTCCAAGCCTTCTTCAAAGGTAGCGCGCGCGGCGCGTTTCATTTACCTGAACAAGACCGCGTTCAACGGGTTGTACCGCGTTAATTCGAAGGGCGGTTTCAACGTTCCCTTCGGGCGTTACGATAACCCGAAGATACTCGACAGCGAAAATCTGTTGCTGGTTCACCGCGCCTTGCAAAAAGACGAGCTTTACTGCGGCGACTTCGCGGTTGTGTTGAAGAATGCGAAACGCGGTGATTTGGTTTACTTTGACCCGCCCTATCATCCAATATCCAAGACCGCGCACTTCACGAGCTACACTAAGGACAAGTTCTCTGAGGTGGATCAAACGAAGCTCATGAAAACCGTCAAGGCGCTCGATTCGCGTGGCTGTTTCGTGTTATTGAGCAACTCGTACTCCGACTTTACCGCCGAACTTTACGCGGAGTTCGAGCCGGAAGTGATTTTTGCAAGCAGGATGATAAACTGCAAGGGAGACCGTCGAGGCAAAGTGCAGGAGTTACTTGTCCGGAATTGGGAGCCCAAGGTAGCCCAGAGGAAGCTCGTTGAAGAAATAGTCGCAATCAACTGATTTGATGTACGCTAAAACATCCGCGTATTCCTTCTTTTTGAACCAGTCGTTTAAGACGTAAACATACTTGACTTTCAATTTCGGTTCGACGAGCTTCTTGTACTGCTTTAACTTGAAGTCGCAGGTCTGGAGCTTCTCGTCCACCGAACCCGCGACCGTCTGGAACTTGGTTTCAACTATGAAAAGCGTCTCGTTCACCAGAACGAGCACGGCGTCGTCCGGCAGGAGCTTCTTGGAAATCAGTTTTCCAACATTTACGCCCATCGGCGCCAACAAGCCCGAATAAAGCCTGTTTTTCTTGTAAAGGCGCGCCACATCCTTGCCCTTGAAGGTTACGGTGTCGTCGCTGACCGCGTAACCCTTGATTTTCGAGATGACCGTAGCAAAGTCGGTTCTCTTCTCGAAGTGGAGCCCGTGAAGCGTAGTTTTGCTACCGCCCTTTCCTCCGCGAATCATAATACTAACAATATTGCCGGGTATTTTAGGTTTTAGCGGCTTCAGGTTTTGCTCTTTAAACCCCGTTTTGGGCGAGTTAAAGGAGAATAGCGCCGGATTTAGGAGTAGTTTTAAATCCGTCTTGGTTTTAGTTGTTTTATGCCCGCGCCAAATAAGAAGTACGACTACTGCGATCCCATCCAGTTGAATTTGAAGAACAAAACGCGAGAAGAATTTAGACGGAGTATAGTAACCTGCTTTCTTTTGGAAAACAAGGGGTATTGGGACGATGAAGTCCAGCATGTTATGCATTACACTTATTTTGTAGAAACAATAGCCGATGGTTCAAGAATTTACTTAAAGCGTCCCGCGCGTTTAAACAAGGGAATGGATTTTCAAGTAAATGCAGAAAATTTTCTTAAATATGAAAACGGTAATAACAAACCACCCAGCCACAAGGACATAATAAAGGACCTAAAAAATAAAAAAAAAGAAGCTCCTAAAAAATTTGCGCAATTGATGAAGTTAATTGCGCGGGTCTATAATTGCGAAGAGCCAGATGAAGTTCTGTCCGGCAGTAATCTAAAATTTAATTCGGGTGCAACCATAGAATTGTTGTTGAAATTATTGAAATGGTTGTTTATCGAACAGGATATGACTTACTGGAGTTATGATGGCCGCGAAATGCTTAAACGAGGAATAGACGAACTGGCGTGAACGCGATTTTCATATATTTTATGCGCAGATCTGACCGTGAGCGGAGAATTCATTTAGCGCAAAGTTGCGTTCAGTTTATTTCGGCGAGCTTGCGCTTGACTTCCTCGTAATCCTCGTGGAGCCGGCGGTCTCTTTTCAGGGGGTCCATGCGGACCTTGGCTTCGAGTTCGATGAGTTTCGCCTTCAAACCCGACTTCCTGCGTTCCAAATCCTTTTTGCTCAAACCCATAAACGAATCGCCTCTCTACTAACTTGACGAGGAAGCGGAAGGTTTTAAGCGCGCCGCTTGGACGCCTAAGTTAAAACGGGATGTCGTCTTCGCTAGGTTTTCCTTTATTTTTCCTTGCAACCAATTGCCTGAAAATCCGCGAGGCGGCGCCTTGTTTGTATTTTTCGCGTTTTTCTTTCGCTTTTTTTCGCGCGTCCTCCAGCGTCGGTTTCTCGAGCGGAACTACAGAAGCATGTAAATTTTCGTAGTCTTTCAACTGTCCGTCATAGTCTTTCAACAAATGGCGTTCGTAAGCTTCTTCGATTCTTTTGATTGTTTCTTTGGGCAGTTGCTGGAAGTGCGGGGTTATCTCGTGCGCGTCATCGAATATTACCTGGCGCAATTCTGCGGCCAAGTGGTTTTCTTCGGTTGAACCGCCGGTCGAGTAATCCCAGCCAATTTCGCCCGGACGCCGGTTAGGTGCATTTCCCTTCTTGCCTTCTTCCTTCAAGTATGTGCCCGCAAGTGCTTTGGTTACGCGCGCGGTTCTCTCGCTTGGTTCCATTTTTTTCAACCAACCGGAAAGTACGCAAACGCCGTTCTGCCGAGCGATGCGCGAGCGTTTGTCATTCAACAAGTTCAAGGCGTATTCCACGCCTTCGGGCGCACCCAAACGTACTAATGTCCTGACGGCATCGCTGCGGGTATTTTTGTTAGGGTCTTCGAGAAAGGGCAGCAGATGGCGTACGAGGTGCGGGTCACCCGAGAAGGCAATGGATTGGATTAACTTGCTTCTCACGAAACTGCTTTTTTGGTCCGGCGCATGTAATGCTTGACAGGCGCCGAACGCGATTTCCGGGTAGTGCATAAATGCAGCTAATTTTTCGGCGGCGATGGCGCGCACCCAGTGGCTTCGGTCCCCGGTTGCTACCTTCAAGAGTTCTTCGCCCGCCGTCTGGCTCTTACGTCCACTCAATTTTTCCAGGTTGGCCAGCGCGCGCACTGCGGTTCCGCGGACTTCAAAGCGAGGGTCCCCGCGGATTAATTGGATTAACTTTCCATGGGCTTCCGGGGCGTCGATTGAGCCGAGAGCTGCCGCGAGTTTTACCCGTTTTTCCACGCCCGCGTTTTCAAACGAGGAGACGAGTTTAGCAAGGATTCCCGCTGGAATTTCATTCGAGATTATTCTTTGGCGGGGGTATTCAAATCGCGAACTAACATTATCCACCTTACTCCTTTGTTGCATCCATTTCGGCATGATGCTCCTTGTTCCGCGGTGCTTTTATTTATTGTGCGACGGTGCGGATTGGCTTCACCGGCTGAGCGCCCACCAGAGCATGACGAGCATGGCGAATTTGGCTGCGAAAACCGCGAGCCAGAGGCGCGCGATCTTGATGTCCGTCATTTCGAGGAAGGCGAGGGCGATTTCGTCCGGGAAAGGCATCGCGAACACGAACAAGCCCGCCGCCGGGAGCACGAGCTTGAACTTGCGGCACTGCCAGCGGATTCGGTAGACTAGCTTGCGTGCGTTCGCTTCGAGCGTGTCCCGCATCGCCGAGAACAGGAACGCGTCAACCGTGGCTGCGGTGGCGGCTGCCACGGCGGCGACCACGAGTGCGTTCTCGGCGCGCATCAACTCGAATACCACCACCATTGCGAACGGGGTGGTCGAGCCGAACGTGTAAAAAGCGCCGGCGAGGCACGCGCCCAGCAAGCCCAGCGTCAGCAGGTAGCCGGAGACGATGCGGTCGAACCCGAGGAGGACGAGGGCGGCGCTTGCAACCACGAAGCCGGTCGCGACGAGGAACCGCTTGTCGAAGGATAAGTGTTTTGCGAATAACATGCCTGACTCGTCTTATGGCGTGGGGCGTTAAAAACGCTGTTCACGCTTGGATTTTCTGGAAGCAATACGTCCCGATGGCGAGCATCACGAGGAGTTCCTCGATGCGTCCGGCGCGCTCGGCCTTGCTTGAGTGCGAGCGAGTTTTTTAAACCGTTTTTTCGGGAAGCCAAAAGCAATAAAACCGCGCGCGTTTCAACGAGTACATGGTTTTCCTGGAACTCGCCACGCTCCTCGTGGGCGTCGCATTCCTGTCGAAGTCCGCGGAACTCGTGGTCGAGCACGCCGAGCGGCTCGCGCGCTTCCTCGGGATAGGCCAGCTCGCCGTGGGCTTTTTACTCGTCTCCACGCTCACCACGCTCCCCGAGCTCTCGGTTTCAGTGATTTCGTCGAGCGCGGGCGAGGGTGCGATTGCGGCGGGGAACGCGTTCGGTTCCATCGTGTGCAACATCCTGTTGATACTCGGCTTGGGCGGCGTGCTCTACGGGTTCAAAGTGAACCGCGCGGACGCGAGGGACGCGGGGCTCACCCTCCTGGTTACCACCGTGCTCGCGCTCTACATGCTTTTCAGCAGCGCGGTCCGCGGCGAGGCAATCGGTTTCGGGGAAGGCGTGCTCTTGCTCCTCGTTTTCGTGCTTTACGCGCTCGTGATTTTGAGGCGCGAACCCGCGGCGTCAAGCAAGGAGACTGTTTCCCGCGAGGAGGCGGTGCGCTCGTTCCTGTTCTTCGCCGGCGGCATCTTCGTGGTGTTGTTCAGCGCGAGCGTCGTGGTTGGTGCAGCCGTGGCGTTGGCCGCATCCGCGGGGATAGCCGAGAGCTTCATCGGCGCCACCATAATCGCGCTGGGCACCTCGCTCCCAGAGTTGAGCATCGTTCTCTCGGCGTTCAAAGCCAAGCGTTACGGGTTGGGTTTGGGGAACGTCATTGGCGCGAACATGTTGAACGCCACCCTCGTGCTCGGGGCTGCGGCGATAATCTCGCCCTTGTCCGTGCTCGCGCTCCCCGTGTTCACTTCCGTTTTGTTGTTCGCGGTGCTCGCGAGCGTGGCGTTGTTGTATGCGGTTGCAGTGGGCGGGCGCGTGGGCAGGCGTGGCGGCGCCGCGTTCCTCGCCCTTTATGTAATCTATCTGGTTGCCACGTTCGCGTTGCAGTTCGCTCCCGCGGCTTAGAACAAGGTTGCCGCGTACGCCGCGAGCACGAGGAACATTCCCACTTTCGAGGCGCGTTGGCTGTCCCGGTAGCCTCCCATCTGGTAGAGTTTGTGGCACGAGTAAGCGAGGGCGAGCGCGCCCAAGCCCGCCAAATCCAATGCGAGCATGTTCTGTCCGACTATCACCGGGAGGGCGGCGGTGAGCGAGGCGCCCACGTAACAGGCGTTCACGATTTGCTTGGCGTTCGCTTCGCCTATCACCATCGGGAGCGAGAGTTTGAAACCCGTGTCGCCGCGGCGGTCCTCGAGGTCCTTGGTTATCTCGCGTCCGGCGTTAGCCAGGAACGCGGCGACCGCGAGGAAGCCCGCAATCGAGTAGTTCCCCGAGGGCAGCGCGCCGTAAACTATGACTGCGCCCGTGCCCGCGGCAGCCACCCAGTTCCCGAGCCACTTCACCTTGCGGAAGAACGCGGAGTAGGCGTAGAGGAGGGCGGCGAAGAACACCGCGTAAATCGCGGTGTCCAGCGAGAGGAGTCCGGCGAAGAATATTCCCGCGGCGAACAAGAGCATGGCGAACGCGTACGCCGTATTTTCGGGGACGCGGCGCGAGGGAATCGGGCGGTTCGGTTTGTGTCGTGCGTCAACATCGCGGTCGAAGTAATCGTTAATTGCCTGTCCGCCCGCGCACACGAGGAACGCGGACGAAGCCAAGAGGGCGACGGGGACGTCCAATGCCGGGACGCCGGCGGCGAGCGAGTAGCCTAGCCAGGCGCCGAAGCCCGCCATCAGCGAGTTCAACGGACGCATGAGTTCCAGATAAGGCATATCCGCCTAAGGGCGGGAGCGTTTAAAACCTTGCCCGTGGGGTTGGGGGTTTATTAATTTTTTCGCGGCAAAGAGCTTTCAAGAGCCGTAATGCTGGACTTGACTTTCACATTGTCAATACTGGACTTGCTCGTGCTGGTAGCGTTGAGCATAGCCGCCTGGGAAGTCCTCGAGAACGGCGGGCTGTTTTGAGTCCCGCTTACTTCAGTCCCCGCACGCGCAATCCTCGTGTAATACTGTGCTGTACGTGCCCTCCTGGCCGTGCGCCCGTATCACTTCCGCTGAGTAACCTTCCTTTGTCAACAGGAGGTTGGGCACGAATCCGTCTTCAAACCCGTTTTCCGAGAGCGCGAGCGGCACTTTGATTATTCCCTTTGAGTCCGAAAACAATTCGGGTGCAACTCCGTCGTCCAGGTTCGTTGCGCGCACTCCCTCCAGCGGTTCGCCGTCCGGTCCGTAAACCGCGAGCAACCGGTAACTTATTCCGAGCTCCAAAACGAAATCTGCTTCCGTTACCCACTCGCTAACCCACCGGTCCCACTGGCTTTCTCCAACGAAGTAACCGGTTGACGGGCTCACGAGTACATTGTAATCCGCCTCGTTTATGCTGTCGAACGCTGCGATTCCATCCGCGTCAGTGTATTCGAGGTATTCGGCGTTACATTCCTGGTATTGTGAACAGCTTATTTGGGATATTGCCACCGCTAGGTTCGCCACGGGTTGCCCGTCTTCGTCAATGAAGCGCAGGGACAAGTCCTTTGTCAGCGAAGGTTGTGCGTTCGGGTTTGCCAACAAAAAGCCCAAATATGCCAGCACGCCCAGAAAAACCACAGCCAACGCGAGCGCCTTGAAAGAGGAAAAGAGCTTCACGAGGTGCGGCGTTGCGGTTTCGTGCCGTTTCAAACCCAGTCCCTCGTTTAACAGGTATTTCCCGAAAATCAATGAGGTTACGCCCAAGGCAATCGGGACGAGCATCCCGATGAATATTTTGCTTGCCAGCGCGCCGCCCGTCTCCCTCGGGCTTAACGACCAGAAAACAATCAACGCCACTCCCAAGCAGGCTATGCCGAACACGAACGCGGTGAACGCGCCGCACAACCTTACGAGTTTCTTCAATTCCATATCCGAACACCTCTAACTCGTCCACAAACCGTGCACGTTGCACAGCACGCGGGCGCGCAGCTTCCTCGCGTCCTTCACCGTGAACGACACTTCGGGCGCCTCGCCGGGGTAGAGGCGTTTCGTCTCGAGGATGCGTTCGCCTTGGATGAGCTGGATGAATTCAAGGTAGTGGTTGTCGAGCATCGGGTGAGCTGTTGAGCCGACGCGCACGGTGACTTGGTTTCCCTTGACTTCCACGAGCGGCACGTGCTTCTCGCGTCCCTCTTGCAGGTAAGTTTGCTCGGGGAGAAATTCCATGGGCTTCCCGCAGCACACGAGTTCGCCTTGGTGTGCCTCGATTACGCTGACTACGTTTCCGCACACGCTGCACTTGTAAACCCCGTTCTTTTCCGCCATGATTAGTTATCAACCTCGCTTGCATTCGCCAATTGAATCCAAATCTATTTCGAAGGCAACGCACGGCGCAGCCAACCCGAAGTTCTCGAGCACCTGCGGGTGCACTTCGCCCACGAAGCCGACGCGTTTTCCCTTCATGATTACCTCGGCTTGCCTTCCCTTCATGAACTTCTTTTCAGTCGAGGGCTTGAAAACCGTTTGCACGCCCAACGCCCGCGCCAGGTGCGCGAGAGTTGCCGTTGCCTCCGCCAGGTCCGCGTTCGCGTGGCACGAAGCCGCGCACGCGTGCCTCCGCGTGAGGGTGCCCTCGCGTCCCCCGCGTTCCACGGTTTCGCCGACCTCGAACACGCGCTGGGGATAGGCGCGGTGGGTGTTCTCCGACAATAAGCCCAGTAGCGAGGGGAGGAGCGAACTGCGCACGCAACCGTATTCGCTGCTCATCGGGTTCCGGATGCGCACGATTTCCTTTTCCGAGAACGCCTTGGCCGCCGTTTCCGCGGAACAGAGCACGCCCGTGCTCGCCTCCACGAAGCCCGCAGCCGCGAGCGCGTCGCGTGCCGCGTTATCCTGGAGCGTTTCCGCGGCTAAGCCGCCGCGCGTGAACGCCTTGGGTGGCTTGGGCGTGAACTCGTTGTAACCGTAACCGAGCGCGAGTTCTTCCACCAAATCCACGGGGTGGAGGAAGTCCGCGCGGTAACGCGGAATGAAACAACGGAGCACGCCCGCCTTGTGCGTTGCCTCCAAGCGCTGTTTGGCGAGGAGCGCCGTTGCGTCGCTCGCTTCGAGCTTGACGCCCAGCGCGCGGTTGGCATCGTCAAGCGAGAGCAGCATCTCGTGCGGCTTCACCTCGGGGGCAAGGCGTCCGTCGCACTCCACTGCCTCGATTTTACAGCCCGCGTCCTGGAACTCGTGGCACAGTATGTTGAGCGCGGTGTTGCACGCCTCCCAATCCGTGCCCGTGACATCGAAAAGCAAGTCGGTTGTCCAGAGCGTGACCGCGGTGCGCTGGGAGTTGATTATCGGGGGCAGCGACAGCACGCCTTTCGCGTCGCAGAACAACGGGTAATGCTTTCCATCCAAGCAATAGGCGTACTCGCGCCCCTTGTCGTGCTCCTTCATTATCCGCGAGATGGACGCTTCCTCGCGCCAACCGAGCGGCTGGAACGTTTGCTTTGCGTCAACCGCCTTGTAAACCAAATCGCCTTCCACGGTGGACGCGTCGTGTATACCCACCGCGACCTTGCGCCTGCGGCGCCCGTGAGTCAACACGAGTTTCTCCTGCAATTGCATCAATTCGGCAATGCTTTCCGCGTCGAACTTTGCGCCGCGCGCGAACGCCGCCAACGCGTACGGACGGATTTTCTTCACGCTTTCTTCCACCGTGAGCCGCGTCTTGGATTTTGTGAGCTTGAGTTTCGCGAGCCCCGCCTCGGTCCCGAGGCGCCCTTTGAGCGCACGGAGCACCCCCCACCTGCCCAGCAAGTCCGGGCGGTCTCCGGTAACCTCGAGCGAGAGGAGTTCCCCGTTGCTCTCCACGCCCGCCTTGATTTGGGGGAGCGCTTCGAGGAGTTCGCTTTCGCTGGCGCCGGATTCGCGCAACAGCCACTCCTTCGACATTTGCACGGAAACCATTCTTCAGCGTCCCCTCAAGTAATCCAAATCACGCGACATCAATTCGCGAATGTCCTTTGCCTCGAGCTCGACCATGGCGAGGCGGTCGATTCCCAAACCCCAGGCGAGCACGGGCGTTTTCACGCCGAGCGCAGCGAGCATCTCGGGGCGGAACATCCCTGCGCCTCCTACCTCCGCCCAGCCCTTGCCGGGAATGTTCGCGTGCATCTCCACGCTCGGCTCGGTGAACGGGAAATACGAGGGCGCGAACTTGATTTCGCGGGCGCCGAACACTTCGGCTGCGAAGTCCTTCAGGTAGCCGAGGAGCTCGCGGAACGACAAACCCTCCTCAACGACGATGCCCTCGCATTGGTTGAATTCGATGAAGTGCTTCCAATCAATCTCGTCCGGACGGAACACGCGTCCGATGGAGAAAATGCGCGCGGGCGGTTTCACGCCTTTCGCGAGTTCGCGCGCGCTCACCGCAGTGGTTTGCGAACGCATTACGAGGCGCGCCGCGATTTCCGGGTCCCACTTGTAACCCCAGCCCTTGGAGCCCGCGAGTCCGCGCTCGTGCGCCTTTTTTACGAGCGAGAGAGTAGCCGAGTCGAGTATCTCGCCGCGGCACGGGTCGTCCACCTGGAATACGTCGTGGATTTCGCGTGCGGGGTGGTCTTGCGCCATGAACAACGCGTCCATGTTCCAGAACTCGAGTTCCACGAGGGGACCGCGTGCCTCCTGGAAACCCATTGCCGCCAGCTTGCCGCGTATTCGGTTCAAGAACTCCTTGTAAGCGTGCTTCTTTCCGTAGTCCGCTGAATCGTTTAGCGTGGCTAGGTCGTATTCCGCGTACTTCTTTTTGCGCCAGTCGCCCGACTTCAAATCCTCGGGAGTGAGGCGCGTTGCCTTAGCTTCGCCCGTTGCCTGCGTTGCCTTTGACGTGGCGCGCGCACTGAACCTCTTTTCGACGCGCTGGATTGCGAGCTTGCGCGCGAACAACTCGGCGAACACCTCGTGCGCAGGCAGCGCAGCCGAGGGATTCAATAAGAATTCCTCGATTTTCGACACGGGTGCATCCAGGCGTTCGAGGCGCCCCGCTTTTATTTCAAGCCACTTCTTCTTCTTCGCCCACTGCAACGCCACCGAGGTTTCCTGCGCGTTCAAGCCCGCTGCTTCCGCGGCTTCCTTGATTCCCGCGCTCTCGCCCACCGCCTGCCAGAGGCGGCGCTCGGGCAATCCGCGTTTTACGCAATTCAGTCCTTCGGGCGTGAGCTCGGCCCGAGCTTCCTCGGCGCGGGCGACTTCAGCGTAGCCCTCTTCCTTGAGGGTTTCGAGCGCGCTCATCACGGTTTCGGGAGCCAAGCGCACGGCTGCGGCGATTTCGCGGGCATCCGCGTATTCGTGCGTGAGCGCTTTCAATACGATAAGGCTTTTTTCGTTCATTGCCCGGGTTCCCCGATTTCTTTTTTAATCACACGGTGTTAATAAAAAAGGCTTATGGACAACGCGATACCGCCTTCGTGCGCGAACAAAACGGGTTCTTGGCGCTCCAGGAAACCCGTGGTGGACGAATCCAAGTGCGTGGGCTGCAAGACGTGCGAGCGGGGCTGCCCGGACTCGTGCATCCGCGTGGTTGACGGCAAGGCGAAAGTGGATTACGATTACTGCAAGGGCTGCGGCATCTGCGCGCACGAGTGCCCGGTTAAATGCATCAAGATGGAGTGAACTAAGTGTTATTCTGGTTGCTGTGGTTCGGTTTGCTTCTTTTCCTAGCGGGCACTTGGCTCGGGGTGTACTCGTGGAACGGGCCCCGCCTGGGTGCGGTCGCGTCCGACAAGGGCAGGAAGTGCTGGACTTGCTCGGTTGCCTTGAGCGCCACCGGGCTCGCCGTCCTCCTCGCGAGCCTCCTGTTGTTGAGCGGTTTCACCTTCAAGCGTTACGCTTCCTCTTCCCTGTCCGAGTTCTGGGGTGCCGTGCTCGTGATGGGTTTGGGCGCGCTCCTCTCCCTTGTCCTCTCCGGACGCCAGGGCGCGCGCTTCCCTGACGAGTCGCGCGCGGGCTTGTTCTACGCTGGACTCGCCCTACTCGCGTTGGGTTTCGCCGCATTGCTGTGGCTCATGCTTCCTAACCAATTGTTGTGCGGGGTGGCTTCAGCGTGAAAGAGATAGCCGAGGGCGGCATTCTGTTGGCGCGGACTGCCGCGCGCTGCAAGCTCGACGTGGTAGCCGCGTTCCCGATTACGCCTTCGACGCACATCCCCCAGGAGCTCTCGCGCATCCAACCCGAACACGGCTACGATTTCGTCCCCGTTGAGTCGGAGTTCTCGGCGTTGAGCGTGCTCATAGGCGCATCGGCAACCGGTGCCCGGACGTTCACCGCAACGAGCAGCCAAGGACTCCTCTTGATGCACGAGGCGCTGTTCAACGCCTCGGGAATGCGCCTCCCGCTCGTAATGGTGGTTGCGAACCGAGCCATCGGCGCGCCCCTGAACATCTGGAACGACTGGCAGGACTCAATCTCGCAACGCGATGCCGGTTGGATTCAATTATACTGCAAGAACAACCAGGAAGCGGTTGACACGCTCATCCAGTCGTTCAAGACCGCGGAAGCGTGCGAGATTCCGGTGATGGTGTGCCTGGACGGATTCTATTTGACGCACGAAGTGTCCCCGGTGGACGTGCCCTCGCAGGAGGAAATCGCTTCGTTCCTCCCGAAGCGCGCGCCCCGCAAGGTCCTTGACCCGGCGGCTCCGTGCGCGCAAGGCGCTTACGCTACCCCCGAGTATTACCAGGAATTCAGGCGCGAGTTGCACGAGGCGCTCGAGGCGTCGGCAAAGCAAATCGAGGCGAACGCCGCCGAGTTCGCGAAGGCGTTCAACCGCCCCCAAATTGCATTCGTCGAGGAGACGGGCAAAACGGGCGGGCTCGCGGTAGTCACCATGGGCAGCTTGGCCGAACAATGCGAGATGCAGGCGGAAGCAGGGGAATTCGACTTGGTGCGCTTGAAGTGCCTGCGCCCGTTCCCGCGTGAAGCGCTCGCACGCGCCCTCAAGGGACGCAAGCGCATACTCGTAATCGAGAAGAGTTTCAGCGCGGGGAACGAGGGCGCGTTGGCAATCGAGGTTAAATCGTTATTGAAGGACTTGAATTCGGATGCAATCGTTACCGGAGCGGTGACCGGCTTGGGCGGCAGGGACGTGTCCGTGCGCATAGTGCACGAACTCGCCGAGAAAGCCGCGAAAGCAGAAGAGAGCTCGCGCGTTTGGGTGTAAAAAATGGAATACTTCCTCAAAGGACACACGGCTTGCGCCGGTTGCGGTTGCGCGCTCACCGTCCGCCACGTCTTGGAAACGCTCGGCAAGGACATCGTGGTAGTCAACGCTACGGGTTGCATGGAAATCATCTCGACGCCCTACCCCCGCAACAACTGGAACGTTCCCTACATCCACAGCTTGTTCGAGAACGTGCCCGCGGTGGGTGCGGGAGTGAGCCGCGCACTCAAGAAGCTCGGCAAGAAGGCAATCGTGGTGTGCATCGGAGGCGACGGCGCCACTTATGACATCGGCTTCGGCGCGTTGAGCGGCGCCATGGAACGCAACGAGGACCTGCTTTACATTTGCTATGACAACGAGGCGTACTCGAACACCGGGCTCCAGCGCAGCGGCGCCACCCCGTTCGCCTCCGCGACCACGACTTCGCCCGCGGAAGTGGGTGGCAAGGGCGAGTGGAAGAAGAACATCTCGTTCATCGCCGCCGCACACGCCATACCCTACGTTGCCTCGGCGAGCATCGCGTTCCTCCCTGACTTGCAAGCCAAGCTCAAGAAGGCCGCGTCCATGAAGGGCTTCCGTTTCATCAGCATCCACGCCCCCTGCACCGTGGGTTGGCGCATCCCCACCGACAAGACCCTCGAGGTGTCGCGCCTCGCGGTGGAGTGCGGGCTCTGGAACCTGTTCGAAATAGAGAACGGAGTATTCAAACTCTCGCGTCCGCTCGGCTCGAAGCCGGTGGAGGAATACCTCAAGATGCAGGGCAGGTTCGCGCACGTCACTCCCGAGCAAATCAAGACGATTGAAACGCACGCCGGCGAGGCGAAGCTCGAACTCGAGAAGCTCGAGAAATCCGGCTTGAACTTCACGCGCCTACTTTGAGCGCGAAATCAGTTTGGCGTGCAAGTCCGTCTTCAAACCGAGCACTTCGTGGGCGAGCTGGGTGCCGCCAATCACGTCGGGTATCACGATGTAGTCCGCGCCCGCCTGGTGGAGTTTGCTCACCGCGTTCTTGTTGAACGCCCGCGAAGCAATCTTCAAGTAAGGGTTCAACTCGCGTGCCGTAAGTGAGAGGAAGACGTTGGACGAGTCGCTCTCGAGCGCGGCAACGAGCCGCTGGGCGCGTGTTACCCCTGCCTTCTCAAGCGTCTTGAAGTCGAGTGCGTCCCCTTGGAGCACGAGGCAGCCGTCCCCGCGCGCCGCCTCGATGGGTGCATCGTCCTTATCAACAACAACGAACGGTTGCCGGTTCTCCTGGAGCACCCCGCAGAAAGTCCTGCCGAGCGCGCCGTAACCGCAAACAATGAAGTGCCCCTTCAAGCCGTCTATTTTCCTTGCCATTCTCTTCTTCCCTCCGAACTCGGATTCCAAAAAGCGTTGCATTCCCGCGGAAACCAGGAGCACGAGTGCCCCCATGGTTGCCAAGCCCACGAGCGCGCGGATCGCCTTGGTTTCCAGCCGCGCGACACCCGAGCAGTCAACGTAAACCGCGGTGCACGCCGTCTCCAAGGCGGCATCCCCGAAGCTCCGCTTCTCCACGGTTATGTAATCCAAAATCGCCAGCGAGTAAATCGCTAGCAAAACGAATAGCAGTAAAGCGTAATTCTTGCGGGCTACCTTCACCCCGCTGACGCCTGCCAACGGGTGTGCTGCCAAATCAAACCACTATGCAGTGTTCGCAACCCGTGCCCAGCGCCCAAACGAGCACGATGAACCCAACCAACAAGAGGGCTACGCCCAACCAACCCGCCCAAGTGAACGCCTTGACTATCGCGGCGATTTTCTCGAGCAAGCCCGGCGACTTTACGCCGGAATCCTTCTTCTTGCCTTTCGCCTGGCGGATGGCTTCGTTCGAGTCGCCTTCGCTCCAGCCCGACTCTAACAGGGACTTCTTGACGTCGTCGTCCGAGAAACCCTCGCCCAAGCTCTTCTTCGCGTACTCAACCGCACTCGAATCAACCATAATTCAAAATCACTCGATTAACCTCAAGTCGCGGGCGCTTTTAAAATGCTTCGTCAGCTGACTCTCTTCCGTTCACAGGACGCCCCGAAGGGCGTTCTCACAAATACCTATATTTTCGTCATCCGAAGCCTTGACCGCGGGAAGATTTTACAAAACCATCCCGTTGCCATGAATATTCCCGGACAGATTTCCAAGAAACCCGTTCGTTGCTGTCTAGCCCCGGACAAGTTTCAAACGAAACTTCTTTGGAAAGAAGTTTCATCAAGAAACCCGTTCCGTTGTTGCATAGCCCCGGACAGATTCGAACTGTCGTCTCCGGCTCCAGAGGCCAGCATACTTGACCACTATACTACGGGGCTAACTGCAATAATAAGCGATTCAAAGGTATTAATTGCTTTCCCGTGACGGACACAACGCGCGCACCACGCACTTTCCGCAACGCGGTTTGCGCGCCACGCACACGCGCCTCCCGTGCTCCACGAGCAGCTCGTTCAACGCCCACCATTTGCCGCGGGGGAAGAGCGCCATCAAGTCGCGTTCGATTCCCGCCTGCGTGTTTCGCAGCGTGAAACCGAGGCGCCGGCTCAACCGCCAGACGTGCGTGTCCACTGCCACGCCTTCCACGCGCTGGAACGCGAGCGACAAAACGATGTTCGCCGTCTTGCGCCCGACGCCCGGCAGCGCCACGAGTTCGGACATCGAGCGTGGAACAAGACCGCCGTGCTTCTCAACTATCGCCTTGGCTGCGCCCTTCAAGTGCCGCGCCTTCTGGCGGTAGTAACCCGTGGAACGCACGAGTTTTTCAAGTTCGCTCGCATTCGCGCGCGAGAAATCCGCGGGCGTCTTGAAGCGCGCGAACAACGCGGGCATTACTTTGTCGACGCGCGCGTCCGTGCACTGGGCGGATAAAATCGTTGCGACGAGCAAGTGGAATGCATCCCCCTTGCCGAGGGAAGGCTCGCCGTATTCTTTATCGAGTCGGGCGAGCACCCGCAACGCCTTGGCGCGCTTCACCGCTTCTTCCCTTTCCCGAAAGCCAGCCGGATGCGCGCCTTGACTTCCTTCGAGCCGCGGTGCTCGCGCCTGATTTCCGCGAGGCACTTCGCCACGAGGCGCTTGTTCTTCCAGCGCGCGACTTCCGCGAGCACGGCGTCCAAATCCGTTTTGCTCACCTTGCCCACCAGTTCGACAACGCGGCGCTGGAGTGCGGGGTCGCTCTTCCCAGCCATCATCGACAACAACGGGAGGATTCTGCTCGACGGCTCGCTGCTCCCGCGTGCGGGGCGCGCGAACTCGAACACGAAAACGGATTCCACCGGCGTGCCGAGCACGCGGCACAACCGCGCCGCCTGCTCGAGCGAGGGCATGCCGCCCTTGTCGATGCGTTTGGTTTCGCGTTCGGAGACGCCCGCAGCCGAGGCGAGTTCGGCTATAGCGTATTTTTTCTTTTCGCGTTCCGCGCGCAACAAGCTCTTTTTACCGGTAACCTTCAACACGATTTTGCCCCACCGAACCCGTAACCGCGGGCGCACTTTTAACGCTTTTGACGCGGCTTGATTTTGTTAGCAACCAGTTTCGCCAGTTTGGCGTGGCTCTCCTTGGTTAAGTGTACCCCGTCTTTCCCGACTTTCAAGCCGCTCGCGTCAACGAACCCGCATTTGTTTTTCTTGGCTATTTTGGAGTAAACTGCGCTCAATCTCTTCGACTTTTCAGTTCCGCCGGCGTACCTTTCTTTCGTGTAATCAGTTGTTTCATCTATTACCGCGGGCGAGATGATTAGCACTTTCCGTTTTTTAGCCCCGCACTGCGACTTCCTAGTCAACGCGACTTTCACGAAGTAAGTCTCTAACAGCCCGCCTATTTCTTCGGGTGTGTTGTCGAATTCTTCCTTTAGCTCGGTAGTGCCGAGAAGGAGTATTACCCATTCGAGCGGGTCATGAGAGTCCAAGCAGGGAACGAAATAATCGCTTCCGCGCCTGCCTTCCTTGTTCGGCCGGGCATATACTGAGTGTAACGTCCTGCTGTTCAAACCCTCCTCAATTACTTCGAAGTCTGACCCGAGCAGTTTTTTTAATACTTTCGGGAACCTCACTTCTTCAGAAAAACGTTTGAACCTAGTGTTTGGAATGCAGCCCCAAACGTTCGAGTCGCCGAAGCAAAGTATTCTAACGGTCAGATCGTTCCACCGAACCCGTAACCCCGCGCTCGTTTTTAACCGTTCACTTTAAAACCGCGCAGCGGTTAACCGCCTGATGAAAGCGGACAACAAGGGCGTGCTCGTTTATTCACTGGACCCCTCGGTTAAAGGCGTGGAGCCGCGCGCGCGCTTCGAGCGCACCAAACGCTTCGACAGCCGCTTTACCCTCGCGAAACAATACGACGGCGGCGCCCCGGCGTTCGAGAAGGGCTGGCTTTACTCGTTCGTGGGCGGCGAAGAAGCGAGCGGTTTCATCGCGCTCGGCTTCGACGGCTCGAACTCGTTCCTGTTCAACGAGCTCCGCGCGAACGGGAAGACTTTCCGTTTGGGCGAGGGTTTGCACGCGGCGCGCTTTGACTCCCGCCGCGGCAGTGCGCGCATACGCGAGCCCGGCGTCGAGTTGGATTGGAGCGGGGCAAACGCTTGTTACCGCGTGCGCTTCAAGTGCCGCAAGGATGCTAACGAGCTAGAACTCGTTTATTCGTTCAAGAGGATTAAGCAATCAATCGGGGGCTACCGCGCGGTTTTCGAGGAGTACGGCGGGGTACTGGGTTACTTTATTTTCTCGCCGTGCCACGGGAAACTCGAAATCAAGGTGAAGGGGGACGCCGAGGTTTTCTCGAAGGGTTTGTCCTGCCTCGCGAACAAAACCGTCGAATCGGATTTCGCCTATTGCGAGAACGTGCGTTCCCTCGTGCCTTTCGCCTCGATGGGTTGGCATTGGACGCTGTTGTGCTGCCGCGACCCAGCCGGGCGTCCGGAGAAAATCGTTGGTTTCATGGACATGTTCTTCGGGAAGGCGCCCGGCATCCCGCTCAACTTGCAATTGTATTCGGTGGACTTGGCTACGGGGCGTCTTGACGTGTATGGCAACCCCCGTGTGCGTTACTCGCACGGCGCGATTCCCTCGTTGGCAGTTGAAAGCAGGGATAAGGCGCTCTCGCTCGCGGTCCGCAAGGTGAACGCGGGCGCCGAACAGGAAATCCGCGGGAAAAAACTCGCGGGCGTCCTGGAGACCGCGGACATCGATTACCGCGCCTACCCCTCGAAGGGCGTCGTGAAATTCAACGGCAAACGGCGCGCCGCGACGGGCACGAGCGAGTATGCGGGCTTCAGGAAGGGCTACTGGCTATAAATAAGCCGCGTGCCCAGTTGAATCCAGGTGTCTGTTTTGCTTTTGTCACGGGTTGAAGGGGAACGCGCGCGTCCGACAAGTAGTCCTGTTTTTTCTAAAATTTACAAAGACAGGCTGGACGAGCACCTGAACCAGCAAATGAGTGGCGTAATCAGCGGTTGGACCCCAAGTCCGCGCGAGCCGCTAAATTTCCAGACTATTCACGAGGAATTGAAACTGCCCAAAAGTTTATCTGTCCGCGCCGAACAATACTGCATTTGGCGGCTGCGGGGCTACTTGCGCGGCACGGGAAAACTTCCGGCGTGGTATGCTAAGTTGTCGTCCAAGGCGCGCGCCAGGATTCCGGATGCGGTGCTGTTCGGGTTGCGTGACTCGAAGCATCCGAATGCCGTGCGGCTTTTAGGCGAAACGCTGGATCGTGCGGAAGAAATGTTGCCAGTGGACGCGAAAAGCAAGGCTAGCGCCTACAAAAATCTGTGCGAACGGGTACACTATTTTTTTGCGCGCGGACCCGGCAGGCCTGACGAACGGGGGGATTTGACGAAAACCTCGTTTTCCGTGTTATCCAAGTTAACCGAACACAAAGAACCCACAATCCGTTTTGAAGCCAAAGAAATAATACGAATGATTGCCGCCCATCATCCGAAAATTCAACAAAGCTTGCCTAATTTGTTCGACCTGATTGCGGGAACGCCCTATAGCCATACTACCGAGCCTCACATTGTTTCCCGCAACAATATCGTGCACTCACCAGAATACAATAAAATATTGTTAGCCGCGTTAAGAGAGGTAACCCTCGAAGGCGAGGTTTCCGAAGATACGCACATATTGGAAGCCCGTTTCAACAAAAAAGTTTTGCACGCGCACGGGCTACTCAACTAGTAACCGGGGCCTGCGTTCAACGCCGCTTGGGCGCGGGGCGCTTGCCTTTCTTCAACAATGCCGCGGCAGCCGTCCAGTCGCCCGGATGCCACGGGGTCCCTGCGCGCGTTCCCCGCATATATAAGTCGCCTGTTTCGCGCGGGTTCTTCACAGGGTTGAACATCTTTAACACGCGGTTCAACGGGTGCCCCCTCGGGAGGGCGTCAGCAAACTCGAATAAATTGTGCGCGGCTTTCGAACGGACCGCGGGGTTCGCGTGCCGCAAACCCGCGCTTCCCAGCAACTTCAAAATCGCGGCGTGCGCTTCCGCTTCGGGCAACGGCGTTTCCCTTGGCTCGGGGGCAACCGCCTGCGTTGCACGCTCTTTAATTCGTTTGACTATTTGTTTTCGCGCTTCCTCGATTGCGGAGCGCGCCTCGTCCGCCTCGCCTTCTTTCGGAGTCAGGTAACCCAAGTGTTCGGGTTTGTGCCCCAATTCGCCGAGCGCTTGCGCGAGTATGCCCCGCGTGTCCTCGCTGAACGGGTGGGTCGCGCGGAACAACTCCCCGATTTTGTCCGTCAAGCCGCGCGCCTTGTTCTCCGCTGCAGCGCGGGCGAAGGTCTCCCTGACCCCGCGGTTGCTGTCATTCAAGCCGCGTTCGATGACTCCCACGGCGTAAGGGTGCGGACGGTTGATTAACGCTAAACCCACGGCTTCCCGCACCGCTGGGTCCGGGTGCTCCACGAAGCGCGCGATGCGTTCGACGAACCGGCCGTTGTCCTCCTCCTGCCGGGATACCAGCTCGATTCGTTTCAATGCTTTTGCAGTGTGCGGCGTTCCAGTCGGCATGCTTTTCACTCCTTCAACGCATTCAGTTTAACTACGAGGGTGCTTATCTGCTTCCCGTTCAACCCGTGCGCCAAGCATCCTTCTTCAAGGGTTTCGCCGCGCGCCATCGCGCAACCAACGCACCCGAGCCCGGCTTCGGCGAGGAGGCGTGCCCCATCCAGTCCCGTTACCTCGAGCACTTTTGAAATCAGCCAGTTCTTTTCAACCATTTCGATTAACCCAATTCGGGCGTTCCGGTTATTTAACTTCACTCGCGGCTCGTTAAATTTGTTTTACTCGGGTTTGAGGTTGCCTTCGAGTGCCTTGAGTTGTTTCGCGGTGGTGGTGATCCAGGCGGGTGGTTGCCCGAGGTGCTCGCCTTTCACTAGTGCTTGGTAAAACGTGATGAATGCTTTCGGGTTGTCGACAGGGTTTACGTGTTGGCGGGCGATTACTGCCAGGTTATCGGGGTGCTCGTTCTTGATTGCTTCAGCAATTGCACCGATTGCTCGAGCGGCGTAATCGCGCACAAGTGAGTCAGGGTCGTTTATTCCTTTTTCTGGTGCGGTTAATGGTTCGAGTCCGTCGTAGTGTCCTATTGCGCCGATTACTGCGGCAGCGTTTGCACGTATTACCGCCCACCGTTCGTTATTTGTATCGGAGTAGCTTAATTTTTTTACCTCGCTTTGAAATCGCTCGTATTGCGAGTGCCCGGGTTCCATTGGTCGGATGCGGGGAGTCATTTCAGGTTGCCTTCCAACGCTTTCAGTTGTTTCGCGTAAGTAGTAATCCAGGCGGGCGGTTGCCCGAGGTGCTCGCCGTTCATTAGTGCTTGGTAAAACTTGAAGAAGGCTTTCCAGTGTTCGTTGGGGTTGATGTGGTTCGCGGCGATTGCGAGAATGTGGTCGGGATGAGTTATCTTAATTTTTTCGGCGATTGTAATGAGTGCCAGACGGAGGTTCTCAAGTATGCCCTGATTGTATGGTTCGTTTAAGGCAAAGTGTATGTTTAGTTTTTCGGTTATGACGGGTATTACATTGATTACTAGTTTGTTATTGGGCTGTTCTGTGCTGGTTTTTTCTAATATTTCTCTGAGCGCATCCGTAGCGATGGCGCGTACTTGATAATCTGAATCGTTTATTCCTTGTTCTTTGGCGGTTAGAAGGGGTATCATATCTGGGTGTCCGATGTCCCTGAATTTTATTATGGCTGCCGTGCGTTTTTTCCTATCTAGTTCCTCTACCCATTTTATTGCGGCTGCCGCGTCGGCTGCCGTGCGCGTTTTCCAGACGTCGTGGTAAGTTAAGTCCATCCTCGCCTTTTGGAAGGCATTGTATTGTGGGTGTTCGCGGTCCATTGGTTGGATGCTTGGTGCGGGTTTCATTTTAGGTTGCCTTCCAGCGCTTTCAGTTGTTTCGCGGTGGTGGTGAGCCAAGCGGGCGGTTGCCCGCGGTGCTCGCCTTTCGCTAGTGACTCGTAAAATTTGCTGAATGCTTTCGGGTTGTCGATGGGGTTAATGTGTTGGCGGGCGATTACCGCGTGGTGTTCGGGTTGCTCGTCCTTGATTGCTTCAATGATTGCGTTGATTGCTTTGGCCGCGTATTCGCGCGTCGTTCCATCTAATTCGTAGTTTATTGCTTTTTCGATTAGCGGTTTGATTCCATCTGGGTGACCGATTTTGCCGATTGCTTGGACGATTTTCCAGCGCACAGCGGTGTATGGCTCGTTTAGTGCTTTTTCTAGTGGTTTGATTCCGGCCGGGTGTCCTATTCTGTCGATTGTTTCGACGCCTTCCTCGCGGATATATGCTTCGGGGTGGCTTAATTTTTCTACCGCACTTTGGAATCGCTCGTATTGCGGGTGTCCGGGTTTCATCGGTTGAATTTCTTTGGGCGGCATTATCCTTCACCGATCTTTTGCCGGGTGTACGCATCCACTTTCCCGCCCGTCACGTCGTACCACTTCGGCAAGTGTGTTTCGATGGTATGCAAACCCTTGTCCTTGGCTTCCGACTGCAGGTAAACGGTTAACGGCACGCCTTGTTTTTCCGCCGCCTTGGCTACGCGTTCCTTGAATTCTTGCAGGTGTTCGGTCATAGACTGGTGGAGCCCCTGGTGGTTGGTGTACGGGCGTTCTATCACCAACGCGAACTTGCCGTTTGGGGCGTGCGTCAGGTGCGCGAAAGTGAACCCCACGAACTCGCCGTCCGCGTAGTGCCCCAGGGTTAACTCCGTCGGGTGTCCGGCGAAGCCGGGCAAGCCAACGCTCTGCGTGGTTCCCGGGCTCTGGCAGTTGTTCTGGAACTTGCCGAGCGTGAACAATTCGTCTTGGGCGTGGGTGACGTGCGTTTCCAAGCCGCTTGACTCCCGCTGCGGCGGTTTCAACGCTTGTTCCGCGAAGAACGCGAGGTCACGGAAAACGCTCTTGGGCATTGCCCTCAGGAAATCCAGGTGCTCTTGCTTCAACCCGCGCCCGGCTTGCTCCAAAGCACGCGTTTGCTCTCCCCACGGCTTGCCCCGGAGTTTTTCTAGCGAGCGGGCGGCGGCAACCGCGCGTTGGGCGGCTTCAACCGCTTCCCTGCCCTTGCCCAGTTCGCCCAGTTCAATCAACTGCTTCAAGTGAGGGATTAGCGCGTTGGCTATGCGGGCGTTCGTTTTACTCAAACCCGTTTTCTCCCGGGTTATCGCGAGGGCTTTCTCGTAGTCCCCGGTTTTAATCGCGGCGGCTACGGCATCCGAAAATTCTTTCGGGAGCCGGGCTAGCACTTCGTTCGCTTTTTCTCTTGCTGGTGCGGCTTCCTTGCCCGCCTTTTCCAGGAGTTCGAGCGGGTTCTCTTCCTTCAAGTGTCCGGCGTAATCCGCGAGTTTTTGTTCGAAAGCGTCGTACAAGTCGCCTTCCCCGCCGGCTTCGGTTGTCACGCGGTGGCTAGAGTCCAAGCCTTCGAGGAACGAGACGAGTTTCGTGGGGATTTGAGCGTCCTTGATTACTTCCCGCGCTTTTTCTCCGCGGTACTTGTAGTCCTTGGCGCCTTTCACGCCCGATTCTAGGAATGCCTTGTTAATGCCTTTGAACGCGTCCAACTGCTGGGTTCCCCTGCTCCATTCGCTCCCGCCTTTTTCGAATGCGGAGTGGTATAAGAACAGGTTCTTCAAGTACTCGGGGTTTCCAAGGGCGCGTTTTCCTTCCTCGGACAGGGTTTTCGCGCCGATGACGTGCCCGAGTTTTTCGAGCAAGAGTTTTTCCAGGGCTTCCGACGGGTTAGCCGAGCGCATTACTTCCTCGGCTTGTTTCCCATTCACGCCCAGTTCCTGCGGTAAGCCGGCTAATACCGCCGCCTCGCTTAAGCGCGTCAAAAAGTTTGCGTTTCCCGGGTTGATTGCGGCTAGCGAGCCGTGATGTTCTTGTTCGAGGATTGTTTTCAGGTTCCTTGCTAATTCCACGCGCTGGTTTTCGTTTTCCAGTAAGCGCACGCGGTCCAGCCACTTGTTTTGTACTTCGCCGGGGAGTTCGGAGTTATCTACTATTAACTCGTGTTCAACTTTGGTGAGGTATGGTCTAAACATTTTTACTCACTTTAAGTTGCCTTCCAGCGCTTTTAGTTGTTTCGCGGTGGTGGTGAGCCAAGCGGGAGGTTGCCCGAGGTGTTCGCCTTTCGCTAGCGCCTCATAAAGCGCGATGAATGCTTTCGGGTGTTGTTCCGGGTTGATGTGGGTGACGGCGATTACCGCAGGGTGGTCGGGTCGGCTGGCTTTGATTACATCCGCGATTTTTCCTAGTGATTTAGCGTTTCTTTCGCGTACCCATACGCTTGGGTCGTTTATTCCTTGTCCCGGTTTGAATAAGTGTTCGAGTGCGATTTTTAATGCGGGATGCTTTGGTTGGCTGGCGTTGATTGCATCCACGATTTTTACGATTGCTCTGAAGCTTTGCTCGCGTATCATGATTTCTTCGTCGCGTAGCCCTTGTTTTTGGACGGCTAGGTGGGTTATTGCTTCGGGATGCCCGATTGCGCTAAGTACGTTGACTGCGGAATAGCGTTCGTCCCACGTTGAATGGCTTAAATTTTTTACCGCGTCTTGGAAGTCCTCGTAGTCCGGGTGTTCGCGGTTCATCGGTCGGATGCGGGGAGTCATTTCAGGTTTCCTTCCAGCGCTTTTAGTTGTTTTGCGTAAGTGGTGAGCCAGGCGGGTGGTTGCCCGATGTGTTCACCGTTCGTGAGTGCGTTGTAAAGCGCGATGAATGCTTTGGGGGTGACCGCTGGGTCGATGTGTTGTCTGGCGATTACTGCCGGGTGTTCGGGTTGTTTTTGTTTGATTTTTTCAGCGATTGCACCAAGGGCTATGCCCGCTTTCTCGCACACATGTGGTTCTTGATCGTATATTCCTTGTCCGGGACGGGTTAATTGTACTATTCCCTCGGGGTGTCCGATTGCGCCGAGGTACTCGGCGGCAGTCATGCGATAACCAAAGCCAAATCGAGTTAATTCTTGTACTTGGCGTTGGAAGCTATCGTAGTCCGGATGCCCTGGTTTCATTGGTTTGATGCGAGGCATACTTCTAACTGGATTAACTGGCTTTTTAACAATTCACTCGCGGATGCCCACGGTGCCGAAGAACGGCTCCAGCGCTGCCTTGAGTTCCTCGAGTTCCTTCCGCGTGAAGAAGCGTTTTTCCCGGAACATCGCGTTTACGGCGTGTTCGGGCACGAAGTTCTGGATGAAATAAGCTTTCGCGCCCTCGAGCCACGTTCCGATGGCGAGTGCGTCTTCCATCGAGTACCAGTCCGGTGCAACCGTGGTGCGGAACTCGTAATCCGGGGCGCGCTCCCTGATGATTTGAACGCTCTCGTTTATCGCATTCAAGTCAACGCCGGCGTTGACCACCGTTCGATACTTCTCAAGGGGTGCCTTGATGTCCATCGCGAGGAAGTCAATCGATTTCGCGTCGAACATTTTTTCGAGCATTCGCGGGTTCGAGCCGTTCGAATCCAGCTTCACTAGGAAGCCGAGTTCCTTTATTTTCGCGAGGAACTCCGGCAAGTCCGCTTGGAGGGTGGGCTCGCCGCCCGTGACGCAGACGCCGTCCAACCACTTCTTCTTTGTCGCGAGCCACTCCAGGAATTCGGTTTCCGGGATGACTGGGTCGGCGCCCTCCGTGGACAACAGTGCGGGGTTATGGCAGTAACCGCACCGGTAGTTGCAGCCCTGCGTGAATAGGGTGCAGGCGACTTTCCCGGGGTAGTCCACCAGCGTTGTCTTCTGCAAGCCCGCGATTTTCATTTTATCACTTTAGTGTATCCTATTAGAAAAGTTATGCTGCCGCCT
>Ga0265296_1000318_pt1 | contig 80668 bp, 61 predicted proteins | sample MunlanPumphouse1_FD_189073 | JGI IMG/M metagenome (GOLD analysis project Ga0265296, IMG submission 189073) | Groundwater microbial communities from a municipal landfill in Southern Ontario, Canada - Pumphouse #1 | ecosystem: Environmental > Aquatic > Deep subsurface > Groundwater | place...
GATAGAAAAATTAGGAATGATTTTAGGATATCAACCAATATGACGGAGTGGTTGATCGTCTAAAATTATTCCTAATGGAATCTGACTGTCTTTTTTTAACTTGCAATGGAGTTATTGGACGGTCTGCGAGCGAAATTAATTCCCCTCTCAAAACGCAATGGGCGGCCGTTTCGGCCGCCCGCGAATTCATCGGGAAAAAAGAAAAAAGTTTTATCGTGGAGCGGGTAAGGGGAGTCGGACCCCTGTCACGAGTTTGGAAAACTCGGATAATAACCGTTATATGATACCCGCCTTACTTGTTTCGCGATAGAAATTATAAGCAGAGCTTGAAATTTCGTCAGGGTTCGCAAGAAATAAAACCTACGGTTTTATTTCTTGACTCGCCCGCAGAGCTTGAAATTACGCCGCGACCCACAAATAAAATTTTCAATTTTATTTGACTCGCCGTTAGAAATTATAACAAATCGGACAAAAAAATCAAACTTTTCTCCCATCTCCAATAGTCATCCGACCTATTATTGCCATTGCTACAAAAGGCAAGGCAATCACCAATAGATATTGATAAGCAGCCAAAGGAACCAAATGGAAAATTACTCTTAAAGGCGGCCAAGCAAGAGCTAACAAAATAAACGCGGCGGTGATGACGGCAATAACCAATAATAAAATATTGTTTTTAATTTGATGCCACTCGCGGGAAAAGATTATTAAAAATATCTGCGCGAAAACCAAAGAACTAAAGGCCAATGTCCTGCCAAGCTGATGTTCTCCAAGATAAATGCCAAAATAGTAATATAAACCAAAACTAACGGCGGTAATGGCGAATCCTCTTATAAAAATCTGCAAAAAGGCGCGAGTGTTAATCAGTGATTCTTTTGCCTGACGCGGACGGCGCGCCATTAAATTGCGGCGCGCTTTTTCCCGTTCAAAACCCAAAACCGCCGCAGGATCGCAAATCAATTCCAAAAAAATAACATGAATAGGCAGAAAAATCAGGGGTCCGCCAAACAAAAGCGGCAAAAAAGCCAATCCGACAATCGGCAAATGAAATGAAAATAAAAAAACAAAGGCCTGCCGCAAGTTATCATAAATACGCCGTCCCTCGCGAACAGCGTCAACAATAGTTGCAAAATTATCATCCATAAGCACTATGCCTGAAGCGGCGCGCGCCACCTCCGTGCCTTTTTTGCCCATGGAAATACCGATATCCGCCTTTTTCAAAGCTGGCGCGTCATTTACGCCATCGCCTGTCATAGCAACAATTTCACCCAGACATTGCAGGGCATCCACAATCAAATATTTTTGTTCCGGTTTGACGCGCGTAAAAATATCACAGCGCCGCACAGCTTCTTTTAATGTCTCCGGGCTCATCTGTTCCAAATCATTTCCATCAATTAATTCTTCATTATGTTTTAATCCAATTGCTTCCGCAATATTATGCGCCGTTAATTTATTATCTCCGGTAATCATAATAACGCGAATACCAGCTCCTTGGCAGACAGCCAGCGCGTCTTTCACGCCAGCCCGCGGCGGATCGCTCATGCCTAAAAATCCAACCAATTCCAAATCCTGAACAGAAATTTTATCTTGCGGAGAGCAAGGCCTTATCGCCACAGCGATTACACGCAAACCTTTTTCAGCCATTCGGCAATAGGCCTCTTTTGCTTTTTTCTTTTCTTCTTCACTTAAAATCGCGCCAGCCAAAACCGGTTCCGGCGCCCCAGCAGTATATTGCCAACACGCTCCATCAGCATTCTGCCATATGTGGTGGACAAGTTTGGTCTTGGATTCAAAAGAAGTATCCAGTAATAAAGTATGACTTTGAAAAAAATCACCGACATCAATGCCTAATTTGCTTGCGTAATTCTGCGCCTCTACCTCAATCGGATCTATTGCAACTCGTTCCAAAGACAAAAGCGATGTTTCAATCAACCGTTTAAAGTTTTCGCCTCCTTTAGCAGCATCCCATAACCGGCCGCCATAAAACGCTTCCCTCAAAGCCATATTTCCTTCTGTAATGGTTCCTGTTTTATCCACGCAGATAACCGTGGCCGAACCTAAAATTTCCACCATGGCCATTTCTCTAATCAACACCCTCTCTTTGGCCATACGCCAGACGCCAATTATTAAAAACACGCTGAAAACAATTGGAAATTCTTCCGGAATCAAAGAAAAAGCCATGGTCAAGCCGCCTATCAAACCCGCAACCAAACCGTCTCGCAAAGTTAAAATCATTCCGACAGCCGCGGCCGACAAAATCGCCGCGACCGCCACCGCGCGCACCAAACGATGGATTTTTTCTTGCAAAGGAGTCTTTTTGCTGATTATTTTTTCCAATAAACTCCCCAATTTTCCATAGGCCGTTTTCAAACCAGTAACTGTAACCAAAAAAAATCCTTCTCCCTGAACCACTAATGTCCCTTGCCATAATTTATGCTCTTCATTAAGCAAATTTTCTTCCAAAGGCGCGGCTGTCTTTGCCACTGCCTCTGATTCGCCTGTTAAAATCGCTTCGTCAACCAAAAGACCGGGAGAATTCAAAAGAAAACCGTCAGCAGGAATTTTATCCCCGGCCGTAAGATAGACCAAATCTCCCTGCGCTAAAAATTTTGTTTCTAACTTTAGCGATTCTCCATCACGAAAAACAACGCAATGGTCTACGGCCATTTTATCCAGCGCTTTAATAGTTTCATCAGTTCTTTGCTCCTGAAAAAATTGCATTAAAATAATCGGGATGATTGAAAAAAACAAAATCACTGACTCTATTTTTTCTCCGATAAAAAAATAGAGTCCCGCGGTAATGATTAGAAGCAAGAGCATCGGTTCGCTCACAATATGAATCAATCTTTTGAGTAAAGATTTTGATTTTACAACCGGGCGCGCGTTCAAACCATACTCTTCCAAAAGACGGCTTGCCTCAGCTGAAGACAGCCCTTTATATGACTTACGCGATAAAAGTATTTGTCTGAATTTTTCTTCCATAAATATTATCTAATAAAACAACTGCGGCAGACGGCTTTGTAAGTATATGTTCCATCGTCAGGCACTACTGGCGGCAATCCATCAACAACAGGTTTATCGCCACGGCAAATTTGAGTAAAAATCGCGTTAAAATTAAAGCAATTCTCGCAAACGGCGCGCTTGTAAATAATTTCCTGCGGCCCCAATTCCAAAACCCGAGCGATGATTTCAAATAATTTGCCTTTATAATCCATATCCAACCCTGAAGCGATAATTTTCACGCCTCTTTTTAGCAAATTATTAAGTACCGCCGCGTCAGAGGCCTGAAACATATGCAATTCATCAATACAAATTATTTCTATATCATCATTCAACAGTTCCGCCAGCGAGGCGACTTTGCGGCCTGACAAAACCGCACCTGCGCGCGACTTAATCTCTTCATCCCGCACATTTCTCTTCGGTTGAATCAGCTCAAATTTAATAGGCGTATATTTTAAAGGCGAAACACGACTGATAAGATCCAATGTCTTGCCGCTTTTCATCGGACCTAAAATCAAAGTAAAATCCATAAATTAAATGGGTTAATTATATGATATACAGAAATATCAGAAAGGTCAAAGATTTCAATTGGTTTGATAATTTTTTAAAAAAAGACCCGCCTTCGGATTAGACGAGGCAGGTTTTAAAATTAGCCTTTGTTGTTATTTTAAACTATTACGGCACATACTACTAAGGCGCTTATTGATAATAGTTTCCACTTTGTTTGGAGTGAGTTTGCTTCCTGCAACACGAGGACTTCCTCCAATCAAAGTTCCTTCATTATTGCCGCCGCCCCATCTATCCGCATTATTTGTAAGGCGCTCTGCTTTGTTTAAATCGCGAAGGATAAGATGCACCGGAAAATAATTGATAAAAGCTGAAACGCGTCCCACTATATAAGTCCAACGTCCATTTTGACGCGGACGGATCATCACATAAGCCATGATGCCTTTTCCCAACGCGCCCATTCTGGCGTCAACGCCAGCTTCTTCAATCAAGCTCCATTTTTTGCCGCCTCCTATCACTTTAAATCTAGTGTCTGGTGAGGCGGCACTTCCATTTCCTGTAATGTGGAGCATAATACGTCTTTCCACATCAATGATAATTCTTAGAAAATCCGCGGGGTCAGCACGGACCAAGCCGCCACTGTGACGGAAAACGCGATATGGTTCAAATATCCACAAAATTTGCCGCAAAATTGGCAAATCCGGAGGAAAAGGATAAGCTCCTGCTGTCGTGTCTAATTCGTCTTCAATCTCCACAAGCCGATTAAGAGCTGGATTATTCGCGTATTCAGGCAAAAAACCGTGCCGAAGCAAAAACACAGAGAGGCAAACATCTTCATCGCAATCATTTACATAGACAGAGCGATTGATTTCACCTGTGGCGCGGCGGAAACTCTGGAATAGTCCCATGCGAATAGCCATCAGCACTTGTTTGCAGGTGGCTCTGGTAGTTAAGCGATCGCAACCTTCATGGTGATTAAAGTTTGCAAATGGTCCTTTCGACCTCATGGTGAATCTGGATCTGCCTGTAACAGCTCCGTCAAGGCCAATTGAAAAAGCAGGGTAATTTTTTATGAATTTTTTCCAAGAGATTGCAGGTTCTTCCGACATCACTTCAAGCTTAAAACTCATGTCAAACTACTCTTTTTAAGGAACTAAGCATATTTTATACCTTTCTGGCGGCAAGTCAAGAAATTGTATTAGTCCGGCACATATTAACCTCCAGCAGAGTACAATATGCATCCGAACTTATTCAAAAATTTAAAATTAAAGTAAAATCCATAAATTAAGCGCGTTGAAATAATTTATATTTTACCAATCAAAAATCGGGCTGGCGAGACTCGAACTCGCGACCTTCTGCTCCCAAAGCAGACGCTCTAGCCAACTGAGCCACAGCCCGAATTTAAAAAGCCCTTGTTTAATATATTACGGGCTTTTTTGATTGTAAAATGCCGAGGGAGAGAATCGGACTCTCGACGCAAGGATTTTCAGTCCTTCGCTCTACCACTGAGCTACCTCGGCACAAGGCATTGGTGGACCGATGGGGATTCGAACCCCAGACCTCCGCCTTGCAAAGGCGGCGCTCTACCAGCTAAGCTATCGGCCCAAAAGCCACTTTTAAAAAGGTTTCTCCACTACGCTTCGCTTTGGTCAAATTGACAATTATTAGACGTTCTGGACAGACATATGGACATCACACTAAGAAACTGCGCTCCATAATTCATTATTGCGGCGATTTGCTCGTGTTTCATAAAAAAATAAACTCGCTGTATATTTAATACAGCTCGCTTATTTTTTTACTCCAACACTTCGCGACTCATCCACACTAATAAATTTTTGATGCAGTTTCATAGTGTGGTGTCCATATTATACCAAAAAATTCTATTTTGTCAAACATCGCCGACTGCTTTTACTTCCCTTACCAAACAAATTGGCGTTTGTTCGTCTGTTTGCCCCAAAGGATTGTCTTTAAAAACCGCCACCGCCCATTTCTTATCAATCCAGCGGCTGGAACAGCCCAAAACATTCACGCCCAAATCATTAGCGTCAATAATCACTGCCTCACGCCCGGTGGCTTTTTTAATTTCTCGCGCTACTTTATCAGGATTTTGAGGCCCCATTTTTGCATACTGATTATATGGCGGCAATGTATAAGAACACGGTCCGTCAATCGCCGCCACTTTGCGGCCTGCGATTAAATAAAACACGCCGCGAATTCCCAATGGCTTGGTAAAGGCCGCCATAAGAGCCGCGAACAAAATCCTCAACCACCCAATTTCCCTAATCGCCAGTTCCATTGTCCAAGAACTGCCAAGACCGATGCCATAAGGCGACTTATAAACAAACTTTACTAAAAATTTTGCCAACCGCGATGGATGAATTTCTTTAATTGGAAACGCTCGGCCTTGAGTAATCGCCACAATTTTCTCGCTGATAAAAATTATATCGCCAGTTTGCCAATAAGGGCTTACATATTTTTTAACTGCTTCCGCCAAATTGTCACCCTTAACAAAAACATGGGTTTTAATAGGCAGGCGCGCGTAAATTTTTCCGCCCACTGTAATATTTAATTTTTTATTTGGATTGGCCTGCGGCATAATAAAAATAATTACAAATTCTTCGCCTCATCTTTAACGGAATTTAGAAGAATCTTCTAAAAAATATCAAATTTTTCCTTTTTCTTTTAAATTAATAGCGACAACCATCATTCCCAAAAGCGCCCAAAAGAAAACAGACAAATCATTTTTAAAATATGGAACATCCACTAAGCCGTGAATTAAAATGATGAGCATAACGGCAAACAATGTCTCCACTAAAAATTTTCCATCTCCTTTTAATCTATTAAAAATAGACAAACCGCCGCGAAAGAATAACAAAATCAGCCAGCCAAAAGCAATCAAACCAGGCAAACCAATTTCCGTCCAAAAATTCAAAATAAAATTGTGCGGATAAAGATAAATTTCCGCCCATTTTAAAATATGATATGGAGCCACAACTGTTTGATAATTGCCGAGCCCCGCGCCCCAAACCCAATTGCTCCGCAACATTTCTATTGTCTCGCCCCACATATTAAGCCGAATTTGTCCGGAAGTTCCTTGCATTAAAATTTCCTGTCCCAATGATTCCCTTAAAGGAGCAAAACCAAAAGACAATCCAAAAAACACAATAATTAAAAAAGAGATTACGCGAGTGGATTTTGAAAAAAGTCCCAAGATAAGAAGAGCGCCGGCCAAAGCAACAATTCCGCCGGTGGAACGCGCGAAAATAATTGACAAAACAAAAAGCGCAAAAATTATAAAATAAAACAAATCATGCCAGACCAAACCGCGCGTTTTTCTAAAATCATGCTCAAAAAGATAAACCACAAAAGGAACCAACGGAGCCAAATACAAAGCCACTGCGTTTGGGTAGCCGAAAAAACTGGTAACTCTGCGCGTTGCTTCGGCTTGCCAAAAAATGTTAGGAATCAAAACGCCTGTAAATTTTTGCGCCACTGCAAAAACAGCTATAGAAATGCCGCCAAGCACCAATGCCCAGACGACTTTATACAAATCTTCTTTGGATTTAACAGTGGAAATAAAAACACTAAAAAATAAAATCGGTTCTAAAAAATAAGCGCGCCAAATTCCCAACGCCGCCCAAGAATTTTGAGCAGTGTAAACCGCGATCGACGAGGCGATTAAAAATAAAATAGTGGCTAAAAACCAGCGGTTAAATGGCTGTTTTAGAGATTTAAAATGAGTTGCTTCATAAAAAACTTCTTTCCAAGCCAAACCATTTTTAACAAACCAAATCGCGAAAAGAAGCAATATCAGGCCTTCCAAAACAGTGGTTGGAAAACCAAAAATAGTATAGCGGATTAAATAAGTTGGAAGCAAAGCCAGCGCCAATAAAACTCCATAAAGAAGTTTGCGGGAACTGAGCCAAAAAAAACAAAAGTAGAGTAAGACCAATAAAAAATAGAACATAAATGTTAGTTTATTACGAGCCGCCGAATGCCTGCCGGCAGAAAGACAGACAGTCCGCGCGGCTTGCGGCAAAATCAGGCCTATTAATAATCTTTAAACACGGACAAAAACATTTCTTTTGTAAGTCCTTTTAATAAATATAAAACAACAAAATAAACCAACGCGGACATTGCCAATAGCGGCAAAAGATTCATTCCACGCAAAAAATAAATGACAAAGGACATAATAACGGCCGCGGCTAAACTTTTATTAAAAATTTTCCAAGATAAAAACGCGCCGCTTGTTTTTCTCGCCAAAATATAAGCGGCAAACATTATAAAGACCTCGGAAAAAACAGTTACTCCGGCGGCGGCGTAAGCGCCAAGGCGCGGGATTAAAAAAATATAACCTGCCAAAGATAAAATCGCGTCCGCTAAATACCATCGGATAATTTTTCTCTGCATATTTAAAGCTAAAATCGCGTGGCTGAAAATCACGTTGAAAAAAATCGCTGTCACAGCCAAAAGCAAAATCCTTAAATAATTACCTGACTCATAAAATTCCGTTCCAGCGACAAAAATCATCACACGGTTGGAGAGCAAAAATCCGCCAAGCAAAATCGGCAGAATTAACATCGCCATAAAATCAAAAGCGCGAGACAAATAATGCTGAAATTTTTCTTTATCATTGTTAGTCAAGGACAATGCCAAAAGAGGCAAAAGAATGCCCATAAACATAATCGGGATTGAAGTCAAAACATCTATCACACGGTAAGCCGCGCCGTATAAACCGACCTCTTCTTGTGTTCTCACAAAAGACAAAATCAAAGTATCGGCTTTTAGATAAATCAAATTAAAGGCGATTGAAATAGCAACAGGAGCGCTGCGCCATAAAATTTTTTTCCAAAGAAGCCAATCTCGCTCCAAATGTAACTTGACCAAACTACGGGAAAAATAAAAAAGCAAAACTAATTGAATCAAATTGGCAAAAACACTGGCCCAAAGAATAAAATAAAAATTCAAACGCCAGTAAAAAGCCGCGCTAAAACCGATTAAAATCAAACCGCGTCCCAAAATATCGCCCAACGCCACTTTATCCATGTTCATCCGTTTTTGATAAAATCCAACAAAGATATTTTGCAAGGTAACGCTAAATAAAGACAAAACAAAAATCGCCGCGCCTGTTTTAATAATCGCGGGATATGGTAAAAACCAAATTAAAATTAAACCCGCGCCGAAAAACGCGCCGGAAATCAAAAGGCGCAAAGAGAAAATGTTAGATAAAATTTTGCTTTCATCAGCGTCTTTCTCGCCCAACATTTGGGCGGTAATCAAAGTAAAACCAAAATCCGCCAAAATGCCAAAAAATTGAAGATAAACAGTAATAGTAGTATACCAACCAAATTTTTCCTTGCCTAAATATCGAGTTAAAACAGCCAAAGCCAAAACGCCAAACAAAGTGGCCACTGCGCGGCCTGCAAATTGTATCCCAGTATGCCTTACGGCTTTAGATAATGACATAATGTTTAATTATACTAAAATAAAGAGAAAAAATCAAAAAAAGCAATGACGCGTTATTGCCAAACATATGGACATCACACTATGAAACTGCGCTCCATAATCGCTCGCCCCGCGTCCGTTGCCGCTTCGCCAAACTTCTGATATAATTCAAAAAGACAATTTTACTTTTAAAGTCGCCTTATGGCAGTTTCAAAAAGACAAAATCAAAAAAACAAACTGGCTTTCAGCGCGCTTTTGGCCGGTTTTTTATTATTCAATTCAAACGCGTTGCCAGCCGCTGCCAAAACAACAACTCCAAATTGGGCGGCGGAAAAATATTCAAAAATTGAAGAAGTGGAAATGGCACCGGGAAAAACACAAAAAATCAAAATCGGATTTTACAATCGCGGGCTCTATAATTGGCGCAACACTGGCAAAAACTTTATTTCGCTTTACACGTACAAACCAAAATACCGCGCCAGCGTCTTTTATAATAAAGCATGGTTTTCCAAAATCCAGCCAGCCCGGCTAAAAGATTCTCTGGCAGGTCCTGGCAGTAAAGGATATTTTGAATTTTATTTAACCGCTCCGTCCAAACTGGGGGTGTACAAAGAAACATTCGCCATAGCAACGGAAAATAAGTCATGGATACCTGGCGGACAATTCACATTAACAATTAAAGTTACCGCGGACAATCAGGATAAGGGAAATATTGAAGAAGAATTAAATAAAAATGTTTTTCTTTCTCCGCCGAAAATAGAAATGAAAAAACAGGATTTGGAGGCGTGGCGTTTAACAAAAATTAACCCTGTGGTTTTACATTATGGAGAAGAAACAAAAATCTCCATCTTAATAATGAACAAGGGCAAAAACAGCTGGCAGGATAGGTCAATTTTTATCAATAAAATCTCTACTTTAGGAGTTGGAACTGCTGTTTCTTTCGCGAACCAAGAGTGGAAAAACGAAAATACAGTTTTAGAAAATAATCAAAATTTGGTAAAAACAGGTGAAACAGAAATTTATACCATACCTTTAAAAGCGCCAGAGCGCAGCGGCGTTTATACTTTACATTTCAATTTAATCACAAATGGCAAAACGATTGATGGAGGGAGTTTGGACATTCCAGTCACCGTAATCAATCAAAACCCAACGGAATATGTCGCGGTTGCCGAAACAATCATTACTGACGAACCATTAATTCGCGTCGGTCTCTTTACTACTGAAGAAGAAACACAATTTTCTTCTCCTTTTGTTTATCAACTAAAAAATAGCAACGGAGAAAATTTAGGTGAAATCAATCCGGGAATTACAGCAGTTTTAAGTTTTGACGAAGGAAAAAAAATTTATAAAGGAAAAATCGGCCTGACGGAAATTATTTCAGAAAAACCTCTGCGTCTTGTTTCCACAGACCCAAACGGATATTTTACAATTTTAAATTACAAATTTAATCCGCGCTGGAACGTCAACATTAATTACAACCAATTCAGAGGAACTTTGGAAATCAGATGGGCTGGGAAAACCGGTTACTTATGGGTGATAAATGAATTATCAATGGAGAATTATTTAAAAGGCATGGCTGAAGAAAACGATTCCTCACCTGTGGAATTTTTAAAAACCATGGCAGTGGCGGAAAGAAGCTACGCATATTATCATTTAAAAAATCCTGCCAAGCACGAGGCGGGGGGTTTTACAGTGGATGCTGAAAACGACCAGGTCTACCGCGGCTATGTGAGAGAAAAAATGTCGCCAAATACAGTGGCTGCCGCGGAAGCGACGCTCGGTATAGTTGTAACTTACAATAATGAAACGGCCTTCACCCCGTATTTTGCCCGCTCAAATGGTAAAACTAAAAGCGCCAAAGTGGTTTGGGGGACGGACAGGCCATGGCTGCAGTCGGTTATTACACCGTATGACAAAGGAAAAACACAATGGGGACACGGCGTTGGTATGTCAGCGAGAGACGGTTTATACCGCGCCAAAAACGGCGCAAATTGGGAGGATATTCTAAAGTATTATTATACTGGGATAGAACTGCAAAAAATGTATTAAAAAAATCAAAAACGCCGCGGCCAAAACCGAGACGTTTTTTGTTAGTGAGGTTTGAATTCACTGGCCAATTTAAACCGTTTCATCTTTAATATCGGCGTTGTGATATTTTCTGTCTTCATCAGCCAATCGTATCACCGCTTCTCTGATTTTATGCGGCTCCGGTACATTATGAAAAATAAATCTCTCTTGTTTGCCGGCGGTCTGGATAAAAACATTGCCAAAATCAAACATAGTGGCAAAAAGCCCGTGTTGTTCGGAAGTAACATCCTGCACGCGGAATAAATCCAACTCCGCGATAGTTCTGGAAAAAAGTCCTTTCTGCGCGATGTCAATTATCCTGTCATTGGTGACAATCCACATATCAAGAAAATAATTAACAAAAGCGGTGTAAAAGAAAAGCCAAACGGATAAAGTATAGATGAAAGCAAAAACGGACAAAAAAGCCAAGGAAATATTTTTAATAAAGAGCTGAGGAAACATCTCTTTTAAAAGAAAATAAATACCATACTCAGCGGCAAATAACACAACGGTCAAAAAAATCTGCGGAATGAAAGTGATTGTATCGCGGCGCAAAAGATAAATAATTTTTTCGTATTTTTTTTGTTTGATAACCCTGCTATAATCCATAAAATTAAAAATTAAAATTGTTGCCGTTAAAATTAACGTCTTTAAAAAATGTAACGGTTTCCTGCCAATTAATTCCCGCGAGTAAAATCCAAGCCCAAAAACAAATATACGCCACACCGCCTAAAAAAATAAAAGTCGCTAAAAAACTTGTAAAATGCACCTCGGCAAAAGCAATCAGGTGAAAAATATTCATTAAAACAAAAATAATATAAATAGCGGCAAAAATAGCTAAAAAAATTAAAAGATACGAGATTGGAAAAACCATAAATGAAAATTTAAATTAAATTAAATTTTGTTGAGTCGGCGGTTCCAAATTCAAATGTTTATATGCTGAATTTGTGGCTACCCTGCCGCGAGGTGTGCGGTTAATCAAACCAAGCTGGAGTAAAAACGGTTCATAAATTGTTTCAATTGTTTCAATTTCCTCTGCTGTGGCAGCCGCCAAAGTATTCAATCCAACAGGTCCGCCATTAAATTTTTTAATCATTGTTTCCAAAATAAGACGGTCAATATGGTCAAGCCCAGCCGCGTCAATTTGAAGCATCTCCAACGCCTCTTTGGCTAAATCTTCCGTAACCTTGCCGTCGCTTTTTACTTGCGCGAAATCACGCACCCGTTTAAGCAAACGATTTGCCACACGCGGGGTTCTGCGGGATGATACTGCAATCAAATTCGCCGCTGGCGCTTGCAAATCAACATTCAAAATCGCGGCGCTTCTTTTAACAATCTGCTCAATCTCATTATTTTCATAAAAATTAAGATGATAAACCGCGCCAAATCTGTCTCTTAACGGACCTGATAATAAACTGATTTTAGTAGTAGCGCCAATCAGAGTAAATTTATTCAAATCCACGCGCAAAGTTCTCGCGCCAGGCCCTTTACCGATGATAATGTCTAAAGCGTAATCTTCCATCGCCGGATATAAAATTTCTTCAATGGTTTTGTTCATCCGATGGATTTCATCAATAAACAAAATATCGCCTGTTTCCAAGCTCGTGAGAATCGCGGCCAAATCACCAACGCGCTCCAATGCAGGACCCGAAGTCACTTTGATATTAGCGCTCATTTCTTTGGCAATGATGTGAGCTAAAGTGGTTTTGCCTAAACCAGGATTGCCGTAAAGCAAAACATGCTCCAAAGATTCTTTGCGCTTTTTAGCCGCTTCAAGAAAAATTTGCAAATTAGCTTTAATGCGAGATTGTCCAACAAAATCCAATAAACTTTGCGGGCGCAAAGTAACATCAAGCCGCGCTTCGTCTTCTTTTAATTGCGGATTTATAACTCTTTCCATATATATAGAAATTTTATCACTTTAAGTGTTTTTTAGCAACAAAAAACCGTCTGAAAAACAGCGTGGATAAAAAAAGAGCCACAGGCGCGGATGTTATATCCGACCTGTGGCAAAGAGAGGCGATTATTTATTAATGAGCGGATGTTTTCCAGCTCTAACGTACGCTGGAATCATTTCTAGCAACCAACCTATCTGCCGACGGCGTTGATACTCAAGTGACAAAAAATAACTCTCAGACGCGCTTGTGAAGAGTAATTCTTTTTGCTCTTTTCGCCATTTTCTAAAAATGGCTATAAAATACAGCAGAGCAAATTGTACTGCTACGCCAAAAAGAACAAACATTCCTGCCCAGCTATCCTCCTGCATTTGGGGATAAGACGCGGTATAGTCAATCGCGTCCCACTGCCGCCAGCAAAAAGCAGCAACAAACACGAAAATCACTACTGCCGCCAAACTAATTTTCAGTTGCGTTGTGGTTTTCAAGGTTCCCCCTTTAAAAAAAGATAAAAACATTATAGCGCAAAAACGCAAAGAAGTCAATCTTTGCGGAGGAATTTAAATTATTTTCTTTTGCAACTTACCGCTAAATAATTTTTCTAATTGATTTGAGAAGTTTTGACCTTGAAAATAGATAATGCTCGCAAAATAAGCGATACTAATGAGAACAAAAAACAAAGATCCTTCTATTTTAAAGAAATTTTCAAAACCACGGCTCAGATACCATACTCCCGGGATAAAAATAAAAATGGTATAAATGATAAACGGAATGTACAATGTTTTGATATTGTTAATGCTCCTCAGACCTTCTTTGAATTTATTTTGATAGCGGCTCATATACCAAAATTTGCTAAAAACCAAAAATCCTCCAATGATAAGTCCCCATGTGAATAAATAACCATTTTGAGACAAGCTTTTATAAAAAATATCAAAACTGTTTAGCGTTGTTGAAGAGAAAAATTTTAGTCCCATGATATTCAAAGCCATATATACTATAGGGACTGCTAATTGAACAAGTGATTTTAAAAATTTTTTGGGATAAGCAAAAAGATGCAATCCAAAAAAGGCATAGATTAATAATACAAATACATTTCCATAACTGCCAATGGCCTTCCCATAAAGTTCAAAACCAATTAACATAGTGGTACTTTCCATAATCATTATAAAATAATTCACGAAAGCTGTTGGTAGAGTGTAAGTTTCTTCGGATGTAAGGTAAGACGGCAAGAAAAACATCGCGCCAAACAGTCCGGAAACAAGAACGCTGGCAAGTACATCTGAAATATTCTCATTTTGACCATTGGATTCTATCAAGTAGTAAATCGTTGCTCCAACAAATGACAGACCAACCAAAATAACGAAAACTATAAAGATTATTTTTTTGTTTTCATGTTTGGAGGACATTATTTTTTTTATTAGATAATTTTTATAGGAATGACAGATGTTGCACAGTCTGCCGAATCAATCAGGAAAAAAACCGTATAGTTTTGTCTTAGTGCCGCTGGCGGGACTCGAACCCACACGAGGTTTCCCTCAAAAGATTTTAAGTCTTTCGTGTATACCATTTCACCACAGCGGCATATTTTTCATTTAATCAAAAAAAAACTGATTCGTCAATTTAAAGGTCTGACTGCCAAAAACAATTTTAAAAAATAGACCATTTACTTTTCGCACCACACCAACAGTTTTTCCACCCCCCAAGTGTTTATTATATCCTTTTTGACAGCCCAGCCGCGGCGGGCCTGCGCCACTCCCAGTTCCGCGTATTTCAAATGCTCCGGATGGTGGGCGTCAGTATCAATCGCTAATTTTACTCCAGCCGCAACTGCTTGCCTAACATAAACATCTTTCAAATCCAATCTATCTGGAAAAGCGTCTATTTCCAAAGCTACTTTATTTGCCTTAGCCGCTTTAATAATTCTTTCCATATCCAACTCATATGGCTCGCGTTTGTTAATCAACCGTCCGGTGGGATGAAATAAAATATTTACCAAAGGGTTCTCAATCGCCCGCAAAATTCTTTTAGTCATTTCCTCTCTGCCGATTCTAAAAGCCGAGTGCACGGCCACGCTCACCACTTCCAATTTTTTCAACGCATCGTCGCCAATATCTAAAGTTCCGTCTTTGTTTATATTGATTTCAGCGCTTTTTAAAATCCTAAATTTTTTTCCTTCACCAGCGAACTTTTTATTAAGCCGCTCAATTTCCCGGCCTTGCTCGGCTAATCTTTTTTCATCCAACCCATGCGCTATGAACAAAGATTTTGTATGATCTGTTATCGCGATATATTCCAACCCCAATTTAATCGCCTCCATCGCCATTTCTTCAATAGAAGCGGCGCCGTCGCTCCAATTAGTAGTGGTCTGCAAATCACCTTTTAAAGAACCATAGGGAATCAACTTTGGCAACTTGCCAATTTTAGCCGCTTCAATCTCACCTGAATCAGTTCTAATTTCCGGTTCCATATAAGACAGCCCCAATTTTTTATAAATTTCTTCTTCTGTTTCGCAGGCGATAATTTTCGCGCCGCTAAATAATCCATATTCATTCAGTTTGTATCCTTTTTTAATGGCAATTTCCCTCACTTTAATATTATGATTTTTATCTCCTGTAAGATACAATAAAGCCGCGCCAAAAGAAACAGGCAAAACCACTCGCAAATCCGCGTCTAATCCGATTTTGAGGCGCGCTGATGAACGAGTTGGCCCATTATATAAAACTTCCTCCACCTCTGGCAGATTCAAAAACGCCGACATAATTTTTTCCGGCTCAGTGGATATTGCTAATAAATCCACATCCCCGATTGTTTCTTGCCTGCGTCTAATAGAACCTGCCACTATTACTTTTTTCACACCAGGCACAGCGCTCAACCGCTCTTCCAATTCCCGCGCCAACGGCAAAATATTTCCCAAAAGCGCGCGACCGCTGGATTTTTTAACAAATTCCAGCCCGCGTTTGATATTGGTCTGGCTTTTCACGCCAAAATGCGCCAATTTTTCAATCTTTTTTTGCTTAATGGCATGCTCTAAATCCGCCACTGTCCTAATTTTTAATTTTTGATATAATTCTCGCACTTTTTTTGAACCAAGACCTTCAATCGCGGAAAGTCCTTCTATATCCACAGGCAACTGCTCTTTTAAATATTCAAACTCCCTAATTTTTTTTGTTTTGATATATTCTTCAATCTTCCCTGCTATATTTTTACCAACGCTCGGTAATTCTTCCAATAATTTGATTCCGCCATTTTTGTAAATATCTTGCAAATCCTCGCCCATAGACGCGATAAACTCCGCTGCTTTTTCATAAGCGCGCGGCTTAAAAGGCGCGTTAAGACCTTCCAAAATAAACGCCATCTTGGAAAGAATTTTAGCAATCTCTTGATTCAACATATGCTTATGGACATCACACTATGAAACTGCGCTCCATAATTTATTATTGATGCAGTTTCATAGTGTGATGTCCATACATTCTAACAAAAAACAAGAATGTTTGCGAACATACTTGTTTTATTTATTTTTTATTTATAATTTTGCCAACTGCTTCCAGCAATGGCAATGGCCAAAGCGTCAGAGGCGTCATCTGGTTTAGGAATTTCTTTCAAGGTTAACATGGTCTTCACCATTTTCTGAACCTGACTCTTTTCCGCTCGCCCATAACCAGTAACTGATTGCTTAACTTGCAAAGGAGTTAATTCTAAAATTGGAATTTTATTTTCCGCTCCCACTAATATTATAACGCCTCTTGCTTGAGCAACATTAATCGCGGTTTTCAAATTCTTAAAAAAGAAAAGCTCTTCAACAGCCATTAAATCTGGTTGATATTTTTTTATCAACCTCCTTAATACTACGCTCATCTCCAATAATCTGTCAACAAATTTTTTATCCTTGCTAATTTCCGTACCGCCGTAGTCCAACATTGACAATTTTGAACCATCAACTTCTATTATTCCATAACCCATGCGATGAAAACCAGGGTCAATCCCCAATATCCGTTGCTTTTTCCTTTCCATAAAGATTTAATTCTGCTTTTTTTACCCCTAATTAATGCTTAAAATTATTCTACTTATAGCCACAATGTTATAGCCACTTTATACACAATTATTATATCATAATAAAGACTCCAAAAAAAATTATTCGCACGGGTTTGAATTAATAAGAGAATTGCTGGTATAATAGCATTATAAATGAACTTACAAAAACTGAATTTCCTGTGAGTCTTAAAGCATACGGTGATGGACCACTTCAACTTTCAACAGACAGTCATCAAAAAATGTTCCCATTCCTTGAAACCCAAGGAAAAAATATCACAGATATTAGGCGGATTAAAACTATTTTTAAATCTAAAGAATTTGTAAATTTTTGCGCGATAAACGTCATGCCCCTTATTTATGATGAAAAAAAACAACAATGCAACATAATGATATTTGATCACGAAAAAGCAATGAATGCGACACGGAGAATTATGTATGTTGGAAAAAACAAAAGATTTGATGCCGACACAAAAAAAGTAATCTTGGGGAAAGGGAGAACGCATCCAATTTTTATGTTTATAGATGGACATGGTGATTATATTTGCGAAGTTAGATATGGCGGAGCATCCGCAAACGCATTACAAAGAGGTCTTTGGACACATACTAAAAAAGCCATTCTATATTTTGATACTCTCACAAATGGTTGGATAGATTATTCACACAATCTTACGCTCGTAAAACTATTCGGCCTTGCGCTAAATAGTTCAGAACAAGGTCATAAATTGGCAAACGAAATTATGCAGAAAGATATAGATAGACTAAAAACATTATGATTAATACGCAAACAGATCTTTTTGGTAATAAAATTTTGGAAACACCAAAAACAGAAGGGATAAAATATGCCGGGTCAAAACTTAAAATTTTACCATATATTGTAAATATCCTAAGCAAACTAGAAAACGTAAAAAATGTTTTGGATGGCTTTAGTGGATCCACGCGTGTCTCGCAAGCATTCGCGCAACTAGGTTATAACACTACATCAAGTGATATTTCCGCGTGGTCTGAAGTTTTTGCAACATGTTATTTAATGTCAAACAAACCAGATAAATTTTACCAAAAAAAATAATAGACCGCTTGAACAATTTAAAAGGTTATGATGGGTGGTATACGAAACACTACGGCGCGGAATTGACAGGAACAAAAAAACCATTTCAAGCAAAAAACACAAGAAGGTTGGATGCGATACGAGATGAAATAGATAAACTAAATTTAGTGTGGGAAGATAAATGTGTTATTCTCACTAGCTTAATTTACGCGCTTGACTCAGTTGACAGTACGCTTGGTCATTATGTCTCGTATTTATCAAAATGGTCTTCTCGCTCGCACAATGACATGGTAATGAAGCTGCCTAAAAGGTTCAAACGCGTTGGTGAGTATAAAGTAATGCGAGGTGATATTTTTGAAACCATATCAAATAACGAATTTGACTTAGTTTATTTTGACCCGCCATATGGATCTAATAACGAAAAAATGCCGCCAAGCAGAGTACGCTATGCGGCATATTACCATATTTGGACGACAATTATTAACCATGATAAACCTGCTGTTTTTGGGAAAGTAAATCGCAGAGAAGATAGCAGGGATCAAGTTGCTGGTTCTATATTTGAAGAATTTAGAAAAGACGAAAATGGTTCTTTTATCGCAATGCAAGCATTACGCGGACTAATTAAAGAAACAAAATCACAATACATTTTACTGTCGTACAGTTCGGGAGGAAGGGCGACAAAACAAGAATTAAACGACATAATAAATGAATCGGGCACATTATTAAAAGCGGTTGAAATTGATTACAAAAAAAATGTAATGGGAAATATGCGCTGGACAAATGAATGGATAAATAGTGACGGAAAACATCAGGAATACTTATTTTTAATGGAAAAAAATAAAAATTCTACAAACCAAACTAAAAAATTTTCGGCTTCTGGCGTTCACACTTTTTATTCCCCTTTACCATTCGTTAAAAAAGAAAAAAGAAAATTGGATTCTTTTAAAGAACAAATTATTGCATAAAAAAACCGCGCACTTTTCAGTAATGAATTTTTAATCCGCTTTTTTACCCCTCGCTCGTATAATAATTCTGCGCGTCGTCATCGTTTTCCAAGGCATCGTAAAGTTTTTCCAATTTTTGACGCGTTGGCTCATCAACTGCTGTCATTTCTTTAGGCACCCATTCCAGCCCTTGATATTCCGGCGTCAACCCTATTTTATTTAACCCTTGCAAGATATTTTGAAAATTACTCATTGTTGAATAGATGGTCAGCCCGTTGTCTTCTTCTTTAATATCTTCCGCGCCAAAGTCCATCAAGGCCAGCTCCAAATCATCGGAACGCGGAACGCCAAGACGGATAACGCCCAAGTGCCTGAATTGCCAAGACAAAGTCCCGGCCTGCGCCAAAGCGCCGCCATGATTTTCCAAAATTTTTCTAATGTTATTCACCGTCCGATTTTTATTATTAGTCACCGCCTCAATCATAATCCCAACTTTTCCAGGACCAAGCCCTTCATATAAAACCTCAAATAATTCTTCGTCGCCCAACTCCCCGGCTCCTCTTTTAATCGCCTTCTCAATTGTGTCCTTTGGAACACTCGCCATCTTAGCTGTCTCAATGGCCACGCGCAGTTTGAAATTTTTTTCGGGGTCTCCGCCTTCGCGCGCCGCAACGGAAATAGCGTGAGAATGCTTTGTAAAAGATGCGCCTTTTTTTACATCATCAGACATCTTTTGATTTTTAATTTTTGACCATTTGGAATGTTTAGACATAAATTTAATACCAAATTTCCCTGAATTACGAAATAGAATGAGAATGGTTTTGCCTATATCTTTTTTTGCAGACGCAGCGATAGTCTGCAGCGCAAAAAAAGATATAGGCAAAACCCGAATGACGAATTTCGTGATTCAAAGGAATTTACATCTTCCTATACCCTGTGCCGGCCGGAATTTGACGTCCGATAATAACATTTTCTTTCAACCCCTCCAACCTGTCAACCTTACCTGTAATGGAGGCGTTAATCAACACACGGGCTGTTTCCTGAAAAGAGGCGGAAGATAAAAAGCTGTCAGTGGTTAAAGAAACCTTAGTGATGCCAAGAAGCATTTCCTCGCCTTCAGCCAGTTTGCCATTGGCTTTTTTAGCGCGAGCGTTTTCTTCCATAAAAGTGGCGCGCTCAACTGTCTCGCCAGGCAACAAATCCGTATCGCCGGAAATTTTAATGTAAACACGGGAAAATAATTGTTTAATAATCACTTCCACATGCTTGTCATTAAGCTTTTGTCCTTGGGAAGAATAAATATCTTGAATTTCTCTCAAAATATATTTCTGCACTGCCTCTTTTCCTTTTAATTCATTAAGTAATTCCAAATCCAAATGCCCATCGGTTAACTGGTCGCCAATAGAAACCAAATCCCCTGTTTTAACCCAAAGCACATAACCGCTTGGGATGATATATTCTTTAACACCGTCAACTTCTCCGACAACTTTAATTTTCTTTTTTTCCACCACAACCGAACCCTGGCGATTAACGCGCGTTTCAGTACCGTCTTTTTTAATGATAAGAACATCTCCTTCTTTAACCGCGGCGCCGTTAGCCACTGCCACAGTGTCGCCTTTTTGAACTTCAAACACTGATTCGCCAACCTCTGAAAAATTTATCCTTACAACTTTTTGGCCAAAACGACCCTCAAAAATCTTCTTGCCGTCAGGCCCTTCAATCACCCGTTTTTCCACCGAAGCAATTTCCACCTGCCCTGTCACATCCGCGATAAAGGCCTTTTTCTTAGGTGGACGGATTTCAAACAATTCTTCAACGCGAGGCAAGCCCTGAGTAATGTCTTCATCAGAAGCAACGCCGCCTGTATGAAAAGTCCTTAAAGTGAGCTGAGTGCCTGGCTCGCCGATTGATTGCGCCGCCACCACGCCGACAGCCGTGCCAAATTTAACCGGCTGGTTGTAACCCAAATCAAAACCATAACATTTTTGGCATGTCCCGCGAGACAAATTACAATGCAAAACAGAACGGATCTTAACTCTTTCCACATTGTCTTTATCAATTTCTTTAGAGAGCGCGTCTGAAATATATTCTCCGGCGGCAACTATTACTTTGTTGTTTTTTGGATTCAAAACATCTTCCAAAGCAACGCGGCCAAAAACACGGCTGCTTATTTTTTCTCCCATTTCCTCACTCTCGGCTAAAGTAATGGTTACTCCTTCAGTAGTTCCGCAATCTTCAGCTTTAATAATAATATCCTGAGCCACATCCACTAAACGACGAGTCAAATATCCGGCATTGGCTGTCCTTAACGCCATATCGGTTAAACCTTTTCTTGCGCCATGAGTAGAAATAAAATATTCCAAAACATCAAAACCTTCTTTAAAACTGCCCTTAACAGGAAGTTCAATAATTTGACCTGACGGATTTGTCACCAAGCCCTTCATACCGATAACCTGCGTCAATTGTCCCCAAGAACCGCGAGCTCCTGATTCAATAATAGTTGAAACAGAGGAATGCGGCTCCAAAATTCCGCGAGTAAGTTTAATAATATCATCTTTAACTTTGGTCCAAACCTCAATAATTTTGCTTTTTCTTTCCTGAGCCGTTAACAAACCTTCCTCATATTGTTCTTTAATTTGCGCCACCTGATGGTCGCCTTCTTCAATAACTTTTTTCTTAGCGGTAAGACGAGGAAAATCATCCATTCCTAAAGAATAACCTGATTTGGTAATATACTTAAAACCCAATGTCTTGATGGCATCCAAAATCTCCGCGGTTTTTTCAAAGCCCAAGTGTTCTATGCTTGTTTTGACGATTTCACCTAATTTTTTCACAGGCACGACTTCATTGTAATAAGGTAATGGATTAAGCAAGACCTGATTAAAAAAGACGCGGCCAATAGTGGTTTCCACAAGCGGCTTAGTTCCTTTTGGAAACTTTGACAAATCATTAAACTCCACCAAAATCTTCTGCTGTAATTTTATTTTTCTTAATTTATAAGCCATTTCAGCTTCCATAATAGAACTAAATGCCTTTAATTTTTCACCTGATATTCTTTCATCAACAGAAGTAAGATAATAAACACCCCAAGCAATGTCCTGTTTTGGAGTAACGCCTGGTTGCCCTGTGGCAGGTTTTAACAAATTTTTGGTAGAAAGCATAATCTCTTTCGCTTCAATTCTGGCTTGTTCTGTCAAAGGCACATGCACGGCCATCTGGTCGCCATCAAAGTCAGCGTTAAAAGCGGTGCAAACCAATGGATGCAAACGGATTGCTTTGCCTTCAATCAAAATCGGACGGAACGCCTGAATGCCCAAACGATGCAAAGTTGGAGCGCGATTCAAAAGCACAAAAGTATCGCGGGTGACTTCTTCCAAAATATCCCAAACCTCGTCGCGTTCCGATTCTATAAAACGAGAAGCGCTTCGCACATTGTGCGCCAGTCCGCGGCTGATAACATATCTCATCACAAATGGCTTGAAAAGCTCCAATGCCATCCGTTTTGGCAAACCGCATTGATCCATATTAAGCTCCGGTCCAACAACAATAACCGAACGCCCTGAATAATCAGTGCGCTTGCCTAATAAGTTCTGTCTAAATCGGCCTTGTTTGCCTTTCAAAATATCAGCCAAAGATTTTAATTGTCTTTTTTGTCCGGTAGAAGCGGTTACTGTTTTGCTTTGGCGGGCGCTGTTGTCAATTAACGCGTCAACAGCTTCCTGCAACATTCTTTTTTCATTGCGGCAAATGATTTCAGGCGCGTTTAATTCCAAAAGACGTTTCAAGCGATTGTTGCGATTTAAAACACGGCGATACAAATCATTCAAATCCGAAGTTGCAAAACGGCCGCCATCCAAAGCAACCATTGGCCGCAAATCAGGAGGAATAACTGGAATTGTTGTTAGAATCATCCATTCCGGACGAATGTTATTTCGCCACATTCCCTTAAAAAGTTTAATTCTTTTCATTATTCTTTCCTGTTTGACAGGCGAAGCTTCTTTAATAGCGCCCTCCAATTCTTCAATGGTTTTTTCCAAATTAATTTTTTCCAGCAAACCTCTAATTGCCTCGCTGCCAATGCCAGCTTCAAAAATATGACCGTAACGCAAAGATAATTCCTGATATTCAACTTCTGATAAAACACTTAACCGCTCAATTTTTTTCAACTCCAATTCCGCTGACATAAAATCCGCTTCCAGCGCCGCTATTTTTCTTTCCCTCTCATGCGAAAACTTTACTTCCTGCGCCGCCGAGATGCCAACGGTTTTCAAACGATTTTGAAATTCCGCGTCAATGGCTTTACGCTTGCTTTTAAATTCTTCGCGCAACTTCAAAACGGTTTCCTGTTTTAACGGCTCATTGACAAAAGTGATGATAAAATCAACATAATAAACAACTCGTTCCAATTTTTGCAAAGAAACATCCAAAAACAAACCGAGCTTTGAAGGCACGCTTCTTAAAAACCAAATGTGCGCCGCCGGAGAAATCAAAGTAATGTGTCCCATGCGCTCGCGGCGAACCGAAGAGTGAGTCACTTCAACCCCGCACTTATCGCAAATTATTCCTTTGTAACGGATTTTTTTGTATTTGCCGCAATAACATTCCCAATCCTTAGTGGGACCAAAAATCTCTTCTGCAAACAAACCGCCTTTTTCAGGATTCTGCGTGCGATAATTGATTGTTTCCGGCTTAACTACCTCGCCGTAAGACCATCCTTTAATTATTTCAGGCGAGGCCAGTTTTAACCTTATGGCGTCAAAGTCCAAATTATTGTTTTTAAACATATTTTTCAAGAAAATTATTAATTGCCGCGCGGGATATTTTCGCTTTCTTCTTTCTCTCCTTTCGCAACTTCATATTCGACTTCTTTTTTATTGCCTTCTTTCTTTTTCAAAAGTTCCACATCCAAACATAAACCTTTAATTTCTCTCGTCATCACATTAAACGATTCCGGAATATTAAGACGGGTTATTGGCTCGCCTTTGATTATGGATTCATACGCTTTGGCGCGGCCTGACACATCATCGGATTTAATAGTCAAAATTTCCTGCAAAGTTGCGGCTGCGCCATAACCCTCCAAAGCCCACACTTCCATCTCGCCAAATCTCTGCCCGCCAAACTGCGCCTTGCCACCCAAGGGTTGCTGTGTAATCAAAGAATAAGGGCCAATGGAACGCATATGCAATTTGTCTTCCACCATATGATTCAACTTCATCATATAGATGTAGCCGATAGTGGTTTCATGGTCAAAAGATTCGCCTGTGCGGCCGTCAAAAAGCTGCGCCTTGCCATTGCTTTTAAAACCGGCGCGCTCCAATTCTTCGCTGACTTTTTCTTCTGAAATGCCGGCGAGAACAGGACTCGCTACTTTATAATTCAATTTATGCGCCGCCAAACCCAAAGTGGTTTCCAAAATTTGACCCAAATTCATACGAGAAATAATACCGAGAGGGCTTAAAATAATATCAACAGGAGTGCCGTCTTCAAGAAAAGGCATATCAGAAACAGGCACAATTCTGGAAACAATGCCTTTATTGCCGTGACGGCCTGACATTTTGTCGCCAACCTGAATCTTGCGCATATCAGCAATGGAAATCTGCACGGATTTAATAACGCCTGGCTGCAATTTATCCCCATTTTCCGCGGAAAATATTTTAATATCCACAACCGTGCCATGCTCGCCATGTTCCAGATACAAAGAAGAATCGCGCACATCGCGTGCTTTTTCGCCAAAAATAGCGCGGAGCAATTTTTCTTCAGCCGAGAGTTCAGATTCGCCTTTAGGCGTGATTTTACCTATCAAAATATCGCCGGATTTTACCTTGGCGCCGATTCTAACAATTCCTTCCGCGTCCAAATTTTTCAATTTTTCCTCGCTCACATTTGGAATGTCGGATGTTACTACTTCCGGTCCAAGTTTTGTCTCGCGCACATCCATGGTGTAATTTTCAATATGAATGGAAGTGAATCTGTCCTGATGCACCAGCCGTTCGGAAATAATAATGGCATCTTCAAAATTGTAACCGTCCCAAATCATAAAACCAACTAAAATATTTTGACCCAAAGCCAATTCGCCGTCAGCGGAAATTGCGGGACCATCGGTTAATATATCTCCTGCTTTAACATGTTGGCCCTTGGACACAACAGGATGCTGATTAAAACAAGTGGAAGCGTTGGAACGCGCGAATTTTGTAAGATTAAAAGTGCGCAAACCTCCCACATCTTCCAAAATCTGAATTTTTGCTCCATCCACTTCCGCTACTACGCCACCATCATGGCTGAATAAAATATGGCTGGAATCCCTTGCGGCGCGGCGCTCCATGCCTGTGCCGACAATCGGCGCTTCAGGATTGATACAAGGCACTGCCTGGCGCTGCATGTTGGTACCCATTAAAGCGCGCACAGAATCATCATGCTCTAAAAAAGGAATGCAAGATGTTGCCACGGAAACAATTTGATTTGGAGCAACATCCACATAATCAACTAAATCAATATCTTCAAAACTCGGCTCGCCGAACTTTCTCACTTCAGCCGCGTCAACCAAAAAGTAGCCATCTTTATCAAGTGGCACAGTAGCGGAACAAGAGATAGATTTTTCTTCGGTAAAAGCATTAAGCCAAACTGTTTCTTTAGTAACGCGATGTTTTATTTTAATCACTTCTTTTTTTGACTTTGCCAAAACCGCGGACATTTCTTTGGTGATTAAATCGCCTTTTCTGCTAATAATTTTATCTTTCACATCAAAAATATCCTCTCCCAATTTTTCTCCGACAGTCAATTTAGGGTCATTTTTTACTTCTTTTAAAACCTTGCGGTAAATGGTTTCCAAAAATCCATATTGATTGATGCGAGAATACGCGGCCAGATGGCTTACTAAACCAATATTTGGTCCCTCGGGAGTGGAAATTGGACAAATTCTGCCATAGTGGGTCGGGTGGACATCGCGAACATCAAAACCAGCGCGGTCGCGCGACAACCCGCCAGGACCCATGGCTGACAATCTTCTTTTATGTTCCAGTTCCGCGAGCGGATTGGTTTGGTCCATAAACTGCGAGAGCTGGGACGACATAAAAAACTCGCGAATCACGCCAATAACAGGACGAGAATTAACTAATTTATTTGGAGTCAAGATGGCCACATCCGTGGTGCTCATTCTGTCTTTTATGATTCTTTCCATGCGAGCCAAACCTACGCGCAAACGATTTTGCACCAATTCTCCAACCGCCCTTACGCGGCGATTACCCAAATGGTCAATATCATCAGCATCTTCTTGAGTAATATTTAAACGGATTATTTCTTTGATAATAGCGGCCAAGTCCTCTTTGGTTATGATTCTATTCTCACGCGCGTGAACATCCATATCGCTTTTTAAACCAAAGCGCTGCAAGAATTTGTAACGCCCTACAGCCGACCAATCATAGCGGTCAAAATTAAAAAACATAGCGTGAATTAAACTTCTGGCATTATCAGCCGTGGCCAAATCCCCCGGACGGATTCTTTGATAGATGCCGATAAGGCCAGAGTCTTCATCTTTGGAAGTGTCTTTTGCCAAAGTGTTTTCAATAAATCTAACTTGCGGATGAGTATCAGCGTCTTTAAAAAGTTTTGAAATTTCATGGTCTGTTCCATAACCAAAAGCGCGAAGCAGCATAGTAATCGGAGCTTTGCGTTTGCGGTCAACCTTACACCATAAGATATTATTAGAATCGGTTTCTATTTCCACCCAAGCGCCGCGGTTTGGAATAATTTTAGCGCCGTAATAACGATGTCCGCGGAATATTTCAGAAGTGAAAAACACACCTGCGGAACGGATAAGCTGGGAAACAACCACCCGTTCAATGCCATTAATGATAAAGGTGCCGGCGCCTGTCATAACTGGAAAGTCGCCCAAAAAAACTTCCTGCTCGCGCGACTCGCCAGTGCGTTTATTAGCCAGTTTGGCTTTTACGCGCAAAGCGGCTTCAAAAGTGACATTGCGATCGCGGCAAGTCGCTTCATCAAACTTAGGGACATCTAAATAGTAATCTAAAAATGAAAGTTCTAAATCACGGCCGGTAAAATCGCGAATCGGAGAGACCTCTTCAAACAGTTCCTTAATGCCGCATTCAAAAAACCATTTATAAGAATCCTTTTGCGCGGCAATTAAATTTGGCGCTTCAAAAAAACTTTCGCGTCCATCCAAATGAACGCGCGGTTTCAAAATATTGGTGGAGGATGATTGAGGAGGCATAAAAATCAATTAATGATGGATTAGTTGAAAACAAAAAATTCTCCGGCGATTTTTTTCTTCCGGAGTAATTTTTAAACCAAAATTTTGTTGAAGTATGCAAGGTTAATCATGAAAAATGTTCCTTGCGAACAGTCCTTCCAACTAATTTCAAGGAGGAGACCATTCAAAGTTGAAACAATAATACACTATTCAAAAAAAATTGTCAAATGTTTTGGGCTCATTTTGTCAAGATTTATTTTTTAGCTTAAATTAGCCAAAATTATCTACCTGTTAATAAAAAAATAATAAAAACCCTTTGCGCCTCTTGACAGCTGTGGAAAAGTATGGTATACTAATATGTTCTGAAAATGAAAATTTGGAACCGCACATTAAAATAAGCTTAAATAAGCTAAAAATCCTTAAAATTAAGGAAGGATAGAAAATCGGTTAAATAACCCAAGGAGGGGCGAGGTAACCGACGGACTGAAATTAGAGCATATTGGCGCGGTGAAAACTTCGCCTGCGTCTAAAATTAGCCCTTTTCCAGAGTGTCTGCCACTAGGTGGAAAAGCTGGAACTCTATCCTCTTTAATTTTGTGGATTTCAAAAACTCTTTAAAATTAAAGAGTTTTTTGTTACCATTTTACCTTCTGAAAAGTCGCCATAGTTATTTTTATTTCCCGTGATCATTTACCAAAACATCCTTCTCCACCAAAAACACACCCGCATTTTTCGCTATTTTGATCATTTCCTGTGTAAAACCATTCTTACTGAATAAAATATAATATTCTTTTCTATCGTTTTTATTCCATTCCACTTTTTCCGCTTTCTTTTTTAGCTCTTCGTAAATATTTATACCCACCGGTTTTTCCGACCACTTGCACTCGCCAAAAATTATTTTCTTTTCCGACGAACTAAATCCCACCACATCAATTTCCAGATCACTATCCCAATAACGGCCGACACGCTCAAACGCAAAAATTTTATTTTGCCATGCGACTATCAACTCAACGGCTACACGCTCATACACTTGCGCGGAAATGCTTTTAAAATCGGAATTTACCTTGTCGTTATATCGCAAGCCGCTAAACATTTTTTCCAACACATAATTGTAGTTATCCATTTCCAAATAACTTTTGTAGGGGAAAATATATTGGAACCAAAAAACAAAAAAATTATCGGAAATTTTATACAAACCCCTGCGCGATTTGTCCGGCTTTTCTTCGGTTATCGGCACTTCTCGCTCCACTAAACGCAAATTGATCAGTACGGAAAGATATTTGTTCGCGGTGGACTTGTCTAATCCAACTTCATTGACTATTTCGCTTAGTTTTCTCTTCCCCAATGCAATCGCGCGCAAAATCGCCAAATAATTTTTGGTTTCGCGCAACTCTTCTTTTAGGGTGAATTCCACTTCGTTGTACAAAAAAGCGGTTTTGTTAAAAATCTTTTTCTTGATTTCTTCAGATAATTCACCGCCGTCCACAAACTGCTTAAGATACGCTGGCATTCCGCCAGTGATGGTATAGATATTTAAAAAATCAGAAAAATTCTTTTCTGGGAAAAATTTTTTTGATTGAGAAAAATTTAGCGGATTAACCAAAATCTGACCTGTGCGACGGCCAAACAAGGGAGCGCTTTGATTTAATGTCTCCGATTCCATCATGGCGATGCTTGACCCGGACAATATTAAAAATATTTTAGTATCCTTCAAATACTCATCCCATCCCTTTTGGAAAAGCGAACTGGTTGATTTATCATTTTCAGTCAGATATGGATATTCGTCTATCGCCAAAACCAAAGATATGTCGGCTGTTTTTGTTTTCAAATATGAAAATACCTCTACCCAATCGCCAAAGCCATTCTTGATTAAAATTTCATCTTTAAAGTAACTGCCAACAATTTGGCCAAACTCTTGCAATTGATCCGCAGTCGTGCGCTTGTCGGCCAAAAAATATATCGCTGGTCTGTTTTTGATGAATTGTTTAATAAGTTCGGTTTTACCAACGCGTCGTTTGCCGTAAATAATAAAAAACTGCGCAATATTGGATTGCCATTTTTCATTAAGCATTTTTAATTCTTGCTCACGGTTGATAAAAGGCATATCTTATAGTATTTTAATTAGTATACTTGTAAATAGTATACCGTATGAGTATACTATTTGTCAATAGTGCCTTTTTTATGATATGTTAGCCAAAAATGAGTGTAAAAATTTATGGCGACGGCTCAACTGGAGCGGCTGGTGGAGCGGCTGGTTCGGCTGGTGGAGCAGGTGAAATTGGTGGAGCGGCTGGTTCGGCTGGTGGAGCAGGTGAAATTGGTGGAGCGGCTGGTTCGGCAGGTGGAGCGGCAGGTGGAGCAGGTGGAGCAGGTGGTGGAGCAGGTGGAGCAGGTGGTGGAGCAGGTGGAGCAGGTGGTGGAGCAGGTGGAGCAGGTGGTGGAGCAGGTGGAGCAGGTGGTTCGGCAGGTGGTTCGGCAGGTTCAGCAGGTGGTGGAGCCACCGGCTCAATCACAGCATCAGCGGAAACCGCGGTGTTGATTAACCAATAATCAAAGGTTGCGTCCTGATTGGGCGCGGCAGACAAAGACACTGTGAATTTGCCGTCTTCCTGATTGGAAATCCACCAGAAAGAACCAACATTGTTACGAAAGGTAATAAAAATTTTACTATCTTTTTTAATTTTTTCATTTATTATCTCGATTGACGATTGTCCTGATTTTATTGTCGCGTCGCCAACAGTGGATTTTGCAGCGTCAGCATCTTTTTCAACAACAAACTCTTTTGCCTGAACTTTATTTGCTTTAATATCAGCCGCTATTAAATTGCCTTCCTCATCTATCTGCCATTTGCCATTTGAAGAAGAAATAGACAATACTCCAAAAAGCGACCCGCCAAGTAAATCCATATTTCCAACCTGAACCAAATTACCATTAGCCGCTGGAGTGACACTTAAAGAATTAACAGCAGAAGTTCCAGACACCAATCCTTTATTAACCATAATGGTAATTATACCTTCTTCCGCGTCCAACTTTTCCAAAGCCATACCAACTAAACCAGCTGGCGTGCTGGAAGCAAAATTATATTTCATGGCATAGCCGGGTTTTGACGCGGTAACCAAAGAATCACCAACAGCAATGGCGCCATTTTCATTGGAAACTTTTACTTTTACCAAACCTGCCAAAGACAAAGCGGCGCGGTCGTTTCCTCCAGCGCCAATCACAAAGGCGCCAGTGTCAGAAATTACGCCCGCTACATTTTTAGCATAAGCGGAAGATGATTTGCGATATTGATTCAAGCCACTCAAATCAACCACTACCACATCACCGGCTTCGGCTGTTTCACCCGGCACTAAATTAACATACTCAGCCACATCACCAATACCATATTGAGTAGAATTTGCGTTAAATCCTGCTGTAGCATAAACATTGCCTCCGCCAGAGACCAAAAATTTGTTAGTTCCAGCATTCTGAATAGCCAAGAGTACTCTATCAAGAGCTGAACCAGCTGTAGTTGAAGCAATAGTGGAATTTAAAACAAAACCAGCTGAACCAACGGCATTAGTCGCATAAGAAGTTAAAGTGGTGGTGGAATTACTCACACTAATTCCTAAACCACCAGTAGTGGCTGAACCAAAAACACGCAAAGTGCCAGAAGCCGAGACATTGCCATTAGCATCAACATTAAAATTTCCAGTAGGATTAGCGGTTGTGGCATAAAGTTTAATATAATCACTACTGTAAGTAGTAGTAGCCACTCCTCTATTACTGGAAAGAACAAGATTAGTTGTTGTGCCATCGTCTTTTAACTGAATAGGAAGTATAGTGCCGTCCGCGTTCCCAACAAAAGCGATAGCGGCATAAAAATTAGCTGGGCTAAATATATTTATTTGTCCACCTAATCCCGCATTACTGCCAAGGGTCAAAATAGCTTTAGCAGATGTCGCGCCAGGATTAGTAGTGGAAGCCATTGAAAAAAGTAAGTTGCCATTGGTATCATTAATAAGTAAGGGTATGGCTGTTGTTGAACTGGCTTTAATATACAACTGAGCATTGCCAGTTGGCGCGACACCAATACCCAAAGAGCCATAAACTTGAGTAGTATTCCCGCCAGCGACGTCAGAGTTGCCAAGAGTGGTGTTGCCATAAGTCGTAAAATTGCCTGTTGATTGCAAAGTGCCAGAGGCAAAGACATTGCCGGATGAATCAATAAACATTCTTTGAGTATTGTTAGTCCAGAGTTGAATTTGTTTTGCTCCATCAGCTGACAAACGAAGATTAGCAACAGTGGAAGAGACAACTCCGAGAGTAGTATTTGCCAAATTGAGAGTCCCCGAGGCCGAGACATTGCCAGAAATGCCATCCACATAAAATTTGCCTTGGTTAGATCCGCTTGCCTTTCCAAGCATTAATGTTTGATGATTAAAAGTACTAGTGGCGCTGCCGTTACCTAAAACCAACCCAGAATAAAGGGAGTTATCTATAGGTGCGGATAACTGAGTCGCTACTCTGCCACCAGACATGATAACTAATTCCCCAGATTGAACGGCGATATTTCCAGCTCCTCCGCTGTTATTGCCTATAGTCAAAACCGCAGCACCAATAGAATCATTTTGCGCTCCATCAGATGAATTTAATAACTGACCAGTTGAGGAAGCAATTTTCAATAATAATTTATTTGATTCATCAAAAATTGAAAGTGGGATGGCTATAGTAGAACTGGCTTTAATATAGAGCTGGGCATTGCCGGTTGGCGCCGCGCCAACAGCAAGAGAACCATAAACTTGAGTGGTGTCGCCGGTGCCAGCGACGTCAGAGTCGCCAAGGGTGGTGTTGCCATAAGTCGTAAAATTGCCTGTTGATTGCAAAGTGCCAGAGGCAAAGACATTGCCAGATGAATCAATAAACATTCTTTGAGTATTGTTAGTCCAGAGTTGAATTTGTTTTGCTCCATCAGCTGACAAACGAAGATTAGCAACAGTAGAAGAGACAACTCCAAGAGAGGTGTTGGCTAAATTGATGGTGCCAGAGGCGGAGATATTGCCGGAGGAATCAATATAGAATTTTCCAGACTGGTCGCTCGCGCTGTAAGCAACTTTCAAGATATTGGATTGCAAAGTTGAAGATACTGTGCCAGAACCTAAAATCAAATTTCCAGACGCATCCAAAATACCAAGTTGTTTGCCAGTATAATCCTGCCATTCTGTTAAATTTCCGCTCTGGCTGGAATTTCCTCTAATCACCAATAATTTATCCGACGCGGCAGTGGATTCAAGAAATGTTTTAATATTGCTTGGCACAGTGGAAGTGCCAATGCCAAATTGACCGGAAGTGGAAGTGGAAATATAAACACTGTTTGATATTTTCAAATTGCCTGAAGAATCAGTAGCCGGAATATACGAACCGTTTCCGCCGGAAGTGGAAGTTGCCAATCCGGATAATCTGTCCGCGTTAAAAGCGTAAGCGGCCGCGGTAATTCTTTTGCGCGGAGTCATCTCGCTATCGCAACCTGTATTTTGGCCTGAGCAAACCGTAATTCCCAAATACAAAGAACCAGAATTAAAAAGAGTGGCTGGCAAGGCGGCCAAGCTGGCTGAAGTATCGCCCAAAGTTACAGCGAATACGCCATTGGAAACAGTTACAGGAGTAGTAGTGACAGAACTGCAAGAGTCAGCGGCGGTGTATTGGCAAGTTCCGCCTGTGGAAGCTTCATAAAGAGTTAATTTTAAATAATAAGTGCCATTACTTTTTACATTGCCTGAACTATCTGTTAATTTTCCTTGAAAAGTAATTTGCTGGTTAATGGCCAGAGCCGGCTTTACAACCCAAAAAACGAAAAAAATAAAAACAAAAAACACGGCTAACTTTAAAAAGTCAGCTAAAATTTTTGCCATTTTATCTCCTTTTTCTTTTGACACAAAAACCAATTTAATTTGTGTGATTTTATTATACCACGTTTTCAAGACATTTTGAAAAAGTTATACACATTAAAGACGCCATCTTGAAACTTAACGCGAATAAATGGTATAATTTAACTAATCAAACTTCTATGTCAAAAAAATCATTTAAAGAGATAAAAAAACAACGACAAAGTAAAATCCGCCCTGAAATCAAAAGAAGTTTAATAGTCATTCTTTTAATAATTTTGGCGGGACTTTTAACTTTAAGCTATTTTAATCTGGCTGGAGAAGCTGGTTTTTGGCTAAATTTCTTTTTTTCTATTATTTTAGGCAAGGCAAAGTTTTTTTTACCTCCTCTTATACTTTTAGCCGCGCTTTTGGCGGAATTTGAAAAAGAGGGACGCGGCAATTCACGCCACTTTATCGGAGCGGCGCTTTTTCTTCTAATATTAAATGGACTTTTACATATACACATTCCTTTGTCTGATTCTTTTGCCTCAGCCAAACAAGGGCTTGGCGGAGGATTATTGGGTTTTGTCATATCTTTTTCTTTGCAAAAACTTTTTGGCTTCTGGGCCAGTTTGATTATTTTAATTGGGTTGATGTTGTCCGCGATAATTTTACTTTTAAACGCCACATTGGCTTCAATTTTGGAAGCGCAAAAAAACTTTTTATTAAAAATGGGCACTTTTGGAAAAATCATCATCGGGGTCTTAACTTTATTTGTCAAACGCAGCCCTTCAATAAATATTTATCGCGCGCCAGAGCCGGAAGAATCAGAACCAGGCCTGTTTTTTACCGGTCAGATATTAAAAACTGAAAAACAACAACCCATAAAAGAACAAAAACCCGAACAAGAAATGAATGCTGGAGAGCAGGGCAAAGAAAAAAATGATAATTTATTAGAGCTTGCGCCAATCAACAAAAAACTTTCGCATCGCCTGCCTCCTTTGGATTTATTAAATATAGCCAAAGGCAGTCCTTCAGCTGGAGATGTTAAAGCCAACATGTACACTATTCAAAAAACCTTGCAGAATTTTAATATCCCGGTAGAGATGGGAGAAATTAAAATCGGCCCGACTGTAACGCAATACACTTTAAAACCGGCGGACGGCATCAAACTGACTCGCATCACTTCTTTAAATGATGATTTGTCCTTATCTTTGGCAGCGCACCCAATTAGAATTGAAGCGCCAATTCCAGGAAAATCCTTAGTTGGTATAGAAGTGCCAAACCAGCGCGTTGCAATCGTAACTTTGCGGGAACTTTTGGAATCGCGAGATTTTCGCGAACACCGAGGATTGTTAAAGGTGGCGGTAGGCAAAGACGTTTCTGGACGGCCGTGGTTCACTGATATTGCTTTACTGCCTCATTTGTTAGTGGCTGGCGCGACAGGCAGCGGCAAAACAATATATCTTAACGCTTTGATTTTAAGTTTGCTTTTGACACACACCAGCAAGACACTGCGTTTTATTTTTGTTGACCCAAAACGGGTGGAGCTTCCTTTATACAACGGCATTCCGCATCTTTTAACGCCTGTCATCACTGACACGCAAAAAACCATTAACGCTTTGCGTTGGACAATTGGAGAGATGGAACGGCGTTTTGAAATTCTGTCCAAATCAGGAAAACGCAATATTAAAGAATATAATATGGTGATGGAGGAAAAAATTCCTTACATTGTTTTTGTAATTGATGAATTAGCGGATTTAATGGTTTCCGCAGGAGCAGAGGTAGAAGGTTCTATTATACGATTGGCTCAGATGGCGCGCGCTGTCGGCATCCATTTGATTTTGTCCACCCAGCGGCCATCGGTTGATATAATCACAGGTTTAATCAAAGCCAATTTTCCGGCGCGCATGGCTTTTTCAGTTGCTTCACTTATGGATTCACGCACGATTCTTGATGCCTCAGGCGCTGAAAAATTACTCGGCCGCGGCGATATGCTTTGGAGCGGTCCGGATATGAGCAAGCCACAGCGTTTGCAAGGCGCGTATGTTACTGAGGAAGAAATAAAACGAGTTACAGAGTTTTTAAAAAATGAAGATGTCCCTCAATATAATGATGAAATTATTACCAAACAACAAAGTGTTTTATCTTTTATAGATAGCAATTCTTTAGACAACGATGGAGATGCTTTGCTTCCTGAAGCTAAGGAGGTTTTACTCCAAGCAGGCAAGGGTTCGGCTTCTTTATTGCAACGACGGTTGAAAGTTGGCTATTCACGCGCCGCCCGGCTTTTAGACCTTTTGGAGGCCGAGGGCTTTATAGGTCCGTCTGATGGAGCCAAACCAAGAGAAATCTTGATTAAAAATGACTTTTCAGCTATGATTGATGAGAATGAAATTCCAACGCAAGAAGAAGTTGGCGATGATGAAGAAAAAAACAACTAATTTCTATGGTCAATTTTTCAACCAAAAAAATAGAACAGACTGTTTCAGCTTTTGTTCTTCTAACGCAAACACGGGAAAAACTCGGAATGACGCTAAACACTGTTGCCAAAACTTTGGGCATCGCGCCTCGTTTTGTTTCAGCTTTGGAAGAATGCCATTTGAAAATCCTGCCGGGTGAATTTTACGTTAAAAATTTTCTAAAAAAATATTGCGGGCTTTTGAAACTGGACTCAACGGAATTTTTAACAGAGTTGGAAAAGATGAAAAAAAACAACACGGAAAACGCCAATAAAAAATGTTTTGTCCCTGTATGCCGTCTCAAAAACAATCCGCTATTGCTCCGCCGCGTGATTTTTACTTCAATATTCCTTGTTTTGCTGCTGTATCTTGGCGTCCAAATTAATGGTATCTTCACATCTCCTGAACTAAGTTTGGAAACGCCGGACGAAGGATTTATCACAGAGTTATCCAAGGTCGCTGTAATGGGCAAGACAATTCCGGAAACAGTCGTCAAAATTAACGGGGCGGAAAAAATCAGCGATGTAAAAGGCAAATTTTCCGAAACAATTGACTTGAATCCCGGAACAAATCAAATAATAGTAACAGTCGCGAAAAAACACGGCCGTTTAAAATCCATAACACGCAATGTTATTTACAAAGAAAAAATAAAAAGCGTGAGTTTAAAAAATTAAATTAATACTTAGTAAAAATTATGTCTAAAAAAGTTACGAATGAAAAATTTGAAGCGGCGGAAGAAGCAATCCGACAAATTAAAGAACGTTTTGGCGATGGTTCCATTATGCGTTTGGGAGAAGCCAAAAGCATGCAGGTGGAAACGGTCAGCACCGGATGCTTGTCTTTGGATTTGGCCTTAGGAGTCGGAGGAATGCCGCGCGGACGCATTATTGAAATTTTTGGTCCGGAAGCGTCTGGTAAAACCACTTTGGCTTTGCATGTAATAGCTGAACTTCAGAAACAAGGCGGCGTCGCGGCTTTTATTGACGCGGAACACGCTTTAGACCCTGATTATTCCGCTATAATCGGAGTAAAAACAAATGAATTGTTTATTTCCCAACCAGACACGGGCGAACAGGCCTTGGACATTGTGGAAACATTAGTGCGTTCCAACGCGGTAGATATAATTGTGGTGGATTCCGTGGCCGCTCTTACTCCAAAAGCGGAAATTGAAGGCGATATGGGGGCTTCTCATATGGGTCTGCAAGCGCGGCTGATGAGCCAGGCCTTGCGCAAATTAACCGGCATTATAAGCAAAAGCAACACAGTTTTAATTTTCATCAATCAAATACGTTTAAAAATCGGCGTGTTCTTTGGCAATCCTGAAACAACAACAGGCGGCACAGCTTTGAAATTTTATTCATCTATTCGAGTAGAAGTGCGCCGCGCCGCGCAGATTAAATTGGGAGATAAAATCATAGGCAACCGCGTTAAAGCAAAGATTGTTAAAAATAAAGTTGCCGCGCCTTTTAGAACATGCGAGTTTGATATTATGTATAACGAAGGAATTTCTTTGTCCGGTGATTTATTGGATATTGGCGTAACTGAAAAAGTAATTAACAAATCCGGTAATTCCTACATTTACAACGATATTAAATTGGGCGTTGGAAGGGAAACCGCGAAAGCGTTCTTGCGCGCCAACCCAGCATTGATGAAAGAGATAAGGGAAACAATTATTGAAGCAGTAAAAAAAAGGGACATGGTTGAAATAGTGGAAACAAAAGGCGCGAGCGGCGCCGGCGCTGATGACGAACCGCCGTTAGAGGAAGTATAAAAGAATACCTCGCTTGCGCGAGGTATTCTTATGGACATCACACTATGAAACTGCGCTCCATAGTTTAAATTAAACTAAGTCAAGCCCTTTCCACATACATTCCTGTTTCCGTATTCACAATTATTACTTCGCCTTCTTTGATAAAAAGCGGCACGCGGATTTTGCGGCCGGTTTCCAAAGTCGCTTCCTTTGTCACATTGCCGGAAGCGGTATCGCCTTTTGTACCCGGCTCTGCTTGAGTAATTTTATAAGTCACTTTATTGGGCAACTGGATGCTTAAAGCTACGCCTTTATATCTTATCATCATCACTTCCAAACCTTCTTTTAGATATTCTTTTTTCCCTTCAAGTAAACTAACATTAATGTCTGATTGTTCATAAGTGGCATTGTCCATAAAAGTGTACATCTCGCCATTATTATACAAATATTGCATCTTGCGGCGTTCCACTTCAACAATATCCACTGACTCATTGGCTTTAAAAGTGATGTCGCTTGTTTTGCCAGTGCGGATATTTTTCAATTTGGTGCGCACGAAAGCCGAGCCCTTGCCAGGATTAACATGCTGAAAATCTGTTACCAAAATTATCTCTCCGTTAAGTTTTAAAATTGTATCTTTGGAAATTTCATTGATGGAAGCCATAAAATTTTTATTATTCAAACTGATCTTTAAGCGTTAAAAAAATTACTTCGGAAATATCTTTGGAGTCAGTCAAAAGCATTACCAACCGGTCAGCTCCTAAAGCATTGCCTGCGCATTCTGGAATTTTTTCGCGCAGAGCCGTTAAAAAATCTTCATCAATCAAAGGGGATTTTTTGCCAAATTCGCGCCGTAATTTTAAATTTTCTTCAAACCGTTTTTTTTGCTCTTCCGCGTTCAATAATTCTCCATAGCCATTTCCCAATTCCAAACCGCCAATATAAAGCTCAAACCGTTCTGCATAACGCGGGTCATCTTTTTTTAAACGGGACAAAGCGGCCATTTGCGCCGGGTAATCGTAAAGAAAAACCGGACGCTCCATTTTTAAAATTCGCGGCTCCACCTCACTTAAAAAAATCTTAAAAAACAAATCATCCCAACTATCGTCTGACGCGGCAGTATATCCTTTTTCCAGAGCCAGCGAGCGCATCTTATCATAATTTAAAAATTCATTCAAGTCCGCGCCAACAAATTTAGCCCACGCCTCTGCCATACTTAATCTTTCCCATGGACTTTTCAAATTAATCTTTTGCCCCTGATAATTTAAAAATCCATCTTTAAAATTAGAAGCGCAAGGCAATAAATTTTTGAACAACTCTTCCGTTTCATCCATCAAATCCATATAATTCGCGCCAATCCTATACCATTCCAGCATAGTAAATTCCAAATTATGGCTTTCATTCCACGGCTCGGCATTGCGAAAACATCTCCCCAATTGAAAAATTTTCTCAAATCCGGCGGCTAAAAGTTTTTTTAAAGAATACTCAGGAGAAGTGATTAAATACGCCGGCGACACAGCGCCATTTTCTCGCGAGACATTTGTTTCAAACAAATTTAAATGCGGCTCTAATTCGCCATTTTTCACAAGCAAAGGCGTGTCCATTTCCAAATAGCCGCGCGATTTAAAAAACTCTCGGATATTTTCAAAAATCTCCGCGCGCTTTTGGAGTTTGTTTTTCAATTCTGAATTATTTTTTAAGTCCTGCCACTTCATAAATATTCGGTCCATTTCGTAATTCAAAATATAAACAAAGAAGCGGGCATTTCACCCGCCTCTTTTAAAAATCTTTTACTCCGGAATATATGGTAAAAGAGACATTTCTCTGGCGCGTTTAATCGCGCGAGCCGCTTTTCTCTGATGCAAAGCGCAAAGCCCGCTTCTTTTACGCGCCGCAATCTTCATAAAAGAAGAGATGAAACGTTTCAAAATAGACACTTGGCGATAATCAATATCACTCAAATTATTGGCGCAAAAATAACAGACCCTTCTTTTTTTATTTTTAATTTCTCTCATACGCGTTCTTGATAAATCACCAAGCAGCAGAGCCGCGAGTAATTCTTAAATTAAAATGGTATGTCTTCCAATTTGATTTCATCTTCTCCAGTAGAAGCAACAATAGCAGGCGCTGATTCTACCGCGGCAGGACGCGGAGTAAATCCCGCTCCCGCGCCTCCTGCCTGATTATTACCTCTGTCCAACATAATTAAATTCTCGGCAATGATTTCAGTTCGGTATCTCTTAACCCCGTCTTGCCCTACCCAATCGCGAGTTTGCAAACGGCCTTCCACATAAACTTTCCTGCCTTTTGCCAGATATTGTCCGCAAATTTCAGCCAACTTGCCCCAAGCAACCACATTGTGATATTCAACCACTTCTTGTTTTACTTTGGCGTCATTCATCCAAACATGACTGGTGGCCACACCTAAGTGAGCTACCGTTTTACCAGTAGGAGTGGTTTTAAGCTCCGGATCTCGAGTTAAATTCCCAATAATCATAGCTCTGTTCAAATTCATAAAATTAAAATTTAAAATAAATTATTATAACACTTTTATTTATATCACAAAATTGTCGTGTTGTAAAATTTCATCAATCTTTTTGTTGATATCTATTAAATCCACTTCTTTTTTTTCAACTTTCTTTTCTTCTTTATTTCTCATAGGTTCACGCCTTGTTTCTCTGTATCTTTCCTTTCCTCTTTCTCTTACTTTTTCCCTGGAAATAAAAATGGGGGCAATCATAGCCGGATTAACCGCTGGCGCGTTTTTTTTTCTTAAAGTGAGCATGAATCTGGCAATCATCAGGTCTAAATTAAACTTATTTTTTAGCTCTTTGACTTTTTCCTGTTCCAAAGAAAAAACAAAATTCACAAAATTGCCAACCTTAAGGGCGCTAATTTGATGAGCTAATTTTTGTCGTCCTAAATTAGCGGCGACGACATCTTCGGCGCCTGAAACAACAAGAGTGTTTTTAATCTCTTCTATTTGAGTTGGAATCTCCGCTTCTGACAAATTGCCGGAAAGGATTAAAAATAAATCGTATTTTTGCATAATTTAACTCTATTCTATTTGATAAATTTTAGTGAGATTATTATATCATAATCTTAAAAAATATACAAGGCCACATACATAATGCCTTTTTTGAGATAATCCTTGCGCAAATCAAATATTCGTTTTCTGCTATAATTGGTTAGCGCGATAGTTGCCTTAATCGCCGTTTCTTGGTTGAGGAATAAAACAGCTTGAGCCAGCCGCACTTCCCAACCGGAACTTTTGGAGTAATTGATAACATCCTGTAATTCTTGCCGCTGTTTGTTGATCGGTCCAGTGCGGCGTTTCCTCGGTTAATCCTATTGTCCAAAAGTGGGTGGACTGATACATATGATTGACAACCAAACCCAAAGTGCTAAAATCTAGTTAGCACATTCTCAACTAAAAGAGTCCTCGAGGAGGGCTCTTTCTTTATTAATTTAAATAAACATATTCTATGGAAACCATACATATTGACGGCCATTCATTAACTTTAGAAAACATCAATAAAGTCGCTTACCGTCATGATATAGAAATAAAAATAAAAGATGAGGCCAAAGAAAAAATTTATCGAGCACGGGCTTTGGTGGAAAAATCCGTAGCTGAACACAAAATTATTTATGGACTGACTACTGGCTTTGGTCAATTTAAAAATGTCGTGATTAACGCCGCTCAGACAGAAGAGCTACAAAAAAATCTAATCATGAGCCATTCAATTGGCGTAGGTGAATCATTTAGTGAACCAATTGTGAGGGCCGCCGCTCTTATCCGCGCTAATTCTCTTTCTCATGGCAATTCCGGCGTGCGTTTGGCAACTATTGAATCAGTATTGAATGTTATTAATAAAAATATCTATCCTTTTGTCCCGTCTAAAGGATCAGTTGGCGCCAGTGGCGATCTCGCACCGTTATCACACATGGTACTTTGTCTAATGGGTCTTGGCGAAGTGATCATAGATCAAAAAAGAATGGATAGTGGAGAATTTCTAAAACAAGTTGGCTTGATGCCATTAGTTTTAACTTCAAAAGAAGGATTAGCTTTAAATAATGGTACCGCCTTCATGTCTTCTATTGGAGCTTTAAATATAATCAAGGCTGAACAATTGCTGAAACTGGCGGATATCACATCGGCTATGAGCTTGGAAGCGTCTATGGGAACGGTGGCGGCCTGCGATCCTAAAATTCATAAATTGCGCCCGCATACCGGCCAAATCTTTTCCGCCGCCAACATCCGACGCCTCTGCCAAGGCAGTGAAATTATGGAATCGCACAAAAACTGCGACCGAGTGCAGGATTCTTATTCTCTGCGCTGCGTGCCGCAGGTACATGGCGCCATTAAAGATGCTTTCAATTATGCTAAACGCGTAATAGAAACGGAGATTAATTCTGTCACCGATAATCCATTAATTTTCTCGGAGCAAGAAGAAGTTATTTCCGGTGGCAATTTTCATGGCGAACCAATAGCTTTTGCCATGGATTTTTTAACAATAGCTGTTTCCGAATTGGCCAATATTTCCGATCGCCGCATTTTCAAACTTTTAACAAACTTTATCAGCGAGGGATTGCCGGCATTCTTAATTCCTGTGGATAAAGGCGGTCTAAACAATGGTTTTATGATTGCCCAGTACACCACTGCTTCTTTAGTGGCTGAAAATAAAATTTTGTCGCACCCGGCCAGCGTTGATTCCATTCCTACTTCAGCAGACCAAGAAGATCACGTGAGTTTTGGCATGACTGCGGCTTATAAAGCCAAAAAGGTAATAGAAAATGTCCGTCATGTCTTGGCAATTGAACTTATGTGTGCCACGCAGGCCCTGGATTTTAAAAAACCGCTTATTCCCGGACGCGGTTCTAAAGCTGCTTATGATGCTGTTAGAGAAATGGTGCCTTTCTTGGACAATGACAGGGTTTTGTATAAAGATTTGGAAAAAATAGAACACATTATTCCTATGGTTATTGACAAGGTGGAGCAAAGTGTGGGAAGATTAGAGGTCTAAAACTTTTCGCGCTCGTCAGCTGCCGAACACCAGAATTGTTCAGTGGCTCAGGGAGCGCAAAACATGCTCTTTGACATATAGGAGGTGATACATGGACACAGCAAAAGAACGGATCAAACCGGAACTACTGGGTGGATTCCGTGACTTCCTGCCCGAAGAGATGGCGGCGAGGCAATGGATGCTGGATACCATCCAACAGGTCTACGAACGCTTTGGTTTTGTGCCTTTGGCCACGCCGGCCTTGGAGCGTTCTCCTGTCCTTGGGACAGATGATCCTGATTTCGCCATGCAGGTTTACCGCTTCAAAGCGCGCGGAGAACAAGATATCTCTATGCGCTTTGATCTGACAGTGCCTCTGGCAAGAGTAGTGGCGGCCAATCCAGCACTTCCTAAACCATTCAAGCGCTATCAGGTTGGACCTGTCTGGCGCGCTGAAAAGCCGCAAGCCGGACGCTACTGCGAATTCTTCCAGTTTGATGCCGATATTGTTGGAACATCATCCATGCTCGCCGATGCTGAAATCATTATACTTATCTGGAGCGTAATGAAGGCAATGGGTGTGGAAGACATTCTCATCCGCGTCAACAATCGCAAGGTCTTGAATGCTCTGCCGGAACTGGCTGGCTTCCCGTTTGAAAAGATCAAACTGGTACTGCGAGCTCTTGATTCTCTTGACAAAGCGGGAGAACAGACAGTGCGTGAACGACTGGCGCGTCAACCAGAGAACGAGTATGACGAATCGGCGCCGGCACTTGACCAAAAAACGATTGACTGGATAATGGATTTCATCAACCTTCGCGAGACAGATAAAGAAAAACTTCTTCAAATTCTTTCCGAACGCATGGCTAATTCGGCCGTCGGTATAGAAGGAGTAAAGGAGCTGGCTGAAATCAAACAATATGTGGACGCTTACGGTGTGCCAACAGATCGCTGGACAATCGACCTCTCGGTTGCTCGCGGTCTGGACTACTACACCGGTCCGGTATTTGAAACCGTCTTCCTTTCCAAGCCGGAATTCGGCAGTGTTATGTCCGGCGGCCGATTTGACGATCTGGTAATGCGTTTCACAGGCCAGAGAATGCCGGCAGTAGGCGCCTCTGTCGGAGTAGACCGCCTCTTCATTGCCCTGCAAGAACTGAAAAGACTGCCAACTATCGTCGCCAGCACCAAAGTCCTCATCGCTAATTTCGATGATGACTTGGTTGCCAAACGACTTGAATTAGCCGCCTACTTGCGAAGTAAGGGCATCAACACCGAACTCTATTTCAATCCCAACCGCCTTCAGGAACAAATTACCTATGCCCTGAAACGGGGCATTCCATACTTGATAATTCTAGGCGAAAGAGAAGCTGCTGCCAACATGGTGGCCATCAAAGATCTGGCTAAACGAACCCAGGCAACTGTCACGCCTAACCAGCTGGTTCAGACAATCCTGTAATTGGGACTTGACAGATTTCCAGCCCAGTGCTAAGGTAAGATAAAGACAACTTTAAACGCCGTCCCGCCATAACGGGACGCACCGGGGACGTAGCTCAGTTGGTAGAGCGCCGGCCTGTGGACCCGGATGTCGCGAGTTCAATCCTCGTCGTCCCCACCAACCTCGTTCTTTCTCTCAACTTTAACCAACCCCTATGGGTTCCCTCTCGGGAGCCCTTTTTTTTGACCTAAATAAAAATAAGGGAACAATATATGCGACCCCTTTTATTTTACCGTCTTTCTTCATCTAAAATCAACCGCCAATTTTATAAAAGCTATCGAACCTCTTTTGGAACAATTCTTCTTTTTCATACCCCAACCCGGGTTTTTCCAGAACCTGCATCAAACTATCTTTTATTTCCGGGCCAAAAGCCAATTCGTCATCAATGTACCTATAAGCGGCCAATGCGGTTGTCATCATTTGATGGGTCGTGGCAAAATGTGCGCCACCAAAAGTACCCAAAGCCCCTTCTATCATTGAACCCAACATACAATTTTTACCAAATCTTTGTGCCATTTCAAAAAATTTAATTGCCCCTGAAATACCACCACTTTTAGCCAATTTAATATTAAAAAAGTCACAAGCTTCATTAGCGGCAAATAATTCCGCGTCTTCAAAAGTATAGACTGATTCATCCAACATCACTTTAATTGGTAACTGTTTTTTCAATTTTATAAAATCTGCAAGAGGAGCTGAGGCCGATAAAGGTTGCTCAATCCAGACAACATTTAAATCGACTATTCTTTTGATAAAATCCACAGCATCTGCCACACTTTGAAATGCTTGATTAGCATCAACAAAAATCTGTAAATCAGACCCTATTTTTTTTCGCAAAATTCTTAATAATTCTATTTCTTTATCAGTATCTTTACCAACTTTTACTTTAAAAACCTTTACCTTATCTGTCATGGCTTTATTTATGATCATCTCTGCCTCCTCTTTCTTTACCATAGGAATAGCCACCTCCACTGGAATTGGTTCGGCTTCTCCAAAAAATTTATATACTGGCTTTTTTAAAATTTTCCCAGCGGCGTCATACATCGCCAAATCCAAACCGCACTGAGCGGCGTAAGCCATTGGAATATACTTTTTAAAAATTTCCAAACGAGCATCAACATCATCAACTCGCAAACCCAACAAATATGGTTTAACTTCTTCAACAGCTTTTAGAGTGGAGAGCTGCCTTTCGCCTCTCGGTTCCCAATACACTGGACATTCACCAAATCCCATGACGCCTTCGTCTGTTTCTATCCTTACCAAAACATAATCCAGAACCTCTAATTTTACTCCAAAAAAAATAAAAGATTCAAACAATTTAAAAAAAACTGGAATGGCTTGGACTGATTTTATTTGCATATCTTCAATAGAAGAATAACATAAAACAAAAAAATACTCCAGCGTGTTACCACTGGAGTGTAAAAGGTTTAACTAGGTTACCGCGTGCTGCTTGGCAGCTTCCACGGAAGAAATAAAGAACAGACGCTCGTCGGGCACATCTTGCGGTTCTGCAGCGCCCGGAAGAAACTTGCGGCTGATCACCTGCTGACGAACACCGGGAATGATGGTAAAACCGCGACGATCGCAGTACAGATGATGGGTAATATTATTCACCACCGAAGTCCTTCCCAACACATGGTCAAAATCAACAGGATTGAGTGCATTGAGACGCGCATCTATCAACTGGTGACTTAGACCTTCACTGCGGTAACAATGATCCACGCCGAGTTCTGCCACATAAAAAGTGCGCTCAGGATTCAAATGACCACTAACGACTTTGCAGATGTCCGGATAATATGTCAACGGCAAACCACCGCCAAATCCAACCACCTCATCGCCGTCAAAAGCCAAAAACAAAAGACCATGCCTTGCTTCTGCTGTTTCTATCAGATAGTTATATCCTTCCTCAAGAGTAAACCGCTCGTAGTAAGGGTGGTCGGCAAAAACTCTAACATACAGGGCACCTATCTTATCCGCGTATGGAACAATTTCCGCCGAGTTCCTGATCTGCCGAATTTCAACCCTCTTGAGAGGATTGTCTTCGTCAGGAATAGAGAGCACTCCTTCCTCACAGATTTTTACCTTACCCATAATGAAAGCGGAATCAAATTTTCCGTCTTTCATTTCAACACGCGCGACAATGATTTCGCCGCTCGGCTGAATTATCTTCACGAAGACACTGTCGCCCTTCTCAAAAGCGAACTTCTGAGCCAAAGCAACAGTACCTGAACCGCAGGCGGTTTCAGGAATCAAGGTATCAGTCTCACGCACATAAACTACCGGATTCATGGTTACAGAATCGCCGACCGAACTTGTGAAAAGGACGCCAGCTGCTTCTATCTGATCAAGTCCAAATTCCATTAGAATCCGCTTGACTTCCTGCAAATTGCCGGGGTGGCCTCCAATAGCAGAAAACTGTTCCGCCTCCACCACCACATGACTGATGCCGTCCAGATGGATGATGGTAACCTGCATTTCTTTCTCGCCCCAAGGCAGCGACTGCTTTATCAAGCAGTCGCTTGGAATATGTCTGATGGGCATAGGGACGACGACTTCTTTCAGCTCTCCGTACGGCCACAGCAAACACTCTGCATTAAGCAAATGTCTTGCTCCGGAAACTTCTAGAAGCACATTCATTTTTTTGCCCAAAGACAAATGATTGGAACCAAATAGCTTATCCTTGGCTTCGGCATTTGGCGTATGCCCATGATGCAGATAATGTTCCATAACAAGCCACGCCAAGCTGCGCGTGGCATTGCCACAGAACTCACCACCCATCATCTGCAAACGGCAGATAGCTTGTTGGTCATTGGCTGGCTCAACAAAGCCCACTTGCTCGCAATCCGCATGTTGTTTCATAATCGTTCTGGCGAAAACAGGTTGGTGCTTACGCGGTACACGATCAAGTATGATGATTGTTGTATTGCCGCCCGGTACCAATTTTGCGAACTTCAGGTTTCTCATGATTGAACCTCTTGTGTGAGTTGTAAAAAACATCCTATAAACTATCTTTATTTTACATTATCAACCTTAAAAATGTCAAGGATATGTTATGATGTGAATTATATTGTTGTATTGACTTTTAAAACTAAAAAAGATAAAATCTAAATAGATTTTTTTACACAAAGAGGTTCCTATGTCGACCAAACAAAATACAACTCTCCAAATTCTACAGAAATTGGTTGCGATACCAAGTTTTGTAGAAAAAAATCGTGATGAACGCCAGGTGGCCGAATTCGTCTACCAATATCTTAGCATCTTTCCATTTCTTGATGTACGCAAACAACCAATCGACGATAGTGGACGCTTCAATGTAATAGCATCTACTCCCGGCAAACCTCGGCTTCTTCTTGGAGGACATGTGGATACAGTTCCACGCCAAGAAGGTTGGCGGTGTGATCCTTTTGTCGGCCAGATTAAGGGCAATCGCTTTTTCGGACTCGGTGCCTGTGACATGAAGGGTGGCTGTGCGGCCATACTTGATACCATTACTCAACTACGTAACGCAAAAGGATTGATGTTGCTTTTCTATTGTGATGAAGAGTACAATTTCATGGGAATGAAAAATTTCCTTGCTCAATCTTCACTGAAAAGTGGCACACCTGAATTGGCAATTATCGCCGAACCGAGCGATCTTAAAATATGGAACGCTCATCGTGGTATTGTGGAACTTCATTTACGCATGTTTGGCAAAACAGGCCATGCCAAAAATCCAAAAGAAGGAAACAACGCAATTGACGCACTTTATCAAGTGATTGATACAGTGAGGAAAGAGCTTAAAATAGCGACCCCACATTCAATGCTTGGTTTAAGCACTCTCAACATTGCCTTTCTGAATGGCGGCATCAATAGGGGCAATCCTAACGGAAAGATTGACATAGGATGCCAAGCCAACATGATTGCTGACTATGCCGAAGGAGTTATTGATATAAGGACTAACTCTCCGGCTATCAACGGCGAAACCTTGGCTGCAAAAATGGTAGCAATAGCCAAAACCAGTTTTGGTTGCCGTTTAGAAACCAAAACAGCACTTGATTTTGGATCTCTTTTCACTGATCCAAAACATCTCCGGGTTGTCGAAGAGACAATTCAAGCTATTACAGGCAAGAAAGCCCAATATCTTGATGGGGCTAAGAAAGGATTTGGTGACGGGCAATTTTTGCAAGAGAAGTATGGCATCCCAGTTATCAATCTCGGTCCAGTTGGCGGCAATATGCACCAACCCGATGAATGGGTGGATGTCGACTCACTGCAAGTACTGCGGAATATTCTTCACAATATCATACAGTATTACTGCGTGGCACCTTAGCCAACTTTCGATCCAGTAATCAACCAACATACGGCTCCCTTAACCAGAGCCGTTTTTTATACTTGACATTTTTTTCTCGTTATGATTCAATAGAGATAGGAATCTATAGACCAAATCCAACAGCACCAATGAAACATTGGCGCAAGGAGGTGCATATGAAAAGCAAGAAAGGATGGGTCGTGGTAAGAATGGGGCCGTGCTGGCAACAATTCATACCATTTAATGACTGGGTAATTGTCAGTTCTTTCTTCGATACGAAGAAACAGGCCGAACGCGAGATATCGGCATCCAAAACCGGCAAGTTGGGTCGACGCGACGATGTATTCTACGAAGTCAGGCAGGCAGTGGAAGCAGAAGGCCTTATCTACCTATCCCCGCGCAAGAAGGAGTGAAAAAACAAGTCATTGAATTCAACCCAAACCTCTGCTATAATGGGTGATGAAAGTCGCCCATTATTTTTTTATCAAAAATTTTATGCCAACAACACAACCAATCAAATCATTTTATATATTTGACCAATATGTTTGACCAAAAAACTCTCAAAACAATTATTAAAGAAGCAGGGTTGTTAAATCCCAAAGAATTAAGCAATGCCGCGCGAGAGGCGGAGAAAAAACACCAAACATTGGAAGATTATTTGGCGCGCGCGAGTTTGGTGGATGAAGAAAAACTTTATCAAGCTATCGCCAAACATCTAAACACGCCTTTTATAAATTTAAAAGGATATGATATTAAAAAAAATTTGCTTTTTTTGATTCCAAGCGCATTGGCTTTTTCCAAGCAAGTAGTAGCTTTTGCCAAAGAAAATAATGAATTAAGAATCGCCCTTCTTGACCCGATGGATCTCCAAACCATTGAATTTATCAAAAGAAAAACAGACCTGCCAATCAAGGCATATTTAACCACTCCCTCCGGCATTAAAGACGCTTTTAAAAAATATCATGCTTCTTTAAGTTCAGATTTAACCATTATCAAACCTGGAATTGACGGCGAAAATGCGGTTCAGCTCAAAAAAATAGCGGAAGATCTGCCAATTATCAACATTGTCAACAGTATTTTTGAACACGCTGTTTTTGAAGGCGCCTCGGATATCCATATTGAACCGATGGAAAAAGAAGTGCTGATAAGATATCGCGTTGACGGTATTTTGAAATCGGTAATGACGCTTCCCAAACAAGTCCAAGCCGGCATCATCGCCAGAATAAAAATTCTAGCCAACTTAAAAATTGATGAACACATGCAACCGCAAGACGGCCGCATTAAATTGGTGATTCAAGAAGAGAAACTTTCTTTGCGCGTTTCAATTTTACCAGTATACGACGGAGAAAAAATCGTTATGCGTCTCTTGCGTGAAGGCAGTAAGCCGTTAACTTTGGATCAATTGGGATTTTTACCAGATGACAAACAAAAAATTGAACAAAATATTGAAGCGCCGCACGGCATTATTTTAGCGACAGGCCCGACTGGCTCTGGCAAAACTACCACTTTGTATTCCATTTTAGGAATTTTAAACAAGCCCGAGGTTAATATCTCCACTATTGAAGACCCGATTGAATACCATGTGAGCGGCATAAATCAAAGCCAAATTAATCCGCGCGTTGGCTACACTTTTGCCACAGGCCTTCGAGCTTTTTTACGCCAAGACCCTGATATAATTATGGTGGGTGAAATCCGCGACGCGGAAACCGCGGAAATTGCCATTCACGCCGCCATGACCGGGCACATCGTGCTTTCCTCTTTGCACACCAATGACGCTCCAACAGCGATTCCTCGTCTTTTGGATATGGGCATTCCTTCTTTTTTGATTGCTTTCACCGCCAATATCATTGTTGCCCAGCGCTTGGTAAGAAAAATCTGCGCGAACTGCAAGACCGCTTACAAACTTACAGCGGAAAACATTGCTGATTTGGAAAAATCAATTGACACAAAAAAAATGCTGGAACTTTTCAAAAAAAATGGCTGCATGGAACCGCAAGACCAAAAATTAAAAGAATGGACATTTTACCGCGGCGCGGGTTGCTCAAAATGCAATAACGAGGGATACAAGGGACGCGTCGGCATTTATGAAATTATGGTAATAGACAAAAAGATGGCCGAGTTGATAAACAAAAAAGCCACAGTTGAAGAGATTAGAAACGCGGCGATAAAAAATGGCTTTATCACACTGCTTCAAGACGGCATTGTAAAAGCAAAAAAAGGCATTACCACGCTTGAAGAAGTTTTATCCGCGGCAAAAGAATAATTTATTTTAAATCGCCGCTTTTTTTATGAAAGAAATAAAAAAATTAACTTGGTTTGAAAAAACTCTCACTAAATTTGAAAGAATCAAATTCACGCAAAAAATTTTTTTATTTGAAAATTTACGCGTGATGGTTAAGGCTGGATTATCAATCACTGAAGCGTTAAAAATCATTTCCGCGCAAACCGCCAGCAAAAAACTGAAAAGAACAGTAGAGCAAATAGCGGCTGAAGTGGAAAAAGGCAAGACTCTGTCCGAAACATTAGAACGATTTCCAGAACTTTTTCCAACTATATATATTAAAATGATCGCGGCTGGAGAAATTTCCGGCAAATTAGACGAGAGCTTAAGCCAAGCGGTTGAACAAATGAAAAAAACCTACGCCATTACATCTAAAATTCGCGGGGCGATGGTTTACCCGATAATTATTTTAATCGCGATTTTAGGCATTGGCATAGAAATGATTGTTTTTGTTCTGCCAAAAATCCTAACCATCTTCAAAGAAATGAATGTTCCCTTGCCGCTCCCAACGCGCGCCCTGATTTTTACCAGCGACTTGTTGGTTAATCACGGAATCCTGATACTATTTATTTTAGCCGCTATGACGGCCGGATTTATTCGGCTGAAAAAAATACCTGATTTTAAAAAATATCTTCATGCTTTGATATTGCGCTTGCCAATTTTTGGCAACATTGCAAGACAAATCAATCTGGCGCGTTTTACTTTAACATTAAGTTCTCTTTTAAAAAGCGCCATACCAATTATTGACGCGCTTAAAATTTCATCTGATGTGGTTTCAAACACTCTTTATAAAAACGCGCTTTTAGACGCTTCGCAAAAAATCAAAACAGGCCGCGGCTTAGCGGAAATTTTAGAGGAGTACCCAAAACTTTTCCCGCCTTTGGTAACACAGATGATTATGGTGGGTGAAAATTCCGGCTCTTTGGAATCGCTTTTAAATGAAATATCTTCTTATTACAACGATGAAGTTGACCAAATTTTAAAAAACATCTCAACTATAATTGAGCCAATTATTATAATAATATTGGGCGTAGTGGTTGGAGGAATGGCAGTGGCTGTTATTATGCCGATGTATTCTTTATCCCAAGCATTTTAAAATATGTTAGTTAATCCTTTTAAAAAAGCATTTGGATTGGATTTGGGAGACCGTTCAATCAAAATTATCCAATTGTCCAACAATTACAAACCGGGCGTTTTTCATTACTCGCTTGAACACGCTTCCACTTTAAATTTGCCTGAAGGATTAATTGTCAATGGTGAAATAAAACAACCGGAAGAGGTAATAAAATTATTGCGTGAACATTTGGCGCGAAAAAAAGTTAATCTGTCCCGCGTGCCTTGGGTTGTAGCGTGCCTGCCTGAAACCAAAACTTATATACAATTGGTAAAAATTAAAACCACCTCTCATGAAGAAAAAATAACGGAGAAGGAAATTATGGAAATTGCGCCATCCTATCTACCTTATGAATTAAACGATATTTATTTTGATTGGCAAGAAATCCCAGAGTTAAGCGAAAAAATGGACCGAGCTGTAATTTTAGCCGGCGCGCAAAAAAAAATAATAGACCCATATTTTTATTTATTAAATATAGCGGGATTAATTCCTTTGGCTTTTGAAGTTGAAGCCGCGTCAATCGCCAGGTCTGTTATAAATCGCCGCAAGGACTTGTCAGAACAATCTCGCGGTATTTTGGACTTTGGCGCCACTCGTTCCAGTTTGATTATTTTTGACCACGGCACAATACAATTTTCTCTTTCTCTGCCAATTTCCGGACTGCAGCTTACAGAACGGCTGCAAACAGCTTTTAATATGGATTTTGAAGGAGCTGAAAAAATAAAAAAAGAGTATGGCTTACTGGAAGGTAAAGCGGAAAAAAAAGTTAAACTTACTTTGGAAAAAATTTTAGAAGATCTGGTGGAAAATATTTCCAAAGCCGTTCAATATTATAAACTGCATTTTCCTGAACGGCATTCTCTAACAGGCATCCGTCTTTGCGGCGGCGGGTCTAATCTGCTGGGTTTAGAAAATTTTCTCTCCAGCCGCTTAAAATTAAAAGTGCGCAAGGCCAATCCATGGGTTAATATCTTCCCAAAAAACAAAGAGCCGATGGATGTTGAGAAATCAATCCATTACACTACTGCCACAGGACTGGCGTTAAGAGCTTTGGAAGACCCAATTATTTTATGAAATTAACCATCAATCTCCTTCCGCCGGAAAAAAGAAAGACACTTTACAACATTTATATTTTATATTTTATAAAAATTATCACTGAAACATTGCTTGCTTACGCGGCATTTTTGGCGATATTTTTGATATTAGCGGGCGCTTTTCTTAAAAATAACATATCTTCCTTTTCAAGCCGCTCAGTCGCGATAGAAAGAGAGTACTCGGGGTTAAACCAACAAATTAAACAAATCAACAAAATTTTGCTTAACGCAAGTATCGCGCAATCAGCTTATTTTGATTGGACTGAATTTTTAATCAAACTTTCCAAAATAAAAATGGATGGCATTTATTTAACTGGCGTTGACATAAAAAAGGAAACTCAAAGCATTACTCTCCAAGGGAGGTCTAAAACACGGCGAGACCTTTTAGAATACAAAAAAAACTTGGAAGAAACTGAACTGATTAAAGATTTGGGCATACCGAATACCATTTTAACAACCAAAGAAAATATTGATTTTAATTTGTCAGGACTGCTGAATTTAAAGTGATATGTTTAACATCCACGAAAAAAAATATCTCTACCTCATTGCCGGCGTCGGAGTTTTATTGTTTTTGATTTCTATTTTAATTATTTACCCGAAATATCTGGAAATTAATAAACTCAATCGGGATATTTTCAAGTTAAGAGAAGGATTGGAAATAAAATATGAACAGGCAAAAAGATTGCGCAAATCGCAAATTAGTTTAGCCGCTTCCAAAAAAATTTCCGAAAAACTTGATGGGAGGATACTTAAAAAAGGCGATGAGGTTAAATTGATTTCTTTTTTGGAAAATGCGGCGGAAAAAATTGGATTAAAACAGGAAATTCACCTCGCGCCTGGCTATAAAAAAATAAACGAAGACCTCTCCACTATTGATTTGAACATTGAAGCGGCAGGAACTTACTTAAAATTACTGGGATACTTAAATACACTGGAAAAAAACACATATTATCTTGAAATTCCAGAAATTACCATTACTAAAGCGCCAACACTGGATGCCAAGAAACCTGCTGATTTGTTAGTTTTAACTTTAAAAGTAACGGCTTATGTTCAAAATTAAATTTGGAAAAAAAATCGGTTCGTCCAAGATTGAGGTCGGGTTAAGATTGTCTTTATACTGCTTGACAGCCGTAATTCTTGGCACTTTTTTATTTTTTATTTTCTTTCTCTATCAAAGATTCTATTTAACATTGACTCAGGCCGAAGAAATCATTATACTCAAATCCCAATTAGCGGTTGATAACATTGATGCGGACGCTCTATCAAAAATAGAAAAATTGGAAACGGAAAGAAGCGGGCAAATTGTTAATTGGAATGATTTAAAAAATCCTTTTACTCCGCTTCAATAAAATATTTAACAAAACACTTTGAATTATGAAATTCACCGTTTTGCGCGCGCCTATGGATAACACTATGAAACAAACATGAAATATCTTTTCGTTTTGGGGCGAGAACCGCGGCTTTCCATTGCTGAAATTATTTCTTACTTTAATTTACAAAAAATCGTTTATCAAATTTTGGATTTGCAAAGCGATTTTTGTGTTTTCGCGACTGAACAAAATTTAGCAACGAATAAAATAATGATGGAACTTGGCGGAACCATAAAAATTGCTGGGATAATTGGCGAAGAAAAAAATAAATTTAAAAGCTCTTTGGATTTTAAAGAAGCGCTTGTTAAAATAATTATTAAAAAATTACAAGCCGAACAAAAAAATAGAAAGATTTTCTTTGGTTTAAGTTTTTATAATACAAAAAATTCGCGTTTTGCCTTTAACAAAAAACTTTCTTTATCCTTGGGTTTAGAAATCAAAAAGGGTTTGGAAAAAAACAACATCAATTCCAGATTGGTTACTTCCCGCGACATTGCTTTATCTTCCGTCACAGTAAAACTTAATAAACTGTTAAGCCAAAGAGGCGCGGAAATTATTTACGCGAACGGCAAAGAAAAAATTTGGCTGGCAAAAACTTTAGCCGTCCAGCCGTTTGAAGAATTTGGCGAACGCGATTTCGGCCGACCGGAACGAGACGCCCGCTCCGGAATGATTCCGCCAAAATTAGCCAAAATTATGATTAATCTGGCAAAAACACCAAAAACAGAAGCTATTTTGGACCCATTTTGCGGCTCAGGCACAATTATCAGCGAAGCGGCTATTATGGAGTATCAAAAAATATCAGGCAGCGATATCTCCGCGGCCGCTATCAGTAATACGCGAAAAAATATCATATGGCTTAAAGAAAAATATAACATTAATATTCAATCAATCAACATAGAACAATGCGACGCTACTAAACTTCACACATGCTTTCCCAAAAATTCCGTTGCGGCGATTATAACCGAACCATTTTTGGGTCCGCCTTTGAAAATCAAAGAAAAACCTGAACTGATAAAAAAAATAATCGCGTATCTTACTGAACTTTATTCCAAAGTCCTCCAACAATTTTCCGAAATCTTAAAACCTGGAGGGACAATAGTAATGATTTTCCCAATTATCCATGGTGAAAATTATTTGCCGTTAGAAAAAATTATTACTGGCCTTCCCTTAACCATTTCACCGCTTCTGCCAATAGAATTTCAAAATAAATTAACCCAGCGGCAAACTTTAGTATATGCCCGTCCGGAACAAAGAGTAAAAAGAGAGATTGTAAGATTTATGAAAAAAGAGCTCGGTTAAAACTGGGCTCTTTTCATTTTGGCGGCAGACCATTCATGTATTTATAGACATCACATTCCAAAATCTGACTCCAAGACCTGCTAATTTGGCAATATCAATTGCCTTTCAACAAAAAATTCATGAGCCATATCTACTGATACGCCTCACAAATTTTTTGTCTCCAAGACAACTGATATTGCCAAATTTTCAAGCTCTTAAGTCCGATTTTGGAATGTGATGTCTATACATGAAAAAAACAAACATCGCCGTCATGGATAATATAGTCCTTTCCTTCCAGCCGCAATTTTCCGCTTTCTTTCATTTTTCCCCAACCGCCAAATTCTATAAAATTTTTCCAATCGCAAACTTCCGCTCTAATAAACCCTTTTTCAAAATCGCTGTGAATCACTCCGGCGGCCTCAGGCGCTTTTGCCCCTCTTTTCACAGTCCAAGCGCGAGTTTCTTTTGGACCAGAAGTTAAAAAAGTAATCAAATCCAAAAGCCCATAACCTGATAAAATCAATTTATCTAAACCTGACTGTTTCATTCCCATGGACTCTAAAAATTCTTTAGCTTCTTTTTCATCCAAATCAGCCAATTCCGCCTCCAATTTGGCGGAAATTTCTACTATTGGACAGGCAAAATCAATTTTTTCCTGACTATTTTTTCCTCCATCATCAACATTCAGAACAACTAACATTGGTTTTAATGTTAAAAAACTAAATGACTTTAATCCGCGCGTTTCTTCTTCTGTAAAACCCAAATCGCGCAACGCCCCGCCTTGATTTAGATTATCTGTTATTTTTTCAAATAAAATGATTTCTTGTTCCAAAGTCGGAGTAAAACCTGCTTTGACCTTATGCTTCAAATCATTCAAATATCTTCTGGCTATCTCCAAATCCGCCAAAGCTAACTCCATACTAATTATTTCCAAATCCTCGTTTGGACTAACCTTACCTGCCACATGAATCACATCAGGGTCGCTAAAAACGCGCACAACTTGAACAATGGCCGCGACTTCTCTTATGCGCGACAAAAATTTATTGCCTAACCCCTGGCCTTGGCTGGCGCCTTTTACCAGACCGGCAATATCCACAAATTCAATAGTAGTTTGAATAATTTTCTCCGATACCGAAATAGCGGCCAATTTTACCAACCGCTCATCAGGAACTTCAACAATACCTACATTTGGGTCAATTGTGGCAAATGGATAATTGGCAATTAACGCTTGTTTTCTGGTTAAGGCCTTAAATAGGGTTGATTTTCCAACATTTGGCAGACCCACAATTCCAATAGAAAAAGACATAAAAAAATATTAAAGTAAAAAAATTATACACTACTCGGCAAAAAAAATCAATCAACAAAGATGATAAATATTGACTTTTTTCAATAAAAATGGCAAAATTACAACATCAACTATTGGAGTAAAATATGCGTAAAAAAGCTCTTTTGGCAATGGACTTGGACGGGACTATTATCAACAATGCTGATGAAGTGCCAGAGGCAATACGGAAAACCATTCTAAATCTTAAGGACATGGGATTTTACTTCACTGTGGCCACAGGACGCGGAATGAGTAGCGTCAAACACTACGAATTGCCGCTCAATTGCCCCGGTGTTTTTGAAAACGGCGGCAAGATATGTTTTCCTAATGGACACATTTTACAAATATTCCCTTTCTCCAAAAGAGAACGCCAAGATATAATTGCGCTTTTGAAAAGGGAGAAAGGCCGCGTTGAATATGCCTTTTTCCCGTCACTTGAAGGACAACACTACATCTTTTTTATTCCGAATAAGGATCACACAGAAGCTATTGCCGCAGGATTCACCGCGTCTTTCGGACACGCGACCGAAGATGAGGGAGAATTCTTTGACGCTTTTGAAAATGGAGCGGCGCGACTCGCCATTGTTGGCAATTTGACAGCGCGCATTCACGGACTCAACCACAGCACAAACCACGACAGCGCTGGCGTGCATTATCACGAATTTAACCATCGTGGAGCTAACAAGGGGGCTGGTGTCTGTCTAATTGCCAAACACATTGGAGTTGACAAAAACCGAGTCATCATCGCAGGCAACGATGAGAATGATATTTCTATGTTCCGACAAAACTTTGGCGTCCGTATCGCTGTCGGACCAACTTGCCCGAAAAGCTTGCGTTGCCGAGCCACTCACTATGCCGCAAGCATGGACGAACTGCCTTTAATTTTAAGAGGATTGGCAGCAGAACTGCGCCGCTAAAAAATAACCCAACCACGCGCCCGCGCGCCTAAAACACGCGGGCTTTTTTAATAGATTACTTTGCCGGAACATCAATATACCCTACTTCACTTGTTGCTTTATTACCAGCCGCGTCAAAAGCTTCAGCATAATATTCATATCTTGCCCCAAAATCCAAAAATCCTTGTTCTGTCTTGCATACAGCTGGATAAGACGAAAAGTTATTACAACTATCAATCGGTGAAATAAACGGTTTGGCTAAATTGGACTTATACAAATTGATTTTGGCAATACTGCCGCTGTTGTCCGTTGCCTCAGCCGTCATTTTTATACTATAACCGCCTTTACTATAATTAATAACGCCAGTATCGCCACCAACAAAATTTGTCTGCGCTTCTACAGATACCGCTGGCTTAATAACATCATTTGAAGTGGTGGAATTTTTGATGATTTTTACATATTGATATACTCTCCAACCGCGGTTGCCTGCTTCGTCATAAGCGTTAGCGCCATAAGACACCGAGGTGCCGGCGTAATCAGGATAAGGCCCGCCAATGAAAGTGCAGGAGCTGGTATCCTCGCACACTTTAACTTCTTTGGCATTAATTAAGATATTCATCTTTTTGATTTTGGCATTGTCTTGCGCGTATGCAGTGAAAGTAATTGTATCCGTGCTTAAAGCTTCACTTTTGTCAACAGAAATATAAATTATAGGAGCTTGTTTGTCAGCGCCGGTGGGTGAAGCTGGTGTGGCTGGTGTGGCTGGCCCTCCACCACCAGAGGTTCCGCTTTCTTTTGGTGTGGCTGGCGTAGCCGGTGTGGCTGGTGTGGCTGGCCCTCCACCACCAGAGGTTCCGCTTTCTTCTATGTTTTTAACCGAAAACTTTCCCCACGGCTTGATGGAATTTCCAGACACATTAGTAACAATAAATTCATATTTGTGTTCACCAACCTGATTTTCATCAAAAGGTCCAAAAATTGTTCCACATTCTGTCTGATTCTCGCAGATTTCCATCATTTCGCCATCTAACAAAATTTCAATTTTGGCAATGCCGATTTTGTCTTTTGTTAAAATCTTCAAGTCAAGAGAGTCGCCAACAGATAATTGGCTTCCTGAGGTAATAATTTTAATAAGAACCGGCTTGGTTATATCTTTAACCTTGGGCTTAACCAAAATGTACCCAACTCTGGTTGTTCCAGATTCTTCAGAACCTGTCCCATTTTTAATTGCCAACACAGTATATTTCATCCATGTTTGTTTGGCTACATTAAAAGGACCAGCATAAATCCTGCAAGAATAAACATTCTCGCATCCTTCTGTTTTGCCATCAATGGTTATCTGAATTCTATCTACCATTTCTCCGACTGGAGTCGCGGCCAGCGCTGTAATAGCCACGCTATCTTCATTAGAAACGGTTTTGGCTGAAGTAAAAACTGTTAAAAATGGCTTTTTTGACCAATCAGCCGCTTTGACGGGAGAAACAAAAAAAACCAAACTTAAAGCAAACATTAAAAAACTTGCTAAAAATAATTTTTTTGAGATTAAAAACATAATTTTTAGATTAATTAAATTAAAGTGCCAAAATGGTTTAAATTTTAACTTAAATCTTTTTTCTTTTCCTCAAACTCTTTTTTATCAATCTCGCCTTTTGCATAACGTTTCTTTAAAATTTCAAGTGGAGAATTCTCGTGGCCATGTGAGACATTAGATTGCGCCATAAGCCATTTAAAAAGCGCAATAATTCCTGCAATTATCAACACCCACCAAAGAATCATAAAAATCCAACCGAAACCGCCAAAAGGCGAAAATCCAAAATTCATCATAGAATTGTTTCCTTGATTAAGCCCTGATGGAGACGACCATTCTCCACACATCACATTTATTATATGGACATCACACTATGAAACTGCACTCCAAGAATTTACATATTTGTCAACTGATTTCATTATTAGCTATTTCGCGTTATTAATAATGTTTTGAATGATTTGATCAATTTCTTTTGGCCGCTCGCCCAAATCGGCTTGCGGGAAAAATTGTGACAGAATAATCGGCCGCATACCGGAAATAAAAGTTTGTCCATCTTTTATATACACATTTATCTTGCAAGGTAAGCAGAGCCCGATTTTAATGTCCTTATTCAAAAATTCGTTGGCAAACTTTGCGTTGCAAAATTCAACAATCTTAAACGGCTCTCTGGCAAAACCTTTCTCTGCTAAAGTTTCTTGCACATTATGAACATACAAAACACGCATACCAGCTTTGGCAATTTCGCTTTGCACGCTTAAAACCGCTTCATCAAAAATTTTCGTTGTAGTTGTGGTGTAATCAAATTCCATAAAGTTTTGTTAAATGGCGGATATTCTAAACTTTGCTCGAAACTTCTTTGAGCGAAACTGACGCTCCGCCACGCCGCCGCTCGCTCCGCTCGTGTGCCCAGCAGAAAAATTTCCTTTGCTTATTTGAATTTGTGCGCGCCGTTTTTTTCTTCTAAAAGAAAAAGAAAACTTTTTTGCTTGGCTCTACTCTGAACGAGCAGGGCGGCGGGGCTCTCAGGAAGATTCAAATTAAAATTTGAAAATATTCGAAAACTTGCCAATAAGGGGCAAGGGCTGCTGTTTGCTATTTACCGCGTTGGCAATACCCACAATCAGGAGCGCTAATGTACCTAAACTCAAAAGCCAGCTAATAGAGTACCAGAAATAAAACGGGATTATCCAACTAACCACATTAATCAAAACCACCAACAAAAATAGTACCAAGCCTTGTTTAACATGATACTTTACGAATGGATCTTTTTTAGCGTCGCCGGTCAAAAGTGGAACAAAGAATAAAATATACGCAATAACTGCCATTGTGGTATTTTTTTTACCGCCAATTGGCAATATGATGTCTGCCATAGAAATAAAAATTAATAATTAATTAGTTTGATTAGTTTTTATAATACCGACGCCAACAACCTGCCCACCAACTTCAAAACCAAAAGTATACGCATTTTCATTGCTACCGGCCGTTATCATTGCGGTTTTATTATCTAAACCGCTATAAGTAATTGGCATACCTTTATCGGTAAGCGCTTTATTAAGTGCGCCTAAATCCTCTCCGGTTATCAGACGGGCAATTTTAAATTCCATCGCGCTATAAATAGCATCCTCAGAGCCATACATATTGGAGGAAATAGCGGTTAATTTGGCTTTGCCAAACACCTTCTCCAAAATAGCTTTAGCTTTATTGGCTGCGATTTTAGAATTAGCATCGTAAGTGGCTGCTTCTTCGGCTTCATTATACCTATCTTCAGGAGTCTTGGCCGCTTCTTTTGCCTTATCCAGCTTTTGTTGCGCCTCTTCTTGGACAATTTCTTTGGCTATTTGTTCCTTGATATTTCCATTGCCCGCCAACTTGCCAAGTATTCCAGCGTCAACGCCATAGACTCCTTTTAGAATCTGATTAGCGAGTCTCTGTTGGCGCCAACGGTTAACGCCATAGTACAAACCGCTGACCACAACGACGGCCAACACTACCACCACGATTGTCTTTGTTTTTTTGTCCATATTCGAAATAAGTAAGAGAAAAGATTAAATGTGTTTAATTTTTTCCGAGTGAATGAGAATATATGCGGTGCAGTCCTTATATAAATTTTATTGATTAAAGATACGCAAACTTGAATTTTTTTCGACCTTTAAGTTTAACAAAAAATTTTATTTGTTTATAGCCAACATTAAAAACCAAGTTTTGCTTCGCAGATTTTCGCAATAACCTCTCGCGCCACGCCATATTTTGCCGCGAGCATATACCAATAATTATACAATTTGTTAGCGTTTAACATAGCCACGAAAAGATTATTGTAACGTATGTCGGCCGTGCGGGCTATATCCAACATTTTTTTACACTCTCCAGTTGTTATTGCTCCGCCCAAATTAAATGGCTCATCTATTATCATCAAGACAACCGCTTGGCATTCTAATCCTTCAACCAAACTAATGCTAAGAGCCAGTTTGTCTTTTGTAACTACCAGGATATTATTGACTGACATGGCTATTTTGTAACCATGTTTTTTAAAGGCGCTTACCAACCTCTCTGTTGTCGGTTTGTTTTTCAAAACATACATTAAAGCGTCACCGACTTGAGTGCCTTGCCCAATATTGGCGGCTAAAATTATCTCGCCGCCGGCCTCGCTATAAATTGATTTTAATTCTTTGGCCAGTTCATTTGGCGCCTCTATTTCTGTGACAGAGCTACAAGCATCCTCAGAATTTTTGTATTTATCAGGCGATTCCGTGGCAGTACTGTTCGGAACATTTTTACCGACAATTAGTGGATGAGTATTTGTTTGTTTCGGATCCTTAGCTGGGCTTTTATTAACACAACTAGCGCCAACTAAAACTAAAACACTAACCAAAACAAACGCAATGCCAAGAAATTTCTTATTCATAAGTTTTATTTAATTGTAAAGCCTAATTCTTGCATTCGTTTTTGTATTTTGTCCATAAAATCTACGTCTCCTATTTTAGCGTTACAAATATTTTCAAAATCCTCATCGCTGATCCCGTATTGTTTTTGAAGATTTTCTGCTTTTTTTACCATGTTTATGGACGCTTCCAAACCTTTTATCGATTGAAGCTGGACCGCCCAAAGTTGATGGGCCAACACATCGATGCACTGTGCTTCTGGAACATGGCCGGTTGTTTTTGGTATTGGTTGCTCGGATTCCGGCTTTTTGGTCTCCACCCCCGCGCCCGGAGTGGTTGGGGTTGAAACATTTTGTACTACGGTTGATTGACTACAGCCGGCGCCTGTTAAAACTAAGGCGCCAACTAAAACAAACGCTGCACTAAATATTTTTTTGTTCATACTCACATTGTTAGCCCGAGAAAATTTTATCCAGGATTTTAATTAAATTTAATTTAATATGTCACATTTAAAAACGCTTTGTAGTTATTATTTATGGAAAAAGTTAAATTCAAAAAATAGCCGACTTTATACATTGTCAACTGATAATTTCCTTCATCTTGCGTTTTATAACCAAGTCCTGCGAGATAATTTTTCACCGCGGTCATATCGTCTTTGGTAATAACACGGTCAAATATATAACTAAGCATTGCCCCGTTCATATTGTCCGTCATTTTGACTTGATTGTTGTAAAGCTGATTTAAAATCGGCAAGAGTTCATTGTGAATTGTCCGACTCTTGTCATCGATTAGATCGGCAGGAATCGCTTTTTCATAGTTGATTTGCGGCCAGGTTCTGGGTGCGCTTGAAGTGCTGGTGGAATTTTGCAATGGGGCATCATAAGCAGAAATCGCTGGCGCAAACGGACAAGGAGTGGTTTTGGAACTCTTGAATGGCGCAAAAATTTTCGTTTTTGATTTTTTATAAAGAGCCAATTCCGGTTTTCGTGTTGTTAAATCAACTGAATATGGTTCTACCTGCGCACTCAAATTATTGGAAACAGTGTACGGCGTCATCAATTCCGTAATAATATTACCATTATAATTTATAACCCAATTTTTATTATCTTTAATATTGCCGCTAGCGTCCAATTTCATCAAAAAGCCATCTTTATAATAAGTGATGCTATCTAATATAATTGATTGGATGTCAGTGGAAGTATATTCGCCGGCAATCAAGGCGCCGCTATCCGCGGTCGCTCGCGCCGCATAGTTTGCGGCCTCGCGTTGCGGATTAATTATTTTTGCCCAACTGGCGTTTAATTCACTATCCATTTTCATCATAAAAATACCTTTGCGAAAAGCGTCTTGCGTCGTCTTAATAACCGCCCGAACTTTTTTATAATCCAGCAATGATTGTTTAGATTTTTCGCTATCTTCTTTTGACATTTCCGCTTCTCCGTATTTTTCATTATACCACTTAATTTGTTCATCGGCGACTTTGGTTTTTGCCTTGTAATCATCATCTGCCCAAGTAATCGGACCAACCACCATCATTTTTTTGTCAGTCGTCAAAGAAACGGAAAAATCTATCAATGGAGAGGTGAATTCATTGAAACTTAAAGTCATTTTTTTAACCCACTCTAAATTGCCTGAAGAATTGAATTTGAACGCTATCAGATAACCTTTTACCGGCGATTTCAAATCAAAACTGTTTGTCATTAATGATAAACCTCCGGACCATTGCCCTAAAACAAGATAGCCATTATCCTCGGTCCGCGCCATGCCTTTGGTAATGATTGCTCCTTGCCGTACTTTTTTCCAACCAAGTTCAAAACCTCCGCCCGCTTTGGGAATAGCCGCCGCCATGTCCAAAGGCGTGCCCTCCATGCTTTTCGCCCATTCAAAATTAAAATTTTTATCAAATTTGACCAAACCCGGGTAAGCATCAAAATTGTATGGCATGTCTTTTTCCGGGTTTGTCTCGGCTATATTTCCTGCCAAAGCGTAGCCGCCGTCAGCCGTGGTGGTAAGGTACGTTTCGCTTTTTCTAGAAATAAAATTTTTAATGTTTTTTGACCATTGAAGATTGCCGTTCAGATCAAATTTAAAAACTTTGAGCGAGGCAAAAGGCATCTCCATGTAAACATCAATGTCCTCTCCCTTTTCGTTCGGATCCAAATCAAGAATATTCGCGTAAAACAAAAAACCCTTATCAGCGGTTTCAAGCAAAGAATTTCTGGCGTCCTCCACAAATCCAGTAAATGATTTGTTCCAAATCATGTTTCCGTTTTTGTCTATTCGGGTAAGCAATATTTTCCACCGCTCCATGTCTGTGTCAAATTCTTTGTTCGTGGTAAACCCATCAACTTTGGAGGCCATTAAATACCCGCCGTTTTTCAATTCAATAATTGACTGGACGTCTTCTTCACCCAAAGGACTCGTCATATTTCCGCCACCGGTGGCATTTTTTGTTTTCAGAAATTTCATCCACTGCACACTGCCCTGTTTATCCAGTTTGGCCACAAAACCATCCGGTGGCACAAACATAATGTTTGGGTCGGTTGTGCCGGAAATAATATAACCGCCGTCTTTGGTCGGCCAAGCGCCGTTGATTTTCGTGAATACTAAGAGGCGATAAGATTTTAAAAAGGTAGTATTGGGGATAGGCGCGGCCTTTGTTCCGTCAGAAAGAACGGCGCAATTTGATTCAGCGCTAATAAATGAATTTTTTTCGTAAAAAAAATAAACTAAACTAAAATAACCGACTAATAAAACAAATAGCCCTAAAATTTTCCAATTATCTTTACGAAAAAAACGGATTGATTCCATAAACCACCCTGTGCCAAGAGCACAGGGTATTGGCAGAGGTGGTATGATATTGAAGATAGATTAGCTTCAATTGCACCTCGGACGGTTCCTGGCCTTGACTGCGGATGTACTTTTCAATGATTTGTAAATTGCCACGCTCGCCGATTGTCGCAAGATAATACCCGTCTGACCACAATTCACCGTCCCATAGCTCCTTTTTCAAATTTGGAAATCGCCTGAACAGTTCTTGGGATGTTATGCTCTTGAACAATCTGGCCACCGCTGTATTTTGGATGAAAACTGCACAATAAGTGAATATGGTCCAATTATAACAGATTGTTAATTTTTAACAAGTCTATCTAATTTAGCCATCTAAAATCTAATTCTGAGAGTATGAGTAATACAGATAAAGATGCTACTCTGATGTTAATGAAAGAGAAATATATTGCTCCTGGCTACAACGGACAGATCGCCACAGAACATCAAGTCATATTAGCCTATGGGTTGTTTTCAAATAGAAATGACAGTAATTTGCTAAAACCAATGGTGGATGAAGTTAAGGAAAATACCGGCCAAGATCCGAAAATAATTCCAGCCGATGCAGGTTATGGCAACAAGATGAATTATCGATTTTTAAAGAACCGACGGATAACCGCGTTTATTCCCTACAACAGTTTTAATAAGGAAATGGCGGAGAGAAATAAAGGCATTTATACGGTGACCAAAAACAAGGAATTAGCCAAATACAAATTTATCCAGCAGATGAGATTGAAATCAAATGAAGGAGAGAAGATGATGAAACAAAGAAGGGAGGATGTTGAACCGACCTTCGGCGACATTAAAAGAAATATGCAATTCGGATCATTTAATCTCAGGGGCAGGCCGCAATGTTCGATTGAATTCGGACTGATTTGTATCGGACATAATCTGAAAAAGATTAAAAGTTATCTGAAAAGAGCGGTAAAATGGGATAATGGAAATCAAATGATAGGAAAATTAGGGGCAACTTTGGGGTATCAACCGCTATAGGCAGTGGTTGATAGGCTAAAATTATTTCTAATGGAATCTGATTGTCTTTTTTAACTCGATAGGGAGTTTTCGGACGGTCTGGTGGCAATCCTTTCATCAAACGGCGAAAGTTGCGATTGGTGGACCTGGGGGGAATCGGACCCCCGACTCTTCCATGCCATGGAAGCGTGTTACCATTATACTACAGGCCCATAATTATTTTGAAAAAACAACTTTGACTAAAAATCATCATAACAATTACTGATGAGTTTGACAATATTCCATCATTTAATTTTTGTTTAAAACATTAAAATACACCACCACTTATAAAAGTAAGTTTCATTTCTATTTAAGCGCCATATCGCCAATTTTCTTCTGTTCTTCTGGCTTAAGTCCTGTATCCACGCCAAGAGAAGCTGTCGGCTCCGGATTATTTTTCAAGTTAATTGGATTACCCTGCTTTTTTTCAAATCCATTTTTTTCATAAAACATATAATACTCATTGCGGCCGACCAAAAACGAATACCGTCCCTTTTGGTCAGTAATTTGCGTTTCCAAAAGTTTATTATATTGATTGTCAAAAACCCTTACTACCGCGCGTTCCAGCGGTTTTTTGTTATGCTCATTATAGACAATGCCCCAGCTTTTAGGCCGTTTTGGATAAGCAAGGCGCAGGAAAAGCAAATAAAATATAATTTGAATTGCCAAAAGCGCTGCAGTTAAAACGCCGGGAATAATTGCTAAAAAAACCGCGGACAAAATCAAACTCACAACTGAAAAAATGTGCTGTAAACGCCGCCAAAGAAGCTGCCACAAAATTTTGCCGATTGGTTTTTCTTGTCCTGCAGGATCCAAAGGCACATTTGGTGTAATAATAGCTCCTTTATCTTTTACTTCAATTGCCTCTCCATGATAAATATCTAAAAATGTTCCATCTTCTTTAAGAGATGATAAAAATGCCGTTGGAAATTTAAAATTTGTATATTGTGTTTCAATTTTATATTTACCAGGCAAAGGCAAAAACGCGTAACGGCCGTCTTTATCAGTAACCTTGGACTGAATCACCCTATTAGTAACTGCGTCAATCAAACGAATCGTCACCAAATCCAATGGTATTTTTGTAAGAGCGTTATAAACAACGCCCCAACCTCGGCGGCGCCTGCGAAACAACATTAAAATCGGTTGTGTGAAAAGAAATCGCAAATAAAGCAAAAATTGGGAAAAACCAACAGCGGCTGTGGCGCCTACGGCTGCCGCGCCGGCAATTACCGGCGCCACCACATTTTGAGTGGTCTCTTTAACCACAGGATTAGCTGTAAATTCCCCTATTTCTTTAACCGCGTTTTGAGCTTGCGCCACTGCTTTTCTGCTTGCAACTTTTGCTGTAAAGACAGTTTTTTGCTCCAAATTTTTCGCAACATTCACAACATTTTCCGTTAATGTGTCTCCTGATTTAATTACATCCGCTAATTTAGGCGGCGTTGCCAAAATTTCCAAATCGTTATTTATTACTACGCCATTGGAACTAAAATATCCTGTTTCCAATGTCTGATAACCTTCTTTTTCCACTTTTAAAATATATTTGCCTGGCGGCGCTAAAAAGCTAAATTTGCCGTCCTCCCCGACAATTTGCGGATTACTTTGTCCATAGGCCTCGGCTGGCCACAAAGTGGGGCTGGTTAAAAGAGATACCTTGGCGCCAACAACCGACAATTCTTGACCATTTTTTTTCTCATATATTTTTCCAAAAGGCAAAACATTTACTTGCCATCCTGTTACAGTTCTATTACCGTCCTGAAAATCAATCACAATATTTGCTAAATATTTACCAATACCTGTTGGCAGGTTAATTTCCGTTGACCAAAAAGTTAATGAATTTTTTTGCTGAAAAAGATAAAAATTATTATCTAAATTAATAACAAAAGATTTCACTGGCTTGCTTAATTTCGTGGAATCTAAAGAAATTATCAGAGAAGCGCCTGGCAAAATGGGCATTTCCGCGTCAGATGGCACGGTTATTTTCCCCTTTGCCGCGTTAAAATTAAAATCAGAAAGCAAAAAGGTTATCGCCTCTGGACCTCCATTGCTTGGAGCGCCAATGCTTGGAGCGCCCGGACCGCTTGGCAGAGGCGGCTGAACTGAATCCGTCTCATCATTATCTGTTGGCGCGGAACATCCAAGGTCGGCCGGATAGTCAATTTTCTCATCACTATCATTATCAATCCCATCATTACATTGATATTTTACGCCAGGTGGCTGGCCTCCGCCTGTTGGCACGGCGTTATCAATCGCTCCAGAGGCAAAATTTCCTGAAGTGTCATAAGCAAAAGCTGAATAATAATAAACCACGCCATTAGTTAAGCCAATATCTGTTTTAACAATTCCCTTCCCGTCATAAACCGCTTGCCCGGCGGCTGGCGTGTCAGGATATGCCGTTGTGCTTTTTCTTACAATCACTCCGGCAAAATCCGTATCAGACGGATTGCTCCAAGATAAAGAAATCTGCCCGTCTCCCGCCAATGCCTTAAAATTACTAACATTTGCAGGCGGGTTTGCGTCGCGGTTTGTTTTAAAAGTCAAAATACTTCCCAAGCTCGGATTACCAGCTGCGTCTGTCGAGCCAACTCTATAATAATATGCGAAATTGGCTTTTAGATTGCTTAAACCAATAGAATGAGAAACAACCAAGTTTATATCTGAAACAATCGGCAAGCCAAGTTGATTTGTTTCACCATAAGCCACTTGCGAATCAGTAACTTCATCGGTAGTCCAAGTTATCGCGGCGGAAATAACCTGCGGCGTCGCAGTCACAGCCGAAATAATAGTCGCGGTAACATCAGCTGTGGTAAAAGTTTTATCTTCTGCTCCTGCTTCATTAAAACTGGCGTCTGCTGACTTAACCTTATAATGATAAAGAGTTTCTGATGTAAGGCCAGTTAAATTGACAATATGAGATGTAACAAAAACATTTTCCAAAACAGCGTCAAATTCATAATTTAATGTCTTGCCATATATTACCGATGATGTCGCGCTTTCATTAGTAAGCCAAGTAATTCTGGCGCTAACACCTGTAATTTGTCCCGCCTGAACATTAGAAATAATTGGCGGAGTGATATCTGGTTGTGTTCCAATTAATGTTTTGACTGAAATAATATTGGAAATTAAAGAGATATTTGGAACTTCATCTAAGGTTTTGATAGTAAAATAATAAGTGGTATCGGCCGCTAAGCCGGGTATTGTAAAAGTTTCAGTCCCGCCAGATGCTTTAGGCGCCGGCTCGTTGCTTGCTTGATTGGCAGTTGCCCAATTAGCATCAGTAATAGCGCTGGTGGAATAACGCGCGTCATAAGATGCGGCGGTTCCTGAAATCCCGTCATCTCCAGGAGCTGTCCATGTTAAAGTGATTGAAGAAACAGTGGTTGCGGCTGAAACAACTGATAAATTAGAAATTGCGGAAGGAGCGGCGGTATCCCCGCTGGGATTTCCACCTCCTCCGGTCGGTTCAGGATAACTTCCGCTTACCGTAGTAGCTCCTGTTGAAGTAGTTGTCCCGGCTAAAACTACCTGTTGGAAAGTTAAAATTGCCATTGCAAACAGCAAACCCGCGATAAAAATGTTTTTAAAAGTTTTTTTCATTTTTATTTTTTTCGTTTTTTTGTTAATTTCCCAATTACAAAAAGAAGCAATAAAATAGCAGCTCCGCCTGCGGCATATTGGCCTAATTTAGCCGGCCAAAGCCAAATTTTTAACCGTTCTGAATCAATAATCTTATTATCGCCATAAAAAAATTTCGCCTCAATAAATAAATTGCCCCAACTCCCATTTTCCAACTGCCAATTAAACTCAAAGTTGCGGCGGCTTTGCGGCAATATTTTTTGTTTCAAAGGATTGATTGGTAAAACAGCTATCTGCTGTCTTCGCAAATTAAAAATTTTTACTTGACCGACTGGTTGCGAATGAACCGTGCCTGAATTTTCCAAATTTAAAAAAATTTTAACTTGTCCATTGTCTTTTTTAGCCGTGAAATCAATAATTTTTAATTCTTCTTTTATATTTCCTTTAACCTTAAATAGAAATAACGAGCCGAGACGATTAAAAGTTTTTATTCCATTGCTATCGCTTGTTGCTTCAGTCCAAAATAAAGCGGCGTAATGCCCGCCTGGTTCAGCGTCAAGCGGCGCGGCAATATCCAAAATTATTTTTTTTCTTTCCCCGCTGGCAATTGTAATTTGTGGTTCTCGCGGTGTAATCCAATAAGCCGCGCCTGTCTTATCCGTCTTGCCTAAAAACTTTGGTACATTATTTCGTCCAGATTCAAAATTTTCAGTAATCGCAGCCAAATTTAATGATTGATTTGTTTCATTAAATAAAACAATTTCTTTAACGCTCTTTTCACCCGGAGACATTTCCAAATCAAATAATGCCGGCGAAATGGTTAAAGCCGACGCGCTGTTGGCAAAAAAGAAAACCCAGACGGCAATTAACAACAAACATAAATTCCTTAACCAAAACATAAAAAACTTACATTGAATTACGAAATTAGACATTCGCGGTTATTAGGGGTTTATTTATATCTTTTTTTGCGCTGCGGACTATCGCCGTGTCTGCAAAAAAAGATATAAATAAACCTCTCTCAATCCATTTTGTAATTCAAAAAAATTAATAATTGATTGTGGTTGTAAATGTCACCGCGTGACTGTAATTTCCATACGCAGTTCCTGAACCTACCGCTGCTTTATAAGTCGCAACTGTCTGTTCAGCTGAAACAGCGGTGGAAGAAGAAAAAATAACGCTGGCTGTGGAAGTAATGGCATTAACCAATCCAGGAGAACCGCTTGGAGTAGATGTTGTAAAACCATAAGCTGCTGTGCCGGCGGTGATAGCGCCGCCAGAAACATCCGGAATAGTGTTCGCGCCAGAACGCAAATTACCGTCTTCCTCAATTGTGGTGGTATACCCGCTGGAAGAATCAGTTGACACGGTAATTGTTTGCGAGGCAGAGGCAACAGAAGTTAAAGACAATGTTCCCAAACTGATTGATGCTGTTGACAAAGTTACACTTAAATTTTGAATTCCAGTCAGAGCTTGAAAACCTAGATCGGCGTTATAATTGGCGCTTGTGCTTTGAGCTGGGTTTGAGCCAATTTCGCCAATTGTTGAATAAACTTTGTAATTAGTTGACGCGGACACATCGCCGCCAACACTTACAGTATCGGTAATTATATTAAAATTAGTGGAAGACATGATTAAAGAATCAGCTGTAATCGGAAAATTTAAACTAATTAGAAAAATTAATAAATAAAAAATTTTACGCATATTTCAAAAGACCCGCGGCTACGCTCTGTAAGAGCTTTTCATAATTATTCAATGTTCTTATTTTAACACATTTTCCACAACTAAGCTATGTGCATAAATCAATTTAAAATATCTACTGCCGAATGGCTTTTTATTATTGCGAAATTTACCGCATAAAAAATTTTAATTTTACGACACTTTTACCATTAAAATTGTCTGACACTTCCAGCTATCAAACATTCATCTTTGTCTATAATAATCTAAGAAATTCAGTACTTCAAAAGCGTCATTTTTTGCCATTTAAAAAAAACCAATCCATTTGTATACACTATATTACACAAATTTTTGACTTTTAAGGCGAAAACGCAAAAAACAAATGTGTTTGTATTTGTCTACACTAGTCTATACAAATGCAGAGCTTTTTTAACAAACAAAAAAGGCAAAAAAGTACTAAAAAATGGACCTAGGCAGAATCGGACTGCCGCCCCCGCAATGCGAATGCGGTGTACTACCACTGTACTATAGGCCCACAAATAACTAAATTTGTATAAATGATTTGGTTGCCAAATACTATTTTGGCTGCAATTTTCAAAATTGGGCTTATGGACATCACACTATGAAACTGCGCTCCATAATTCATTATTGCGGCGATTTGCTCGTGTTTCATAAAAAAATAAACTCGTCGTATATTTAATACAGCTCGCTTATTTTTTTACTCCAACACTTCGCAACTCATCCACACTAATAAATTCTTGATGCAGTTTCATAGTGTGATGTCCATAATTCTCTTTAATCTTGCCCCCAGCATGAATCGAACACGCATCTGCCCCTTAGGACGGGGTTATTCTATCCATTGAACTATGGGGGCGAAAATTGAATTATGTGGGAGTAAAATTGTCTGTTGCCAAAAATCATTCTTGCTGGCATGTATAGACATCACATTCCAAAATATGACTCCAAAACCTGCTAATTTGGCAATCTCAATTGCCTTTCAACAAAAAATTCATGAGCCGTATCTACTGATACGCCTCACAAATTTTTTGTCTCCAAGACAACCAATATTGCCAAATTTTCAAGCTCTTAAGTCCGATTTTGAAATGTGATGTCTATAAGTGAAAATATCGCCAATGAACCATCAGTAAATTGTTAGTAAAAATATCACCAAAATTATAATTGTAATTCCTATTTTTATTTTTTTTTTCGGTTTCTTACTAAACTCTTAATGTTTTTATCTAAAAAAGTATTTTCTGCCTTATTTTTAATAAAAATCTTGTGTCGTTAAATGTTATAAGATGAATCCCTTTTAGATAGTTTTAGACCGTTGAATAATTATTTTGTTGTCTTTCCGACCCCATCGACGGAGTTTATCCAGAGCGTATAAGGAATTTTGGATAAACTCTGTTGATGGACTTAAAATGACAAAAAAATATTAAGATATTCTAAATCTAATTTTTAGTTTATCTTAATTTTAATTATATTTCAAGCCCTTGTATTAATCCTTGTATTAATCCAACGCATATTGTCCTCACACTGAGTCCAATATATAAACATCGCATTCCGGGTCTATACTTCGTCCCCAATTGCTAATTTCGCCTAAAAATACTATAATAAACAAGGTTAATAATAACTTTTTATAAACTTTTATTTATGAATCTTTTCCTAATCTCCATATTTTCTTTTTTAATCCTTTTTGCTATTATTCTTTTTTTATTGCTTTTTAGCAAACTAAAACAAATACAAAAACCAAAAGAAGGGGAACAAAATCTTTTTTTAATGCTGCAAAATCAGCTTAACGAGCTTGGTAGAGTAATGGATTCCAAACTTTCTGAAACGCATAAATCAGTTCAGCAACAGTATGGCATCTCCACCAAAATAATCCAAGATGTAACGGAAAAACTTACCAAGTTGGAAGAAACCAACAAAACTGTGATTAGTTTTGCCGAACAGCTTCAAAGCTTGGAAAACATCTTAAAAAACCCAAAACAACGGGGGATATTGGGCGAATATTATTTGGAAACGGTGCTAAAAAATGTTTTACCGCCCAAAAGCTATCAAATGCAGTACAAACTCGGCCAAAATGACGCGGGAAACGATTTAATTGTTGACGCTGTGGTTTTTGTAAAAGACAAAATTATACCGATTGATTCAAAATTTTCTTTGGAAAATTATAACCGCATAGTTGAAGAAGAAAATCCATTGGAAAAAATACGATTGGAAAAAATATTCAAACAGGATTTAAAAAACCGTATTGACGAGACAGCCAAATATGTGCGGCCTGACAAAAATACTACGGATTTCGCTTTTATGTTTATCCCTGCTGAAGCTATTTATTATGATTTATTGATTAACCAAGTTGGAGCCGTAAAGGTTAACACCAAAGATTTAATTGAATACGCAACCAAAGAAAAACATGTGATAATTGTTTCGCCAACTTCATTTTTAGCGTATTTGCAAACTGTTTTGCAAGGACTGCGCGCATTACAAATGGAGGACTCTATTAAGGAAGTTATTAAAAAAGTCGGAGATTTGGGCAAGCATATCTTGGCCTATGATGATTACATGAAAAAACTCGGCAATAATCTTTCAACCACGGTCAATTCATACAACACCGCTTATAAAGAATTTAATAAAATAGATAAAGATGTGGCGCAAATTTCCAACAAAGAAAGACAGATTGAAATTTTAGAATTAGAAAAACCAAACACTGACATTTGACATTTTAAGCTAAATTTGCTACAATATTATTGTTTCAAAAAAACTATAAAAAAACTGAGCCAAAATAGTATCGGCCACAGTTCAAATAAAAAATAATTATCTAAATTTTTATGCCAAATAAAGCATCGGCAATTAAAGCATTGCGCCAGATTAAAAAAATTACGGCTAAACATTTGCAAGCCAAAACCAAAATGCGCAATTTGGAGAGAAAAATCCAAAAAACTCTAAAAGAAAAGAATGCAACGGCCGCTAATATTTTAATGCGTGAGTGGCAAAAGGCCTGCGACAAAGCGTCTAAAATAAATGCCATTAAAAAAAATACGGCCAACCGTTGGAAATCTCGTTTAATGAGCAAACTAAAAAATCTTAAATAATATACGCAAAATACGCTTTTATAGCGAAAAGACGACATATTCTTAATGATTCCGCGCCTTATAGATAATTTTTATTTAAAAATATGAACGAAAGAGGCGAAGGCCGCGAGCAGGAAATACAAATGGACACTATCCATCCTGTCTTGGCGCAATATTTAACAGCCCACTTGGAAATGACCGAACGAGATAAACAATTTTTAGTTGCCTTTTATAACCAACTAAAAAAAGATTTATTACAAAATGTAGCGGAAGCTTTTAAACCCGAGTCAAGACGGTTGAAAGAAAATGGAAAGCGCGGAAAAGAATTTCGCGATGCATGGGGTACTAAGACAATAAACCCAAAAGAAGGACCTAACGCGACTGCTATTTTTTTGGAAACGCGCAATCAAATAAAAAAAGAAGCGGCAAAAACAGCCATTGCTTTTGCCGAAATGAAAAATAAAGCGGAAAAGGACACTCTAACTGGATTATACCGCGGCGAGGCGTTTGAAAATTACGCGCAAACAACATTGCGCATTTCTCAAGAAACAACCAAAGAATTAAATCGCGATAAAAAAGAAAATGAACAGCTAATCAGCGCCTATGTGGCTTTTGATATAGATAATTTTAAAACTGTTAATGATACTATTGGACATGTGGAGGCAGACAAACAAATTCTTTCCGTAATCGGACAAATTTTACTTGGTTCTTCAGATAATCCCGGCATCATCAGAAGCACTGATATTGGCAGCCGCATCGGCGGTGATGAATTTGTGGTGCTTTTTACGCGCATTAGGGCTGATTCCGTAAAACCAACAGTGGCGCGTTTGTTAAAAACTTTTCAACAAATCACATACAAAGATAAAGACGGCATAGATAGAGCAATAACAGTAAGCGCTGGAGTAAAAATTATTGAGAATAATGAAGAGATTACTTTAAAAGGCGCGCGGCACATGGCTGATGAGGCAGCCAACTTGGCCAAAATTGAAAAAAATGCTTTTCTCATTTACAGTCCTGATTTGACAAAGCGGATTGAGAAAATGATAATAGAAGATGCTAACAAACCAGATGAACAAAACCACGGTTTAATTTTTTACTTACGGCAACAAACCCAGCTTAACAAAAGAGCTATGGAAAACATTACAGAACATAATCCATTAGCGCTGGAAAAATATACAGTAATCTTAAAAGAACAGGCCAGAATAAATTTAGAAACAAAACTCAAAGAAATAGAAGCGAAAAAAAGCGCCTAAACGGCGTCTTTTTTAATTTGTCTACATTTGATTGAATGTTAATGGAATTTTTATTTTTCGCACACTTTGGCTACAAAAAAATCCAATAGCGTTTTGTAATCGCCATTGCCTGTTTTAACACACGCGTCTATTTTTAAAAGCTCGCGATAAATTTCTCTAAGTCCATTAAAACTAAAACCTCTAATCGTCACCATGTCTTTTCTGGCAACAAAAGGCGAAATGGCAAGCGCTCTCGCGGCCGCGTCAGAAGTTGTTCCGGAATTTAAAGAAAAAAAATCTTTCAAAATCAACAAATTGCGAAACTGCCACACCAACGCGCCAAAAACTTGCGGCTCGGCCGCGCCCGTTGTCCATTGGTCATGTAAAAGTTTAATTGCTTGACAACTATTTTTAGCAACCAACGCGTCAATAAAATGAAAAGTATTATCATCAGCATGGCTTGGTAAAAAAGTATTTAATGTTTCCAAAGAAATTTCTTTCAAATTTTTAGCCAAAACAAAAGCAATAATTTTATTCAGTTCATTTTCCAATTGCCATAAGTCATTAACAACAGGGTGAGTTAATAAATAGGACAAAGCAGGTGAGCTGATAATTAAGTCATCTATTTTTAACTTTTTCTTAATCCAACCTGACATTTCTTTCTCACTTAAATTAGCAAAAAATTTGGAATACTTTTGCTTTTTTAAAAAAACAAAAAAATCCGGTAGTTTCTTTTCCAACAATTCTTCTTCCCAAAAAATCGCCACTGTTGTTTCCGTCAATTTATTTTTTTTTACCATCTGCCACAGCGCGTCAAGTAAATCCTTGTCTTTGCTGTTGGACAATCTTTTCACCGCCACAAGCCGCTTCTCTCCTAAAAACGGACTAGCGGTCAATGCCTCCAAAATCTGACTCGGCTCTGTTGTTTCCGCGTCAAACACAACAGTATTTATGCCGCTTGTGTCGCGCTGTTTTTGAAAATCTTCAATTGATTTTTTCAATTGTTCGCTGCTAAAAAATGTATTTGGTCCGTGAAAAAGGAGAAACATAATTAACTTTTAAATTCTAATTTCTTCCATCTCCCCCCAATTATCTCCAACTTTAGCGTCCACTTTAATAGGCACGCGCAATTTTAACACATTTTCCATAATCAGCCCAGCTTCTTTGGCTAACTTCTCCACTAAATCTTTACGCGCCTCAAAAACCAATTCATCATGAACTTGCAAAAGCATTCTTGCTTCATCATCGCCATACTTTTTAGCCAAAAGATTGTCAACTTCAATCATGGCCAGTTTAATCAAATCAGCAGCCGTACCCTGAATTGGCGCGTTTAGAGCCATCCGTTCGGCAGCAGCGCGCGCTTGCGGCATATTGCTGGAAATATCTAACAAATATCGACGGCGGCCCAATAACGTCTCAACATAACCTTGCGCTCTTGCTAACGCGCGCGTTTCATCAAGAAATATCTTAACATTTTTAAAAACGCTAAAATATCTAACTATAAAATCACGCGCCTCAACAAAAGAAACACCAATACTTTGGGCCAATGAATGCGGCCCCATACCATAAATGATACCAAAATTAATGGCTTTGGCGCCGTTCCTCATTTCGTCCGTCACTTGCTCCAAAAGCACCCCATTAACCTTAGCCGCTGTCATTTGATGAATATCCCCGCCTTCTTGAAAAATTTTAATCATCTCAACATCATTGGCCAAAGAAGCGATAATCCGAAGCTCAATCTGCGAATAATCCAAACTTAATAATTTAAAACCGCTTTCCGCGATAAAAGCGCGGCGAATTTCACGACCAAGTTCGCTTTTATTTGGAATATTTTGTAAATTTGGATTAGATGAAGAAAGCCGTCCTGTGGCTGTAACCGCCTGATTAAAAGTTGTGCGCGCGCGATCGCCAGCCCCAACCAAAGTCGGCAGAACATCAACATAAGTATTTTGTAATTTAACCAATTCGCGATATTCAAAGATAAATTCAATAATAGGATGCATCCCGCGCATTTTTTCCAATTCCGAAGCGGCAGTGGAAATACCTGTCTTGCCGCGCTTGATTCCAATAATTGGAATATTTAACTTATCAAATAAAATTTCTTTCAGCTGCAACGGCGAGGCAATGTTAAATTCCTCACCAGCCAAATTGTAAATTTTTTTGGTCAATTCTTTTTCTTTTTTTTTCAAAGAACTGGCCATTTCTTTTAGATAATAAACATCAATTTTTATCCCATTTTTTTCCATCTTAGATAAAACCGAAATTAAAGGCATTTCCATTTTTTTGTAAAGATTTTCAAATCCTTTTTCTGTTAATTCTTTTTTCAAAATCGCGGACATTTGCCATAAATACAAACAATTTTCAGCTAAATTTTTCACATCCGCTCCAAATAAATTACTTTGCGAAGCAGATGATTCTTTACCAAGATAACGCAAAACCAAATTAGGAAAACCATGGGAACGAGTCCCATGGTCAAGCAAATAATCCAGAAGCATCAAATCTGTAAAATTGTTCGGTAAAATTAAATTATACCGTTCGCAGATTTCCAAAACTCGTTTGGCATCTTGGCAAATAATTTCCGTTTCAGCAAGAAAACTCAAAACGCCAATTAAATTGGACGAAATATAATAAACCTCGCTGCCATTTAAAGTTAAAACCAAGCCAAAAAGTTTGGCTTTCAAACCGCCACCCTCGTCATCGGATAAATATATTGCCGTTCTACGGCTTTTTTTAATTTCTTTATTCAATTCAACTACTTCCTTTTTTGTTTTTACTTCAATGATTTTTAATTTTTTAACAGATAATTTAACAACATTTTCTTTTGCCTCTCGCGCTTCTCGTTTATCCGCGCTCTCGTCCGCGGCGGCAAATTTTTCCAACCGTTTTAAAAGTGAAAAAAACTCCCACGCTCGCAACATAACTTTCGCATCTTCGTTTACAAATCCGTCCAAACGGCAAGTTTCCAAATCAAAATCAATCGGCGCGTCTTTTACAAGCTCCACCAAATGACGGCCAAACTCAGCGTCTTTTTCTCCGGTCAAAAGTTTAGCCACAACCGATTTAGAAAAACCAATGTCCTCTCCTTTTTTTAACTTGACGTAAAGTTCAGCCACTGAACCGAATTTTTGTAATAATTCACTCGCGGTTTTTTCTCCGATGCCTTTAACGCCCGGAATATTGTCGGACGGGTCGCCGCGTAAAGATTTATAATCCACCATTTGCTCCGGCAACAAACCATATCTTTCTTTTACCGCCGCAATATCATAAACCGCGATATCATTAATGCCTTTTTTCATTGTATAAACCTTGGTATTTTCATCAACCAATTGCAATGTATCCATATCGCCTGTCACAATTATATTTTCAACGCGTTCTTTTTTATTTTTAGCGTAAATGACTGCTAAAGCGGTCAAAGTGGCGATTAAATCATCCGCTTCAAAACCTTCTTTTTCAAAAACAGGAATCTTGGCGGCGCGCAAAAAATTCCGAGCCAAATCAATTTGGTCATATAATTCTTGCGGCTGTTTAACGCGTTTGGCTTTGTATTCTTTGTATTCTTTATGGCGAAAAGTAGGCGCTTTTAAATCAAAAGTAACAGCCAAATACTTTGGCGCGATTTCTTTTACGGTACGCAACAAAATGCTAATAAACCCGTAGACCGCGTTCAAAACCAAGCCGTCCTTGTTAGTCATGGGGGGCAAGGCGTGAAAAGCGCGGTGGACAATGGCATTACCGTCAACAATAACAAATTTTGGCATAATTTTTATATACTTCGTTGTCATTTTAACCTAATTGTGATGATTTGGCAAATAAAAATAAATTTAATTCAACATAGAGAACCAAGTTTTTAACTTTTCCAATAGTGTTGCGTTAGATTTTAGAAAGAAACCGATAATTAATAATATTTTTTCTATTATCTCTAATTTATATTGAAATTTGTCTAATCTATCCTATACATTTAGCATCTGCTCAATACCTAAAAGTTTTCCACTTTTTACCTTATTTTCAATTTCACAAGCCTGTGGATAACTTGCTAATAACCCATACTTTATCCACAGATTTGTATACACTAATCTATACAATTAAAAATCTGTTAAAAGCAAAATTTTGGCTAAAATTAAAATAAAAAATGACTAAAAACAGCTTTTCCACCATACTACTTGACTTTTCCCTCATTTCATTGTATAATTATTTACAAGAGTAGTTCTTTAAACAATTTTAAGGACATGCGCGCACATGTAACGCGCACATCCTTGCTTCTTAACTCTCTCGTCTGCTTTCTTTTTAGAAAGCGCATAGGCAATTTGGCCAACTATTCATTTTCCAAAATTGGCCTAATACCGCGTTGAGGGTAAGAAGATGAACCAACTATCCAGGGTAACCGGATGTTTGAACTTGGCCTTTATTGGCCTTGACAAGCTCCTCCTGGGTGTGAGGGGCGTACTTGCCTTTAAATAATAAAATAATTGGGCTTAAAGAACGCCCCTTTTAGAGTTTTAGATGGCTTTTTACTTGTTGAATTACGAAATTAGTCATTCGTGGTATGCCTAAACCTTTTTTGCGCTGCAGACTAATCGCCGCTATCCTAAGAATGTCTGAGAATTGTCATTTTGGCGATTTTTAAGAAAATTTTGCCAAGAGCTTATATTGACCATCACCTTGCCTCACCCAGATAGTAGGGAAGAATATGTTGGGTCAAAATCGTCTTAATCAATGACGATTTTTTAAAATAAAAAAAACCGCCCTTGATGCTATCGCAGGCGGGTGTTTGCGGGTGTTTATGGTGTGTTGGTTTAGTTTAAGGAGAAAAAAATGGGCAGGAAGATTGCGGCCCCTTCCGCCAGGTAAGACATTACTACAAAGAATCGCGACAACTTATATTCCTCGGCGGCGGCGAAGGCGGCGATGGCGATGGCGATGGCGATGGCGATGGCGAAGAAGGCGGCGAAGGCGACGGCGAAGAAGGGGGTGGCGGTGGTGGTGGCGAAGGCGGTGGCGGCGGCGGTGGCGGTGGTGGCGGCGGCGGTGGCGGCGACGGCGACGGCGGTGGCGACGATGGTGGCGACGACGAAGGTGGCGGTGGTGGCGACGATGAGGGCGACAACGGTTTGGTCGTCATCCATCCCCAGCCACTTGCACACAAAGAATACCACCAGGACCAACACCACTGCCAACACTTCTGGCACAAGCACTTTAAGCCAATTCTTGTTCCTGAACATAACAACCTCCTTGCTATCGTGTGGTTTTTTAAAGAAGCACTTCCTCCAAAATCAGTTTTAAAGCTAATTTTGGACTTATTATTATAGCACACTTTAATAATTTTGTCAATACCCGCGCATCAAGCATGCTAAAATGCAACCATAGCCCATCCGTTCTGCAATCTGGAAATGCAACCGAAAATAAGGTAGAATATTGATTAAAATTAAGCCATAATTTTAATCAATATTCCCCTATGATATCATCATTAAATATGCGAGAAAAGAACAAACTTCTTTTTACGATGATTAGCCAAGCTAATGGTTATCA